>ORMF010082395.1_pt1 | contig 12593 bp, 6 predicted proteins | sample 1779871 | NCBI WGS metagenome assembly ORMF01 (sample SAMEA104232316, study PRJEB22302) | groundwater metagenome | biome: forest; feature: aquifer; material: groundwater | place: USA | collected 2011-08-07 | depth 5.4 m | reverse complement strand
CACAGGAAGGCGCCGATGCGGTTGTACGCGCGCACTTGTGGTAGGCCAAAAAATGCAATCAACGAACCGAAGCCGCCCATCGTTCCCAACAGCACACCCGCCAGGTTGAACATACTCAGGTGGTGCAGCAATCCGGTCGCACCGCCTTCGCTCAGCCCTTCTGCCGCCGGTTTACGGAAGAAGAACCACCACAACAAGCCGAGAAAGCCAAGAGCGCCAGCGAAACCCATGGAGGCGTGGTCGTTCTCGTTCACGAGCGGCCGCCGATTGTATTCGACCTTTAAGTCGGCCAGCCGTCCAAAGCGATGCCCGCTTACGGGCAACAGCAGCTGCGCGATCCGCAAGGCATAATTGTCGGCATCACGTTCCTGCCGTCGCACGACTGCTACCGTGCCCTGATCCTCAAAACGCACTAGGCTCGGCGACAGATTGACAACCACGCCCGCGCTGATGACTGCGATCAAGCCAAAGCCAGGCCACAGTCCGCGCCAGCTCCGGTGTCGTACCGCAACCATCACGCTGGCCACCAACAGGAAGAAGCACGTGAAGAACGCGTAATAGAAACCGGTGCCCGCCAGCACCAAACAGATCAACACGCTCAGCCCCAGCTTCCAACCAGCCAAGGGCTCTGCCCTTGATATCCCGCAGAGCCCTTGGCTGGTTGACGCGGCTTTCTTGGCACGCTCCAGCCGGAATTCGTCACGACTGACCCAGAGCATTACCAGCACCGCCAAGGGAATGGGCCAGTAGGCCGACAAGAACAGATGGTGCTCACCGCGCGTGAAATGAAAGGGCGCGAAGGTGTAGAGCAAGCTCGCCAGCACGCTCGCCCACCACGTCACGCCGAAATGCCGCATCACCCACAGTGCACAGAGAAACACCAACGGGAAGCTCAGCAGAAAGAAGTTGTTGAGCACCGACGGGTAATGCGACGTGGTCAACCCAAGTGCCCAGAGCATCAGCACGTGCAGATTGTTGTCGGAAATCGGCACGTCACGCAGATTCAGCTGTCCCGGCGCGCCCAACTGCGGCACATCCAAAAACCAACTGCCATCTGTCACGCTCTTGACGATCGACTGATAGAACATCGTGTCGCCCTGATAGAAATACGGCAACATGCGCGCCTCGCTGCCCAGGTCGAGCACGGTGCCGAGCACCAGCAGGCATAGGGCAAGCGCCGTCAGATACCGACGGAGCGTCTTCACACGCGCGTTCGACCACAGCGCCGCGATCGGGCCACGCCTTCGGCTCACGACCTGGCTTGCCGTGGTCATCGAGACATTCATTCTGGGCGTCCGAGCCGAGATTTCCATTTTGACTGCCTGAGTAAAGGCAGATGCTACTCCCAGCGCGCCGGCGGCGGCCAGTTTTTGTCGTCGCGGATGATTTAGCCCAGTACTTCCCGCAACTTACGAAGGAGCATCCCGCGCGTGAAGGGCTTTGCCAGGAAAGCCATGCCGGGGTCCAGGAGCAGGCCTCGCGGGGAACCGTCTTCTGGGTACCCCGACATGAGGACAACCTTCAGCTGCGGCCTTGTCATCATGAGCTCGCGAGCCAGATCGTGGCCTGTGCCCCCCGGCATCACGATATCGCTGACCAGAAGATCGATGGTGTCCTTCCATTCCGCTGCGCGCGAAAGTGCCTCCATCGGGTTGGCCGCCGACAGCACACGGTAGCCGCTGGTTTCCAGGAGGTCCTGAACGAGCTCGCGAACGTCGCCCTCGTCCTCCGCGAGAAGAACCGTCTCAGTGCCTTGCAGATGCTCGATCGGGATTTCGGGGGCGATCAAGGGCAGCTCGGGGGTCGCAAGGGCTCGTGGGAGATACACACTGAACGCGGTGCCGCTGCCCTGGATGCTGTCGATCCAGATGAAACCGCCGCTCTGCTTGACGATGCCATACACCGTGGCGAGGCCAAGACCGGTGCCGCGTGTCACGTCCTTCGTGGTGAAGAACGGTTCGAACGCGTGCGCCACGGTTTCAGCGCTCATGCCGTGACCGGTGTCGACGACCTCCAACATCACGTACTCGCCCGTCGTCATCGGCGCACGATCCCGGATGAACTCTCCATCAACGATGCGGTTCTGCAGCCGAAGCGTCAGCGAGCCGCCAGCTGGCATCGCGTCGCGCGCATTCAGCGCAAGGTTCATGACGACCTGTTCCAGTTGGGCAGGGTCCGCGTGCACGGGCCACATGTCATCTTCCGCGTCGATGGCGACGTGAATATGCTCGCCGATGAGTTGGGTGAGAAGCTTGCCCGTCGAGGCGACGAGCGTCCGCGGGTCAATCGATCGCGGCTGCAGCAGCTGTTTTCGGCTATAGGCGAGGATCTGCCGTGTCAATGCCGCGGCGCGGTCGCAGTTGCTGCGGACCACCTCGGCGTCGGCGCGCACCGGCGACTCGGCCGGAAGCGCCTCGAGCACCCGCTCGCTTGCGCCGATGATGACCGTGAGCAGATTGCTGAAATCGTGCGCAATCCCGCCCGCAAGACGCCCGACAGCTTCCATCTTCTGCGCCTGTCGGAGTTGTTCCTCGTGATGATGGATGACCCCGGCGGTGCGCATGCGCTCCAGTGCATACCGAATCGCGCGCGTTAACTGCTCGGGACTAAACTGCCCCTTGACCAGAAAGTCCTGAGCACCCGCGGCCAGTGATTCCACCGCGACCGTGTCACCCTCCTCTCCCGTGAGTACGACAACAGGCACGTGAATCGTGGCGCGGTTCATACGCAGCCACTCCATGCCATCGCCGTCGGGCAGGACGAGGTCCAACAGAATCGCGTCGATTCCGCCGCGCGCCAGCCGCGGCATGACCTCCGCGAGTCGGTCAATTGTTTCGGTCGTGAAGGGGCCGTTGAAAGAACCCGCGAGCATCTGCCGGAGCAGCTCGCCGTAAGCCTGGTCGTCCTCGACGGCGAGCACTCGGACCGTCGCAGACGGCCAGGAGGGCGTCAAGCCGCTCTCCGTATGCGCGGTATGAATCAACTGGCAGGAAACTCCGAGGGAATTATCGGCCGTTTCGCCTCCCTTCGCCAGCACGCAGCGCTGAAGCGCCGCGCCACCCTGAGGCAGCGATGCGCTACCTCAGAGAGTGCGTCGCTCTCTCATCACGGAATCGGCGGCGGCAGGAAGCACTGACCTTCCCCTGAACCCTTTTCGGCGAGGGGGCCCCGGAGCGGCGGCCAGCATCTCGCCGAAGACAGCTATGCCCCGCAGCCCTCAAAACGCCGTCGAATCATAGAGCGCTCCATCGTCGACGGGCGCGCGCTTCTGATTGTGCGGCACCGCAACCGTGATCTCGCCCGAGCAGTTCGCGCCCCAGGTGTCGGTGGCGGTGAAGCCGATGTGATAGATGCGCCCGTTTCCGCCGCCGCTGCGCTCGGCGCGGACCTCCGCTACCGTGGTTCCGACACCGAATCCATCGATATCCGTATCGCCATCCCCACCGCCGTTTGTCGGTTCGTCCTGGAAGATGCTGGCAATGTTGATCGTCACATCGTCGCCATCATGGTCGCTCACCCCGTCGACGCCGATCGGCACGAGCGTGTGATTCGGCGGCCAGATGAGCGGCATTGACGGCGTGGCGACTGAACATGCTGGTGGAGTGTTGACCAACTGCCCTGCGGCATATCCGTACCCCTCAGCGAACGCGTGTCCGTAGACCCACGCGCCGAATCGAACTGTCGGCAACGCGTGCCCGACTTGGTGCGTTCCGGAGAGAATCGTCAAACGGGCGTACTTGTAACCGGAGTCGCTGACCGGCGTCCACGTGGTACTAACGGGTAGCGGCGCGTTATCCAACAGGAGTCCCACTTCGTCCCCATCCTTGACCACAAGCGCGAGCCGATTTGAACCCGTTGGAGGCGAGAAAGGTGCAACCGGCGCCTTAAACAGATACTGGCGGCTGAATTGGTCGACGGGCGGGACGAGCATCATGAATGGATCCGTCTGGACCGCATCCTGTCCCTTGTTGTACTGCGCGACCTGCGCCGGCTTGGAGGTCGTTATCCAACCCCCCGACGCTGATGGCTGGGTAAACTCGTAGAACTGCCCTGCGCCGAGAACGGCCGTGACCTCTCCGTTGATCGTTACTGTCGTGTCGTTCTCGTGACCAAGCACGCGGACGATGTCTCCGGCCGTTCTCGGTACGATGGGCGCGACGACAAACTCCGTGGACCATGTTCTGGCCGGAGGCATTTGCTCAACCATGTAGTCGGCCGAGCCGCCCGGGCCTGGAACGGTACCGAACTGATTCCCACCAAACACTGCGACCGGCTTGTCCGCCATCACAAGGGTGCCTGTGAGGTCGCCGGCCGGGAGCTGCAACAAGAATGTCTGAAGACGGTTTAGAACCCTTACGAACGGTACACCTGCCGAGCTGACGCCCGGCACGGCGACCGGGGTCGTAATGGTGACGGTCGTATTGTCCTCAGTGCCGACAACGGTTACCTGGCTCCCAGGCGATCCCGGACTGATTCCTGGCCGCGAAAGCGCTCTGTACTCCATGCCGAGGACATCAACTGGGAATGCGACGTAGGCGCCGGCACTGCCTAGCCGCCGATTCATACCGTAAACGGCGATAGGGGCTCCCTCCTTCGTTTCATCGAAGGGATCCACCGAACGCACGCGGATGCCCTCATTGCCAACCGCGTTGACGGTCGAGGTTTGCGGTACAGCTGATGAGTACACAAGCTCGAGCACTGATGAGGCAGCGATCGCGAACGTTTGCGTCGCGACCTCTGGTCCTGAAATCTCGACTGTTGTCGCCTCTTCAGCCGCGAGGAACACTGTCAGCCTGTGCGTGGCTCGCTGCACAGGCAGATCAGGCACATTCAGATTCTGCGGAAATGCCAGGAAGAACTCGGTGCCCTTGTTATCGGGGGCCTGCGCGCCTACCTCCGCCGGCAGGCTCAACACGGCCAGAACAAGGAAGAAGACACGGCCCAGAGAGACGGTGAGCGGTAATCGCCGAAGCGTTATCATCACACCTCGCATATGAATTGGGCTCTCTAGAGAGCGGCAATTGGCGCACTCACAACGTCCGGGGGAGTGGACGCCGGCCCGAGTGCGGGCGATCAGTGGATTCTGACGCCCGCTTCCATGCTCCAGGCCGTCCTGGATTGTTTCCAGTCGGTGTCTAGAATCGTCCAGAGCGCCTGGTCGTGATATTTCCCGTGTCGCAGGAACGAACCGCGCAGCACGCCTTCCTGTACGGCTCCAAGCTTCCTCAGCGCGCCGTTGCCTCTCCCGTTCTGCACCGAGGCTCGTGCTTCGAGCCGGTGGACCCCGACCGTGCCGAATGCGAAGTCGACGACGAGCTTTGCGCCTTCAACGAAAAGTCCCGTTCCCCAGAACGGCGACCCGAGGGCGAATCCCCATTCGCCAGTCGAAAATCCCTGCTCGAGCGAGTGCACCTGGAACAGGCCGATTGCGGTCGACATGCCCTTCGGCACCACTGCGAAACAGATGTACTGACCGGCCGCGCGCTGCCGATGCGTCCACGTGATGAAGCGCTCGAAGCCTTCCACGGTCGTCGGCGGAGGCGAAATGAACCGGGTGACTTCCTCGGTCGTCAGCATCGCGAGCAATGACGGCGCATCCGTCAACTCCAGCTCGCGCAGCGTCACATTGCCGCTCGTCAGTACCGGCAGCGACTGCCGCCAATCTGACGTGACGGTCGAGACGCTCTCGACCGCCGCACCCATAGTTTCCATTGCCGGCCGGTAGAAACCCGTTTCCATGGTCGCCTCTACCGGGTGGTTCGAGTGTTCTTTCTAGGTGAGCTCGGACGACCAACCGAGCCATGCGAGTCACCCCAGACGATGTTCTCGCCCCAAACGATGTTGTCGCCCCAGACGATGTTCTCACCCCAAACGATGTTGTCGCCCCAAACGATGTTGTCACCCCAAACGATGTTGTCACCCCAAACGATGTTGTCGCCCCAAACGATGTTGTCGCCCCAAACGATGTTGTCGCCCCAAACGATGTTGGTGGCCCACACGATATTCGTGGCCGCAATGATCTGCGGACCCCAAATGATTCGGGACGCCCAGTCGTGCGACTCGTCGCCAATGAAGGACGCCGGCCACAAGAAGGTCGGATCCAGCAGCATCGCCGGATCAACGGGTCCCATGTACGGGTCGACCGCGGCACTGGCCAGCCAGCCGATCGTCGAGCCGATCCGTCCAGCGCCCTCGGCGTTGATCTCGCCGGTGCCCTGTGTGAGCGCATCCACGGACGTGCCATTGCTTCCGATTACCGGCACCGCGCTGTACTCCAACATCGCCTTCACGGCTGTCGGCGACAGCTGTTCGGGCGCCCCCCACGCGTACCACTGGTGCGCCTCGAGCACCGTGGCCACGACCCCTGCGGTCACGGCCGACGCCATGCTCGTCCCGCTCAGCGTGAGGTAGCTCTGGCCGCCCACATCGACCCGAAACTGCGGATACGTCTGATACAGGTAGCTGCTGGGATCGGTCAACGAGACGAGCTTGTGACCCGGCGCTAGCACGTCGGGCTTCGCGAACCCGTCATACCAGGAGGGTCCTCGTGAGCTGTAACTGGTGACCGAATCGTCGGATCGGTTGGTCGTGCGCTTGGTGTCAGCCGCGCCTGACGTGATGGCCGATGGCGCGTTCCCCGGCGAAGAGATGCCGGCATAGCCGACTTGTCCTGTAATCGGATTCGTACCAAAGTTACCGGCGGAGACCGTCACGATGAGGCCGGCGCGGACGGCGCTTTCCACCGCCTGCACGAGCGGATCGTCGGCCGCCGGCGCCAGGATTGGATGCCCGAGCGACAAATTGACAACGTGGACGTTCAACTGCGCCCGATTGGCCGCCACGAACTCGAGGGCACGGATGACGTCGCTCGTATATCCCGTTCCGTCGTCACCGAGGACTCTGAGCCCGACGAAATGCACGCCCGGCGCAACGCCCATGTAGTTCTGGTCGTCCCCACCAATGAGCCCCGCCACATGCGTGCCGTGACCGAAGCCGTCGTGAGGCGCGGTCTCGACTAGACCGCCATTCGTGAAATCGTAGAAAGCCGTGATGCGGCCCGCCAGCCCAGGCACCGGCGCAATGCCAGAGTCGATGATGGCCACGCCAACGCCGACCCCGGTCGAATATGGGGCAACACCGAGCGTGTCCCGGAGCGTGTAGGGCGCGCTGCTCGCCCAGGTGACGCTTTCGGTCGGGACAATGGCCGCCTGAGGGTCGTCAATGGCCGCCTGAGGGTCGGCTGACACCTGGGTGTTTGTAACTAGGGGATCGGCACCGATCGAGTCGGAGTCCGCGAGCACCCTTTGGAGACACGATGGCGGGACGTCGGCAACGACGGCGTCAATTGACGCAAACTCTTCGCGGATCGTGACACCGCACGCCTGCAGCAGCTGCCGAATGGCGCCGCGCTTGCCAGTGTTCGCGCGAATGATGACCCGTTGTACCTGGGCGCCGCGTTTGACGGCCTCGCGGACAAGTTTGTCGAACTTCTCCTCGGCCGGACCCGCGACAGCGCCAGAGGCCACAACTGTAAGCGCCAGCAGGGTGGCGACTATGAGACGAATTCTGAGCATGGTGACCGCCAGCAGAGGCAAACCTGCGGCCATCGAAAACGGCCGCTAAGTGACGGGAATTTGGCCTGGCGTGTCGCCGGTCCGACCGGTGCCAGCACCCTGTGCTGGCCGGTCGGATTCCTGACACGGAGTTTTTGCTGGGTTTTGGCCGAGACTAGCGAAATTGGCGACTCTAGATCGGTGTCGGCTGGCCGGCTGGCCGATCCGGGGTTCCGACACTATTTCCGCTCTGACAGGACGTTCAGAAGTGTGATCGGGCACCTTCAGAATCAACCAGAACCAGCGGAAATTGGGGTAAGGAAGCGAGACCGAAGTCCTGGCGTTCGTGGATCTTGCGAGGGACAGGCGCGTTCCCTGTTGAAGCGCCTAGCCTATGGCGAGCCTCAACTGTCCACGCCCGCTATCGAGGTGGGCGCAGACGCCAGCTTCTTCAAGGGCCTTACGCAGGTCGGGTATCGAGAAGGGCTTCGGCAGAACGCTGTCGAAGCCGTAGTCACGAAACCGCGCCAGCACGGAGTCCTCCGCATATCCGCTCGTCACGAGCACCGGGACGTCGGCCCGAATGCTCTTGATGTGCGGAAGGGTTTCCGCACCGCCCATGCCCCCGGGGACGGTGAGGTCCAGGATCACGGCGTCGAACGGCTCGCCGCGGCTCTCCGCCTGTCGAAACTGCTCAATGGCATCGCGTCCAGAAGTCGCAACCTCCGCGGTATGCCCGAGGCTCTGGAGCATCTCACACGCCACCTCGGCCACCATCGGGTCATCGTCCATGAGCAGCACACGTCCGCTGCCCGTGCGCAGCGGCAGGGACCGCACCGCTGGCTCCATCTTGACCTCGTCGGTTGACGCCCGGAGATAGACCGTGAAGCAGGAGCCAAAACCCAAGTCTGATTTGACGGTGATCGCACCACCGTGTGCCCGGACAATCGAATAGGAGATTGCCAGGCCGAGACCAGACCCCTTCTCCTTCGTGGTGAAATACGGATCGAAGATGAGGGTCAGGTGCTCCGGCGGGATGCCGGGGCCGTTGTCCCTCACGGTCAGTTGCACATAGTTTCCCGGGACGAGCGCCATTTCGGTGTCCTGCGCGTCCGGACCCAGTTCGATGTTTTGCAGGCCCACCTCGACGATCCCTCCGCCTGGCATGGCCTGCATGGCATTGAGCACCAGGTTATGAATGACTTGGCTGATCTGGCCGGTGTCGACGTCGGCGGACCAGACGTCTGGCGCCACCACGAACTGCGGCGCCACCGGTGAACCGCTGAGCGCGAATCGAGTGCATTCGACTGTGAGCTCGCGAATCGAGGCGGTCTGCTTCACGGGAGCGCCGCCCTTGGCAAATGTCAGCAGCTGGCTCGTCACGGTCCTCGCCCGCACGCAGGCCGCCTCCGCCTGGCGAAGGCGGGTCACCAGGCGCTGTTCGTCGGGACGCACCAGGGTCTGGGCGGCCGAAAGGTTGCCGACGACTCCCATTAACAGATTGTTAAAATCGTGCGCCAGGCCACCGGCCAGGATGCCGAGGGATTCCAGTCGCGCCGCCTTCGCCCTTTCGTACTCGAGGCGAGCAGCATCGCTGACGTCCCGCAGCACCCAGACCGCGCCGGCCACGCAGCCGTCGCTATCGCGAGTGGGCGTACCGGTGACTTCGACAAGGCGCGTTGCGCCATCGCTGACGAGTACATCACCGCGGAGATGTACAGAATGACCATCGACCAGCACGCGGTGCAAGGCTGGCTCGTAGGCGGACGGTGGAAGGTCCAGTGCGGCGAAGATGGCCCCGACGTGCCCGTCCGTCATCTGGCCCCTCGTCAGCGCCGTCAGCTTCTCGGCGCCGTCGTTCATCAAGAGCACCGATCCGCGCGTATCCACCGAAACGACGCCGTCACTGATCGTGCGCAGGGTCACGGCCAGCCGAGCGCTCTCGATCGCCAGGCGCTCCTTTTCGGCCGCCAGTGCGGCTTCCGAGTGCGTGGCGCGCGCTAGCGCCTCCTGCGTGGTGGTGATCATGCCAGCCAGCTCTTCGCCGTGTCGCCGTTCCTCCTCGATCCGCCGCACCGACACTTGATACGCGCGGTAGGAGACGTAGATCGGCAAGGCGGCCAGCGGCAGCAGAACATATGCCTCATGCGTCGTGATGAGGGCGACCACGGCCGCCGCCCCCGCTGCCACGAAGTACGTTGGAGCGCTCCAGAAGAATTCGCGATACCACGCGCGCGCTGGAGACGCGGCTCCCGAGAGCGCGACCGCCCCCGCCACCAGACCGCTATTGACGAGGAAATAGGTCATCGCCGCCGCCGAGAGCGGCGCCACCGTCGTCGCGACACCGAACGTGACGACGCTGCCGCCCAGAACCCTCCACACCCACCCCGCGGCCTGCACAGCCACAACGACCGCGGCGATACTGAATGCAGTCCGGTACAGCGGCTGCGCGCGGCGCACGCGCACCGTGCACTGCAGCAGCACACCGGCCGCCGCGATCATCATGGCCACGTCGGGGCCCGCGATGAGGAGCGCCGTGAAGTCCGTGGCGCAAGCCATGGACATGGGGGAACGTCCGCTCGCCACTGGCAGCCGCAACTTGAAGACCGCCAATGCAAGCGTGGCCGAGAGAAGGGTCAGAGTAATGAAGGGGTGCGGGTATTCACGCGGCGACAGTTGCACCAGCAGTACGGCGCCCGCCACGATCACCGCGCCGACGTAGAGACGAGTTTCCCTTGTCAGGGGCGGGCGCTGAGGATCACTCTTGGCGCGCGGCATCCACAGCTGCGAGAACATTTGGGCAGGCGATGCCATGGGGGCTACTCGCGCCCCTGAACGGCCGGTGCCGTGCAACTTCCCAGGGTAATGATGCGAAGTTCAACGCAGCAGACCAGACTGGTGCGCATAGGGGCGATTGCGGAGCAAAGTGAGCGCCACGCGAAAGGCCCCTGAATTCGTAGGAATTCTCAGATGTCCTATGAGACACGTGTCGGGTTCCCGGCAGGGGGATCCGGGTTTCCGACAGCTGTGCAGCTTTGTGGAGAGAACGCTGAACCCTTTGCTACGAGAGCATGCACGCCTCCGGGGCTGAAAACAGGCCGAACGCGGTGTCTCGAGTGCCCACCCGCCGCGCCGCGATGAACATCGCCCGTTCGCTGAAATTTCGCGACTTGTAGAGCGACCTGGCCGCGTGATTCGAGGCGCCCACCAGCAGGGTCATACGGGTGACTCCGGCCGCGCGCGCCCGTCGGCAGCTTTCGTCCAGCAGGCGCGCGGCGAGCCCCTGGCCGCGCGCCGAAGGGGCCAGGGCGAGTTGAGCGATGTGTGCGGTATCCCCGGCGATTCGCGAAACGAGAAGCAATCCCGCCAGCGAGTCTTCCCGCCGCCGCGCGACGCAGGTCGTACCCCGGTCGAACGTCTCGTTCCCTTGCACCAGGTTTCGCGCGTACTGCTCCCATTCCGCCAGCGTATCGCCGGGCGCAAAGTGCTGGCTGCTCACTCCGCCATAGGCCGTGCGCAGCAGCGTCGCCGCGGAACGGAGGTCGGACTCTTGCCACTGATCGACGATCACGCTTTCCGCCTTCGCACTACGCGCTTCGGCCTTCGCCTCTTCGCCGCTTCGGCGCGACAAGTCGGCGGACAAGTCCGGAGACGGGTCGAGCGGCCTGACGGCGTCGCTTATCGCATCAGTGTTGTCTCGGACGAGATACAGATATGGCTCCACGGCAAACCCACGCCGTTCGAGCGCGTCAGCGAGCAAGGGCGCCCTCGTGGGGATGAAACAGGACACGGCCTCTGCGTCACCGGCTGCCTCCAAAACGCCGTTGAGAAGCACTGCAGTGGCAGCGGGCGATGAGGCGACGAGGGTGTCGATGTGCACCACGCCGGCGCCCGTCAGGTGGAAGGACCAGCCCTGCACGCGACCGGTTCGATCGAAGGCAATGAGTCCGGGAAGGGTCCCCGTCAGCCGGGCCTGCTCGACCTCGCTCCACCGGGCCCTGGTGTCCCACGAGAACGCATCAAGCCAATGGTGCTGCTCGCGTTCGTAGAGCGGCTGCACGTACCCGGGAGCTGCGTCACGCCAGTCCTGGACAATCATTGTCCGGCGCGAGAGGCAAGATGAATGCCCCAGGAAAATACCCGCCGCTAGAGCGAGTTACAGAGATCAGCGGCCTCCAACTATCGGACTATCGACACTCGTGGCCGAATTCTCGTTTGCGATGTGCCCAGGGTCCACGGACGCCGTTTGAGGTCCACTATGCGCGTTAGAATTGCTGGGGTGGTACCGAGCTTGCTGACTGCCTCGCCAGACCCCATGGACAGGAAAAATCGAGCTTTCCCTCTGAAGAGTTTTGTTCGGAAAACCGATACCTCAAGGCGTAAGTGGTTGACAATGCACAAGCTATCCCGGACTGCCGAGTGTCGGATGTCCGACACAATTAACGGTCTACCGACAAACATATGACGACACAGACTGCTCCGACATCCGTTCTCATCGTTGAAGACGAGGTCGATCTTCGGCAGACCATCGCGGAATCGCTCGAAGCCGAGGGATTCTCGGCTGCCCAAGCGGTGGATGGCGCCGACGCCATCGAGCGTCTCAAGGGCTTCGCCTACGACGCCATCGTCATAGACCTCCGGCTACCCGACGTCGACGGGATGCAGGTGCTCGACGAAGCGATGGCACGTTACCCGGACATCCGGGCCGTCGTGATCACCGGGTTCGGGGGTGTCGCGGAAGCGGTCACGGCCATCAAACACGGCGCGATCGATTTTCTGATCAAGCCCTTTCAGCTGACCCAACTCGCCCGCGTGCTCGGGACGGCCCTCGATCAGCAGCGGCTTCGCGCCGAGAATGCCGGACTCCGCGCGCAGCTCAGAGACAGGTTCAGTTTCGACTCCATCATCGGGCGGCACAGCACGATGCAGCACCTGTTTTCAACACTAGAACTGGTGGCGCCGATGAACAGCACGGTTCTGATCCAGGGAGAGACCGGCACCGGCAAGGAGCTGATCGCACGCACCATCCACCACAACAGT
>ORMF011982780.1_pt1 | contig 12594 bp, 7 predicted proteins | sample 1779871 | NCBI WGS metagenome assembly ORMF01 (sample SAMEA104232316, study PRJEB22302) | groundwater metagenome | biome: forest; feature: aquifer; material: groundwater | place: USA | collected 2011-08-07 | depth 5.4 m | reverse complement strand
CCGAGCGCTTCGGCGAGCTGAATCGCCGCGGCGGCGTTCGTACCATCCAGCGTGCCGCGGAGCAAGTCGAGCTGGCCATTTTCCAGTAACAGCCGCGTGGCTTCCACGCCTGCCGATGCTCGCGCATGGTCGATCGCCATCCGCAGCAGCGACGCTTCTTGCCCCGTGATCTGGAAGTCGCGCACGAGCTCGACGAACTCCGGCTGGCCGCGCACTTGTTCGAGGACGCGCAGCACCGCGGCCTTCACCGCCGCGTTGCTCTCGAGGTCGATGCCCTTGAGCCGGCTGAGCGCCTCGACGGCCAAGCGCGTGCGCTCAGCGTCTGCGGATGGCGGTGCTGCGCGGACGATCACCGCGCGATGAAGAAGAATCGCGGTCAGCAGGACCAGCACAGCCCGACTCGCGCGAAGCAAGCGTTTCATCTTCCATCTCGCCCCTTGTTTGCTGGCACAACCGACTTGCGCGCTTAGATCCCGCGAGAGGAGCGCGGACATTCCTGTCCGCCTCTTCATCGCGGCCGTGCCCGCGAATCCCGTTCGCCTGCGGACAGGAATGTCCGCGCTCCCGGCTTCAAGTAAAGGTCGCAGAAGTTCACTTCCCCGCCGCCGCACTCGTAAGCAACTCGACCAAGGCCGCGTCCTTCTCCGGGCCGGTGATGAAATCGAAGGAGCGCAAGTAGCGGTCGCGGTCCTTGGGCGTCGCGCGCTGGTCGTTGATGAGCTTCACGAGCAGCGCCGGGGTTTTCTTGCTGCGCGAGCGCCAGATGAGGTCGCGGCCGGCAGCGGTGTTCCAGTTGTTGCCGGCCTCAGCGATCCAGGCTTCGAGGAACTTCTCCCACTGCCCGTCGGCGCCGATGCCGAGGGCTTCGAGATACCAGCGGTCTTTGCCGTCGTGCTGCGCGGCGAGCGTGGCCCAGAGCTTCGGGGCGTCCGCGGACTGATGATGGCGCAACGCGATGGCGCACTCACGGCGGACTTGCGGCGACGGATCTTTCGCGAGCAGCTTCACGAGCGGGATCACGTCGAGCTTGAGCGCGCGCGCGATGCGCAGGCCCGTGATGCGGAGGTTCGCGTCGGTGTCCTTAAGCGCTTGGCCGATGTATTTCTGGTCGCTGCCTTTGATGCGGGCGAGCAAGTGCAGCGCGCGGGCGCGCAGGCGCGGATCACTGCCTTTCCACGCTTTCAGGAGCGCGCTCTCGGCTTTGCCTTGCACGTCGTGGAGCTTCGTCCAGGCAAGGTAGCGCGTCGCGAGATTCGGGGACTGCAGCGCTTCGACGCAGCCGGCAGCGTTAGCCAGATCGAGCTTCGGCACGCTCAGCTTGTGACCCTTCGGCGCGACGCGATAGATGCGGCCAGTCATCGTCTCGAGTTTTTGGTCGGCCATGTGGTGACCGCCGACGCCCGCGTCGTTCCAGTCGGCGACGAAGACCGAGCCGTCGGGCGCGACGCCGACATCCGACGGGCGATACCAGTCGTCTTTGCTCGTGAGGAGGTCCTTGATCTCGGCCTTGTACCCCGCGCCGTCGGGCGTCGCGACGTAGGCGCGCACCACGCGCGGGCCGGCGTCGCAATGGATCACCTGGTTGCGGAACACCTCCGGCAGCAGCTTGCCTTCATACACGCAGATGCCCGTGGGCGAACCGGCGCCGGTGTTGATCAGGTTCGGCACCACGCCTGGATCGGTCAGGTGCCACTCGGAGATGATCTTCTCCGATTCCGGCGCCCCTTTGGCCTTGGCTTTCTTCCAAGCGTCGCCCCAGCCGGCGCCGGTCACTTCGTCGGTGTAGCCGAAGTTGCCGAACTCCATCACGTAATTGATCCGCACGCCGAAGTTGCCGTCATCGTCGTTGTCGGACTGCCAGACCGTGCCGAAGGAATCGACGGCCACTTCGTAGTTGTTGCGGAAGTTGTAGCCGAGCACTTCGACGTCGGAGCCGTCGAGATTGCAGCGGAAGGTCATGCCCTGGCGGAACGGCTTGCCGTTGGCGACGACTTCCACGCCCTCGATATCCTTCGCGATCGGGCAGGCGAGCAGTTGCTCACTCGGAATCTTGCCGTGCAATGGAAGCGTCCTCAACTCGGGCGTGGGCCGGCGCAGCAGCGCGCCCGCGTTGCCGAAGTTGAAGTAGAGCCTGCCATCGGGACCGAAGACAAACGCATGAACCGCGTGGTCGTGATCGGCCTGTTTGATGTTCGTGACGAAGAGCAACTCCCGTTTGTCCGCGACATCATCGCCGTCGCTGTCGGTGAGGACGAAGACGTAAGGCGCCGAGGACACGATTACCTTGTTGCCGAGCACGCAGATGCCGAGCGCGGCATTGATGGTGAGGTCCTGATAGAACGTCTTGGCCTTGTCCGCCGCGCCGTCGCCGTCGGTGTCTTCGAGAATCTGAATGCGGTCGCCGTCGGGTCGCAGGAGGCCCCACTTCTGGAAGCTCGATCGGTAATTTGCGCCCTCGGTCACCCAGACACGCCCGCGCGCATCCACGTCCATGTCCGCCGGGTTCACGACCATCGGCTCGCAGGCGAAGAGCGTGACTTCGAGACCGTCGGGGACGGACATCGCTTTGAGTTGCTCGCGTGCGGCGTCGAGGCCGGAGCGCTCGCCGGCGGTAGCGGTCGTGAAAGTCGGGACGAAGCCGATCAGCGCCAATGCCAACGGCCAGGTGAAGCAGACGGTTTGGTTGCTCATCGCGCGCGTTGAGATAAACCGGCCGCGCCGCGGAGTCGAGTCCAAACCTTGGCCCGAAACCGCCGCCGCCCGACAGCCGTTGCCGAACCGGACTATTCGACACCTATTCAAAACCGCTGCCAGCCTTTGAATGGATTCTGAATAGGTGGAGGTCCGAGTCGGCCGCTCCGCACTGGATGCGCGCCCTGGCGGACAACGCGGGATTTGTCTGGCCATCGCACCACACGGCGGCATCCTCTCGGCTCGAAGCAGTTCCAAAGATGCAGACGCCGGCGGGTCCACGCTTGGCGAAGCACTTGCGGAACGATGATCGGGGTTGGCATCCTGATTGCGACAGAGCCAGCGTATGCGACCCAAACAGCAGCTCATTCATCCTCCCGCCAAGCCAGCTTGGCTCATTTTGGCGTTGGCGCTCGCTTTTTCCCCCCTCTCAGCGCCCAGCGCTCAACTCGCGTCCAACAACCGCGTCCTCGAACTCGATGGCAAGGGGAGCTATGTCCAACTGCCTCCGAACACGTTCAACGAACCCGACGAAGCGACGGAGGAAGCATGGACCAATCGGGCAAGCCATGCGATAAGGCTGTGTCGCGGAGTGCGCTGGCGTTGGCTGGCGGGGCTAGCCAAACTTCCTGGGCTTGAAGTGCGCCGGCGAAGCCAGAGCGAAGGTGCCGTCGTGGGCCAGCGCCAGGTAAATGCCGCGCCGCGCCGCCCACGCTTCCAGCCCGCGCGCGACATCCACGGCGGCGATCAACCCGTACAGCGCCTTGCCCCGATGCTCCGGGAAGAACGTGAAAAAGTCCGCCAGCTTCTTCTCGAATTTCTTCAGTTCCGCTTCGGTCAGGTGACTCTTGATCTCGACCAGGAAAATGCGGTGGTTCGCGCCGTTGGTGCTGCCGACCATGTCGAACTCTTGTTCCGTCCCATTTCGTCGTTGTCGGACGCGGTACGCGACCGTATCCAGGTGGAAATCCTCGGTGAGGATTCGGTAGAGCGAAGGGTAGGCCAAGCCCTCGGTGAAACTGCCGAACTTGTTGCCCAGCCCGCCGATCTGCTCGCGAAGCTCACGGAGTTGCCGATCCGTTTCTTTGTTATGGGCCATCAGCGTGGCAACATTACGAGTCGTGGCTGCCACCAAGTCTTTCAACTCTTGATCGGTCACGCGAACAAATTAAGCGGGTGCGTGGAACCGGTCAATGCCCGCTTGAGCTGCGCCGCGAACACACGTGCAAACCACTCAATCGGAGTGCCGCAATGAGAACCAGATTCACCCATCACCCATCACAGCCTGTTTCCGCCTCCACCCTCATCGAACTGCTCGTCGTCATCGCGCTCGTCCTTGTCTCTGCTCCGTTCGCTTCGGCCCAAAACCGAGTGCTCGAACTCGACGGCAACGGCTCCTACGTCGAACTGCCGCCGAATATCTTCAACGACTTGGACGAGGCCACCGTCGAGTGCTGGGTGAAATGGGAACGATTTCACCACTGGTCGCGAGTCTTCGATTTCGGTGAAAAGGTGCGCTCCATGAATCTAACATTGGCTGCAGATGTCCCGGACCTCGCTTTCGACATTTCCGAAGGTGCCGCCTCACGCCACTTCATTCGCGTCGCCAATCTGCTCCAAGTCAATCAATGGTGTCACGTCGCGACGATCTCTGGCAAAGGCGGGATGAAGCTCTACTTCAACGGAGTGCTGGTCGGCACAAACGATCACACGGGGAGCTTCTCTACAGTGAACAGTGGGAAAAGAAATGTCCTGGGAATTTCCAAGTGGATTGAGGACGACATTCCATTCCGAGGCCAGATCGATGAAGTGCGAGTCTGGAAAGTGGCGCGCACGGGGCAGCAAATCCGTGAGAATATATTCCGCAAACTCAGCGGAAACGAGTTGGAGTTGGTTGGCCTTTGGAATTTCGACGACGGTACCGTTCGCGATGTCACCCCAGCCGGGCACCACGGTCAGCTCGTGGGCGGCGCGCGATGTGTGGGCGCGGAACTACCGACCGCTTCCGAATTGCCACTCCCGGCAGTCGTCTGGGGCAAGCTTGGCGCCGCGGCGGGTGACTCGACAGAAGGATCCCAGGTTCGTTTGATGCAAGCTGGCGTCTCGGCCGCCAGGCTCTGGAACCAATCTTGGTTGGACGGTCCGGGAGGCTTTGCTCTCGCAGTGTATCCTTCGGCTGGCCAAACTGTCGATCTACTGGCGCAACTCGGAGACAAATCCGCCCATCAATTTGACCTCAACTTGCAGCCAGGAGAACTTCGGCGTATTGATCTGACTTTGGAGCGAGCCGTGTGTTTGTCCGGCAGCGTGCGGGCGCTTGATCGTTCGCCGTTGCCGGCCGTCGTCGTGCAGGTGGTCGAGCCGGCTTCAGGACCGCTTGCCACCACTGGCGTTCCGAGTCAGGAACCACGCGTGGTGGCGATGACCATGACCGACCTCGCCGGCGAGTTCCAATTTGCAAATCTCAAGCCCGGTTCGTATCGGATCCGCGTCCAGGTCCCGAGAGCGTACCGCTACTTCGCCAACGGCAGCAGCTTCGAGTTCAAGGCTGGGCAGCCCCTGACCGGGCTTGAGCTTCTCATCGAGCCCTTCAAGGAAGGGCGTTGGAAAACCTTCACTTCGGCGGTCGGGCTGGCTGCCAATCGCATCAGCCGGATCAAACTGGATACGAATGGCATCCTGTGGGCGGCTACGCCGGCCGGCCTCTCTCGCTTTGACGGACAGGAGTTCATCAACTACGACGCCCAGGATGGCCTGGCGGGGAACAGCGTGTCTGATCTGCATTGGACCGCGGGCGGCGTGTTATGGATTACGACCGGTGCTGGCGTAACGCGCGCAGACGGGCATCAGCTCCGGAATTTCTCCAGCCCGGCCAACTTGTCGAACAATGAGGTGAATGCGGTGGGCGGTAGTTCGGACGGACTGCTGTGGTTCTGCACGGAGGTTGGGGTGACCCGCTTCGACGGCAAGAGCTTTCTCTCATTTACTCCCAAGGATGGTTTGGCCCACCGCACGGCTTATTGCTTTCACTCTGGCCTTGCGGGCGAAGCATGGTTCGGGACGGCCTATGGGGTTTCGCGTCTGCGTGGAACCAACTGGACAAGTTGGACGATCCACGGCGGCCTGGTCGGGCGGCCAGTGTTTGCGATTGCCCGCGATCCCCTCGGCAAAATGTGGTTCGGTACAGAAAGTGGTGTCTCCCGGTTCGATGGCACGAATTTTTTCAATCTCACCATCAAGGACGGACTGGCGGCCGACGGGGTGAACGCGATCCACTGCGACTCAGATGGCGTGGTGTGGTTTGGCACGGATGGAGGTCTTTCGCGTTACGAGGGCGGCACGTTCGTTAACTTCACAATCGCCGATGGCCTGGCCAACGACACGGTTCGCTCGATTCAGCGCGATCCGCACGGCCTGCTTTGGCTGGGAACCGACGGAGGCATTTCTCGCTTCGACACGACGAATTCGGTGACTTATTCCGCGCGCCAGGGGCTGGCCTCTCAGCAGATCACGAAAGTGCGTACTGCGCCAGACGGCGCGCTTTGGTTCGCTACTGCGGGCGGCGGGGTGACCCGGTATGACAGAAAGAAATTCTCGCGCCTGACGACGAAAGAAGGACTCACGCACAATAGTGTGTGGAGCTTGGATTTCGAACCTGATGGGACGGCCTGGTTCGTAACCGAGGGAGGAATCTGCCGTTACCGTTCAGGCCGCTTCGACATGCCGCTCGGAGCGTTCAGCGGCGGCGGCTCCTACATCGTTCATGCAAGCAGGGATGGCAAGATCTGGTATGGCGTGACTTTTGGCGTCGCGAGTTTCGATGGCAATCGTGTCGAGAGTTTTCACGACAGAGACGGCCTGGACACACACACGTTGGTGGACATTCAGACTGCGGCCGATGGTTCAATGTGGTTTGGCGGCAGCGGAGGTGCTTGGCGTCGGGGACCGGAGCAGGGGCGGTTTGAGAGTTTTTCGACCGCCAACGGGCTGTCTGACTGGTTCGTAAGGGCGATCCTCTGCGCGCCTGATGCCGCTGTCTGGCTCGGAACCGGTGGCGGGGGCGTATGCCGGTACGACGGGCGGGAATGGGTCACGTTCAATGCCACAAGACGATACCTGCCGAATAACGAAGTAACAGCCATTCACCGCACCGACGACGGTATGCTTTGGTTCGGAACGAAGGGTGGCCTCGCCTTGTTCGATGGCACCGCCTGGTCCACACTGGATGCCCGCGACGCACTCCCGGACAACGAAGTGGCCTCGATTACACACACCACCGACGGCTCGATCTGGATCGCAACCGCCTCCGGCCTGACCCGGTTTCATCGGAGGCAGACCGTCCCTGCTGCTCCCCGCATCCGGGTTTACACGGACGAATCGCTGGCGTCCGGTCCGTCCAGTCACAACGAACGTGGCGGGTACACGTCCTTGGCGCTCACGTCCGCGTTGCATTCGGAGAATAGTCTCCCCTCGGAAGCGCGAATCATCGGAGGCCGTCGCACTACCGTGAGGTATCAGGCGGTCGATCTCCTGAGTCGGACGGAGAATCGCCAATATCGCTACCAGATCAACCGCGGAAATAGCGGCGTCGCTCGTGCTGATCAATGGAGCGCGCCGTCACGTCAAGCCCAGCTTGAATGGACCCCCAAGGAATCGGGCGAGTACTGTCTGGCGGTTCAATACATCGATCAGCTGTTGAACTATTCGAAACCTGCCGTTGTGCAATTGACAGTCGTCCCGCCGTGGTACCTGAACGCGAAGATTGCGGGGCCGATCGGGGCGGCGAATGTCGGGCTGGTGCTCTGGGCTGCGATCGCGCGTTGGCTGTATCGCGCCAAACGCCGTGAAGCTGCCCGGCTCCGCGAGCAAATGTTCGAGCAAGATCACGCTGCTCGCGAAGCCCTCGAAGCCAAGAACGCGCAATTGGAGTCGGCGAAAGTGGCGGTGGAGGCCAAGGCCGCCCAGCTCGTCGAGTCCAACACGCAACTCATGGCCGCGAAGGAAGCTGCCGACTCGGCGAACAAAGCCAAGAGCCTGTTCCTGGCGAACATGAGCCACGAGATTCGCACGCCGATGAACGCGATCCTTGGCTACTCGCAAATCTTGCGACGTGATGCCGACCTGCCTTCCCGGTACCGGACCTCCATCGAGACCATCGAGAAGAGCGGCGACCACTTGCTGGCGATGATCAACGACATCCTCGACCTTTCGAAGATCGAGGCGGGCCGGATGGAATTGCTGGAAACGGATTTTGATCTGACTTCGCTGATCCTGGGCATGAAGGCGATGTTCAAGATTCGCTGTGAGGAGAAAGACTTGAAGCTGGAGGTCGAGGGCCTCGGCGATTCGCCGTGCCCCGTCCACGCGGATGAAGGCAAATTGCGACAGGTGCTGATCAACCTGCTGGGCAACGCGGTGAAATTCACCGAGCGCGGCGGCGTGACGCTGCGTTTGGAGTCCCGGCTTCAGCCGGCGGGACGGTCGAGCGCACCCGGGGGATTCGATTCCGCCAGGAGTGACACTGCGCCAGACCGCCTGAAGGCGGGACTCCGAACCTTCCGCTTCGAGATCCTCGACACGGGCAAGGGCATTTCGCCGGAGAATCAGCGGGACCTCTTCCAGCCGTTCCAGCAAGGCACTGAGGGTCGCAACAAAGGCGGCACGGGTCTCGGCCTCGCGATCACCAAACGCCAGGTTGAATTGATGGGCGGCACCATCGGCGTCGAATCACAGCCCGGCCGAGGCTCGCGGTTCTTTTTCGACGTGCCTCTGGCGCCCGCTCAAAACGAGATCGTGGCGCGGGAAGAAAGGCCGGCGCGGGAAGTCCTCGGCCTGGCCCCCGGTGTCCGGGTCCGCGTGCTGGTCGTCGATGACGTGCGGCAGAATCGCGAAGTGCTTTCGCAGTTGCTGGCGGGGATTGGCTGTGAAGTGACGCTGGCCGACGGCGGCTTGGTCGCGTTGGAGCAACTGCGCGCGGCGATGCCGGACATCGTATTCATGGACATCCGGATGCCGGACCTCGACGGACCGGAAGTCGTGGGCCGCATCTTCGCGGAGTTTGGTCGCGGCTGCACGAAGCTCGTGGCGATCTCGGCTTCGGTGTTTTCGCACGAGCAACAGGGCTATCTCGACGCCGGCTTCGATGCCTTCGTGGGCAAACCGTTCCGCTTCGAGGAGGTCTGCGCCGTGCTGGGGCGATTGTTGAACGTCGAGTTTCGCTACGCTGAAGAGGAAGAAAAGGTTGCTTCCGCACACGCGGCGCTCGATCCAACGACGGTCACGTTGCCCGAAGCCGTGCTCACCCAACTCCGCGAAGCCGCCGCCCGTTACAGCGTGACGCGCCTGGAGAAGGGCTTGAGTGAGCTGGAGCAGAACGGGGAGACCGGCCGCGCCGTCGCCGCCCACCTCCGCCGCCTGGTGCGGACGGGCGATTTGGACGGGGTGAGTGGTTTCCTGGAGAAGGTGAAGCAGACCTCAGGAGTTGGGGAGTTGGGGAGTGGAGGAGCGCGGGAGAGCTAAGCGAAGTGAAACAACAACGATTCGGAGCAAGCCATGATCATCAAATACCACTGGCAGTTGGACGTGTATAAACTCTCGGTCGAAGCCGCGATGCGGATTTTCGAGCTGACGAAGAGTTTTCCGAAAGAGGAAACGTATTCACTGACCGACCAGATTCGACGGTCATCACGATCCGTGTCGGGCCAGATCGCCGAAGGCTGGCGGCGGCGGCGCTACGAGGCTGCCTTCGTCAACAAGCTGAACGAAGCTGAAGGTGAGGCCGCCGAAACGCAGACTTGGTTGGAGTATTCGGTGAAGTGCGGCTACGTGAACCGCGAGGAAGGCCGCGCCCTCCACAGGAAGTACGACCAAATCATGGGAAAGCTCGTCCGGCTGATCGACAATCCAGGGCAGTGGCTGCTGCCACCCAAACACCGCCGAAAATGACTCTCCCAAACTCCCCCGCTCCCCAACACCCCACGCCCGTGGCCGGGTCAGATGTATCCCCAGACCCCGCGCCGCATCCGGCCACCGTCCTCGTTGTGGACGACATCGCCGCGAACCGCAACTTGCTCCGCGAAACCCTCGAGCCGCAGGGCTACGAGGTTTTGCTCGCGCCGAACGGCGAAACCGCGCTCAAGGTCGCCTTGCGCGCGACGCCCGACGTGATCCTGCTCGACGTGAACATGCCGGAGATGGACGGCTACGAAGTCTGCCGCCGTTTGAAACAGGACGAGCGCACACGCGTCATCCCCGTGCTGTTCATCTCGGCCAATGAGGGCACGCAAAGCATCGTGGATGGCTTCCGGGCAGGCGCGGTGGATTACGTGAGCAAGCCGTTCAAAGCCGAGGAGGTCCTGACGCGACTGGAAACGCATCTGAACGTGAGCCGGCTCACCCACGCGTTGGCCCGCAAGAACGAAGAACTCCTCACGACGAATCGGCAGTTGGAAGCCGAGATCGCGCGCCGCAAAGAAGCCGAAGAGGCCGCGCTGCGGGCCAACCAAGCCAAGAGCGCTTTTCTCGCCAGCATGAGCCACGAGTTGCGCACGCCGCTGACGGCGATCATGGGCTTCAGCGAGTTGCTGATGGCGCAGGCGGACGCCGAAGGCCGCAAGGAAGAGTCGGAGGACGCCACGCGCATCCGCGATTCGGCGACGCACCTGCTCGGCCTGATCAACGAACTGCTGGACCTCTCGAAGATCGAGGCCGGCAAGATGACGCTCTACCTGGAGACCTTCGACCTCGGCAAGGTGGTCCACGAAGTGACCCGCCTCGTGCAGCCGCTCGTGGCGAAGAACGGGAATCGGCTCGAAGTGGCTTGCCCGGCCGACATCGGCCCACTCCACGCGGACATGACCAAAGTGCGCCAGACGCTGTTCAACCTGCTGAGCAATGCGTGCAAGTTTACGGAGAAGGGGGCGATTCGGCTGGAAGTGAGGCGGGAACAAATCGCAGGGGAGAAAGGGAGAAAGGGAGCAGGGGAGAACGCACGCGCAAGTTCAGGGGAGGGCGGCTCCGTTTCTCCCTTTCCCCCTTTCCCCCTTTCAAGCGGAATCGCCTTCCGCGTCACCGACACCGGCATCGGCATGACGCCCGAACAACTGGGCCGGCTCTTCGAGGCCTACGCGCAAGCCGAGGCTTCGACGACGAAACGCTACGGCGGCACCGGCCTGGGTCTGGCCATCAGCCGCAAGTTTTGCCAGATGATGGGCGGCGATCTGACGGTGACGAGCGAGCCGGGCAAGGGATCCACGTTCACGGTGAGCTTGCCGGTGGACAAGGCGTCAACGTAGCAGCCGACGTGAGGAGGCTCTGCCAGCTCACATAGCTCGTGCCAGGAGCACGCATTGATGCAGAGCCTCCTCACGTCGGCTGCTACAACGCCCTTGCGGCGCATGAGGCGCGGTGCATGAACGAGCTGTCGGTCTCAGGCGCTTGGCGACGGGCGGAGCACACTTTGCAAAGTGTGCTCCGGCAGCGTGAGGAGGACTTCGCTTCGGCCCATTAGCGTCGGGTTTCGCCCTGCTCCACTTGGGTCTTGCCGCATCGGAGGGTGACAGTAAAATGCGCGTATGAAAACAATGACCGCCACGCAAGCCCGCCAGAGCCTGGGCGCAGTCCTATCGCGCGTTCTCCAAGGTGAGGACATCGGCATCGTCCACTCCGGCAGCGGCAAGATCGTCGCATTGCGGCCGGTGGAAGTTTACAGCGAAGACTACGCCCTGGTCGAATACGGCCTGACGCAGAAGGAACTCAAACGCGCCGTTCACAACATCACCCAACAAGCCAAGCGTGAAAAAACCAAGAGTTGGGACGGAACCGCCCGAAGCCTTCGTGGTTGAAGTCGGGCCAAGCTGGCAACGCTGGGCCAAACATCGCAGCGACCCGGAACTGGAGGAAATCAGCCAGCGCCTCCTGCAACTTGTCGGCACGTTCGGAAAACCGCACGCCCACGCCGGGCTTGGCCTGCGCCGTTTGCGCGATGGCGCTTTCGAGTTTCGGATTTCTCGCGGCATCCGGGTGGTCTTTGTTTACTTCAAACCGAACCGGCTGCAACTGATGATGACCGGCAATCATGATGAGGTCCGGACCTGGTTGAAGGAGAATGTGTAGTCTGCCGGTGGACGCGGAGGCCCGCTGCGCATGAGGCCGGCTTGGACCCTGATGCCGGGGCTGCTTGCGGGGGGCTGCTCCGCCAGGCCGCCTCCTGCTCATGAACCCCCCTGCACCAGGCTCGTCAGCCGGCACGGTCCTCGTCGTGGACGACATCGCGGCGAACCGCAACCTGCTGCGCGAGACTTTGGAGCCGGTCGGCTACGAGGTGCTGCTCGCGCCCGATGGCGAGACGGCGTTGAAGGTCGCCCTGCGCGCGCGGCCCGACGTGATCCTGCTCGACGTGATGATGCCGGGCATCGACGGTTTCGAGACGTGCAGGCGGCTCAAGCAGAGCGACGCCACGCGCGGCATCCCGGTCCTCTTCATCACGGCGCTGAGCGAGATGAAGTCGATGGTCGAAGGCTTTCACGCCGGCGGTGTCGATTACATCACCAAGCCGTTCCAGACCGAGGAAGTCCTCATCCGTGTCAAGACGCACCTGGAAAACGCGCGGCTCACACAACTCGTCCTTGAAAAGAACCAGGAGTTGGAGGCCGCCAACGAACAGCTCCGCCGCGAGATCGCCCGGCGCGAGCAGGCCGAGGCCTCGCTGGAAGTCGCCGACGAACAGCTCTCGCTCATCTCGCAACTCGAAGCCGAGCGCTGGGGCCTCACCGCCTTGATCGGTCGCAGCCCCACCATGGCGAAGATCGTCGAGAACGTGCGCAAGCTCCAGCCGCTGCCGACCACGAGCGTGCTCATCACCGGCGAGAGCGGCACGGGCAAGGAATTGGTCGCGCGCGCGAT
>ORMF010499400.1_pt1 | contig 12594 bp, 9 predicted proteins | sample 1779871 | NCBI WGS metagenome assembly ORMF01 (sample SAMEA104232316, study PRJEB22302) | groundwater metagenome | biome: forest; feature: aquifer; material: groundwater | place: USA | collected 2011-08-07 | depth 5.4 m | reverse complement strand
GTATCCGAATCCGTTCGGTACGGGCGGGTCGAACTGCATCCGATTGTGTAAGTCCTATTGAACCAAAAAAGTAGTTAAAATTCTATAGAGTGGCCCTTACTTCAAAGGTCTTGGTGCTTAGGAATGTTCCGTTATAAACAAAGTTGATTTTACCACTACCATCTGCGGTAAATGTATTCCAAAGTACGCCATTTACAATGATATTGTAGCCTATGCCCGGGGAAAGATCTCCAATCAAATACGAGACATCAATCGCGCTAGCTACAGCATTTTTTGCTGTCCATTTTTTATAGAAGTCACCGCTCGTATTCCATGTGGTAGATTTTATTATGAGGTCATCCGTAGATGGAGTTGCGGTGAAATTAAGACGACTGAAATTTACAACCGATGTGTTAGTTACTGCTTGAGTAAGTATGATTCCAGAGTAACTTGGATAGATACTAGTTCCGAGACTTTTGCTGTTTTTTAATATAGCATTTGTTGAATCTGTAATAGTCGTAGTGCTTAGCGTATCTCCGATTTTTACAGCAAAATAATCAGAGTCGGCAATGGTATTAACCGAAATATATTTTGCGTAATAATAATTAAGGGCATTACCAGTCAAAGTGTTTCCTTTAAATACATTATCATTGGTATTCTCTAGATAAACCACGTAACTGCCATTTCCAGTAAAAGAGTTGCTCTCAAAGAGATTGGAATCAGCCTCTTTAAGACTAACGGCTGAAGATATATTGGCATTTACCGTATTATTTCTGAACGTATTAGATTTGATTCTACCATCCCCACTTGTGGGAATATCAGTTCCCTTATAGAAATACATTCCAAATTTAGAATTTTCTGAAAAGTTATTACCTTCCACAATATTGTTTGAGCTTCCTACGCTAAATCTTATTCCGTTCGCGTTGCGTTTCGATATATTGTTAGAAATTTGATTGTTATGACTGTCGAAAATTGATATTCCAGAGTCAGTGTTATTATAAAGTTCATTATTTTTAACTAAAGAGTCGTTGGTATTACGATGAAGCATGATACCATTTCCGATATTATACGAAGAAATATTGTTTGTAATGGTCAGATTATTGCATCGCTGGGAACAAATAATGCCATGATTTCCGTTGTTATGGACATAATTGCTGTCAATCAAGAGATAATCGGAATCATCGTGCGGATCAAGACCGTATTTAATATTCTCGTAGACCTCGTTATTTACAAATGTCATTGCTTGCGCCCCATAGGTATAGGCGCCAAAATAATTATTATGAATTTTATTGTTTACAACGTCTCCATATACTCCAACAACATTAAACACCGAAATTGGCCCTAACACTTTCCACGATAGTCCGTATTTTTCCGCACCATTATATCCGAGATATCCTATATCGCTATTTTTTATATCCATTCTTGATTCTTTGAGGGTAATACCGTCCGTAGCCAAAGACGATCGCACATTAATATAAGCTCTCCCGTAAAGAGAGTAGTCAGTATCTGGTCCGCCAATACTTTCATCCCATGAAGTAACTTTAACACCATCAATGTCTATCGAACCCCAATCAGCACTAAGGATGACAAAATGATTCAAAGCTGTGGTATTGTTACTTTTGAGCCTCAATTCATTAACATCACCGCTAGCTGATGAGCCGTGCAAAACAAGTTTCGCACCATTTTGCATAAATAAATTTGCACCCAAAAACCAGATCTTATTTGCTGAATCCACTAAAGTAAGCGGTATGAAAGACGATCCGAGTTGTTTTATTTCGGTGAGGGTACACTCAACATTCCCCGTGATATAAACACTATTTGAAGACTGCGCCCAGCGAATGTTGGCCGTTCCACAGGGAAATGCCGCGCTGGCTTTTAAAGGAAGAGCTACAAAAAAGATTGTGATTCCGAATAGTATTAGAATGGGGTTTTTGAATATCATGTTGTACATAAAACTAATTAAATTGAGTCTATCTTAGACCTAAAAAAAGTCAAGTCTATTGGCACCCGTAGTCGATCTCTTATTTTTTAGCGAGGATTACCTGCTCACCCCCCAAAAGACCAGAGGTAATTTCAATCATACCACCATCATTTTGAAGACCTGTAGTCACTTCTTTTTCCACCACTTGGTTCATTTCCAAAACCTGAACAATTTTTTTACCGTCTTTTTTCTGTATTGCGTTTACTGGCACAAAAAGAGTATTCTCGGAAGAAGCTGTTTTGATCCGAATATTGGCGATCATGCCATGTTTTATTTGTTCGTCCTCTTTATCAAAAAGGACGGTGGTTTTGTAGTGTGCTTTGCCACCGATGATGGTTTCCGTACGGTCTATCGTCACAACCTTGCCACCAAACTCCTTCCCCTCAAGTGCGTCTAACGTAATTCTTGCTTCTTGGCCAAGTTTAATATTTGCCATGTCATCCACCAACACGTTCAGGTTGACTTGCAAAACACCACTTGGAACAAGCGAGATAACGGTTACGTTAGGACCAATAACTTTACCGACTTCGCCACTTATCTTGGTCACAATACCCGACGAGTGGGCTACGATTATCCGGTCCTGTATTTGTGCTTGAGTTTTTTGTATGGAAGCTTGATCTCGACTGATTTTTGCTTCATACACAGCAATATCTTGAGGCCGAGCAGGAGCTCTTTTGAGAACGAGCTTGTTTTGAGCTGTTTTTAAATTACCCTCGGCTGTTTTTAATCCTGCCTCTTTTGTATTTATATTCTTTTTTGCGTCCGAAATATTAGAAATAGCAACATTTAGGTTTTTTCTTGCTGTAGAGACATCGTTCTCCCATTTAGTGATAGTTATTTTAGAAAGATTCGTGTTGGGGCTAATGGCACTTATAATCGTAGCTATTTTATTAAGGAATGAGTTAATCTGATCAGTATTTTTATCAACAAGAGCTGTGGCAAATGAAAGATCGTTTTTCGTAGAAATCGTATTCAGCGATTCTAACCACGCATTTAGAGTTGATTCGATTAACAATCTTTCCCACTCAACATCGGTTTCGAGTTGGGTATCTGGATAAGAGAAGCTCAATTGCGGACTAGAACTTTTAGGATTATTAAATAGTTGATCGGCTTTAACCCTTACTGCGTCATCAGACTTGGTGTATGCATCTTTAATTTCAACAATAAGATTTCTCTTAGCGTCCTCCAATGTTTGTTTAGCATTAGTGATGGCGATCTCGGCGTTTGACACCGCCGTCTCTACAATATTGATATCTTCTGGAGACGTGGCACGGAGTAATTGATCTAACTTTGCTTTTTGTAAATCTATATCGGCTTGAATTTCGGCAACTCGAGTATCAAGTTCGGTGGTATCTTGTTTGGCAAGGAGTTGACCAGCCGAGAACTTCTTACCAACCATTGCATTCAAAACAACCAACATACCACTATTTTTGAAACGCAAATTAACTTTGGTTGGTGATTCAACTTTTCCGCTGGCTGAAATCTCTTGAACGATAGTGCCCTTCTGAACGGCTACGAGTTCGTATGGTTCCTTATTATTCAAGCGCTGGAAAAAGATGGCAGTCACAATACCCCCGATAACGAAAATAATTCCTGCGCTTATCTGTAAAGTTTTTTTGTTCATAGAATATAGTTAATAAATTTCATAATGTCATTTAAGTTTTATTTTAGCAAGCCCACAAGTAATCACTGTGTTAACAAAGACCGGATAAAATATTTTACTTCTTCTGGTCCGGAAACCTCAACAGTATCTACGCCTGTACGTATTACGGCAAAATCATTTCCGCCCTCATAGAGTGCGTCGCCAATGAACACGATTTCATCTTTAGTTGTCTTGAGAATCTTTATGATTTGTAGAATAGCATAACCTTTATCAATTCCTTTTTTCGTTATATCGATTGAAGTCAGTCCGCCAAGTCGAATTTCAAATTGAGGAAGGTGTTGCATTAGCATTTTCTGTATTTCACTACGTCTGTCTTGAGTTGTATTCCATTCCTGTTTTTTCTCAAGGGGAGCTTTCTGTCCCAAAGCCGAAAAGGTAATTTGAGAACCACGATCTTCAATAACTTGTCCGTATACTTTTGTGGGATGATGATAATCAATATCCTTGAATATTTTTTCAAAACACTCCCTGATTTTTTCCTTTTCTTTTTTACTCAAAAGATGTTGATATATAGGTTGCCATTTCCGATTCTCAAACCGATAGAAACTTGATCCAGAGGTAGGAAGAAGAAAAAGGTTTTCTAATGCTTTTGTGTATTTGAAATTGGAAAGAAATTGTTTTTGAAATTGAATATAGGCGCCACCACTTACGACAACAACGATTTTCTTGGCAAGTAAATTGCAAAGTATTTTTGCCATCTCTTTGTCAATTTTGGTCTTACTTTGGGCTAAAGTTCCATCGAGGTCAAAAACGATAATTTTCTTTGTCGCCAAATCCAACGCCCGCTTATTAAGAACTACCTTTCTTCCAAAATCCTTGAGAAGCCAAGAGCTTGATTGAACTTTCCCCCCAGCCCCTATATTAAAAACCATCCTGCACCTAATGGCATTGCAGATATCCACCTCCGGAATATTCTTTTTATTTCTATCCCCGCCATTCACAAAAACATGGGGTTTAAGTTGCTGAAGATCCTTACAGACACTCATGTCTTTTGGATTAAGGGTGTGACTGGTTAAAACAACCTCATCGACGCAAGCAAAAGATTCGATGAGTTCTTTTCGCTCATTGTGTGGCATAAAAACATAATTTTTCTTTGCCTTTAACCAGTTGTCGTTGTTTAAAATAACCACTAATTTGTCACCCAATTTTTTAGCTTCTTTAAATAAACGGACGTGGCCAATATGTGGTGGGTCGAATCCACCACTTACCGCGACAATTACTTCTTTTTTGTTTTTTTTAATTTTTTGTGTCATAAATTTATATTTTATTGTATTTTTTGAATAAGATTGTCATTTGCTTCATTTAGTTCGATTTCTTTTCCATTGTAGCCGTTTTTCAAACTATCTTTAATTAAATTGCCGAAGGCTTTTTTAATATAAACGCCTTTTGTATTATTTTTAATAAAATTGCCAACCACAAAATTATTGTTGGAATTGTCGTAAATGAATACACCATTTTTATTGCTTGTTATTTTATTTTGTTCAATGTAATTTTTGGAAGAACGATTGTTGACACGAATACCGCCATCGCTCTCTCTGATTTCGTTATTTCTAATCAGGTTGTTATGAGAATCATAAAGCACAATGCCATCAACATTGTCGTAAATTATATTACTCTCTACTTGGTTATTGTTTGATTGCTGGTCAAGCATTATGCCGTGAAGTTTGTTATTGAAAGATTTATTTCCAATAATTCTATTGTTAACAACGTGTTTTGAAAGAATAATACCGTGACTGCCGTTAGCATAAACACTATTGTAGTTTATAAGTAAGTTACTAGACCCGTCATGGGTGTCAATACCATACTGCGTATTGTTGAAAACTTCATTATTTTCAATAACCATCCCAGTTGCTCCATAAATATACATGCCAAAATAGTTGTCGTGAATTTTACTTTTCATAACATTCCCGGTAAGTATATTTTTTCCGAATACATCGGCACGAACTTTCCATGAAATACCGGACAAACCCCCGCCAGATTGTTCTATTTCTTTGTCGTTCTGATATCCCAAAAATGATATTTCGGAATTCACAATATCCATTCTTCCACTATCTTCGGCCAAGATGAAACTTCTACCATCTAGAGTATTATTATCTGGCAATTTTACATCTTCATCCCATGAAGTCACTTTGGTGTTTTGAACAAGAATATTTCCATTTCTTGACTTTAACCACACAAACCAATTTGTATCACTTTTTAGTTTCAACCATGAAACACTCTCATCATCTAAAACTAAAATCACACCGTCTCCAATAAATAAATTAGCCCTAAGTATCCATTCATTATTATCTAATTTCTCTAAAATATTTTCGTTCTTTAACGCTTCGTAAATTTTGGGCAGATTTACAACACTACCTTCACCTTTAACATTAATAGTGTTGCTTGCCTCGTCAAAAATAATCCCCGGTTCTTCACCAGAAACCAAGTTGTTTTTATCAAGCGTATTTCTTAATTCTGAAACAGGAATAACAATCAACTGGCCCGGATATATATGGTCCGAATTCTGTATCGTTTCACTATTTGCTTTAATGATCACGGCTGGATTCACGTTGTATCTCCGTGCGATTTTTGACAAATTGTCGTTTTCCTTAATAGAATAAAACCCGAATTGCTGATTTTTTAGATTATCCAGAATAGTCTGCTTGTATTGACTGGGGTCAATATTTTTAGCATCGATAAATGCTATACTGGAACTATAATTTGAAATCGGCGCGGTAATAAGTTTATATTTTACTACACCAAAACCTAACAAAATTATTATTGAGGCAGTAACAAAATACGACATCGTTGATTTTAATGCTCTAAAAACGATACCAACTCCTGTTTGTAATCGGTCTTTGTTCCACCTTGTTATCCAACCCTGTCGTCTAATTGTAACCATGGCATATATTTTTAGAATTGCCATTAAGTATGTTGTAAAAATATAAAATGGAAGTATTAAAATATCAGATGGATGATGCCTTAAATGAGCATATAATTTTATTCCACGACTAAAATGCCACCACATTAATAAAATACCGGCTATTAACCAATACCCCCAGATAATTGAAAATATAAAATAGATTGGACCAATAATAAGAGTAAATGGCTGGGATTTTGCATCTATCATATGATAAGCCAAAAATTTTTCTTTTTTCCATATCCACTTGCTCATTAATGACTTCAGATCTGACCTGTAGCTATTTCTTGACCATCTAAGATGTTGTTTAAACAAAGTAAATAAATCAGGGGCTCCGGGAGTTAATACTCGTGCATTTGCTTGGTATCGCACCTTCCATCCTCTTTCTTGCACTAATCTGGTAAGACACTTATCATCACCACTTATGCATTTAACACCTAAAAATGTTTCATTCTCAAGTTCATCGCATAAGTCTTTAATTGCTTCTTTTCTATATAACGCGGTTCTTCCTGAAAGACAAGTTAAAGCATTCCCAACTGTTGCAAGATAAGTTATCTCGTCAAAATATCTATTATCGAGATGGATATTAAAAAGTCTGCGCGCAAGGGTATTGGTATTTAAAACATCTTGCCTAGGTCCAACTCCCCCAACCAATGGGTCAATAAATGGAGACAATAAAGTATTCTTTATGTTTGGATCCCAAATTGTATCACTATCCACCAAGGCGATTATATTATATTGAGCAACTTTTATTCCATCTGATAAAGCTCCTCTCTTTCCGGGCCTTTGAGTAACAATGAGTGTGCTATTTTTATTTTCTTCTTGAAATTTTTTAAACCTCTCTATACAAACCGCGTCAGTATGGTCGATAACAGCAATAATTTCATCTGGTTTATTACTTATCCATGATTTTAAAGCTTTCTCGAAAATATTCGGGTCTTCGTTGTAAACTGGAACCACAATTGATAAGGTGTTGCTGTATCCGTTTTCAGTGACTGGCCTATATTTTTTTGCAACCACTTTTTTTGCAACCCAAACAGACCAACGGTAAATGCCAATGGCCCCTATTGGAAAGTAGAGGACTATGATATGTAAATAATTGTTTAACAATTCAGTCATCAAATAAATTTTGGGGGTAATCCATACATATAATAGATGAATTGTCTCCCTTTAATTTAATCTCATTTCAAGCTGTTATTGTATTCTTTGGTCATTTCGTTCACCTTAATTACAGCTTCGAGCAGAGGCATCGAACTTGCTAATTCTTTTTTCGCCCAACTTAAAAAGGCGGTTGTGTCTTTTGGTAGGCAACTGCCACCATATGGTCCCATATTTCTGATTCCAAGAACCCTCGGCGCTTTTGGCAACCAACTCAAACACTCTATCGTCACTCACTTTTGCCACTTTACAAATCAGTCTCATCTCATTGAAAAACGAGATCTTACAAGCGTTGAAAAGATTGTGAACATACTTTTGCATCTCAGCTTCTCTTAAGGAAATATGGGCAATCGGACATTTTGGAAAACAATAAATCTTTTCTAGGATTTCGCCTGACTTTGCATCTAACTCACCGATAGTAACAATCCACGGATTTTTGAAATCTTCCTCATTGCTACCTTCTCTTAAATACTCTGGATTCATGCACACACCAAAATCCTTGCCCGCTTTTTTCCCGGAGTGTTTCTCAAGAATTGGAATCAGTTGTTCTTCTATTGTTCCGGGTGGCACCGTGCTTCTGATAACGATGAGACAATAGTCATTATTGTTTTTCAGATATCCAGCACCAAGATTCTCAACAGCGAATTTCAAAAAATCTAGCTTTATCTCGTTGTTAACCGTAGGTGTAGACACGGTGAAAAAAAACACTTCAATATTCTTTTCTTTCTCAAGTAAGGGGGGGGAACAAACTCGGTGTCCTTTATTTTCTAATTTGACCAAAACATCCGGATTGATATCGCAAAAAACCACGTCATACCCATTCGCAAGAAACCCTTTACCTGTGGCCTGACCTACAATTCCACTGCCAATTACTGCTAATTTTGTCATAACTCTTTCTTTTTATTATTTTTATAACGATTTAATTTGGGGCATACCCTACCACCGTGCTACTATCCGTAAGTCCTATCATTTAAAAAGCCCCTAAAACAAAAAATAAGGATACCCACCATTCAAGCAGAACGTGTTTTGGATGTCAATCTCTCGTGGCATTCTAGGCAGAATTTTTTTCGCTTTTCAAAATTTGCCTTGTATATCTTAAAATTGCACCGAAAGTAGAGATTAAAATTACAATTAAGAAACCCGCCCATAAAACTATGGTCGGGTTTTGTTGTTTATCTTCCCCCCCCCCATTTCAAAAATGAAATGGAAGTGATAGCTTGCCAATTTTGAGAGGTAAAGGTGGTTTACTGTGAATTACGAAACCTCCTTTTCACCCCAGCTAAACCTTAATTCTCTCGCCTTTTGAAATTCCCCAGACATATCTTAGAATCGTCCCGAAAGTGGAAATGAAAATTACAAAATTTAGAAAAATACCGATTACTGGAATGAAATTGATAAGTGAAAGCAAAATGATTCCGGGGACTGCAATCTTCCATGTGATTGTTTCTGGAAATTGTCTTGTCTTTGAATAAAATTTATAGACCCACGAACCAAATATTACTCCGCTTAAAAGAATTGAGAGAATAAAACAGAGAATAAAACAAATTAAAGTTACTACCGCAACAAAAATTCCTAGAATAGTCGAGGTAAGTAAAATAATACAAACTGGTATAAGAATAATTCCTCCAATACCAACAAGAAAACTTTTTCCGAAAGACGAAGAGTTTATATTTACAATCTTCTGAATCTTTTTGGGAAATAAATATAAGAAAAGCAGAATTGCCACGGTCAAAATAATAAGTCTAAATAAAACCGCAAATCCAAAAATATCTCTGACTTTTTTGCCGTCTAACTGAAGAAAATTGCGTTCGATATACGTAACCCTTCCTTTCACAAATGCTTTTTCTGAAATGTTCGCTTTCTGTTCACCTTCAATTTTCACTTCACCATAAATTTTTGCGTTAGGACCAATCGTGAGCTCTCCACCATAAAAATCAAAATTTCCATCTATTTCTCCGTCGATAAGAGCTTTGCCGGCAATAATGCGAACCGTTCGGCCAATAGTTCCGCGTACATTTACTTCCCCTCCAGCAAGAGCGACGTCTTTTTCAATTTTGGCATTTTCTGTGATATTTATCGTACCGCCAGCCGAAATCAAATCTCCTCCGACATAAGAATCGATTTTGACATCGCCACCAACAGCCCTTGCGTCACCAAGTACTTTTCCGAGAATTGAAACTTCACCACCAAAAAACAAGCTGTCTCCAGTAACTGTTCCATCGGAAATTATTTTTGATGCAATCGAAAGAGAGTCACCATTAACCATTCCTGAAATGGTCACGTCTTTGCCCACGACATAAAAATTGTCATTTATTCTTACTGATGGCGAAAGCGTGTAGGTTTCACCTTTTTCAAAATTCCCTGCTAGTGAAATTGCGGGAAAAAGTAAAACCGAAAGTGTAAAAAATAGATATTTTTTCATACTTTTATTCTAAGCTTAAAAGTAATTGCACAACGAATCCCAAATTATATATTCGTAATTCTATAATTATCAAATGCAGTATCCATAAAATCAGTCCTAATGCCAGCATAACCAGAAGAATTTATCACAACCCCGCCAAAAGTTTTTCCGTCGTCAACAACTTCAAGAACTTTGGTCCAAATCCCCGAATTGGTACTGTCTAAAAAGAGTGAAATGGTTACCGTACCATTTGTATTTGTAACAATTCTCGATTTCATTTTTATCCAAGTGCTTAAAGGAATTAAATTTGGATTAGTCGTTCTATTATATGTGCCCGTAAAAAACTTCTTTTCCGCTAAGGTGTAATAACTACCTTTTATTTTTTTCTTTATTACAACATCACCATCGACGCGCACACCGGTATAATACAAATTGTTACCATCAAGGTAGCGATTGAACAACAAGAATCCGTTTGGATTGTAACGTTCAGTAGAAGCACTTAAATTGTATTTATTAATTTTAAAATCAATCTGCTGTTCAAAACTCAACCACTTGCTCCTAGTAAGTAGCCTGAAAAGGTTTTGGGGGTGGATACCACCGTCCGTATCTATCGTATTATCAATTTTGTAATATTTTTGCCAATAACTTCCAACTGCCAAATCTCCTTGCAAGGTCATTCCCAAACCGCCAGAAAGGAGAAATTGTCCGCCAGAATTGAGCCACCAATATGGACTAGTTGAGTCGTCCATCAAACCGGTCTCATTAACAGCACCGTCAACTCTAAAATCGTAATAAAATGGTGATGTAACTACTTTTGCCAAATTTGCAAACGTAATGTTAGAGAAGACGAATATCGAAAATATTGAGCTAAATAAGAACAATTTTGATTTAAAAGACAATTTTTTTTGTATCATAGACTTAATATACTACAAGAAAAACATAGCGCAAGTTCCGTTCCCTTTAGTTTTGTTTGACACTAAAATTGCTAAATTTTATATCCATAAAATCAGTCCGAATGCCTACAGAACCGTTGTTTTGTAAGGGTAAACCACCATATTGACCAATATCATCACCCTCTGCTATAAGCTTAAAGTCTGCCTCATCTCCTATCATCGTAAAAAGTTTTAGGTGTACAGTATTTTTTCTATCTTCTACCACCAATTTTAATGTTATCGGGGTATTTATTGGCAAAAGATTTGGATTGTCTTTACGGTCGTAAGATTCTACAGAGTTGAAAACGAGCCTCTCATCCACTACAAAATATTCCCCTTTAACTTTTTTCTTTATGACAGAATACCCATCGACTCTAATGCCTGCATAATACAAATTATCACTATTTTCATAACGACCAAAAAGAAGAACGGCGTTTGATTGATCGCGATTAGAACTGTCACTTAAATTGTATTGATTAATCACAAATCTTGCCTCTTCAGTAAAATTTTGAAACTTATTTTTTGTCAAAAGTCTAAAAATATTTTGTGGTCTAAATCCTTCGTCGGTATCTTCAGGGTTGACTTTTAGATAAAGTGCACGCCATTTGTTATTGTCGGGCAATTTCCCCTGTACCGTTTCACCACCATTATCGTTTAAGGTCATAAGACCTCCAGAATTTAACCACCAAAAGAAATTCACGGATTCTTCACTTGATCCGGCTTCTTCTAAAATAGTTACTGTTTTCAAGGTTTGTTTTTTATAAAAAAACACAGACAAGAATCCGATCAGCAAAAAAATTACAAATATTAGAATAAACTTTTTCATTTTTCAGAAATTCTAATTTTATTCCAATCAAATTGCGCCATGATGGCAAGTTTTTTGTAAACATAGATACAAAATGTCGAAACAGATAAACCAAGCAGAATTCCACCGAGGATATCTGATGCCCAATGGACACCGAGATAAATACGACTAAAGGCTACGAGCAAAATTAACATGATGGTTGATATAGAGAAAAAAACTTTTTGTCTAAACTCCTTAATTTCCGGCCACAATACGTAAAGAATCGTTAGAAAAAAAGCGGTTGCGAGTGTGGCATGTCCACTTGGAAAAGAGTATCCATCTGCAAACGCGATTCCCATTGGCGGGCGAGAGATAGCTGTCGCCATTTTGAACAAATAAGAGGTTGCATAAGCAAAAAAAACCGACATTAAGACGACGCCAATCTTGTATGAAACTTTCTTATGAACCAAAAGTAAAAAGATGATGATAGTAATCGCGCCCGCCATGTAAATATCGCCAAAACTGGTCATGGCCAAGAAAAACGGGGTGAGAAAATCCAATCTATGAGAAATTATCCAAATAAGTACTGAAGTATTTGCCGAAACTAAGTCATTTGAAACGACAAGCACCGCCAGTCGCCAAAATAGCAAAAGGCTGGCGATGCAAATCGCCAAAAAATAATACGACGTTAAACTTTTTTTAAAATAAAATCTCCACATTTAGAAAAAACTGTGCTTTGCAGGTGGCGTCTTTTTTGATTTATTCGCTTCGTCATTCAATTTATTAACTGCGAGCTT
>ORMF010291950.1_pt1 | contig 12595 bp, 16 predicted proteins | sample 1779871 | NCBI WGS metagenome assembly ORMF01 (sample SAMEA104232316, study PRJEB22302) | groundwater metagenome | biome: forest; feature: aquifer; material: groundwater | place: USA | collected 2011-08-07 | depth 5.4 m | reverse complement strand
CGAAGGAAAAGGTCATTTATTTTTATATTATGAACCATCCAAAAGAACAAAGTACGATGGCCTTATGGATGAAATAATGGGCGTGCGACTATCCGGTTTGATAAAACTACAATGGAACAATTTATAACTGGGCATATCAAACAAAAAAACGAAGGCTGCGGAATCGCAGGTGTACGTCTAAAAGCGTGCTCTTCACTTTTGGTTAAATATGGAATTTCATTTCCACCTTTTTATGCAGGCACTATTAATATTAAACTTTTAAAACTATTTCCAACCCCCGATTATGAAAAGGTCATTTTTATCTCGCAGAGTGAAATTGATTCCGTAGCTCCTGGGTATGCTGAATGGTGGAAATTTATTCCTATTAAGAAAATTAATGATGTTAAAATTCCAGGATATATTTTTCGAAATAGACAACATGTACACGGTGATGATGGAGTGGAATTGATTACAGAAGATCTAAGAAATCATGGTTTTAATTTATCGCCTGGGCAGCCAATAACACTTCTTTTAGAGAAGGCATGAAAAAACTGCTAACAGCAAAACAATTGAGCGAAAGTCTTCAAGTTAACATTTCCACCATCTATTTATGGACTCACACACAATTCGTTCCCCATTATAAACTTGGTAAGTCCGTACGCTTTCGTGAAAGTGAAGTTCAAAAATGGCTCAATCAGCGCCACAGCAAATTTTCCAAAAAGGTAGTTCCATGAGTAATGAATTGTATAAGCATATCTTTGTGGAGAAGCCTTGTATTATTGATTACGATGACTTTAAGTTAGAAGTTAACGTCAGGAAAAGAGAAGCCGAACACAATGTTAAATGTAGTTTTCGTGGCAAAAGTGACTTCAAAAAAGCGTATAGTAGTATCTTTCGTTTTTTTAATGAATTAGTCTGGTTTCACGATATGGAAGTGTCCGATATTAACGGTGGCCACTCACAAAATTCACACGTGTTTTTAAATTATACCGTTAACAATGACAGCTATCTACTTGACTTTAAACAACAAGTTTTTGAAAAGCGGCAGCATCTTGCGTTATCATTTTTTAGAGAAGCGCGATGTAATGAAAGCCCATACTATCGATTTTTTTGTTTTGCCAAAATACTGGAAATCCCTTTTACAAAAGATGAAGGTGAAAGCAAAGTTCAATGGGTTGAAGACCAGTTGAATAATTTAACAGGTAAACTTGCTGTCTCATTTCGAGATAGAAAAATAAATAATCTTTGCGGAAGGAATCTTGCCAAATGGCTTCATGAGAATGGGCGCAATGCAATTGCACATGCACGCCTTGAAGAAATAACGAGGGATCCCAATAATTATGATGATTGGGATGAAATAAAATGGGCTAATGAAATCATGGAAGAGCTGGCGGAACAGCTCATTATTAAAAAGCTAGGGGTGTCACGCTAAAATGAACGCTAGCCCCATCGATCCTAAAAAACAAAAACTCATTGACGGTTGGTCAAAGCAATACGGTCGACCTGTATCACAAGCTGAAGTGGAAGAGATAGGCCGGAATTTATCCCGGTTCTTTAATATTATGCTTGATTGGGAGAAACAGTTTAAAGAAGAAGGTATAGTTGACGAGAATGGAAACGTTAAAATCTAACAACTTTGAGTAGCTGGATCAAATGATAGAGAATAATAGGCCTTATACTTTGGCAATTCGGACTGATGAATTTCCTAATTATTTCAAAGAATTTATCACCCTTTCTGGCATTGCCGTAGTTAACAAACTGCCAAGAAAGTATCGCTATTATGAGGCTCTTAATTATTACGACAGTCATAAATATTCTGATTGGAACAAACTTGATATTCCGCCCTTTGTTGTAGACGCAATGAGCGAGTTGTGTAATTTTGTTGCTCTAAAGGAATTAATGCTTAAGGGAAGCAAGGGCAAGCCAATCAAGCTTCTTCAAAAGTCAAATTTGATAGGCCCTTTTTGTGCGGAAGCGATGATTGTTTTACATTATGTTCACCGTGGATATCACGTTAGTTGGCCTTCTGTATTCAATCTAGATCCTCCCGATATTATAGTGCGCGACCTTACTAACAACTTCGCAGTAGATATTGAGGTAAAAACTAAAGAAGAGCGCGGATCTGTTGAAACAATGTTTGATTCATTTTCGAGAGGTTTGCAAAGTTTAAAGAAACGCCGACGTGTAAATGGTATGGCTGTAATTGCTATTCATAATTCAGATGATCTTGGATGGGTTGATTGGTTGAAAGATGCCGCCGTACTAACTAGATTGGAAAGCCGGCTACGAACAAAAGATTTTAGTATTGTTTCAGGCGTAATATTTTCAGGAGGTTCTGTTATTAAAGAAGAGGGTAATTCCTCAAAGCATGGTACAAAACTAGTCGCCTTTCGCTCCAACGCAGCGGCAAATCCATTGCCTCTAGGTTTTCTAACGCAGTCTGCGAATATTTAATTAAAATCCAACAACTTCGAGCAGGTAACTTTTAGGGCTTTTGCGATTTTTTCGATGGTATCAATTTTGACAGGAGAAGGATTGTTATTTTCCAGCCTTTGAATGTGACGAACAGAGATATCAGAAAATTCAGCTAATTGTTCTTGAGTCCAACCCTTTTTCATTCGTAACTGGTAAATTCTCTTACCAAATTTCCTACGTATATCTTTCCCCATGGCTCAAATTCTAAGGACAAGTCGCCAGTTAGAACACGACACAACTGGCGATAAAGTTCTGTACCTGATGCCTGAAGATCGATATAATTCAACCCAAAATCTATGCAAATCAATCGGAACATAATTTATTTATCAATTTTATTATTAGTTGGTTGTTCTACAACGGCTCCTGCTTCGAATAATCCAACTAAGTCAGTCGTCATTGTAGACACAAACTACGACGAAACTTGGAAAGCTGCTATGAAAGCTGTAAGCGAGAGCCAAATGTGTGAAGGTTGTTTCTTTGAAATCAAAATGGCGGATAAGTCTGTCGGCATTATCTCTGCAGTAGCCAATCGTGAAAATCAGTTTAAGGGTCAAATCAACCTTCAGATCGCAGAAATTAATAAAGATAAAACGAATGTCACAGTGATGGCATCTATTGCCCAGTATAAATATTGGGGCAACCTTTACGGTGCTAGATTTTCAGAACGGTGGGAAAATATAGATTATAATTTTTCTGATGACATCGCGAGCCAAATTTTATTTCACGCTACTGGCTCAGTTGGGAAGGCGAACAGAGACATATTCTTAAAAATTGAGATTGGAAAAACAAATATAAAACTAGGCGAACATGTCACGTTAAAGTACGAACTTTATACACGCTACGATACAAAATATCTTGGATTTAAACGTGACCTGAGTGTGAAAAGCGAAATAATAGATGAATTGCTAAAGAAGCCAGATGGTAGTGGCTATTACGAAGAAAGAACATTCTTCGGATGCTCTTTTCCTTGGGGCAGTTCCAAAAACATGGCGCGCGTTGAAATCGTCTTAGAAAATTCACCTGCTGATCATATCCTTCAAGAGAATGACTTTATAAAAGCAGTAAACGGCGAGAAAGTAAATAGTGTTGAGCACCTTTCTGAAGTTTTAGCTAAACAAAGTCCGACAAAAGAAACAAAATTTTCTATTTTGCGAAATGAAAAGGAATTTGATTTGCTTATCAAGCCAAGGATGAGATATGGTCAGCATGGAAATGGCATTATTGCAGAATATTTATCACCCGGCGTGGGTGCGCAAATCAGCAAAGAAACCAAAGTCATTAATAACCGCAAATATATTGTGGCGGAAATTCAAAGCATTAAACTTCACTTTAATAAATCGGGACAGTTTTCGATTGATCCTGGCGCTGTAAAAGTTACCACTTCAAATATTACTCGTGTTTTGGAATCCGAACCTATTAATGTCATTGTTGAAGACTAAAGCTTCAAAAAGATAAAAGACTATAAAAAGGTACCGGGTACCGCGGTGACAAGTTAGAAAATTCAAAATCCAACCCATCTTGACAAGCATTCTTCTTCAGCGTAAATCGGTACGGTTCTCTCGTCATTTACTCACTTTTGAGTAAGTATTTACTCAGAAATGAGTAAGCTATGCTGGAATCTACTTATTTTCTCGGATAAAGGATTTTCTTTCAAAGATATATTTGACATTGTTCTCAAATATGGAACGTTTGTTCTCGATTCTGGAACAATCCTCTTAAAATACCCTGCAAATTTAACTTTCAATATTAAAAATTAAGGGTGCTCCATGACCATTTTGGAGAGATGGAAAACAAAACCTAAGGATTGATTTTCAAGCGGGCGTATCGGGAAAGAACAATATCGACAAATCTTTTTTTAAAATCATTCGGTAGTTGGCTAGTTTGAATAAATTGTTTTATACGGTTTGTTTGACCCACAAATTTTTCGTAACGAATTTTCTCTGGAATATTCAGATTTTCGGCGAAGACATCAAAATCATCGCGTGTAAGATCGTTCTTTTTACCATTAATTGTTAAAGCCGAATCTTCCTCATTGGGAATCACCAGTTTGGAACACACAATATCATAAGCGGGAGAAAGTCGAATTTCTCCCTGTTTATGATAGGAAATAGAATAATTTTTGAAGTGGCCGTCTCCATTACCAATTAAAAAATTGAAAACCACGCGTTCAAAGAAAAGTTGAACGTCAAGACCGGGAACTGCCGAGATTTCCTTTAGTTTTTTTCCAATTTGTTCGAGTGACCCCAAATATTTATCGTTCTTCTCGAGGATTTGGCAGAAGTCTTCCTGATGGATTTTTTCTTCGCCCTTGCGGTCAAAGCGTTTTACCAGGTATGCCAGCCCCCCATCTTTCAAAGGCAGTAAGCAATGTGGAGGTACATCAATCTCCAATGCTCCTGCGATATCCATGCAGCAATTTTCATTCTCGGGCGTGTGAGGAAATCGTTGAATTTGAGGTTTTAAAATATATTCTCCTTCGGTTGGAGCAATCACAAGTTCAGCCTTACGTTTATCCAATTTGAGGGATAATTTGGGTTGCACTCCTGAAATAGACATTTTGCCTGCCATGTCCTGTGCCTTCAAAGGAATATCTTGCAAGGATAAAGGGATCGTAGGAGCCTGGCTGATATTAAACATTTCTTTAATCAATTTAGGATCCATATTTTATCTATTTGCTCTATGTACCGTCACAGCGCCAATCGTGTCTCCAGTCGTAGCAAGGAGGAGTCCGAATGAATCATGGGTATCTATTTTCGCCGTTGCACTAACGATGTCTAAATACCAACCTTCTGGTAAGAGCCCGCGAAAAAAGCTGAAAAGTTCTTTGGATTCGTAAGGATCTTTCCGCAACGGGAGGGAAACAGAAATTGGCTGACCTGAGCGAAGATAGTTTTCATCATAAGCAAACCGGAAACCATTTTCAGTTTCCCATAAATGGCCGGCTAACTGATTGCTATAATTAACTTGTGCTTTTCGTAATATCTTTTCGTCCATGATTTGGAACAATCTCCAGATGATGTCCTAAGAATTCTAAAACTTGATTGACCTTATCCATGCGCACGCTTGATTTGCCTTGTTCGAGATCGCGAATAAAACGGAGGCCGACACCCACTCGTTTTGAAAATTCCATCTGAGTGAGTCCGGCCTTCTTTCTCAATAGTTGAATCTTTTTCCCTAGTGTCTCCATCGAGGCAATGATATATCAGATAGGGTATAATTTCAACAATTTTAATTTATTTTATACCTATAAAGGTATAATTATTTTTAATTATACCTTATAAGGTATAATATTTGTGATAAATAGGATAAAAAGGCTATATCGGGTATAAATTTAATAGAGAATTTAGACCTCAATTACAACTGGTTTATTCGCCAAATCGTAGCTTGCGTTGCAAAGAGATGCGTTTATAAAAGTGGTTCCATCCTTTTCATACATTCCATACCCTTCATGAATGTGCCCCTATTGCGAGTTGCAATTCAATCCCCGCAATCTTAGATAAATTAAAGAATCTAAAAATCTTCCAATTGAAGATGGATGCTTAAGTCAAAGAAAAATCTAACGATAAATTAAGCCCCGCAAAATATCCGCTTGTAATCAGTGGTAATCGGCGCTGAAACAGTATAATCTAAATTGATTGCAAGCCCATTCCGGAGCATTTCGAATATGTTATGAAAAAAGGTAATCACAACAAAAACCACAACTACCAACCGAATCACTTGAATCGTAATGATTCAAGTGCTATCCGGCGAGATTCGAAATCTCGTCCGGAATTGCGTTCGCAACACAGGCATAATTCCCCGGTCCGCACCCGCCAAGCCAGCGAGGCAGAGCGACGGTTTTTGGCCGGGACAGCGGTGGATCCGTCGCCGAGGATACGGCTTGAGGATGGATCAAGCGAAATGACCATGCGCGTCATGGATCTGATTTGTCCGATTGGGTTGGGTCAGCGCGGACTAATCGTCGCGCCGCCGGGGTCCGGAAAAACAACTTTTCTGAAACACATTTGTGCGGCCGTGGCGAAAAGTTGTCCCGCAGCGAAGCTCTATTGTCTGCTCGTTAATGAGAGACCGGAAGAAGTCACGGATTTTCGCCGGAGCGTGCCGGCTGAAGTGCGCTCGTCCTCACTGGATGAAAGTGAGGAGCATCATATTGCGACAGCCGATCAACTCATGCGGCAGATTTTCGAAGAAGTTGCGCTCGGGCGGGACGTGGTGCTTTTAGTGGATTCATTGACGCGCCTCGCGCGCGTTCATAATGCGGAACAGCGCAGCAGCGGACGGACGCTTTCAGGCGGCGTGGATGCGCGGGCGCTTGAGGTGCCGCGGCGTATTTTCGGCGCCGCGCGAAAAATTGAAAACGCAGGGTCGCTCACGATTCTCGCGACTATTCTGGTCGACACCGGCAGCCGTATGGATCAGGTGATTTTTGAGGAATTCAAAGGGACCGGCAATATGGAAATTTATCTGTCGCGAGAGATTTCAAGCCAGCGCATTTTTCCGGCTGTGGACATTTCAAAAAGCGGAACGCGCAAAGAAGAGTTGTTGCTGGGTGCGGATGAGCTTAAGCAGGTCGGGAAAATCAGGCGGATGTTGTCTGAATTTACGCCGGCCAACGCCATGACGAAGTTGATTGAGACGCTTGCGAAATATCCGACCAACCGGGAATTGCTCGCGACGATCGGCACTTAAGTCCGGTTGTATTGATTAGATCTCACGCTAAATTCTTGACATAGAATTTACACGAATTTCATCTGAAATTGACACACCTCTTTTACAATCCTCTCATTATTCATCAGGCTTACTAATTCATAATCAATAAATCAATATCGAATTAAAAATGACAATCAAAAATTCAAGAGGAGGATAAATGTTTATGAGTAAAAAAATGTTGCTCTTTGTAATGATGACCGCGCTTTTGAGTGCATTTACAATTCCGCCCGCATTTGCGGGTGATATGCCGGTTGCTAACGATGATCTTCAAAAATCCGTCGCGAACATGGCAAAACAAATGAAAGAAATGCGTAAGATTATTGACGCGCAAAATGGAAAAATTCAATCTCTGGAACAAAAGACAAGGGACAATGTCAAGATTCCCGGTGTTCCGGCAGTTGGAACCCCAACTCCGATGAGCGAAAAAGATTTTCAGGATGCGCTCGGGAACGAAATTAAAAATTATAAATATTTTAAGAACTTAAAAATGGGCGGTGACTTCCGTCTTCGCTATGAAGCATTCCGTGAACAAAAAAGTTCTGCAGATTCTTTAGAAAACCGCAACCGATTCCGTTATCGTTTGCGTTACGGCCTTGAAAATGGAATTGGCGATGACTTAACGGTTGGTTTTCGTTTGGCTTCCGCGGTTTTGAATAGCCGTGAAAGTTCGTCAAATCCGTCTTCAAATACTGCCCGCACGATTTATGGCGGCGATCCAACTTCAACGAACCAAACCATGGGAAATCCCGGGCTCTTTTCATTTAACACCATTGCTATCGAAAAGGCCTATGCCAAATATAATCCCAAGTATTTGAAGGATTTGGCTTTGGGGCCGGTGACGATTAAAGGTGCTGAGCTCGGCGGCGGTAAATTTGAAAATCCATTTCTCAAATATTCTTCACCCATGGTGTGGGATGCGGATGTGACTCCTGAAGGCATCTATGAAAAAATAGATATGAACCTTTGGCAAAATGAAGGAAATGAAGTGAACTGGTTTGGCACGGCCATGCAATCACCGGTGAAAGAAGCAGCGGCAGGGGAACAGGACGCGAACCTTTTAGGGTTTCAAACCGGTTTTAACGTTGTCGGTTATACGCCGATGATGGAACGTCCTGTCGAGTTTAACTCGGCTGTTGCGTTTTACGATTGGCAAAATTACGCTTCAGACCAGAACTTTACGTTTGATGCCGGAACCACAAGTCTTGCTCGCGGAAACACTACCTGCTTGGGCGGAACATCGGGCGGCGCGGCAGGCGATTGCATCGGTCTTGAAGCGGGAAATCCTCAAGTATTTGATTTCTATAATGAAATTAAATTTACACCTGCGAATGTTCCTCTTAAATTTTTCTCGGATGTGGCAAGCAACGTGAACAATGGTTCCGTCAGCGGAACTGCCGCAATGAAAGACACCGCATGGGGATTAGGCATGGGTGTCGGTGAACTTAAAAACCGCGGAAGTTGGAATGTGAATTACGGATTCTACTCGATTCCATCCAATGCGGTTGTGGGTGCATTTACCGACAGTGATTTTGGTCAGGGCCACGCCAATAACGTAGGCGGCGTTTTGAAAGCCGGCTATCAATTAACGGATAACATGCAGGTTAATTTTGCATGGTTTAATGTGAGACCTTATGCTCAAGATTTACCGACCAATGGTAGTGTCATCGGAGACCATACTACGAATCGATTTCAAACTGACCTAGTTTGGAAATTTTAACCGCTGATATCAAGGAGAAAAATATGTTAAAGAAAATTCTAGCAGTTGGACTTGCGATTGGTTTAAGTGCATCCAATTTATTTGCAGGCAGCATTTTAATTAATGGGGCCGGCGCAACATTCCCGTACCCCATTTATTCCAAATGGTTTGATGTTTATCAAGCCATTGATTCTACAGTAAAATTTAACTATCAGTCCATTGGAAGCGGCGGAGGCGTGAAACAAATTAGCGCACAAACCGTTGATTTCGGAGCGTCCGACGGCGCGATGTCGTCTGAGGAAATGAAAGCCGCGGAAGGCGGTCAAATTTTTCACATTCCCATGGTGCTGGGGTCTGTCGTAGTTTCCTATAATATAGAAGGAGTGAGTAAGGGGTTAAAATTGACCCCCGAGGTACTTGCCGGTATCTTCCTTGGAAATATTAAAACTTGGAGTGATCCGAAGCTTGCGAAACTTAACCCGGATCTCCAACTTTCTGCGGTTCCGATTATTGTGATGCATCGTTCTGACGGAAGCGGCACAACAAATATTTTCAGCGATTACTTATCCAAAATAAGTCCGGAGTGGAAAGCCAAGGTTGGTGTTGGAAAATCTCTTGGCTGGCCGGTCGGGCTTGGCGGAAAAGGGAATGAGGGTGTCGCCGGTCTCGTTAAGCAGACGCCCGGTGCGATTGGATATGTGGAGCTTGCTTATGCGGAAAATAACAAACTCCCATATGCGTTTGTGCAGAACAAAAGCGGTAATTTTATCGAGCCGAGCCTTCAGGCAACCTCTGCCGCTGCTGCGGGAGCAATCAAGAATATGCCGAAGGATTTTCGGGTTTCGATTACGAATTCTGACGGTGCCGATGCTTATCCGATTGTCGGTTTTACGTGGATCTTAGTTTATAAACATCAGAAAGATTCTGTAAAAGGAAAAGCATTGATTGGCTTTCTAAAGTGGGCAATTACTGACGGTCAGAAATATGCAACGGACCTTTTGTATGGGGCGCTTCCACAGGAATTAGTTCCTATGATTCAGGAAAAGTTGAATCAGATTAGCGTCGGATAAAAGAATTTAAAGAGCAACAAGCACGGGCCGCTTATTACTCCCTAGTAAGCGGTTCGTGTGTATACCCAATGAAAGGAACGGTTAAGTGAATCGCGGAGACAAGATTTTTAAAGCGCTCGTGTCTTTAATGGCGCTCAGCGTAGTTTTAATTATGACATTTATGATTTTCGAAATGTCGCGCGGCGCTTGGCCTTCTTTTCAGAAGTTTGGATTTCGCTTTCTCACGAGTTCAAAATGGGATCCTGTTTCGGAAGAATACGGTGCGCTTCCTTTTATATATGGGACCGTTGTTTCTTCTGCGATTGCCCTTCTTCTCGCGATTCCGCTCAGTATTGGTTCCGCCATTTTTCTTGCCGAATACGCGCCCAAATGGCTCCGCAATCCGCTTTCTTTTTTAATTGAGTTATTGGCAGCTATTCCGAGTGTTGTCTACGGTCTTTGGGGAATTTTTGTTTTGGTTCCGTGGTGCCGGAAAGTTTTGGAACCATTTTTAAACAAATGGTTCGGATTTATCCCGCTTTTTCAAGGTCCTATGTTTGGAATCGGCATGTTAAGCGCGGGAATTATTTTGGCAATTATGGTAGTTCCTTATATCAGTTCTGTATCGCGCGAAGTGATGCTTGCGGTTCCTTATACACAGCGCGAAGCAGCGCTTGCTTTGGGTTCGACGAAATGGGAGGCAATACGAATGGGGGTTTTGCGTTATTGCAGTTCGGGAATTTTAGGAGCTGTTATTTTAGGGCTTGGACGCGCAATTGGTGAAACGATGGCAGTGACTATGCTGATTGGTAATACACCGCAAATTAAAGCATCCATTTTTGAACCGGCTCATACGATGGCAAGTGTCATTGCTAATGAGTTTTCGGAGGCAACGAGCACCATGTATCTCTCCGTTTTAATTCAGATTGGACTCGTTTTACTTGTCATTTCACTTCTTGTCAATATTGCGGCGCGGTTACTGGTTTGGACTGTGGCAAAAGGGCCAAAAGGGAACCCGGCGATTTTATGAAACAAAAAAATTATGCGGTTCGGAAATTTAAAAATTATTTATTAACTGCCATTTTAGTTTCCACTGCCTTTTTAGTTTTGATTCCTCTTTTTAGTATTTTGGCGAAACTGGTTTCCGAAGGTTTCTCTTCAATCAATCTTGATTTTTTTACCCATCTTCCGAAACCAGTCGGTGAAAAAGGCGGGGGAATGGCGAATGCGATTGTAGGGACATTAATTCTAGGAGGAATTGCTTGCTCAATCGGTCTTCCGGTTGGAATTGGAACCGGAATTTATCTATCGGAATACAGCAATAAACAATTGGCATCAATTATTCGTTTTCTGACGGATGTGATGAGCGGAATTCCGTCTATTGTTTACGGAATTTTTATTTACATTCTCATTGTAAAACCGATGAAAAGTTTTTCAGCACTTGCCGGAGGGGTTGCGCTTGGAATTATGATGATTCCGATTATTGCCCGGACAACCGAAGAAGTTTTAAAGCTTGTTCCTAATACACTTCGGGAAGCAGCGCTTGCGCTTGGAATTCCCAAATGGCGTACGACCTTAAGCATTGTTTTAAAAACAGCTTCCTCAGGGGTGCTAACCGGAGTGATGGTTTCGCTTGCGCGGGTTGCAGGGGAAACAGCCCCTCTTCTCTTTACTGCTTTAGGAAATCACTTTTGGCAGCATGGGTTGCTTGAACCCATTGCAGCACTCCCGCTTCAAGTATTTACTTATGCCATTTCGCCCTATGATGATTGGCACCGGCAAGCATGGGCCGGCGCTCTCGTATTAATCGCGATTGTTTTTTTGACGAATATGATTGCCCGTTTTGTCATCTCTAGAAAGTTTGCTATTCTGAGAAAATAACGTCGTTTGAAAGCTTTTTCGATCTCCGTTTTAATTACTTGCATTTTTTAAACCTTTCTTTTATACTTATATAGTTAAGACACTTAACTATTATCTATTTGAACTATCATATGGGAAACTTACAAGGTCTGATTGACGAGTTTAGAAAGATCCAGCCGAAATTCTCGCGCTTTTATGCGCGGATGCTGGATTCCGCAAACCTCACGCTTCCTCAGTACGCGCTTCTTTCCGAACTTACTCAGGTGGCACCAAAACCGATGACGATGACAGCGATCAGCCGGAAGCTATACATCTCAAAACCTGCTGTGACAAGTCTTGTGGACCGTCTTGAAAAACAAAAATTTATAAAACGGATTGATCATCCGAAAGACAGAAGGATTTCTCTTTTGGAACTTCAGGCGCCGGGTAAAAAAGTCGTGACGCACATGCAGGGAAAGATTCTTAAAGTTATTTTAAGCGCTGTTAAACCATTCAGTGACAAAGAACGCCAGACCATAGAAAAATTTTATTCTTCAATTTCCAAAAGCATTGACGAAACTCTCATTGGGCCTAAAAAATGAAAAAAATATTCTTTTTACCGTTACTTGTTCTGTTTTTAACGCATAATCTTTTTGCGGCTGATGTAAAAGTTGCCGGACAGAATACGGATAATTTCCCAGTTGAGCTCAAACCGCTTACACTTCAGGATTGTTACGCATTAGCGTTGCTTCACAGCGAAAAACTTGCCATTCAAAAAGAAGAAGTTGACCGGACTTTTGGCGCGACTCTTCAGGCGTGGGGTGATACGGTTGGCGACGCAGACTTT
>ORMF012512535.1_pt1 | contig 12598 bp, 10 predicted proteins | sample 1779871 | NCBI WGS metagenome assembly ORMF01 (sample SAMEA104232316, study PRJEB22302) | groundwater metagenome | biome: forest; feature: aquifer; material: groundwater | place: USA | collected 2011-08-07 | depth 5.4 m | reverse complement strand
TATTAAAACGCTTAGGGATAAATTTGGCTGTCTGACTGGATATTCGGGTCATGAGCCGGGGATTTCCGTAAGTTTAGCCGCGGTCGCCATGGGGGCCAAAGTTTTGGAAAAACATATTACGCTTGATCGGAATCTATCTGGCCCTGATCACAAAGCCAGTCTTCTGCCGGATGAATTTAGCGAGCTGGTAAAGCAGGTTAGAATTATTGACTCCGCCTTGGGTGAGCCGGTTCGTTTTCCGTCTCGCGGCGAATATCTTAACCGGGAGACGCTCTCTAAGAGCATCGTCGCGGCTAAAAATCTAAAAAAAGGCGCGATTCTCAAGCTTTCCGATTTTGAAGTAAGAAGTCCTGGCAAAGGTACTAATCCTCTTAAACTACCAAATTTTGTCGGCAAGCGCTTATTTAAAAGGAATATTCGCCGCCACGATTATGTGCTTGAATCGGATATTGATCCTTCAGCTCATTTTTTTCATTCCCCTTTTCTAGGAAACGGTGAAGTTTTTAGTAAGTGGGGTATTGTCGCCCGGATGTCAGATATTGATAACTTACTTTATTGCCATCCCAAATTCATTGAGCTTCACTTAACAGATTCTGATGTTCGCACAAAGACTAAATACCACAAGAAATATGATCTGGACTTGGTTATTCACGGACCCGAATATGATCGGGATTTACTACTTGATCTTTGTAGTCTCGATAACGATATTCGTCATCGGACGATTGACTTTTATAATAAGACTCTCGAACACTGCCGCGGGATTAAAAAACTTTTTAAAAATAATAATGAATTAATTAAATTCATTATCCATCCCGGCGGCATGTCCATGGAAGCGCCACTGAATGATAAGAAAAATATTTTATACAAGAACTTTGAAGATTCATTAAAAAAGATCGATGGCGCTGGTTTCGAATTGTTAGTTGAAAATATGCCTCCGCGGCCTTGGTATTTTGGCGGTCAGTGGCATCATTCTACTTTTATGGCCGCCGAAGAAATGGCAGCGTTTTCAAAGAGGACAGGTTATGGTCTAGTGTTAGATACTTCGCATGCGGGCCTCTACTGTAATTTGTATAAAAAAGACCTTCTAAAATTTGTAAAAAAGATACTGCCTCACACAAAATATGTTCATATTTCTGACGCGGCTGGTTTAAATGGTGAGGGTCTGCAGATAGGCGATGGTAATATTAATTTCAAACCGATTCTGGATTTACTGGTCAAAACAGATCTTTGGGTATTACCGGAAATATGGCAAGGTCATAAATTCGGCGGTGAGGGATTTTTGAGAGCAATTCATAATTTAAAATTAATAAATTCAGAATTTTAGTTTTTATCAAATATGGCCAAACTTAGACCAATCAGGCATATTACTGCCCAGAAAGTAGTCAAGTTTTTTAGTGAACCGCTGAAGCCGGGCAACTGTGTTTTAAAAGAATCGCAGAAACTTTATCGAAAAGGGTTTCCGCCTCGATTTGTTCGGAACTATCATTTGGAAAAACCACCGGCGGAGCTTCATCTCCACGAAGACGATATCTTTTTATGTTTGGATGGTTCAGCTCAATTGATTGTCGGCGGCAAGATTATTAACCCTTGGACAAAAGATGGCCTGACATTTTTAGCTGACGGCATTAAGGGTGGTAAAAAGCTTGTGCTTCGAAAAGGAGATGTGCTTCATATTCCTGCTGGTCAATCTCATCAAATTTTTACTCGGGATCTTTGCAACTTTGTAGTTATTAAAGTAACTCCGCCGGAGGGTAAAGTTCGTTTGGGCTATCTTAGGAGGATTAAAATAAAAAGATAAATGAACATTTCGGACTTTAAAAATATTGATGACAGCAAAAACAATATTAAAAGTGTTTTTTGGCCTTACTTCTGGGCACAAAATTATAATTCTGAAAATAATAAAAATGTACTTTTTTTGGGATCTGATTTTTATAACTTAGGTTCTGAAATTAATACCGCCGAATTTATTATAAAAAATAATCTTTGCCTTGATTTCATCAGAAATAATTATCGGGGCAAACTATATTACAAACCCCATCCAGCAGAAAAAGAAGAACTTAAAGCCCTAAATTTGGATGGTTTTGAAATTATAGCCGGGACGGAAACAGCCGAGTTTTTTTTATGGAAGAATAATTATCATATTAATCACTGCTTTTCTATCGCCTCGACATCATCAATTGCGGCTTACAACTTGGGTTATAACTCTTATTTATTTTATAAATATTTAGAAAATTGTTTTAAAAATGAAACCAAATCCTATCTAGCAAATTATTTCAAAGGATTACCCAAATCGGCGTTAGTTACTAATCTCACTAGTCCTTTAGAAGAAGACAGGATTATTCCACCGAAGGATGAAGTATTGGAACAAGCTTTAAAAGATATGCTTGCTGACAGTGCTGGTGATGTCTGGATCCTTGTTTCTGAGACCAAATTCGTCATTGCCATTATTGCCGTTGCTAATTTGGTAAAAAAGTTATCGCCTAATCGAAATGTTAATTTAATTATTAGTCAACACCATCGCTGGAAGAATTTGAATCTGGGCGACATTAAAGGTTTTTATAAAAATACTTATGTCTATCCGAGATTATTCTATTCTCTCAAACCGAGTCGATTAATTTCTTCTATTAGAACCGCTTTTAAAATCATGCGGCTACCAGTTAAAAAAGAAGACATCATCTTAGGATTCAGTCCCTATGAATTCATAGAGAATTGTTTTATTTCATACCACAAATCCAATAAAAAAGGCGTATTTATTGATAAGGGAGTTTTTGACCTTCATTTTAACATTAGAAGCCAAGCCCATCTCGGGGATAAAGAATTTAAATTTGATAAGGCCAGTTTCTTTTACAATAAATTCTTTGAACCATTGCTCGGCTTGCATAAAACTATATTTGTTCGCTACGGTGAGGGTATTGATCATTACATTAGCCGTTTTGAGGAACCGGTAAATTTGATTTACGACCAGGTTTTTGTATTAAATAATCATCTGGATAACTAAGAACTCGATAATAAAAGAAAAACCCGCCTCTCATTGCTTGGCGGGTGAAGATAACTAAAGATCTAAAATGTCGAAAAGGCGATTTTCGTCGACACATTCACGGACTCTGATAAATTCATCATCAGTCATATCAGAAAAGTGAAGCGGTTGGCCAGTTTCTGGGTCATGGAGAACCTTTGTGGCATCATCTAATTCCTCGACGTAGGTTTTGAAGTGTTCGTCCATCACCGGTTCCCATTGAACCTTACTTTTCGGAGGCGCTGGCACGAATGTCAGCTTGAATACTCTTGAAAGAGTTTCGCGGACTTTCTGATTGTTAATCAAGGTCACGCCTGGATACCAAGTCATGGTAAACATTTTTTGATTAACGGCAGAGGCTGGAATTCCAAACTGCTCATAAAATTCAGTCTGCCATTTAATAAACAAGACTGATTCTTTTACATCGTCGAGAGTTTCGGTTGGAGAACCAACAATCCAGGTGCAGTTCGAGTGAATTCCGTGTTCAATGGCATGTTTTATGCCCAAAACCATGGAAGTTGGAAACGCATGCTGTCTGCCATCAACCAAAACATTCGTAAAGCCATTGGTAAGTGTGTGTCCCCCCTTGCCGATTGCTTCAAGGACGCGAGCGCTGGCGCTTTCCGGACCGAAGCCAATGTATTTACAGCCGGCATCAGCCATAAGCTTTACACGGAGTGGGTCTTCGAATTTTCCCGTATTAGGATTTAATCCCGCAACTTCGTCGAGGCGGGTATGAGTGCCCCATATTATACCTAAATCACCGAAGCCAAGTTCAACCATCCTGGCGATTCTTTGAGAGGTAACGGCAAAGTTGTCATCGGGGATGCCATGAAACTTTATTCCATACTTTTCTTTGTGGTGGGTAAGTTCTGCCAGAATGTGTTCTGCTGAACGAATGCCCCACTTAGTTTCGCCTTGATTTCCGCGATAACAATATTTACAAGCGAATGGACAGCCACGACTTGATACCGATGATGTTTTAGGCGTAACATCAACGTCCTCCCAAGGGACAGCCGAAGAGTTATTCGCCGAGCGACTCCAGATCGGCGTTTGCGTATACCAGCTTAATACAGGTTGACCAAGCGCGTCTTCTTGGATCAGCTCTAAATCGCCAAACGGGAGTGCATCAAGGTCTTTTGGCCGGTCGCCCTCATACTTAAAGCGGTGTCGTCCAGAAACGTACCCGAGATAATACGGCTCAAGCTTACCGCTGTTAATGGCATTCTCGATGCCCATTAGTTTGATTAACAGCGCGTCATACACGATTTTAATCACGACGTCGTCACCTTCAGAACGACAGACCGCGTCCAGTTCCGGTATCCACTGAAATAGTCCTCCCCTTAATCCCAATTCTGTTGCCAGACCATTGCCGGCAACCAGAAAAACGTTAGGAAGAATAGAGCGAACTAATTTCGCGATTACTTCTTGCCATTTGAGCGTGGTGATCATTCCAGACATAGCGACCACGTCAGGTTCACCATATTTCTTGATGTGCGCGTTAATTAACTGGAGCGCTTCAATATGGGTTAGATGGCGGCCATTTGCTAAATTTCGTCTCCGGGCTTCCTCGTCCTTTATACGATATGCGTTAAGATCGATGACCGAAGCATTAACCCCATACTTATCTCGAAGATTGGTGGCCATGAGCAGAGGCCCTTCCGGCGTGTTTACAGGTGGCGCCGTTTCGCGAAGGGGCATATTAATAAAGATTACACGACTACCTTGTAGGTCACGTAAAGTAATACCTGCTTCATTAATCACATCTTGTGGATGATAGTATATCTTAATTCCAGGTGGGCTGAGAACAGGAATTATTTTAGCCATCTCTTCTCCTTATTATCAAAGATCACGTCATGAAATATATCACATTAAAGATAAAAATCAATATAGACAAATAGTCTATAAAATGTCAGAATAATCCGTGATTTTGATTAGTTTTCTAAAAAAATTACGGCGTTTGGTCCGTATTGCGTTATATATAATCCGGCGGAAGCGGCCATGGACTAGGGGTTATTTTGAATACAAGTGGTTTAAAATCAAGGATGCTATTAAGAACCCAAATTTAACGAGTTTATTTGTAAATTCAGATCCTCTGCCAAAAGGATATGGAGTGGGTCTGGATGAGCGAATAGTTGAATATCCTTGGGTTCTGTCGCGATTACCGAGCGGTAACCTACTTCTCGATGCCGGTTCGGCTTTAAATTTTGAGACTATATTAAAGCACCCGGCTTTAACTGCTAAACAAATAACAATTGTAAATATAGCTAAAGAAACTAATAATTTTTCTAATTTGGGTGTACAGTATGTGATTGCCGATATCTGCGCATTGCCTTTTGGTGATGAGTCCTTTGATATTATTACCTGTATCTCAACTCTGGAGCATATTGGGATGGATAATTCGATTTATTCAAATAAGAAAGGTGAAAGCACAGGTGATTATGTAACGGCAATTACTGAATTAAAAAGGGTTTTAAAACCAAATGGTCTGCTTTTGGTCTCGGTGCCATTCGGGAAATATGAAAATCATGGTTTTTTCCAACAGTTCAATTCCGAAATGATCGAAAGAATCAAAGAAGCTTTCAGTGGTCAAAAAAGTGAAATTGATTTCTATCGTTATTCTATCGATGGCTGGCAAATAAGCAATCAAATTGAATGTGAAAATATGAGTTATTTTAATATTAGAAAATCAAAATTAATACCAGTCGATAAAGCGGCTGCCGCTCGCAGTGTCGCTTGCTTAAAATTGGTTAAATAAATGTCTAAACTTAATAATTTCTTACTTCTAATAATTTGTTATCTGCTTTCTTTTATTTTTGGCAAAGCCAATCGAACCACTTTTAATCCAAAAAAAATTGTCGTGTTCAGATCTAAACCCCATGTCGGCGACATGGTTTACGTCACCCCACTGTTCAGGGCTATCAAGAAAACTTATCCGGAATCCAGAGTGATTCTTATTGGCGGCGGGCGAGTCGGCGAGGTTATTGCTCATAATCCCGATATTGACGAATATATTGAATATAAAAATAATTTTTGGCAGGTCATAAAAAGATTTAGAAATGAGAAAATAGATTTTGGCTGTATGGCTAACCTTGGCACCACCGAGGGGCTGGCGTTATTGTATCTTGGCGGTGTCAAATCCATTTCAGTTTTTGAAAGCGCCGATACGGCCAAGTCTTTTTCCTATACTCAACTGAAGAAACTGGCGATAACCCATCCTTTCTCAAGTGGCACCTATGTGCCGCCACTATATATGAATCTTTTAAACCCTATCGTCGCCAATACCGGTGATACTCATTTCCGACTTTATTATTCAAATGAGGCAAAGCAAAAAATATCGGCCCTTTTCTCTGATCATGGAGTTGGAATAAATGATTTTATAGTCGGTTTGGCTGTAGGCGGATCAACCGAAGATCGTTGGTGGCCGGCGGAAAGGTTTGCCAGGGTTGGGAAGTACTTGCACGAAAAATATAACGCCAAATTATTTTTAGTCGGTGCCGGCAAGGACGAAAAAGCAATATCTGAGACATTAAAATATCTTGGCGATATTCCAGCTGTAAATTTGCTGAATCAGTCCCTGGATGAATTCAAGGCCTTTATCGCCCACAGTAAATTAATGATCGGCAACGATAGCGGGCCAATGGTTACGGCTGACGCATTCGATGTGCCCAATCTGGTTTTAGTCGGTCCAACCGATTGGCGCGAATATCATCGTCCTCCAGGCCCATTTAATCGAATTTCTGCTTCGCCCGATAAAAAAATCGAATCTCTCTCAGAGACTTTAGTGCTTCAGGAATTGAACATAATATTGACATCATTAGGAATTAATGTAAAATAAAATTGGAGGTTAAGTAATGACCCCAGAACGTCAGCAGCTTCTCGCCGAACTTTTAAAAGAAGTGGTCGAAAAAGATAAAAAGTGGATTCCTGATGCCGCCTATCCTTGGGTTCAAAAACTTGTTTGTTGGGCGGCGGTGGAAGTGATGATTACCGGTCCCGGCCAGAGCATTCTTTTGAGGAAGCGTGAAAATGACCCTTACGGTCTTAATGGCTGGCACATCATCGGTGGGTATATCAGACCCGGGGAAACGCTTCACGCGGCTTCTAGCAGGCATGCCAGAGAAGACACGGGGGTATGCGGCGTGAAGTACTTGAGATTGATCGGCGGCCAGCAATGGACCGATCATCCGCTTGGTTTTCCGTACTCCAACCTTGTTGTCTGCGAAGCAGACGGCGTGATTCAGGAACGAGATGATCTAAAGTTTTTTAGCCAAATTCCATCGCCATTGATTCATCCCAACCATCGGCGCTACCTGGAAATCTTTTTCCAAATGGCCTGGAACCATCCACCGGCCGTATTGATTGAATAAGGGGAGGAGATAATAATGGATAACAGACATTTCGTTGATGGTCATCCATCAAACAGTGATAATCAATGGGTATCGGAACGTCTTTTTGCTAATGCGCGTCACGTTACAAATAAAGAATACAATCTGATTCTCGATACGGTTGTTGTAAATTGTGTTGACGTGGCTCTCGTATCAATTGGCCTGAAGATTTTCATGGCTCGCCGGATCAATGAACCATATAAGGGCGGCCTGGCTTTACCAGGCGGCCGACAAGTTCCAGGAGAAAGTTATGGTCAAACTGCCGCCAGGCATACCAAAAAGAATACTGGCCTTGACATTGAACCGTCTCGCTTTACTTTTGTCCGTTCTGATTCGTGGGTTTGGTCACGTCGGGCCCAAGAACCTCAAGATCGCGGCTGTCATATGAATGGAGTGACCGTTTTTGCATCACTTACAGAACATGAGGTTCAGCAGATTCAATGTGATGACGATATCTCGGAGCCGCAGTGGTTGTCACTGCAGGAAGCATCAAGTAATGAAGAAATTCACCCAGCGCATCGAAATGCAGCTCTAGACATTCTTCGAGGAAAAGTGGAATAAAAATAATCATTCGCCGCCCTGCTATGTTCCTAGTTATAGCGGGGCTTTTACATTTATATCGTAACATGCTATCATATTTTATATGTCAAACATATCAAATTCTAAAATAATGGTCCCCATATCACCGGCTGAATTGATTGATAAAATCTGTATTCTTGAAATAAGAAAGGAGAAAATAGTTGACCCCGAAAAGAATAAGAATGTCCGCAACGAACTTGAATTTTTAAAAAAGGTTTTTGATGATAATATAAATTCTTCACCGGAATTGGATTCTCTGATCGGTAAATTAAAATCATTAAGTCTTCGGGGCTGGGAGATTGAAGATGTTAAGCGCTCCTGTGAGAGAGACAAGGATTTTGGGTCTCGATTTATTGAAGCGGCCAGGGGGGCCTTTAAGAATAACGATGAAAGAGCTGCCGTCTGGAAGGAAATTAACATGCTTCTCAAATCAGATATTGTTCAAGAGAAGTCGTACGAACAATATTAATGCGGGCCTTTATAACCGGCATTGACGGTCAGGATGGTTTCTATCTCTCGCGCTTACTTACCGAAAAGGGTTATGAGATTTTCGGTCTTTCTCGAAGAAGTTTAGAAGAACCTTCGCCAAATATTTATCAAGGCGATTTGACAGATGCAGGATTAATTCAAAAAATCTTGGCTGATGTTAAGCCTAATGAAATCTATAATTTAGCTGCAGTTTCCGACTTGGGAGCGGCAATTAAAAACCCAGAACTAACAATGGCAGTTAATTATTCTGCAGCCGGGCATTTGATCGAAGTTGCCCATCATGTTATTCCGGCATCTAGAATCTTTATGGCGCTATCGTCACAGGTATTTGATCTTTCCAATCCGCCCCAAAATGAGACGACGTCCTTTCGAACTGAAAATCCATATGCTGTTGCCAAGTTAAGATTATATCAGGATTACGTGTTACCTTACCGCGACAAGGGTTCGTTTGTTTGTTCTGGATTTTTGTTCAACCATGAGTCGCCCCGACGAGAAACGCGATTTGTGACTCGAAAAATTACAAGTTCTCTTGTAAAGATAAAAATGGGTCAGCTCGATTGTCTTGAAATCGGCAACTTGAATGCTATTCGAGACTGGGGATTTGCCGGTGATTTTGTCGAAGCAATGTGGTTGATGCTTCAACAGCCTAGACCCGACGATTTTGTTATCGCCACCGGTCAGCCGCATACGGTAAGAGAATTTATTGAAACTGCCGCTTCGTGCTTAGGAATTAAAATAACTTGGCAAGGCGAGGTATTAAATGAAGTCGGCGTTAATTCAGAGGGTAAGGTAATTGTTAAAATTAACAAAGATTTTTACCGCCCAGAAAACGCGGGCTATGCTTTGGGCGACATATCAAAAGCCAATAAAATTCTTAACTGGAAACCCAAGGTTAATTTTATACAATTAGTTGAGATGATGGTCCAAGCTGATCTCGGGAGTGAACTTCCTAATTCTCAATAATTTCAAATTCAGGACAGGGGACAATAAATTTACCGCCTGATCTTAAATATTCCGTTTCCCGTTGCCTAAACTCATTAATAAAATGCCAAGGCAAGACCAGCAAATAGTCTGGTCTTTTTTCACGCATCACTTCTTCAGAATAAATCGGAATATTGGTGCCGGCCGTAACCAAGTTAAATTTCGCCGGGGAGCGTTCGGCAATAGCGTCAATTAAGGTATGGTCCAATCCAAACCACTGGAGCAAGGTGTTGCCCTTTGTTGATGCGCCGTAACCCCAAATAGTTTTGCCCTTTGCCTTTTCTTGCTTAATAAACTTAACCGTTTTTTCCCGAAGATCTAAAATCTTATTGTAAAAATCGGAGTATGTTTTCGGATCATCCAATCGTAAAGTTTTCTCATGATTTAAGGTAGACATCACTCTGTAACTAGCGACATCTCGATAAGGAGCATTGGCAAAAAATGTGGGGTTGGCTTTTTGTTTTCTGATGTAAATCCTGAAACTGCCGCCATTGGTATCGTTTAATTGGCAGTCAACAATATTGAATTTGTGCTGGTCAAGCAAATATTTTAAAGATGAAAGACTAAAATAAGTAACATGTTCGTGGCAGATATTATCAAAAGCCGACTGCTGGAGCATCAGCGGCAAATAACTCATCTGAATGACCCACAATCCATTATCATCCAAGATTTCGTCAATATCTCGCACAAAGGAGTGCAAGTTATCCAAATCATAGAACATGGCGATTGAGGTAATGGCCTTTGCTTTTCGATCGCTAAATTTACTTCGCTTATAAGCAGCGGCTGAAAAATAATCTTTAATCACCAAATCGGCATGTTCTTCGGCTTCCCGAATGTTTAGGGCGGGCTCAAAACCAACCCTAACGATCTCTTTATCGACATTCTTGAGTAGGGTGCCGTCGTTGCAGCCGATATCGATAAAAATATCCCCTTTCTTTAAGTGCATCAGTTGTTGAATCGAAAGGGCAATGTCTGTTAATTCCCTGGTCATGGTGGCATTAGTGCCTGATTTATACCAATACTGTGAATACATCAAATCAGGCGGCGTCGTGTGGGCCAACTGGACTAGTCCGGATTCGGGAGCGAGGCATAGTTTTAATTCCTCCTTGTGAATCGAATTTTTATTATTCGGGCTGATAAAATTAGATAAATGAATCTCTCCAAGAGAAAAAAGCGGCGTTAATTTTTCTCCGGAAATTCGGCATGCCGTGTGTTCTTTAACCTGATCAATCCTGTCTTTTACCAGTTCTTTTGCGAGAATCACCGGTTTTAGTTTTTCTTGAAATAAGTTATATCCTTGTTCGCCAATATTTGTCAGGGTCAAAGGATTATTTTTTGCCTGGATTATTTTATTTGCCAGATCCCGACTGTTTGCGGGTTCAATGGTCAAACAAGTTTCGCCCTCCTTTAAAAGTTCCAAAACGCCAGGCATTGCCGCCGTAAGGTAGGGGAGACCGAGAGCAAGACTTTCGAAGGCCTTATGGGGGATTGTTCTTTCCAGTCGCTCATGATTTGAAAGTTGTCCTAAACTAAGATGAGTTTCTAGCATTAATTTTCTGATATTATCATCATCTATCCGTTCCCTAATCCATTCAATTTTTTTCAAACCATAATCATTGATCATTTTTTCAACCTTGCTTTCGAGCATGCCGCTCCCAATAATTCTAAAATTAATCTTTTCTGTTTCCAGAATCTTAGCTGCTTCAATCACGTGCTCAATACCGGATTCAGGCATAAAAGCGCCCCTAAACAAAACCGTAAAGACGGGGAGCTTTTTAACACTCGGATCTCTGAAAAAGATTTGATCGTCAGCTCCGGTCCAGGCCCGAACCAATCTTTTTTCGGAAACGAAAAACATTTTTTGGATATACTTTCTTTGCTGGTGACTTTCGGCCAAGATTAAATCAGCGGAATGAAAGGCGAGATAATCAACCAACCAACAGTATAATGCCTTGGGCGTGAACCAGCGATTATGTCTACGTGAAACAACGATGCCTTCATACAACGAACCAATGGCATTAAATATTATTCGTTTCCGGCTGATTAAATTGATAAAAGGCACGAGAATATGGGCTGAGTAACCCACCAGAATCAAGTCATAGTCGTTTTTTAAAGTTCGGTGATGCTTATAGATATTCCAAAATTTAATAAGAAAGGGAGCATTATTGAGATATTCAATAACCTGAACTCCTTTCTCTTTTAGTCCGCGCAAATAAACCGTATCTCTAGGCGGGACGTTCTTAGTTATGTTTACATAGTAAATTTTCACGTTCCAATTTTATTTAAAATGGTCTAATTTAGCAAGGAATTTTGATTAAACCACGACACCGTTTCCTGAAGACCTTGCTTAAAGTTAGTCTGGGCTTTAAAGTCGAATTCTTTTTTAGCCCTTGAAACATCAAGCTTCCTTCTGGGTTGGCCATCCGGTTTAGATTTGTCCCATAAAATTTTGCCGTCATAATCCATTACCTTGCAAAGTGTTATAATCAGTTCTTTAATTGAAATTTCCTGACCGGAACCAATATTTACCGGATCGGCTTTGTTATATTTTTCGGTCGCTAATACGATTGCTTTTGCCGCATCAGCCACATAAAGGAATTCTCGCGATGCCTTTCCGCTTCCCCAAACAGAAATCTCTTTTTTATTTTCTTTCTTGGCTTCGTGAATTTTTCTAATTAAGGCCGGGATGACATGAGATGAGCCAGGATTAAAATTATCACCGGGGCCATATAGGTTTACGGGCAAAAGATAAATGGCATTAAAATTATATTGCTGTCGATAGGCCTGGGCTTGGACAAGCAACATTTTCTTAGCCAAACCATAAGGGGCATTGGTTTCTTCGGGATAGCCAATCCACAAGTCTCTCTCTTTGAAAGGCACCGGCGTAAATTTTGGATAGGCGCAGATCGTGCCAATAGCAACAAATTTCTTAACATTCGCTTGTTTGGCCGCCTCCATTAATTGGGTGCCCATAATTAAATTGTCATAAAACAATTCCCCCGGCTTTTCCCGATTCAAACCAATACCGCCCACTCGAGCGGCCAGATGAATTACTATATCTATATCCTGAACGGCCTTGGTACAATCTTTCCAAATTCGCAGATCCAGCTCACTAGAACGCGGACAAAAAATATTTTTTTTATTA
>ORMF011426401.1_pt1 | contig 12600 bp, 14 predicted proteins | sample 1779871 | NCBI WGS metagenome assembly ORMF01 (sample SAMEA104232316, study PRJEB22302) | groundwater metagenome | biome: forest; feature: aquifer; material: groundwater | place: USA | collected 2011-08-07 | depth 5.4 m | reverse complement strand
GCGCCGAGGCCGCCTGGACGGACGCCATTGCCATCTGCGAAGAAGATGTCAAAACCAACCACGCAATCGGCAAGCATGGACTGGAATTGTTTCGCGGCATTCGGGAGAGAAAGCCGTCCGCCAACCCGATCCATGTGATGACCCATTGCAATGCCGGCTGGCTCGCGTGCGTCGATTGGGGCACAGCGATTTCACCCATTTATCAGGCTCACGAGGCCGGGTTGAATGTCCATGTGTGGGTCAGCGAAACCCGTCCGCGCGGGCAAGGCGCATCGTTGACCGCGTGGGAGTTGCGCGAACAGGGAGTTCCTCACACTTTGATCGTCGACAACGAAGCGGGGCACCTCATTCAACGCGGGATGGTGGATCTCTGCATCGTTGGGGCCGACCGGGTTACCGCCCATGGGGATGCCGCGAACAAGATCGGCACCTATCTCAAAGCCCTCGCAGCCCAGGCGCATGGCGTCCCATTCTATGTGGCCCTCCCCGTGAGCACGATCGATTGGACTATTCAGGACGGCATTCGCGAGATCCCCATCGAACAGAGATCGGCACGCGAGGTCACTCATGTCCCTGGCATCACTGCCAGCGGTGAGCGGCAGGAAGTCCTGATCGCACCCGCCGGAACAGCGGCCCGCAATGATGCCTTCGACGTCACGCCCGCCCGGCTGGTTACCGGCCTCATTACAGAACACGGGGTCTTTCCCGCAACCGGCCCGGACCTTCAGCGGCTTGCCGCGATGGCCGGAATCTCGAGGCAATAGTCCCTTCCTCGCCGCAGTTCTCATTTTGGGAGGCAGGGGATTTCAAGACGGACTTAATGCACCTGCAATCCTCGGGGGTGGAGCTTTGACGAACGATTTCTCCCTCAAGTATACCGGTTCTAAAGCGTCTACCGGCCGCTCGGTGGCAGGATCACGCGCCAACTCTGCGACGAAGCTGGCCTCTGGAAAGACATCCAGTGCCGTCGGGAACCATCGTTTGGCGTGAGGGCCGAGGATGGAGCCTCCGTGTGCGACGTCGACAGGCTTGACGATTCGCGGGCCGCCGCGCAGCGCTACTTCCGTGGCGGATATTTCGTACTCGGCCAAATATAGTTCTCCTCGCTGGGAATCCACGACCATCGAAACAGCCCCAAATTAACCGAGATTTTGCGCTTGAGCGGCCAGCGCGTGAAACGTGCTGATGCCGCACGTTTGGATCGATCTCCCCAATTGCCACCCTTGCGCAATCGCCAGAGAGGCCCGGATGCCTGTATAGGACCCGGGGCCAAGTCCCACCGCCAGGCGGGTGATTGCCTCCCGTTCGATTCCCGCCTCCCGCAAGGCCTTCTGGATCAACGGCCACGGATTTCGCAGTGACTCGTCGGTGACCGAGGAACGGACCGAAAGCTTGCCGGTCGGAATTCCGTCGATCACCGCGGCACTCCGCCGGTCGGTGGAAAAATCAAGGCCCAAAATCATCATATTCAATTTGCCGAACACCGTCGTCGAGCACCCTCATGCGGACATGGCGATATTGTCGCGGACGCCGGGAACTGGCTGTCCCGTCCGGGCCGAGCCACCGTTCGATCCATTCCACCACGGAAATGCCGGCGGGTTCGAAAAGAAAATCATCCAATCCCGCCCCTAGGACATCGGACGGTTTATCCAACCGATACAAATCGAGGTGAAACAGCGTGACCCTCCCTCCCCGATACTCATTCAAAAGCGAAAACGTTGGGGAATGGACTCGCACCGGAGTTCCCAATCCCTCCGCCAGGCCCTTGACCAGTTCGGTTTTGCCGGCGCCCAAATCTCCGCTCAGCCCAATCACCAACCCGCTCGTGGCCGACTGGCCCCAGGCCGCGCCGATGGCCCGGGTGGCTTCAGGATTTGCCGAAGTGAGCATAGCCATGAATCGTCAGCGTGCGGACACCGTCTTTATTGCGCAAGCGAATCCCTTCGCCCTCGGCGATTCTTCCGATGCAAGAGAGTTTCAACGCCGGAAACTCCTGCTTCCACGCGTCAGCCAGAGCCACGGCCCGGCCGCTGGCGACGGTGAATAAGAGTTCGAAATCCTCCCCATCCGTGAGAGCGGCCAGGAGCGGCGGCTTGGCCGCGGATTCGGCGCGCGCTTGCAAGCGGGCGGCCCGGCTGATGGGGATCGCTTCGGCCAGGATCTCGGCTCCGCAACTGCTGGCTTTGAGGATGTGCCGCAAATCCCCGGCCACGCCGTCGCTCAGGTCGATCATCGAATGGACCGGAAATTCATGTGCAAGCCATTGTCCTTCGCGCAGCCGGGGTTCGAAATCGACGTGCTTGCCCGCCAGGGAGCCGCCCAGTTCGCCGGTCACAAAAATGGCGTCCCCAGGCCGGGCGCCCGAGCGAAGGACAGCCCGGCCATGGCGCACGCGGCCCAGCAGTGAGATGGAAAGAAACAGAGCGCCCGGGCTGGAAGTCGTTTCTCCTCCGGCAATGGCCACGCCATGATCGCGCGCCAGGGAATTGAGACCGGCGTAAATGGCGTCGATCCGGGCGGAATCGAATCCCGAGGGCAACCCCAGCGTCACCAACCCGGCGGTGGGAAAGCCACCCATCGCCGCGATGTCGCTCAAGCATCGTGCCAATGCCTTCCTCCCGATCTTTTCCGGCGGCGTGGCGGCGGTAAAATGCACCCCTTCCACGACTGCATCAGCCTTAAACAACAAATCGTGATCTCCGTTTCCACCTTTCAGGACAGCGCAATCGTCTCCTGCCCCGACAATCACCGATTCATTGCCGGGCAGGGTGCCGCAGAGCCGGCGGATTAAATCAAATTCGTTCACTGGAAAAGCGCGGTGGCCCGCATGTCCGTGACCAGCCAGAAGAAATTAGCCGCGTTAAAAAGGCTATGGGTGACGATCGGGGCGGTCAGATTGCCCGTCGTCTCATAAAGCAAAGTCAGGATGAGAGCCAGAAAAGTTAACGGCACGAAAGTCATCATGTTGGCGTGACTCGCGGCAAAAAGGAGGGACGTGCCCCAGAGCGCGAGGCGGCGGTGTCCGCTTTGCTTGAGCACGGGATAAAGGATGCCGCGAAAGACCAGTTCTTCGACAAATGGCGCCAGAAAGATCGCCACGAGGCCGAAATAGACGCGATGCCAGGGCGACTCGGTCATTTGCAAAGTTTGCACCGCTTGCTGCAGTTCCACCTTTATCCGCAGCACCTCGAGCGTTCGGGCGGACAAATGGCTGAGCGACCAGGCGATCGGCAAGACCACGACCCCGACCAGCACCGCCAGGAGCAAAGCCCGGCCCAACCGCGGGGAAGAAAACCCAAACGCTTCCAGCCACCCAATGTCGTGCTGGCGCAGAAACAGATTGATCAAGACGAGCGCTACGCCGTGAAAAGTAAAGGTCCCCACGAAAAAGACGAGCAGTTTGGCCTGGAGAATGGGAATACCCATTCCTTCCAGGCCATTCACGATCACCACCCCGAGGGAGATGCTCGCGAAAAGCCCGAGCAAAAGGCGCAAGACCAGATCGGCCCTCCATGGTTTCGCTGACAACATGCGGCCAAACCTAGAATCCATCCTGCAAATAGGCAACCGCGTTTGGCGTGTAGGGCGTGTCTCGGCGTAGAACGCTTAGGACGCTTAGGACGGGGGTTTTCCACTCCGTTCGAGATGACTAGTGGTTTCCGGGGATTATTCCATAATCCTTTAATTCTTCTCCTGTACGCGCGTAAGTAAGAAATACCCGTCCTACCCGTCCTAAAATCCAACCGATTGAGCATTTAGGACGCTTAGGACGGGTCATTCCGAGTCCAATTTGGCGGAGCGCCGCGGAGTGATGTGATGGACAAGGCTGTTTCAAGATCCCGGAGTGATCGAACTCTTGAACTTCTTGGTGGGATCAATCCGGCAAATTGAAGAATGAACACCGGAGTCGGCCTCAAAAGCAGGCCGACGCCGGTGTTGAATTTTGCCACCCGTTTTTGGGTGGAATGTTCAGTTGATGCATCCGCCGCGAGCGGGGCGGTCAGGCCGCCTGCTTCACGCGTTCGAGTTGGGTGATGCGATGCCGCAATTTGCGGAGGGCAATTTCCTGGATTTGACGGATCCGCTCGCGGGTGAGCCCGAACTTCTGGCCGACTTCTTCGAGCGTTAGCTCGGAAGCCCCATCCAAGCCAAAGCGCATCTTCAAAATCGTGGCTTCCCGTTCGTCCAGGGACTTAACCACTTCGCGCACCATATCCGTGTCGGTATTCTGAGCCAGTTGTTGATACGGCGTATGCGCCTGCTCGTCCGCGACGACATCCATCACCCGGTTTGAGCCGTCTTCGCCCAAAGGAGCATCGAGGGACGCAGGTTTGGCGGAGGCGGCGAGTAGTTTCCGCACCCGCAGGGCGGTCAGACCGGTTTCTTCCGCCAACTCTTGATCGGTTGGTTCACGTCCCAACATATCCTCGAGTTTCGCCGAGGCGCGGCGGATGTGGAAAAGCTTGTCGACGACATGCGAAGGAAGGCGAATGGTTTTGGCCTGATTGGCCAGGGCGCGTTTGATGGCTTCTTTGATCCACCAGGCTCCGTAGGTCGAAAGCTTGGCGCCCTTGGCCGGGTCAAACCGCTCAACCGCCTTCATGAGGCCAATATTGCCCTCGCTGATCAGATCCAGCAGCGGCACCCCGTATCCTTCGTAATCCCGCGCGATCTTGACCACCAGCCGGAGGTTGGCCTTGATCATCCGTTCCCGGGCCTTTTTGTCTCCGTTTTTGATCTTCGCCGCCAGTTCATTCTCTTCCGCCACGGTCAAAAGGGGCGTCGCGCCAATCTCCCGGACGTAGAGCCGGAGGGCGTTGACCTCTTCGTAAGGTTCCCGGACGAATTCTTCCACCGGAGCGGGTTTGGCCGGGACCGGGATTTGCATCGCGGTGGGGGCGGCTGGCCGGGTGGTTTCCGGGACAGTTCGCTTCTGCGCCACGGCCTTTTTCTTGACCGGGGTCCGAACTGTCTTTTTCTTCGCTGCTAATCTCATAATCTTCTCTTGCTCCGTTCCTGTCGCTGCCATAGGTTCCAAAATACTCGACTCAGTAGTTAACTATTTTGTTCAATGTTTATCAAATTTTCCGTTTCGAGACGATTCATGCAATTTCTCTCTCGGTGGCCACTCTCGCCTATTTTTACCAAATAGTCAACTATTCGACATTTTTAATTAGACCGCGCACCTTTGGATTCGTTCATTGCGGAATCATCACTTGCATTTTATTCCGAGAATCGGCTCTCATTAAGCCCATATGGAACGGACGGAACCAAATCCAACGTTTGGCCAGCGCATCGGTCTGGCGATGAAAGTGCTCTTCGACGCCGCTTTAGCTGGCAGAGTCAGAGCTTTGATCAGCGAGGGCCCGGCGGTGGCTGGCCCATCGCCCGAGAAAACCCATGCTTCAGCGCTGGCGGTTCTCGGGGCCTTTCAGCGGGAAGGCCGCCTGATTGATTTCTTGCAGCAGGACGTGGCTGGATTCGGCGACGAGGAAGTGGGGGCGGCGGCCCGGGTGATCCATTCCGGATGCAAAAAGGTTCTCACCCAGTACCTTCAGATCGAACCCGCCATGGCGGATGCGGAAGGCAGCGTGGTGAGCGTGCCCCGTGGATTTGACGCCCAACGGGTCCGGTTAATCGGGAACGTGGCCGGCCAACCCCCTTTCCGTGGAACGTTGAAACACCAAGGCTGGGTGGTGAAGGAAGTGCGCATTCCAGCCCTGAATGAAAGTTTGGACGGACGAATCCTTGCGCCAGCTGAAGTCGAATTGCCTTGATCATGGCGAAGTATTGCATAGGGATTGATTTGGGAACGACCCATTCCGCGCTCTCGTACCTCAATTCAGAGGAAGGCCAGCCACGCGGCCAGGATCAGCCGGTTTTGGGCATTCCGCAACTAACGAATCCCGGCACGGTCGAGGAGAAACCCTTGCTCCCCTCCTTCGTTTACCTCCCGAACGCGAACGAGTTTCCGGATGGGAGTCTGTCACTGCCGTGGGGAAATGAGCCAACATCGATTGTGGGGGATTTCGCCCGGAGCCACGGGGCGAAAGTTCCGGGCCGTCTCGTCTCCTCCGCCAAAAGCTGGTTATCCCATGCCGGCGTAGACCGGTCGAGTTCGATTCTTCCCTGGCAGGCGCCAAGTGACGTCGTCCGAATTTCTCCTCTCGAAGCATCAGCCCGGTGTCTTCATCACCTGCGCAAGGCCTGGGACGCCAAGTTCGGTCATGGCAAAGGCAAGGAGCCCCTCGACAAACAGGACGTGATCTTGACTGTCCCGGCCTCTTTTGATGCTGCCGCCCGGGACCTTACTCTCCAAGCCGCAGTTCAGGCAGGACTGCCCAATGTCACCCTCCTGGAAGAGCCCCAAGCTGCTCTCTATGCCTGGATCGAGGCCATGGGTGAAAGCTTTCGCAAACAAGTGGCGAAAGGCGATGTCATCCTCGTAGTGGATGTGGGGGGCGGCACTACGGATTTGTCGCTCATAGCGGTTACGGAGCAGGAAGGGGACTTGCAACTCACTCGATTGGCGGTCGGCGATCATATCCTCCTCGGCGGGGACAACATGGACTTGGCTCTCGCCCACACGTTGAACGCCAAGCTCCAGGCGGATGGAAAGAAGCTCGATCCATTGCAGTTCAACGCACTCACGTACAGTTGCCGGCAGGCGAAGGAATCTCTTTTTAATGACCCCAAACTGGCTCGGGCGCCGATCGTTGTGGCCAGCCGGGGGTCCGCGTTGATCGGCGGGAGCGTTAAAACTGAATTGCAGCGTGCCCAGCTCGAATCGTTGCTGACGGATGGGTTTTTCCCACGCACGGCGGTAACCGACGCGCCGCAAACCAGCCGCCGGACAGGTCTCACGCAACTGTCGCTGCCCTATGCGCAGGATCCGGCCGTGACCCGGCATATCGCGGCCTTTCTGTCGCGCCAGGCGCGAGCGCTCGGCTCTGGGGAAAACCCGGTGCAACTCTCCGGAAGGTCCTTTGTCCATCCCACCGCCATTCTCTTCAACGGCGGGGTCTTCAAGGCGGGGACGTTGCGCGACCGTGTGGTGGGCGTGATCAACGATTGGCTGGCGGAGGATGACGGCAAGCCCGCGAAGGTTTTGGCTGGGGCCGACCTGGATCTCTCGGTTGCCCGGGGGGCGGCGTACTACGGATGGGTGCGGCAGGGGCACGGCGTGCGAATCCGGGGTGGCACGGCCCGTTCTTATTACGTGGGAGTGGAATCCTCCGTTCCCGCCGTGCCGGGCTTCGAACCTCCCATCCGGGCGCTCTGTGTCGCCCCGTTCGGGATGGAAGAAGGGGCCAAGGCGGCGATTCCGCCCCAGGAATTTGGCTTGGTGACCGGAGAACCGACTCGTTTTCGCTTTTTCTGCTCCTCGCTCCGACGGAATGACCACGTGGGAGAAATGATCGATTCTCCAGTCGGAAACGAGGAGTTTGAAGAATTGGCTCCGATTGAGACCACCCTTAGCGCCCGTGATGGAGGGGAAGGCAAAGTTGTCCCGGTAAATTTGCAAGCTGCCGTTACGGAGCTTGGCACATTGGAACTGAATTGCCTGGAACGTGAAGGGGACGGCCGGTGGAAACTCGAACTCAGTGTGCGGATGAAGGAGTGAACTTGCCGCTAGCGAAGTGCGCTTAACGAATTCGGATCACTGGGGCGTTTGGGTGGTCGGGGTTCGGAATCACCTTCTGGCGGTTGCAGTCGACCAGCAAATCAGTGGCTTCGAGCGCAGTTTGTCCGAGGAGCACTTCGTCTCCGAGAATCAGGAAGTTTTCACTGACCTCGCGCCCAAGGATTTCAATGGTGGCCGGTTCGCTGAAGACTACACTATCGGCCCTGCCATCCGCATAGCGCGCCAGCGTCGAGTGCTGCTCCATTAACCCAAGCTGATCCATGAGCGGGCGCGGCATCACCGAACGAACAGCGCCAGTGTCCACCACCGCCTCGACTTCGACGTGACGGATTTGATCTTTCGGAAGCTGCCCACGGCGGGCGAGTGCTTCGTCGAGAACGTTGCTTATCTTGATTCGGACTTTGACTTCACCCATGCGGCAAAGCTGAACCACTCTGCGGCGGAAGTCAATCCGCGACATCCGCTCGTGATTGCTTGCTTGGCTGCGTGCGCCTTTTCTGACCTATCGGTCCATAGCAGTCTCAAGGGCACCGCTACCAGATGCCGAAGCAGCCATCCGCGTCCCAGAGTTGGGAGCCTCGGTAGGAGATCATTTCCCGGACCGGTTTCCAGCGAACCGCGCCGTCCAGGGTGCCGACGTTTCCACCGCGGGCGCCAATATTCTGCGGAGTCTGGTCGTACGCTCCGGGATTTTGTTCGAAGTAGCCCTCGTCGCGGACAATCGGGCCGCGCGCGGTATGCGGCGCCAGAATCCGCTGGAAGCTATGGCAAAACACATTCAGATCGGCGACCAGCACGAGGGTTGAGTCTTCGCTGGTTTTCTGCGGTGAAATCCAGGTGTTGGTGACGCCTCCCACTGGGGGCCAGGGCGTATTCGAATGGCCGCCCATATAGTGGTAACCAATCGCGATCCCGTAATCCGGGTGATCGCGCCAACCCTGCAATTTCTCAAACGACTTGGCCAGATTGGGGCAATCCAGCGACTTGAGCGTTTCGGCATACCGGAGAATGTTGCTCTTCGAGGCGGTGGAAAGAATAGGAGTATGTGTGTCGTTTTTGTCGCGATTGTCCGTATCGCCGCGGGGCAGCAGCAGTTCGTTGTCGCCGGCATAGAGGTTGGCCGCGAGAATGAACTGGCGCACGTTGTTGATGCAAGCGGTCCGGCGGGCGCGCTCCTTGGCACTGCTCAGAGCGGGCAGGAGCAATGACGCCAAAATCGCGATGATCGCGACCACCACCAGGAGTTCGATGAGGGTAAAGGCGTGGCGCAGACTTCCAAGTCCGCCAGGTGGTTGCTGTGGCATATATACCTCCTACGGCCTTTCCTCCGTCCGGAAAAACCGCATTGGAGTGGTGGAACTTTGAGGATCCTCAATCCGAATCTGGCCATTGGTGAGAACGCCGGGTGGATTCAACTTGATCCATCCGGCCGGATTCGTGGCGAAATCGAAGGTGGCAAAGATATCAATCACTCCGGCGCGGCTGGCGTCCAGGGGAGTGCCATCCTCATTCGCCACGACGAGTTGAAACGGGCGCCCGGCAGCGTAATCCGGCGCGAGTTTCAGTTTGGGTTTCGGGACACTTTTGGGGGCAACGTCGATGGCCACCGCCTGCAAAGTGCTTCGGGCGTAGATGCGGCCATTGCTGACGGCCGGCACATTCCAGCACTTGATGTTGGAGCCAGTAATGGCGGCGAATCGCGCCGATTCGTCATACCGCGCTGGATTGGGCTTTACCAGGACGAGGTTGCCACCTTCGGTGAACACGAGGAGATGGCCCGCGACCATTATCAGCCCGCCCAATCCCACGCCGCTCTGCCGCCATTTTTCCGTGCCGGTTTGCGCATCCGCGCATCGCAGAGTTGTGACCGACTCTCCGCACACCCCATAGAAGTATCCGTCGTGATAAACCGGCGTGGCCCAATGATTCATCAGGTCCCCCCGTTTTCGCCAAAGCTCCTGCGCGGCCAGGCCGGCACCGTTGGCCCGGATGCTCGCAACGCCCGCCCCCACACCATAGGAGGCAGAACAATAGACCGTATCGCCCGCGACGACCGGTGAGGCGGCGGTCGAGACGCTGAAAGGAAACGCGTACCGCCAGAGCACTTGTCCCGTTTCCGGAACAACTGAAACCAGTCCGGATTGAGCAAAAAAGACCACTTGCGGAATTCCTGCGATGGTGGCGGCGATGGGGGTGGCCTGGGTCATGCGGTCGTTTTGCCCGCTCCACGCCACGCTTCCATCGGTCTTCCGCAAGGCCATCAGGCGCTGGTTCGGGACGTTGGCGATCAGGAAAATCAAGTCGTTTACGACCAACGGAGAAGCGGCGTTTTGCCAGGCTACGATCTCAGCCCCAAACTCCGCCACCAAATCTCGCTTCCAAATTTCCTGGCCTGTGGATGCCTCTAGACAAAACATCCGCAAGTAGGAAGTCAGCACGTAAACGCGCCCGTTATCGACTGTCGGCGTGGAACGGGGTCCGTCATCGAACCCGACGCCCCCATTCGGATAATCCGCGATATCCAGGGAAACGGCCCACAATTCTCTTCCCGTTTCCGCGTCCAACGCCACACAAAACTCCCGGTCGACGCCTCCGAGGGCGCGTTTCACCTGCGTAAAAACCTTTCCTCCGGCGACCGACAATGAACTCAAGCCCGCTTGCAGCGCCACTCGCCAAAGCACCTTGGGTGGTTCCTGAGTCCAATTCGTGCGGATCAGTTCCGCAGAGATTCCATCGTGATTGGGACCCCGGTACTGCGGCCAGTCAGCCGCCCGGACGCGGGGCGACAGGAGTTCGACGAAACAAAATGCCAAAAGTAGACACCGGCGCACAAGAATCCTTTCGCTAACAATTCAAGCCATCCACATAAAGTCACTCATTCCGCTCGATTGTAAAGCAGTATTCGTGCTATGTTCGTCACGGGGCATCCGGCGGACAAAAGCCGTCAAGTCGACGCAGAGCGCCAAGATTCAGTTCTGAATTCTCGCCGCCGCTTCAGCCCACCGTGTGATGGATGGCGACATCACCGGTGCTCAAATGGTAGACAGCGCCAACGATCCTCAACTCTCCGCAATTCACCCGGCGGGCAATCGATTCACTGCGAGTGACCAGAAGCTGGGCGGAACGGCGGACGTTCACGCTCACCGCGTTGTCTAGCAAGGAACCAGGCAGCGTCCTCGCTTCTTCCACCGCGGGAGTAATCTCGCGCAGAAGAAAACCAATAGGCCCATGCGCGTCAGAACTCTCCGTCGCGGCGTTGACCGCGCCGCATTTTTCGTGGCCGAGCACCATGACAAGGCGGACCCCGAGATGCTCCACGGCGTATTCAACACTGGCGAGGGTGCCTGTGCCGACAATGTTGCCCGCCACGCGCACCACGAAAAGATCGCCCTGGCCCTGATCGAAAATGAGTTCCGGCGAAACGCGCGAATCCGCGCAGCCGAGAATGGCGGCAAAGGGATATTGCCCCTGGGCATGCAGGTTGCGATCCATCTCAGAAAGGACACGCGCGGTCTTTTCATTTCCGAGATAGCGCCAATGCCCCTCAAGCAGGCGCAGCAGCGCCTGCTCTTTGGTCAAACCCTGCCCTGGGGTTCGGCTCGGATCGGTTTTGGGTGGATCTTGAGATTGATCGGACATGCAGATTGGGAATCAATTTATTTGTGATGGGCCGCGATCCAAATCGCCACGAGTAGAGAAATGAAGGCGGGCATGATGAAACCAAGAAATTGCCAATGAGCGAAACAGAACGCCCCAGCCACCGCCCCCAGGACAAAGGACACGATGGTCATCGCGCGCATCCAATTCAACCGGCTCTCCAATTGCCGCTCGATGGAACCTTTCGGCATCAGAAAGGCCCGCATCAGGCCGCTCCCCAGATCGGTTGTCGTCCCGGTCAAGTGCGAACTCCGCAGAATGGTGCCCGTCGCCGTCGTCACAACCGCGTTTTGAATGCCGCTCGCCAGGCAGAGCAGGACTAAAAGGAGGTAATGCTTGACCGGATCGGGCTTGCCGCCGAAAGGTCCAAACCAGCCGGAAGACCCGGCTGCTGACGCCGCGAGCAGAAGGATGGCGATGACAATGAGCGGCAATGAGTAAAACGGATTCAGGCCGCGTTGAATCCTGCTATCTACCATCCACGCGGAAAACACGCTTCCGAGCAGGAAGTAAAGAGGCACGGTAAACACGGAGAACGCATGAACCCACTCGGTTTTTTCGACACTGATTCCCATCAGGGTGGCGAAACCGGTGACGTGGCTGACGAACCATCCGCAGGCCAGAAAGCTGCCGGTGTTCACCGCCCCGGACCCGAAGGTCAGCAAAAACCAGCGGGTCAGAAGCAGCAGCGCGCGAATCAAACTGGATGCGGAACTCATGCCTCAATCAGACCGCTATGGCTGCTTCAATCGTGGAAAAATGGGGAAAGATGGACTCAAATCCACCGAGGTGAACCACTTCCAAAACATGGCTTTTGGCTGCGGCCAGGACTATCCGTCCCCCACGGCCCGAAAGCTTTTTTGCTCCGACGAGAAGCACCCGCAGGCCGGCGCTGCTCAAGTAATGCAATTGCGTGCAGTCAAAAACAATCTGAGTCTCCCCACCCTCGATCAGGGCGCCCAAACGCACGTCCAGCAAGGGCGACGTGGCGCTGTCCAACCGGCCCGTCAGGCCGATCACAAGCCGGTTCGCCATTTTTGTTTCGCTAATCTGCACGGGGTCGCAAATATCGGCTGCTGCAAGTTCGTGAATCTCTCGTGGCCGCATGGTTACGGCTCCGGCCATGCGGTTATCTCCGTCCGGAAACAACGCGTCTCTAATATCGGGCGATCCAACGCAGTTCAAGAAAAAAGGCTCAGTAAGAAGCCTCGGCGGTGCATCTCCGAGTTGTTGGCGACGGAGCGCGGCTGTGCTTCCGAAGCCAGCCGCAGCAGCTTCCCATCGCAGAGTGGGTTTGG
>ORMF010849763.1_pt1 | contig 12601 bp, 11 predicted proteins | sample 1779871 | NCBI WGS metagenome assembly ORMF01 (sample SAMEA104232316, study PRJEB22302) | groundwater metagenome | biome: forest; feature: aquifer; material: groundwater | place: USA | collected 2011-08-07 | depth 5.4 m | reverse complement strand
TCGGGTGATGGAGCGACTCAAGGCTTTGAGTCGATCCATCACCCGAGTCTGACCCCGAATTGTGTACGAAACAAAATGGGCTGGTCAGGGCGCGCTCGGTGGTGACGAGGGCGCGTCGCGCATGCGCTCGTGGGCGCGACGGTGCCAGTCGTCGAACCGCTCGGGCCAGTAGTTTGGATCGCCGTGCCAGCGGCGCCGCCACCCGTGTCCGCCCCAGAAGAAGACCCCGCGGAGCAGAAAGATCCAGAAGAGCACGAATAGCAGTGGACCGACGAACCCGAACCGCCACGGACGGTAGTAGCCGTACGGGTAATACGGGTAGGCCCCTGGGGCTACTGGCGGTGCCCCCGCGGCCGGTGGCGCGACAGCGACGGGCGGCTGAAGCGCCAATCCGTGACTGACGCCCGCCTGATACGTCACGGTGCCGATCGCGACGGCAGCAAGTACGGCGAGGAGCACCAGGGCCCACCGCCTCATTCCGAAATCATTCTGCATGACATCCTCCCAGTCCTCAGGTAGAGGCGCCTGTCCGCCTTTGTTGCAGCCATGGCGGACCCGCCTGTCTGAAGAATGCCGCGCGATTGTGGAGGAACTATGAAGAGGGTTCCGGAACGCGCTCGAACCAGCCATGCGGTTGCACCCAAATCGATGAAAGATCCACACTGCTGCTCATGCCTACTCCTCGCGAACGCGCGCCGTACTCTGCGATCGTTGATCGCCCGCCCCTGCCTCCATTGCCAGGCGGCAACCGAATCGTGTTCTGGACGATCGTCAACGTCGAGGTATGGGACATCTCACGTCCGATGCCCCGGGTGCTCCTGGTTCCGCCGCAGGGCCAGATCAGACATCCCGACGTGGGGAACTGGGCGTGGCACGAGTATGGCAATCGTGTCGGTTTCTGGCGGTTTTACGAGCTGTTCGAGCGGCTCGGCATCCGCCCGACGCTGTCGGTGAATGGGCGCGTCTGCGTCGATTACCCGCGCATCATGGAGGCGGTGGCCAAGTCGAACTGGGAGATGCTGGGCCACAGCTACGAACAGATGCCCATGCACGTCGAGCAGGATCCCGAGGAGATGATCGTCAGGACGCTCGACACGCTGGAGAAGTGCACGGGACAGCGGCCCATTGGCTGGCTGAGTCCCGGATTCGGCGAAACATTTCAGACGCCGGACCACCTCGCCGGCGCCGGCCTCAAGTACACCTGTGAGTGGCCGTACGACGATGAGCCGACGCGCATGTCGACCAAGCATGGCCCGCTCGTCACGCTGCCGTACCCGATCGAATGCCAGGACGTGACGACGCTTGCCGTCCAGACGCAGGAGGCGCCGTACTTCGCGCGCAAGTGCATCGATGCGTTCGAGCGGTTGTATGAGGAGAGCGCGAAGCGGACGAAGATCTTTTCGATCGCCATCCATCCGTACGCAGCGGGACAGCCGCATGCGATCAAGTACCTCGAGCAGATCTACGAGCACGTCGCGAAGTTCAAGGGCGTGCTGGTCTGGAACGGGAGAGAAATCTACGACTGGTACTCGAAGTCGCCGGAGACATTCGTCGGCCCACTGAAATAACGTTCCCTTTCCATACAAACCACGAAGACGCGAAGGACGAGCCCTCCGTGGTTGAATGACGACCATGGCCCCTGAGACATTCCGCATCGGCATCACACGCGACACGCTGCGCGCGGATGGCACGTCGATTTTCGACAAGCGCGCGCTACGGTTGCTCGACGATCCGCAGTACGAGTGGGAATTCATCGCGGAGAATGTGAAGGAGCTGACTGCGGCGCACGCGGCCAATTACGATGCCGTGTGCGTGCTGAACCCGCGCGTCACCGCGGCCACGCTATCGGGCCCCGGCCGGCGGCTGAAGATCGTCGCGAGGATGGGCGTGGGCTACGACAGCATCGATGTGCCGGCGTGCACGGCGAACGGGGTGATCCTCACGAACACGCCTGACGGCGTGCGCCGGCCGGTTGCGACCTGCATTCTGCTGTTCATCCTGGCGCTTGCGCACAAGCTGCGCACCAAGGACACGATCACGCGCGCCGGACGCTGGGCCGAGACTACGTCGCATATGGGCGACGGCCTGACCGGCAGGACGGTCGGCTCGCTTGGACTCGGCAACATCGGCAGCGAGCTGTTTCGCCTGCTGGCGCCGCTCGACATGGTTCACATGGCGTTTGACCCGTACGCCAAGGTGGAAGACGCCGCGAAGCTTCGCGTCCGATTGACCGAGAAGGACGCAGTGTTGCGTGAAGCCGACTTCGTCTGCGTCAACTGCCCGCTCACGCCGGAGACGCGGCATTCAGTCAGCGACCGAGAATTGTCCCTGATGAAGCCGACCGCGTATCTCATCAACACCGCGCGCGGACCGATCGTCGATGAGAAGGCGCTCTACGCGGCGCTGGTGGAACGACGCATCGCCGGCGCCGCTCTCGACGTCTTCGAGCAGGAGCCGATTGCACCCGACAATCCGATCCTCACGCTGGACAACGTCATCGTGACGCCGCACTCCATCTGCTGGACGGACGAATTCTTCCGCAACAACGCGGAAAGCGCTTTCCGCTCTGTCATTGCTGTCGCCAAAGGCGAAGCGCCGAAGTATGTTGTCAATCCCCACGTACTGAAGCACCCAGCCATTCAGGGTCGTTTGAGCGCGCTATAATCGTCTTCTTTACGAGGAGTCTTCATGCCCCATGTACCTTCCGTGATGCTCGACCTCGGTACCACACTCCCTTCGTTCTCCCTGCCTGACCTCAATGGCCGGACCGTGTCGGACGCCGATTTCAAAGGTGCCCAGGGACTGCTCGTTGCCTTCATTTGCAAGCATTGCCCCTTCGTGCAGCACATCCGACCGGAATTTGCGCGGTTCGCGAAGGAGTACGCGGCGAAGGGGCTCGAGATCGTCGCGATTGCGTCGAACGACGTGAAAGAGTTTCCCGAAGACGGGCCTGAGGGGATGAAGGAAGAGGCGACCGCCGCGGGCTACACCTTCCCGTACCTGTTCGACGAAAAGCAGCAGATTGCGCGCGCGTTCAACGCTGCCTGCCCCCCCGATTTCTTCCTGTTCGATGCCAATCGCCGCCTCGTCTACAGGGGCCAGTTCGACGGCAGCCGCCCGAAGAGCGACGTGCCCATCACAGGCGCCGACCTGCGCGCCGCGGCCGATGCGGTGCTCGCGGGCAAGCCTGCACCGGCGATGCAGAGGCCGAGCATGGGCTGCAACATCAAGTGGTCGCCCGGCAACGAGCCGGCCTATTACAAGACGTAGCCGCGATCCCGGCTCAATCCCTGTCCTGGATTTCCTTGCGACGGTGGTCGGCGCAGATCGCGAAGGCGCTGCCGCGCCCGGAATACTGCTCAAACAGGTAGGATCGGTCAATCCCCATTCGAGGTAATATAGCGGTATTACCATGCCGACCATTACCGTCAAGCTCGACAAGAAGCGCGCCGCGCGTCTGGCACGGTGGGCGCGCCAGAGTAAAATCCCCAAGTCAGACGTGATTCGCGCGCTGATTGATCGGGCCGGACCAATCGATACCGGCGAGGATCTGATCGAATGGGTCGAGCAGGCGCAAGGTAAAGGCCTCGGATTGACTCGAGCAAAACCGTGAGCCGACCCGTCGTGCTCGACACGTCCTTTCTCGTTGCTCTCGAACGCGAAACGGCGTGCGGCGAGAACGGCCCTGCCCGGAAGTTCCTGCCTTCGCTTCGTGGTCGTCAGCTGGTGATCTCAATCGTGAGCGTCGAAGAGATTCTGGAAGGCGCTGCCGACGAGGCCGCCGCGTTCGCGGCACTGCAGCGGTTCACGATCCAGGGATTGCACCTTGCCCAAGCTCGGCGATGCGCTCTCCTGCAGCGACGCGCGCCGCGTCGTCTGGGGGAAAACGACGCCTGGCTCATTGCGACCGCGGACGCGCTGGGCGCTGACGTCGTCGGAGCCGATCGAGGTGCTTTCGAGCGGCTGGGCGCACGTTACTTGCGCTTTCGTTGAGAAGCGGCCGCCAGCGTGCACGCCTCAACGATTCGCCCTGAGTAGGACTGGGACATGGACAAGGCAGTGAAGCCGGCGGTGGAAGCGGAGCTGACGCGTTGCGGGTTGAACAGGCGGCCTGACTACTTGCCCCAGATTCTCCTGTAGATGTCCTTGTAGCCGTTCTCCGGCTCGTAGACGTTGTTCTGTCCGCCGTCGCGATCGAGGTTCGAGGCAATGAACAGGTGCGGCGGTGGAACGAATCCGCTCGGCGGCTGGCCCGCGAACGCGCGATTGAGCTCGTCGATGCACATCCAGCCCTGGAGGCGCAGCGGCTCGGCGACCGTGGCAATCTGGTAGCGGCGCTGGCGGATGCGCTGGAAGGCCGTCACCGATCCATCGCCCGACGAAATCTGCCGTGGGTACCCGTTCGCGGCGTCGACGCCTGCAGATTGCAGCGACGGCGCCGAGAAATCGAAGTAGAGATCGTTGACCGCAATGCTGTAGGTCCACGCCTGGCCGTACTTCGTCAGCAATGACGTGGTCAGGCTGGCCATGCGGTTGGCGAGATCGCCCATCGGCGTGTCATCGATCGTGATCACCTTACAGCCCGCGCATCCCTTGATCACTTCGGCTGCGGTGTCGGTTTTTGCCGTCGAGATCGTAGTGATGCTGTCCTTGAACAGGATGACGCTTGCGGTGCCGTTGGAGTCGACCACCGCATACAAGGCCGCCGCTCTGGCCACTTCACGCGGATCGGTGGTGACGTTGGTGATCACCGGCTGCCCCTGGACCGGACCAGGCGCGGCGGCGGCATGCCAGCCGACCATCTTGATGCCAAGCGTGGCGGCCTTCTGGATCGCCGGAGCCTGTTCAAGCGTATCGACGTTGCCGAGGATGATGGCGTCCGGCTTCAGCGCGATCGCTTGGTTGAGTGCGGTAAGGCGCCCCTGCACAGAGCCCTGGCCGTCGAGGATCCGGAGATCCCACCCGATGACTTTGGCTGCCTCCTGCGCGCCGTCGCCCGCGCCCTGCGGACCACCGTTGCGCTGATCGGAGGAGACGTAGACGACCAGTTTCCTGCTCTGCGCCTGGGGACCGGTTGTCGGACCGGTCCACGGCGTGCCTGGCGCGGTGACCTTGGCGACGTACTCCTTCGCCATCGTGAGATAGGCCTCGTCGACACCGGCGTCCACACCGGTCTTCACACCGGCGTTCGTACCGGCGTCACCTGCGCCCGAACCGGCGCCGCCTCCTCCGCACGCGACCGAGAACGCGACCAGCGCCGCGGCGGCGATCGACGAGCGCGGGGCTGACCTTGTCATTACTCGACCTCGCTCGAGATGCCCCTGAGCCTGTCCAAGGGTTAAATCCGCCAGTCTACGTGGCAGGCGAGACTTCACCATCTCCGTCTTACCCTTTCTGAATTGGCGTCTGCAGGCGGACCTGACCTGTCCGCCGAAGCGTCGGCGAAGGCGGAAGGTCCATCTCTACGTACGTCTGCGTTGCGCGTGGGCTCGAGGCCCGTCATCGATGGCTTGCGGGTCGTGACCGAACGCCGTCGCTGGGCGAAGCCGGCCAGCGCGATGGCGATGAGGAGCGTGATCCCGTTGAACAAGGGCTCGACGAAGAAGGCGCCGCCGAGCTGCTGAATGCCGGAAATGCCGACCGCCAGAATCAGCACGCCCACGATTGTGCCCCACACATTGACGCGTCCAAGCCGGATCGTGGTGGAGCCGAGAAAGGTACCGACGAGCGCCGGCAGCAGGTAGTCGAGGCCGACGTTCGCCTGCCCGATCTGGAGCTTGCTGGCAAGCACGCAGCCCGTGAAGCCGACGATCAGTCCCGACGCGACGAACACGCCGATGACATAGGCGCGAACCGGAATGCCGTTGAGCGCCGCGGCCTTCTCGTTGGCGCCGATCGCGTAGATGTGGCGGCCAAGCGGCATCCGCTCGGTCGTGATCCACAAGGCCATCGCCAGCACGAGCACGTACACGGCCGGGATCGGCACGCCGAGAATCGTCATGCCGTTGATCTCGACGAAGCCGGGAGGCAGTTCTCCGATCACCTGGCGGCCGCCGGTGTGCCACAGGGCAAGCGCGTACAGGATGGTGCCGGTTCCCAGCGTGGCGATGAAGGAGTCGATCTGCGCGACCTCGACGAGGAATCCGTTGATCAGCCCGCCGACGCCCCCGCACAGCACGACAACGAGGCACGCCAACGGCCAGGGAAAATTGTACTGGACCTGGAGGCTGATCGCGAGGATGTGCCACATCACGATCCCGAAGCCAATGGTGAGATCGATGCGTCCTGCGATCATCGGCACCATGGCCGCCAGCGCGAGCAGCGCGATGATCGCCTTGTCGCTGAGGATCGAGCGGGCGTTAATCGCTGTCGGAAACGACTCGGGAAGGAGATACGAGAAGAAGCCGATCAGCAGGACCGTGAGGATCGGCAGGCCGTAGATCGGCAGCATGCGGACGATCGCGCGGCCGCGGCTGAGCGCCGCGAGCTCCGAACGCGTCGGCTCGAGAGCGTTAGATTTGAGGGACTGCATGATCCTGGCGGTCTCGCCGATCTCGATAGTCTCGCGGTAGCTGTCCGATGCGCGCCGACGCCGCGGCGAGCAGATTCTCGGCGCACAGATCGTCGCCTGATAACTCCGCCACGACCTGTCCGCGATCGAACACCAGCGCTCGGTGGCAGATCTTGGCGACCTCTTCGAAGTCGGTTGAGACGATCAGAATCGTGGCGCCGCCTTTGAGCACGACGTCGAACAGGCGGTAGATTTCCGCCTTGGCGCCGACATCGACGCCGGCGGTTGGATCTTCAAACACGTAGACGCTGCCGTTGAGGTGCAGCCAGCGGCCGACCACGACCTTCTGCTGATTGCCGCCCGACAGCCACTCGATTGGCAGCGAGCAGTCATTCGGCCTCAGGCCGACGCGTTCGCCGAGCTCGAGGGCGGCGCGCGATTCCTGGCGCGGCCTGAGATACGAGACAAGTTTGAGGCCGGCGGCCACCGGGTTGATGAACAGGTTCTCCCGAATCGACAGTCCGGGAACGACCGACTCCGCGACCCGATCGGCGCAGACCAGGTTGATGCCGAGACGGATGGCGTCGCGCGGAGAGGATGCGGCGATCGCGCGTCCGTCGAGCAGGATTCGTCCGGCGGTCGCGCGCGCGAGCCCGAACAGCGCGCGGCCGACGCTTTCCTGGCCGGCGCCGCGCAGGCCGACGAACCCGACCACCTCACCCGCTCGCATATGGCAGTCGAATGGACCGGCGTCGTCAGTGGTGAGCTGCTCGAATATGAGCCGCGCCGATCCCTCGTGTCGAGCCGGCCGCCTGAACACTTGAGAAGGCTCGCGGCCCACGATGAGCAGGATCGCCTCCTCCGCGCTGGTCTCGGTGACACGGCGTTCGGAGACGACCCGCCCGTCGCGCAGGATGACCATGCGGTCGGCGATCTCGAACACTTCGTCGAGCCGGTGCGAGACGTAGATCATGCCGACGCCGCGCGCGCGCAGCAGCCGAAGCGCCGTGAACAACCGCGCCACTTCGTCGGCCGGCAGGCTGGCCGTTGGCTCGTCGAGCACCAGGATCTCGGCATCGGCCGCCAGCGCGCGCGCAATCGCCACCAGCGACTTTTCGGTGCGCGTCAGATGATGGACACGCCGCTCAGGGTCGATGTCGGCGCCGACGACTTTCAGGGCGTCTTCGGCACGCGTGCGCGCCGCGTCCCAGTCAATCATGCCGAAGCGGCGCGGAAAGCCGAGCATGAGCGAGATGTTTTCGGCCACCGTCATCCACTCGATCAGACCAAGATCCTGGTGGATGAACGCGATGGGCAGGCGACGCAGCGCGTGAGTCACGTCGCGGCCGCGGTAGGTCACTGTGCCGGATTCGAGCGCATGAACGCCGGCGAGTATCTTGATCAGGGTCGATTTACCCGCCCCGTTCTCGCCCAGGAGAGCCACGATCTCGCCCGCGCCGACGTCGATTCCCGCGTCGATGAGCGCCTGCGTGCCGCCAAAGTGCTTCGACACGCCGCGCACCGCCAGGAGAGGCTGGCCGGACCGACAAGAAACGTCGCCATCGCGCGCCAAGCTGGCGACTTGGCGCGGCACCGCCGTTTCAGAGGATGTCATGAGTCCCGGCCTCGCGCGATTCGGCCCCGAAGCAGTTTCAGAACGGAAGCAGACGCCTCGGTAACGGCATCCCTCGCGATTCAGCGGCCCGCTAGAGACCTGAGAATGAGCCTTGCGGCCGTTTCGAGCATACACCGTCTGACGGCGCTTCGATCAACGAAGCGGCCGTACACGTCACACCGATAGAGCTACGCCGTCAGTGGCGCGGCGAGTGCGGTGGGCTCCGCGGCAAGCTCGCGCGCATGCGACGGGTCCACGTAGGGCGCGAGGTACCGAAACCTGCTCCGATTCACGGCGAAGAAGCGCGCGTTCTCGCCGGTTACAGATCGATCTCATGCGTCTTGCGAAACAGCGTGTTGCGGGCGCGCACCCGATGACGGCCAGGCCCGACCTCGCGCGTCATCGAATTGCGTGTAAGCAGGGTCTACGGCAACGGCGGTATTGAGATCGGGCATCCATTCACGACCCGACCGAGCGCATTGTATACAGGACACATATTCAGAATCGACGCGCTCGCGTTCTGCGTCGGCGAGCCCTGATTGCTCGTGACGCCAAGGTGCCGCTCCGGATCAACCGCGATCGCGTAGGGACAGGCCCCGACGGGGATGTTCGCCACGTGCTTGAGGGTGTCGAGGTCGACCACGCCGACCGTGTTGGAATTCGGCAGTGCCGCGAACAGCAACCGGTTCGGCTCGTCCACCGACATGCCCCAGGGGATGGCATTGGTGCTGAAACTGATGACTCCCTCCGCCGCCAGCGTGACTTCATCCACAACGATGATACCGGTGGCCCCCATCTGCGTGTTCACCTGAAACAACCGTCTCGTGGCGGCCTGTCGCGCCAGCATGTTGTTGCCGCCAAAGTCCGTGCCGAAGGCGCTCTTGGGCACACTGGAAAACAGGACTTGCCCACTCTCGGCACTGACCGCCACGATCGCGCCGTCGCCAACCGCGGAGAAGTACGCCATGTGGCGTTGCTGATCGACGACCACGCCATGCGGCGCGGGCGAGGTCTCGAACTCCCGCGCAATCGTGTTCGTCGTCGTGTTCACCACCGTGGCGTGGTTCTGTTCGGCGATCACATTGCTGGATTGCACCGTGTTCCCCACCACCATGAGTCCCGTGGTGTAGTCGAGGCCGCCCATATGGGGTTTCCCGCCAACGGTCATCGTTCGGACCGTGCTGCCGTCGGAGGCGTTGTGGACGGTGACGGTGCCGGCGCCGCCCGAGCCCATCATGTACACGAGACGGCGAGCCGCATCCACCGTCGGCCAGATGGGAGCTTGCCCGGTTGGCACCGCAGAAAGCTCGCGTGCCCGCGAGGGGTCCACGATGCTCATCTGGTTGGTGCCGGGTCCCGGAGGCGAGCTGGGATTTCCGCCTTGTGTGCTGCCGTCGCCCTCGCACCGGCCAACAATGGTGCCGTTCAAGCCAATGTAGGTCAGGCCCGTGGTTGGATCCAGCGCGATGCCCTGCGCCCCGACGACGGCCCGGCCGCCCCCGAGCGTGACCGTCGCGGTCACCGCGGAAATGGTTTCGACACTGGGGCTCGGAGTCGGACCCGGACCTGGCATCGGACTCGGGCCCGCACCCGGCACCGGATTCCCGTTCGGATCGCACGTCGCCGTGCCCGGTGGCGAGCACGCGGTCGGCGCCTGCGCGGATACAAGACAGACGGAGGCCGCGATGGCCAGAACGAAACAGAATAATTGGCGCATGACTACTCGGGAAGATTGGTGCCGGATAGCACCTTTGACCAGGTGATGCCGCCGTCTCCTGACCGATACACAGAGCCGCTCGATCCGGAGAGGTACATGATGCGCGGGTTCTGACGGCTGATCTCGATGTCGCTGGGCCTCACGCCGGTTGGCCGTGACGGGTCGCCGTTGTTCAGCATCTCGATGGGAAGCGCCCCGAGCGCTCGCCAGCTGTTGCCGCCGTCGAGGCTCTCAACGACGGACGTGCCGCCCTGTGATAGCCCGACGATCCGCGCTCCCGTGGCGTCGCTTGGATCGAACTGCATGATGCCGGTTTGCGAAGTCGGGGCGACCGGCCGGGAAAAAGAACCGGCGCCATCCTGCGAGAGGAAATAGCTCGTGTCCGAGATGCTGATGATCAGGCGACTGGGATCGCCTGGGGAAATGTCCATCCGGAAGATCGCCTGTTGCGACGGCGCCGATCCGAGCCCGCTCTTCATGGACTTCCACGTCGTCCCGCCGTCAACCGATTTGAGGACACCGAGTTGCGTATCCAAGTAATTGCTCCCGCCGCCGGACATCAGACCGAACGTGCTGGCGTACACCGTGGCCGGATTCTTCGGATCGATGCGGATGTCGGTGACGCGCGTGCCGCGCACGAGGCCGGTGGGCAGCTCCGTCCAGCTCAGTCCGCCGTCCATGGATTTGTGAACCACCCCAACGGTGTTATAGAGGCGATTCGGGTCGGCGCCGGCGTAGCTCGCGGTGTTGGCGTTGCTGCCGGCGTACAGAATCTGGGAGTCCGACGGATCGATCGCCAGCGCATAGATGGCGGTGTTCATCGTCGGTCCCACCCGCTGTTCCCACTGTTTCCCGCCATTGTCAGAGCAGTACACCCCCTGGTTCGCCGCGGGCAGCAGCTCGATCGTTCCCGGACTCCCGGCCATCGCGAAGCACACATGCTCCGGGTTGCGAGGGTCGATGACCGTGGCGAAAAATTCCGAGTAGCAGAAGCCGCCGCCTCGCTTCGAGAACGCCTTGATACCGTCCACGATCCGCGTCCACGTGGCTCCGTCGTTGATGGTCTTGAAATAGCCCTCCCCTTCGATGCCCACGTACACGATCCGGTCGTTGTATGGATCGACGGCCAATGACTGGTCGGTCCGCTGCGGATAGGAGTGTGGGGGACAGTCGACGGCCTGCGCGACCGCGCCGACCGCGGTTGCGAGGACCAGAGCCGGAGCCATCCATAGCCAGGCGAATCGGGCGGCGCTAAGGTGAGGCGTCACGCCCGTTCCTCAGGCACGAAGCATGCCCTGTCGCGGCGGCCCGATCGCTCGGTAACGCCAACGAAACTCGACAACGCCACCGAACTCGGAGTCCGTGCGGGCGTGCGGTGTGCGCGAGGTGTGCGGAATCGGGTAGATCGAACTCCACGGCGGTAGGTTCATCTCCAGTTGGGAGTAGAATTTTCGCCACCCGGTGAACACTCTCAATGCTCGTCTGCGGATTCAGGAGACGCTATGACACGACGAATGACCGGCTGTCTCGTGTGTGTGCTTCTGCTCGCCTCGAATGCCGCAGCCCAGACCTCGGGTTCACCGTACTTTCCCGATCGGTTCGACTGGCAGCACCGTACGCCGCAGCAGGCCGGGTTCGACGCCGCCAAGCTGGATGACGCGATCAAGTTCGCGATCGCGAACGACAACCCTGCGCCGAAGGATCAGGCCATCGTCCACCAGCAATCCTTCTCGGCGAATGAGCCATTCGATTCGATCCTTGGACCTCACAGCGTGCGGGCCCCGCTCAACGGCCTCATCGTTCATCACGGCTACGTCGTGGCTGAATGGGGCGATACGAAGCGCGTCGATATGACCCACAGCGTCACCAAGACATTCCTGACCACGGTGGTCGGTCTGGCGTGGCAGAACGGGCTGATCCGCGACATCAGCGACAAGGCGCGCGACTACATGCCATACGGCGTCGATCTGTTCGATGCGCCGCACAACCAGTCGATCACCTGGGAGCATCTGCTGCGCCAGTCGAGCGACTGGCAGGGGACGCTGTGGGGCAAGCCCGACTGGGCGGATCGACCCGTGGGGAAGCCCGCCGAGTGGGCCAACCGCCCCCTGTACGAGCCGGGAACGCACTTCAAGTACAACGACGTCCGCGTAAATGTGATGGCGCTTGCCGCGCTGCACGTCTGGCGGCGTCCGCTGCCCCAGGTACTGCGAGCCGAGATCATGGAACCGATTGGCGCGTCGAACACGTGGCGCTGGTACGGCTACGAGAACTCGTGGGTCGACATCGACGGTCAGAAAGTGCAGTCGGTCTCGGGCGGCGGCCACTGGGGCGGCGGCATGTTCATCAACGCTTGGGACATGGCAAGGTTCGGCTATTTGTTTTTGCGCAATGGCAAGTGGAAGGATCGCCAGATTATTTCAGAGAAATGGATCCAAATGGCCCGGACGCCGGGCCCCGCCAACGCCGAGTACGGCTTTGCAAACTGGTATCTGAACACTGGACGCAAGCCGATGCCCGCTCTCCCGGCGTCGAGCGTGCGGTTCGTCGGCGCCGGATCCAACGTCGTGTACATCGACTGGGAGAACGATCTGGTGGTCGTCGTCCGCTGGATCAGGAACGACGCCGCTCAAAACGAGTTCTTTGGGAAAGTGCTTGGCGCGATGACGCCGCGCGTATCGAGCTCACGGTAAAACCACACGTGGGGGCGGACCTTCCTGCCTTCGCCGAGGCTTCGGCGGGGCAAGCAGGTCCGCCT
>ORMF010493752.1_pt1 | contig 12607 bp, 12 predicted proteins | sample 1779871 | NCBI WGS metagenome assembly ORMF01 (sample SAMEA104232316, study PRJEB22302) | groundwater metagenome | biome: forest; feature: aquifer; material: groundwater | place: USA | collected 2011-08-07 | depth 5.4 m | reverse complement strand
TGCATGGCTCCCTTATCCCCTGGAGGCTTCCAATCCCCAGGTTTACAAGGGAGCCATGTGCTTTATAGGCCTCACGAACACACAATCCGATCACAGTCAGTCAGGGCCTAGCGACAAAAAAATGGCGGAACTCGAGCCTAGCGAGAGAGCATGGCCCGGCCGCCACCGTGCTACCATAGGCAACCATGCAAACTGACCTGAGCGACCGCTTCCGCACGCTGCAAGAGATCGTCAAGGCGGCGAAGGAGCGGCTCGAGCCCGGCCCGTGGGACTACCTCATGGGCGGCACCGAGACCGAAACGACGCTCCGTCGTAACCGCCAGGCATTGGACTCCATCGCCTTCCGGCCGCGCGTGCTTCGTGACGTCGAGGTCGTCGACACCACGAGCAGCCTGCTCGGCCAATCGGTTCGCCTGCCCATCATGATCGCACCCATGGGCTCAATGGAGAGCTTCACCCCCGGCGGCGGCGCGACCGCGGCCCGCGCGGCGGCCGAGTTCGGCGTGCCCCTGATGCTCTCCTGCGTCTGCCAGCCACCGCTCGAGGACGTTGCCGCCGCTGCACCCGACATCGTGCGCATGTTCCAGCTCTACGTCCGCGGCGACGATACCTACGTCGACGATTATGTCAAGAGAGCCGTGGACAGCGGCTACCAGGCGTTCTGTCTCACGGTCGACGTCGCGATCTACAGCCGCCGCGAGCGCGACCTCGCCAAGCGCTACCTGCCCCGCTCCCGCTCGCGCGCGGATGGCTACGGCTTCCAGGCGGCGCTGAGCTGGGACGACGTCAAGCGCTTCAAGGACAAGCACGACATCCCGCTCGCGATCAAGGGCATCGCGACCGCGGAGGATGCGCTCATCGCGGTCGACCATGGCGTCGAGGTCGTCTACGTCTCGAACCACGGCGGACGCCAGCTCGATCACGGCCGGGGCGCGATCGACGTCCTCCCCGAAGTCGTGGCGGCCGTCGCGGGAAACGCGATCGTTATCGTGGATGGCGGCTTCATGCGCGGCACCGACGTCGTGAAAGCCATCGGGCTCGGAGCACAGGCGGTCGGCATCGGCAAGCTCGCCGGCCTCGGAATGGCCGCGGCGGACGAGGCAGGCCTCGTCCGCACCCTCGAGATCCTCGAGGACGAGATTCGGATCTGCTTGGGCCTGCTCGGCGTCGATCGCTTCGATCAACTCGACGGCTCGTACCTGCACCCGGCAACGCCCGTCGCCCACCCCCACGTCACGAGCGCCTTCCCGCTCATCGCCGAAGGCTACTAAGCCCGCCCCCGGTCATCCTGAGCGAACGGAAGGGATCCGAACCCCTCCCCCATGAACTCTCCACTTTCGTGGCCCTTCCGTCTACGGAGGCGTAACGGTCCGCTACTCGATTGGCGCCGCTCGTGCCTCACAGTCATGACATAGAGAGCGAGCGCGGAAGGGCCAGCGGCCCGTTTCGATGGCGCACCAGGGACTTACGGTGATCCGCCTCGGCTCAGCAAGAAAACGTTGCGGGCGGTCGTTTACGCGGCCGGCTCATGGGGGGTCATCATGCCAGAGGTCTTCGACGCCGCACTTGTCCTCGCCAACATCGCGGTCTTTCTTTTCCTCGGCCGCGAGCTGGCTCACGCGCTCCGCTGAGCAAGACCAGGCAGTCCCTTTCGGCTAGTAGCGATGCCGCAAGAAGCTCGTGCCGTCGCGGATCACGGTGAGCTTCGCCCGGGTACGGTCGTCGTAGTAAAGCTGGTTATCGGTTGCTCGCCTGACGTACTCGACACCTCGCAGCGAGCGGAGCGGCGCAAGCTCCTCATCACTCGCGTCGACGAGCGCGACGTTTGGGCCGGGAAACCGAATCGTGAACGCCTTCAGGCGCAGCGCCTCGACGGTCGGGCCGAGCAGCTCCCACCGTCCGAGCGCCCCCTCAATCCCAACCTCCCACAGCGTCATCACTCTCGGCAGCCCCACCGCTCTTTTTCCCAATCTTAGACGTTCCGTGTCTGGGGCTACCTCCGACTTTTGGCGCCCTTTACCGTTCAACGGCAGCACCATCACCCCGCGCCTGCCCTTGCATGGCGACCGAACCGACGCTGCTATACTCGCCCGCGCTGGCAGTTCTCAGGTGCAGGTATTGACAGCCAGCTCACGCCAGGAGATCACGCCATGAGCAACCCGCCGCTGCGGGTGGCGCTGCCGCCCGACCCCAACACGAGGCCGCCCCATTGGATGCTGCCGAAGGGCGCCTGCGACAGCCAGATGCACGTATTCGGTCCGCCCGACAAATTTCCCTATGCCGAGAACCGCCGCTACACGCCGCCGGCGGCGCCGATCGAGCACTATGCGAATGTCCAGGCCATCACCGGACTCAGCCGCGCCATCGTCGTTCAGCCGACCGCCCACGGGGTCGACAACCGCGCGACCCTCGACGCCGTCGCGCGCTCGAATGGCGCCATGCTCGGCATCGCCAACATCGACGGCACGACCAGCGACGCGGATCTCGAGACGCTGGCCGGTGGCGGGATCCGCGGCGCGCGCTTCTCCTTGATGGGGGACCGTGAGGGTAGTCCCGAAGACATCACGGCGCAGCTCCCACGGATGAAGGCGCGAGACTGGATTCTCGACCTGCACGTCGAGCCCGAGGACTTCCTGGAGCACGAGCAGTTCATTCGCGCCCTGCCGATCGTGACCCTGATCGACCACATGGCGCGCGTCCGTCCCATGGATGGAATCGGTCAGCCGGCCTTCACGCTGCTGCTCGATCTGCTCAAGGACGACCGCTTCTGGGTGAAGATCTGCAGCCTGGACAAGCTCAGCGCGGTCCCGAAGGCGCGCGTCGAGAGCGGGCTGCCCTTCAGGGACATGATCCCGTTCGCGCAGGCGGTGATCGCCGCGGCGCCGGATCGCGTCCTGTGGGGCTCGGACTGGCCGCACGGCAACACGTTCACGCCGGGCCGCACGCCGAACGAGGGCGACCTCCTGGACCTGTTGGCCGAGATCGAGCCAGACGAGGCGATGCGCACCCGGATCCTCGTCGACAATCCAGCGCGGCTATTCGGCTTCCCGCCAGTCTAGGACGGCCCGCCTCGGGTCAGCCCTTCTCCTCTTGGTAGAAGCCGAACGCCTCGGCGATCGGCGCGTCGCTGATCGAGAAGAGCAGGGCGGGCTCCGTCTGCGAGAGGTTGCGGTGGGAGTGCCAGCGCCATGAGGGAATGCGGAAGGCGTCGTGCGCCTCCCACTCCAACGGCGTCGGTGAGTCGAGATCCAGCGTGCTAACGCCGTTCCCTTGAACCACGTGGTAGCGAACGACGCCGGTGTGGCGGTGCGGCCGCGTGGCTTCGCCCGGGCGGAGCATCTGGATGCGCGCGCTCATGGTGGGAAGGGTATGGCCGCCCGTTACGGGGTTCGCATACTCGAGGAGGACGCCGTCGTGCGGATCGACCTCTTCCTCGGCGGCCATCAGCTCGAGCGTCTTGAGCGCATCGCGAAACTTGTAGGTCATGGGCGGCGAATCTTTCGGCGATCCGAGCTGGGCCCCAATGTGCTTGGCGGGCCGAATGTTGCCGTATAGCTGGGAGTAGAAGCCCTCCGGGTGGGTCACTGGCTGCTGCACCCCCCCTGGCCAATCGTTTCGGAACTCCACGTCGAGCGTCTGGACCAGGACGTTGTCCAGCATGTCCATCCAGATGACCGGCTCCTTGCCGGGGTTCGAGTGGTCGTGCCAGCCGAAGCTTGGCTGCACGAGCAGGTCGCCCGGCTCCATGAACATCTCTTCGCCGTTGGTGGTCGTGTAAGCGCTGCCGTCTCCCGAGACGATGAAGCGCATCGCCGAGGCCGTGTGCCGGTGGGCGGGCGCGCTCTCCCCGGGCATGACGATCTGGTAGCCCGCCATGTTTCTGCGGAATGCGTCGCCGCCGCCCTCGCCGCCGAGCTGGACGACTTCCCCCGCCTCGAGAAGCAGCGGGTAGATCGTCGACCACTTGAGCACCGACGTATCGGGCGCCTTGTGGCTTGGCTCGCGCATCCAGTACGCGAAGATCCCGTGCTTGCGCAGCTTCTCATTGAAAGCCGTCAATCGCTCCTGGGCCTCGGTGGGTTGTGCCATGGACGAACCTCCCCATGCGCAAGCAGCTTACTCGAATCAACTCTCAGCCAATTCGCGATGAAGTCCCGGCGTCGCGCCGATTATATGCCGCCTGGATGTCGTCGGGACGATGCGGTAAGTGTCCGCACGCCATAGCTGCGAATGTCCACCTGCACACAGACGCGACCGCCCCCGCGCTCGATAGTGAGCGCAGTCGAAAAAGGTTGGAAGGAGGGGCGATCGAACCAGTACGGCGGTCTTCACGATCGCGGCATCAGAGGTCGGCAGGCGGAACCAACCGCGTTTCACAGCGACTCACCTCGCGCTACGCAAGTCGAAACGAAATCACGAAATGAAGAGGAAAGGAAAGAGAAAATGAACGGTCGTACCACGCGTTTCCCAATCGCGATGAGCTTCGCCGCAATGTTGGCGCTATCGACGGTCCTCGGCGCAGGCGCGCAGGCACCAACCAATCCAGACACCCTCACGGCTGCTGCGACGGATCGCGCGCCTGCCGCGATGGAGCGGGAAGTCCCGTCTGATGGCGGCGAGAATCTCGTGCCCAACCGCTACACCAATGCGACGGTTGAGATTGGCGCGCCGAGCCGCTTCAACAAGACGATCGACTACGGCGAGTGAGCGGCCGGCTTTGCCGACTCACCGCGAGCCAGCGGCTGAGCACGGCTAGCATCGGGTTCCCGCCCCATCGCGATCACGCCTGGAAATAGTCCAGTTCACCCCCGCGGAGCCAGTGCCCCGCGGGGGTGAACCGTCTCCCCGGCTGGCGGGGTTGAGACCGCGTTCCCCGTGCGTCGGGCGGCGAAGATACATGGCCGCATACATGGTTCCCCGGATGTTCCCGGCCTTCGTCGGCACCTACGATGCTCTTGTTGCACATGCCCAGTGAGTAACTCCACTGGCAAACATGAGAGGCACCGAAAGGAAGGGAGAGCCCACGATGAGCCACGTTTCTGCCGCAACCTCGATCCGTTCTCGTATGAGGTGCCTGGTCTTCACGGCCGGGGCGCTCAGCATGCTGAACGCTGCGCAGCCAGTCCGCGCCGAGCGTGTCCGGAACGTCGATAGCGAGCAAGTGACGCAGCAGACCGAGCGCGTTGCCCCGCGAACCGGCCGGCCGATAGGACCAGCCACGATCCAGTCCGCGCAGGGCGGAACCGGGCCGGGTACCAACCGCGGGGACGAGGCAGCGACCATCTCGGAAACGATGGCGCCGCCGCCAGTCGGCGACTTCGCGTATTCCGACCTCACGGTGCGGGCAACCGGAACCGCTCCCCGGCTCTGCGCTTTTGGCTATTGCGTGGAATCCACGATCTTTCGGCCCACGGATGTGCACATCACGGTCCAGAACATCGGGAGCGGCCCCTCAGGCGCAACCCAGGTCATGGTGTGGATGATCGGTAACGGTCTCACCGAGTCGCAGGAGGTCTGGCGGCACGCGATTCCCGGGCTTCAGCCCGGAGCCACGGTCAGAATCGATGCCCCTGGGCTGGATTGTGGCGGCAACGGGCTCCAGGTCATCGTCGATCCGGACCGCCGCGTTTCCGAGAGCAATGAGCGCAACAACGTCTTCGGATTCGCCTGTTAGCCGCGTTCATTCCCGCGGCAACCTGTTACCGTTAGTAACCAAAAGGCGGTATCCTTGCGGGCAATCTATGGAGGAGGCGCAACCGTGGCGAAGATCAAGAAGGTCGGGCATGTCGTCCTGGGGGTCCGGGACCTGCAGCGCTCGATCAAGTTCTACACCGAGGCCCTTGGCATGGAGTGCATCAACCTGCTGGAGGGCGAGCCGCCGGAGATGGCATTCTTCTCGTTCGGCGAGCGCGACCACGACATCGCGGTCACCAAGGTGCCGGACGATCAACCGGTCGGCAGCTCCGGCCTCGCCCATACGGCCCTGGAGATCGATGGCGGCGAGCCGCAACTCCGCGAGCTCTACGAGAAGCTGAAGAGCTACGGCGCCACCGTTGAGTTCACGGCCGATCACATCATTACCAAGAGCGTCTATTTCCTCGATCCGGATGGCAACCGCCTGGAGATCTTCTCCCAGGAACTCGCCGGAGCGGCCGCGACGCAAGCCCTGCATGACGCCAGCACGATCGGTGAGGTGCTGAAACCACTGAACCTCGAGCCGGTTGTGAGCTGAGCGGCGAGGCGCCTGGACCACCCAGTGGCGATCTTTCAATCGTCGCTGGGTGGGTGGCCGCGACTCCCACCAATGCAGAGGGGTGATGCTATTGGTGGGGTCGTAGACATTGCCATAGAACCAGCGGCAACCAGGATGACGCTGCTCCGTTCGGCAAAGATGCGCTCGATGGCAGGAAAGCCGGCCACGACGGGAATCGTGAACACCAGTAGACCCGGCGTTTCGCCATCGAGCCACCCCCCAAGGGCACCCACCCTTGCGGTCAAGTCCGGCGTGCATTCGCTCATCTCGCCATTCCGAAGGAACTGGACGCACACATTCCCGCCGCGGCGGAGGACCCGAAAGCCGAGCGGATCGTCCGGCGCCAGCTCGATCTCATCCCCCGCCGCCAATCCGGCGAGCATCCCAGGGGAGGCGTGCACCACGTGGCGGTCGCCGCCAACAGGCCGGACCAGGACGGACTCGAAGAACGGGTCTTCGTCTGCACCGGTCGCGACCAGGAGATTCACCGTCACGAGGTTCGTGAGGTCTTGCTCAGCTTCGTCCATGCCCCCCCTCGGTCCCGCTCGTGTCGGTGCGCGCTCCGCACGCGCGGGCGGATGCGGCTCGGTACGAGACGATTGTAGATGGCTTCTCGGCAAGCATGACCCTTGCGTGCGAACACCGCCACGTTGCTCGTTGGAGCTGCCGTCCCTATGCGGAGTTCGCCTCGGGTATGCTCGATGGCAATTGACTCGCATCCGCCCGGCCGGGCTTGGGCACGATGGCAAATTCAACGACCGCCTTCCCGGATCGCGCGAGTTTGTGGCGCGGGGTCGTCGTGGGCACCATCGCTCACGCGATCTGGGTAGCACTCGACCCGAGCCTTGCGGTGCTCCAACAGTGGGATGGAGGAAACTACACGCTCAACGATGTCGCTGGCGCACGTGGCACCATCACGTTCGCCGGGGACCAGGTGGTGGCGGCGTTCCGTGACGAGCACAGCCTCCATCGCGCGGCGCCCCCGCTGCGCGGTGCGGGCCAGTACGCGGCGGAATACTATTTCCAGGGTGCGCCGACCGACGTGCTCACGCTGGCCCGCCACGAAGCACTCCAGTACCTGTTCGACAACTGGCGAGGGGAGCCCCAGCCAGTTATCACCGCCGGCTTCTGGAGCGAAGGGCCAACGCTCACTGCGATAGAGCCCTGGGCCGAGGTTGTCGCGCACGGCGCGCACCTGCTGGACAAACAGCTCCTGCCACTGGAGCAATCGATCCCAGGCTGGGAGGAAGCCTATGAGCTTTCCAGGGAGCAGGTCCTCTTGCTCCGCACTCTCGCCGAGCGACGGCTGGCGCGGCCTGAGCGCCCGATCTCCATGACCCATGAAGAGCGAAAGGCCTTGATCTCGGCGGGGGACGAAGGGGTCGCGGAGAGTCAGGCGCTCCTGGCGGCGATCGGAATCCTTATGGTCTGACGCGGGCCACTTTTTTCCTTCTTGACCGAATCGTCGTAGAAAGCAATAAATGCCCGGGTCGGTTGGCCAGGGTTCCTACCGGCCGCCGACAGACCTCCGACAGACCTATTGTATATAGGATGAGCATAGCGACTCAGATTACTGAGGGCATGTCGGCGGGCAGCAGCGCCGGCGAGGGCCTACCCAAAGTGCAAGCTTTGGACTCCGGGCGATGCGCGGTCCCTGGCTTCAACCTCGACCAAGCTAGGGCTACCGCTCTCCAAGGATCTGGCGCAGATGGTTTCGTAGCCCTTCTTCTAGCTTGGGCTTGCCGCCGATGGAGTCGTCGTAGAACAGCACGCGGAACCCCGACACGTCGAATGGCAGGCGGCTACCGTCTTTTGGCCGCTGAGCGAGAAGGATGATCGGTTTATCCAGCGCCAAAGCATAGCCAATCTCGAAGTAGACATTTGGATTGGCGGGCGTGACCTCCGCGATTATTACTTGAGATCGCCTAATGCGATCCACAATGTCCTGAATGATGAGACCTGGCCCGTAAATGTCGGCAGCGTTCTCGCAATCGACTTTGAACCGTTCGCAGGATTCTTTGATCACGTTTTGGTACACGTCGTCGTACGGCGACGAGAACTGCATCACAACAAAGGCTTTCGATCGCTGCGATTGCACGGTGAAGTTGGAAATGTTGATCTTGCCTCGCCCCAGGCAAAACAACCCGGTTTGGCCGGGCTGGCTCGGCGCTGACGAAAGGGTTGCCGCTGCAACTTCAACGCCATTTACTTCGAGCGAAACGATCGATCCTTCAACGGTGGCCGACAGGTCATAAGGAAAGCTTGGCCGGAGGTTTGTCCTGTCACCGGTCATGGCAAGCAAGTTCCAGGTACCACTCTGCTGCCCTGCCTGCTGTCCTGAGAGTTGGGCCGGCGCCTGCCACTCGCGGATGGTGAACATGAAAGGCGTACCGTCCGCCAAGCCCGCCACGATCATGCCCCCAGACTTTGGGTCGCGCCCGAGCACGAGCTGGCAGCCCGAAAATTGGACTTCCTCAAACTCGACCGTTGCGCTGACGCGGCCGTCAATCATAAGTTGGTCAGTCGCGATGATGCCCACGGCGGAACCGGTTACCTCCCGCTGCGCGCCGGGTATCAGTGGTAGCTCGGCTCCCTGAAAGCTGACGGCATCGTCCGATATCTCGTATTTGCCCATTATCGGCATCCACCGATAAGCCATCGGATCAACCGCTCCTACTTCTCTGCGCCCCTTGCTAACCAGTCCTCACTCCCGCAGTGATCGCGAGAATACTACTTCGCGCCATGCTCGCGGTCGCCAGGCGGTATTTCCATGGCATGCCCGACAGTCACGAAGCGCGTGGCTGGTGCGCTTCTAGCTACCAGGAGAGGGACGCGGGCACCTGGACTATTAGCATCTCGAGCCAATCGTTTGCTTCTCGGGCGGCTTCACCAGTGACGTTGCTGGCAACTCTGGGAGCAATACAATCGGCGCCGCTCGCTGAAGAACGTTGCACCGCAAACCAGACATGCGCGCTTGACGAGCTTTCGAGGTAGCATGATCAACTCCCGTTGAGAGACTGGAGGCACTATAACCGAGCGATTGCGAGCACAGGCCATGCCCTGTAGTTGCCAGATCACTCAATATCCTTTGATATCCATGCATGATTGAGTCGGTGGTTAGCGATTTTGCTGTCCGAGGCATGACGCCGGCAGCCATGTCCATGTTACCTGCGGCGTATATGTAACGTAGTTTGCGCCAACCATTCCTTGCCACCAAGTCGTTCCACCAGGCTCGAGTGTTTGTCGCCCAACTGTTGCCTTGCGGGTGTCCGGCAATGTTACTTCCACACCTGTCGCTGCCCAGTCGAATGAGTTGTTCGTTACTGTCCCAGACATGAGCACTTCAGTTCCGAGGGAGGTGCGGGCGGCATGACTCGTGATTTGGACATCCACTTGACGCGGGGGCGAAACGGTTGATCTGTCACAGGGTGAATTTCGGCCAATCGCGTTTCCTGACGCGCCGGGGTTAGTCGGTGCATCGGAGCGAGCCGTGGGAGTGCGTGCTGGAGAGCGATCCTCGATGAGTTTCGCTATCTCAACTGCATTTTCATAATTGGGCTCCCCAGGACTACCGGTCCACGCCACAAACGGGACAAGGCGTCCAGCGCGAAACACAATGGCAATGGCTTCGAACTCGGGGCCAGTCTCAGCAATGCCGGCCCTGCGTCCTACGGTCGATTCATCCCCGAGCCTCGAGGCCATTGCTCCAAACGAGAACCCCAAGTCTTGAAAGTATTGGACCGCTCCGCGATAAAGGACGGAAGCTCGCTGCTCACTTTCGGCCCACGCGGCGGACATCTCTAGTTGCGCTTTTGGTCCGTTGGCGCCCTCTGGACGGAAGTACGCTTGAAAGGCGGTCGTGTAGCCTTCACCCTCTTCCCGTCGGTCGCGATCAGGTTGATGCTGCAGGGTCGACGGCAACTCGCGCGATGGCGGGAGATACTGGACGGGGTCCGTACCAAGCTGACTTCCGCCGGCGGACGGAGGCTGCCCAGGAGACGCGTTCCGACTGGGCACTGGGGAGATCCGAGAGGCCGCAGTGCTGGATCCTTCGCTCATAGCTGCCGGCAATGCGTCAGGCGGTGGGGACCGACGGGCAAGAAGGATGTTTGTAACTTCAAGGGCGTTTTCGTAATTGGGATTTTCCGGCGGGCTCGTCCAGGATGTTTCGATGACGATACGACCATTGCGCACCATAAGCCTGACCGTTTCGAGCTGAGGAACAGGCGAGTCAGGAAATTCGGCAGTTCTTCTCCCCACCATCGCCTCATCGCCAAGCTCCGCATCTGGTCGAGAAAAAAGAAAGCCGCCCCGTTCACGCACGGCTACTTGCTCATTCAGATAGGCACTTGCGCGCGAAGACGTTGCTGCAATTGTGACTGACATGGCAAGGAACACCCAACCGGGTCTGCCCGTAAACGAGCCAGTTGCCGTCTGATAGCCCTGGCCGTCTCGCGAGTCCACGAGCATCGAAGCCTCGTGGAAGAGTTCGGGTAACTCCATGGGCAACGGTAAGTAGAGCGCGGGATCGCCATCCGGCGATTGGGCGGCGAGCCCGATCTGGTAGTAAGGGCCCGGCATTCCCAGCACAGTCACGAGCAGCATCGCAATTCGCAAGGTGTGCACCAGCCCCCCCCCCATACTCTGCGGCATCATGGACGGCGGTTTCCCTACCGTCAACCTGAATTCCTATCGCAAGCAATGCATGGCGACTATATTCGTCGCCGATCCGACATTCGTCACGTGGAGGGCTCTTGTATTGGTGCCGAGAGTGGGACTCGAACCCACATGCCTTGCGGCCACGCTTTTTAAGAGCGCTGCGTCTGCCGTTCCGCCATCCCGGCTTTGCTCATCTGCGAGACAATTAGCGTCAGTATACGGGCACTCCGAACGATAATAGGCACGCGCGCAGAGGGGCCAGCGTACCCTGCCGCGCTGGAGCTGCGCCCCGTGTGCTTCGTGCTCGTGCTGTATCGGGTGCACCCGGAGTATCCGATCGTCGTCGCCGCGAACCGCGAGGAACGGCGCGACCGACCGGCGACGCCGCCGCATGCGTGGGACACGTCGCCGCGCATCTGGGCGGGGCGCGACGAGGTCGCGGGCGGTACGTGGCTCGGGGCGAACGAGATGGGGCTGGTGGTCGCGATCACGAACCGGCGCGGCGAGGGCAACGATCCCAACGCCCCATCGCGTGGCGGCCTCTGCCTCGGGGCACTGCGCGAGCCGAGCGCCGCGGCAGCGAAGGAATACCTGGCAAGAGTGGTGGCGCGGCAGCGATTCAATCCGTTCAACCTGATCGCGCTCGACGGCGAGCAGGCGTGGGCGGCGAACCGGCTCGGTCAGGTCACACAGCTCGATGCTGGAATCCATGTCATCGTGAGCCAGGGTGACGTCGACGACTCGCGACTCGCCCGGGTGCGACGGGGCCAGCGGCTGGCCCGCGGACTTCATGCGGCGAAGCTCGCGCTCCCCGAGCTGCTCGATGGCCTGGCGGGGATTTGCGCCAACCAAACGAAGCCGGACCCGATCTGCCGGCCGGGGGGAATCCGCGGCACGGTGTCGTCGAGTCTGATCGCGCTGGACCGCCAGGGCAAGCTCACGGCTTACTGGCATGCGCCGGGGCCGCCGTGCGCGCAAGGGTATGGTGCCGTCGAGCTCAATGAGCTGGCGACGACTGCTGCGCGGCGATTGGAAACGCCCTCACCCTAACCCTCTCCCAGAGGGAGAGGGGACCTGATGAGTACCGCAAGCCGCCCCTCTAGCAGGAGAGGGGACCTAATGAGTGCCGCAGGCCGCCCCTCTGGCAGGAGAGGGGACCTGATGAGAGACGCTTCGCCCCATTGCGCGAGGAGCAGGTTTTGGCGGCGGGGCAGGTTTTAGCGGCGGGGGAGGCCTCGGCGGGGGCCTGGGCTGGTGCCTCCGCGGCGCGGCTCGTTCGGGGAGCGCGGGGCGGGCGGGCCGTCACCACGGTGGTTGGGGCCGGGGCCGTTGGGGTCGCGTGGCGCGACTGGGCGCGTGGGACCCCGCCGGTTCATCGGGTTGTTGTTGCGGTTCATGCCATTGTTGTTGTTCCGGTAGGGGCTCAGGTTCGAGGGCCGCTCCCGCACGTCGCGGACGACGGGCTGCATCTCCTCGCGCGCGTGGCTGCGGTAGATGTGGTTGATCTTGCACATCTCCTCGAGCAGCGAAACCATGTGGAACGCTTCCTCGAGATCGTCGCCCCAGGCGAAGACGCCCTGCCCGCGCAGCGCGGCCACGCGGCTCAGCTTGAGCGCGCGGGACACGAGCTGGGCCACGTCGGTCGAGCCGAGGGGCCGCTGGGCGGGCAGGACCGGCGCGGGGCCGCGCGACGCG
>ORMF010179675.1_pt1 | contig 12611 bp, 9 predicted proteins | sample 1779871 | NCBI WGS metagenome assembly ORMF01 (sample SAMEA104232316, study PRJEB22302) | groundwater metagenome | biome: forest; feature: aquifer; material: groundwater | place: USA | collected 2011-08-07 | depth 5.4 m | reverse complement strand
TTGCCGCCGGCGCTGTCAGCGAGGAACACCGCCTCGGGGATGAGCGCCGCGAGCTGGATCGGCAGATGTTCCAGATGGAGAATATGGCGACTCTGGGCGAACTGGCGATGGGGATGGCCCACGAGATCGGCAATCCTCTGGCCGGAATGAAGGCGGTGGCCCAGTCACTGCAGTACGAAGTCGATCTGCCGCCTGAAACCAGAGAAGCGCTGCGGCGAATGGAGGCGGAGATCGACCGGCTCGGTGATTTTCTGCGCGGCTTTCATGGTTTTGCTGCGCCGCAGCGCGCACATCCCGTATCTTGCCGCTTGCGCGACATCGTGGACGACATACTGTTCTGGATTCGCAAAGAGGCCATGTCCCATGATGTTGCCATCGGCCTTTCCATCGAAGATGACCTGTCGGTGCATGCCGACCCAAACCAGATCAAACAAGTGCTGCTGAATCTGGTCGTCAATGCGATTCACGCCATGCCGGAAGGAGGTGCACTGCGCATCGCCGCCACCCATGACATCGACCTCGGCGTGCGCATCGAAGTCGCCGATACCGGAGATGGGATAGCCGCCGAAGTCCTTCCGCGAATCTTCGACCCATTCTTTACGACGCGCACCTCGGGCTCGGGACTCGGGCTGGCTGTTGTCAAAAAAATTGTCGACGAACACGGTGCGCGCATCGAAGTTCAAAGTCAGGTTGGGCATGGCTCCTGCTTCATTCTGCTCTGGCCAGCGGCTTAGCTGGAATTGCCGACATGAAACCCATGCTGATCGTCGAAGACGACACTACCATTCGCGTCACCCTGAGCAAGTTTCTCGCTCGCCTCGGCTATGCCGTCGATGTCGCGGAAGACGCCGCGGGCGCTCTCAAGAAGGCGCGCAGCAGGCGTTACCGGTTGATCTTGCTCGACCTTCATCTACCCGACGGTAGCGGCCTCGATCTGATCGGCAAGTTCCGCGAACTAGACGAGGACACGCTGGTGGTCATCATGACCGCATTCCCGGAGGTGCGTACTGCCGTGTCGACGCTCAAGGCGGGCGCCTACGACTACATCACCAAGCCCTTTGACCTTGAAGACGTGCGCGAACTGGTTGGCCGCGCCATGGAAACCAGCCGCTTGCGCCAGGAGGTTGCCTGGCGGCGGGCCCAGTCGAACGTCTGCGAGGTGGAGGGTGTCGGCGGCGAGAGCCCTGCATGGCAGCGACTGACGGAGGTAACGCACAAGATCGCCGGCGCCGAGCACGTCCCCGTGCTGATCTGCGGTGAATCAGGCTGCGGCAAGGAGCGCGTGGCCCGGACCATCCACTGTGGCTCGCCGCGGGCTAACGGTCAGTGGGTGACGCTCAACTGTTCGGCGCTGCCGGAAAACCTGCTCGAATCCGAAATGTTCGGCTACGAGAAGGGCGCCTTCACCGACGCGCGGCAGCTTAAACGCGGCCTGCTCGAACTGGCCGACGGCGGCACGCTTTTCCTCGATGAAATCGGCGATCTTGCCCTGACCCTGCAACCCAAGCTGTTGCGCGTGCTGGAAACTCAGACTTTCCGCAGGCTGGGTGGCAGCCGTGAGATCAGCGTCGACGTTCGATTTGTCGCCGCGACGCACCGCAATCTGCCGGAAATGGTCAAGAATGGCCAGTTTCGAGAGGATCTCTACTATCGCCTCAATGTCGGCACCATAGACGTCCCGCCCTTGCGCGCGCGGCGGGAAGATATCCTGCCGCTGGCACGGCACTTCCTCGCCGAGGCGGCGCGGGCCGTCGGCGCACCCTTATTGACGCTGGCTCCGGCGCTGGAGCCGATGCTGGAAAATTACGCTTGGCCAGGCAACGTACGCGAGTTGCGCAACGTACTCGAGCGAGCCGCGATACTCTGCGCCGAAAGCAGCGTGACTAGTGTGCAGTTGCCGCGCGAGATCGTTGGCCGCGATGCGCCCGTCGTTTCCTCAGAAGTTCTCGACCAGTCCTTCGTGGACTTGGGCGAGATGGAGCGCAGGTACATTCAGCGCGTTCTGGACTCGGTTGGCGGTAACAAGACCCGCGCCGCCGAACTCCTCGGCATCACCCGTTTGACCTTGCGCAACAAGCTCAAGCAACACGACCTCGACGATAGCCCGGCCACTTTCTAACCGGTCTGATTTCGATCGAACGGTCATTTATTGACCGTATCGGCATTACCAAAATTCCCTGATACCCGCCCCGGCCTTGCGCAGGCGGCTTTTTCGCGCTGGCATAAACCATGCTGAAGGAAGGGTGGAACTATTTGGGTCATATCAATTGTGCAAGGAGAGCCGAAATCATGAAAGCATCGCGCAGGGAATTCATCAAGGCTACTGGTGCCACATCGCTGAGTCTAATGCTGGGGGGCGCATACTCATTGCGCGTATTGGCGCAGACACAGGGGGCGATGGTTCAGCACGAATACGCCGGGTGGGAAAATTTCCACCGCAATCAATGGACTTGGGACAAGAAGACGCGTGGCGCCCATCTCATCAACTGTACGGGCGCCTGCCCGCACAACGTATATACCAAGGACGGTGTGGTCCTGCGCGAGGAAGCGTCGAAGGACATCGCGCCGATGCCCGGCCTTCCCGAATACAACCCGCGCGGCTGCAACAAGGGCGTCTGCGGTGTGGATTACCAGTACGGACCGCATCGCATCAAATATCCGCTGATCCGCGTCGGCGAGCGTGGTGAAGGCAAGTGGCGGCGGGCCAGTTGGGACGAGGCGCTGGAAATGATCGCCGACAAGATTGTCGATACCATCAAGAACGAAGCGCCTGACTGCATCAGCGTCTTCTCGCCGGTTCCTGCCGTGGCCCCGGTCTCCTTCTCCGCCGGCCATCGTTTTGCCCACTACATTGGCGCCCATACGCACACCTTCTTCGACTGGTATGGCGACCACCCGACGGGCCAGACCCAGACCTGCGGCGTCCAGGGCGACACCTGCGAAACCGCCGACTGGTTCAATTCGAAATTCATCATCCTGTGGGGCGCCAATCCATCGATCACGCGGATTCCGGATGCCCACTACCTGTCGGAAGCCTCGCTCAACGGCACGAAGATCGTCAGCATCTCGCCGGATTACAACGCCTCCTCGATCAAGGCCGACCAGTGGCTGCACCTGAAGCCCGGCACCGACGGGGCGCTTGGCATGGCCATGGCTCACGTAATCATCAAGGAAAAACTCTTCGATACCCATGCAATGAAGGAGCAGACCGACCTGCCCTATCTGGTGCGCAAGGACAACCAGCGCTTCCTGCGCGAGTCGGACGTGGTGGCCAACGGATCCACCGGCAAGTTCTACGCCTGGGACATGAAGGCCGGCAAGCCGGTGATCATGAAAGGCAGCTGGGGTGACGAGCCGGAGCAGAAGGCGCCACCGGTCGCGTTCATGGGCCGCAATACGCATACATTCCCGAAGGGCTACATCGATCTCGGTAACCTCGATCCGGCCCTTGAAGGCACCTACAAGATCCAGCTCAAGGACGGTTCCACCGTCGAAGTGCAGCCGGTGTTCGACATCCTCAAGTCGCGCATCATGAAACAGAACACGCCCGAGCAGGCCGCCGCCGTCACCGGCATTCCGGCCAAGGTCATCGAGCAGTTGGCGAAGGATTACGCTAAGGCCAAGCCCGCCATGATCATCAGCGGTGGCGGCACCAACCACTGGTACTACAGCGACGTGCTGCTAAGGGTTTTCCACCTGCTTACTGCACTGACCGGCAACGAGGGCAAGAACGGTAGTGGTGTCAATCACTATATCGGCCAATGGAAGCCTACCTTCCTGCCCGGCCTTGCTGCACTGTCTTTCCCCGAGGGACCGGGCAAGCATCGCTTCTGCCAGACCACGATCTGGACCTATGTGCATGCCGAGGTCAATGACGAGATGCTCAACGTCAATGTGGACACCAACAAGTATCTGCAGAAGAGCATCGCGACCAAGCAGATGCCGCTGCTGCCGGCCAATGGGGGCGACCCGAAGGTGTTCATCGTCTATCGCGGCAACTGGCTGAACCAGGCCAAGGGGCAGAAGTACGTTCTCCAGAACCTGTGGCCGAAGCTCGACCTGATCGTCGACATCAATATCCGCATGGATTCGACGGCCCTTTATTCGGACATCGTCTTGCCGTCGGCGCACTGGTACGAAAAGCTCGACCTCAACGTCACGGAAGAGCACACCTTTATCAACATGACCGAACCCGCCATCAAGCCGATGTGGGAGTCGAAGACCGACTGGCAGATCTTCCTCGATCTGTCGAAGAAGGTCGAAGCCGCAGCCAGGAAAAAGAAGCTCGAGAAGTACAACGACGAGCAGTTCAAGTGGGTGCGCGATCTCACCAACCTGTGGAACCAGATGACCATGGACGGCAAGCTGGCCGACGACGAAGCCGCTGCCCAGTTCATCCTCGACACGGCGCCGCAGACCAAGGGCATCACCATGGCGATGCTGCGCGAGAAGCCGCAACGCTTCAAGGGCAACTGGACGTCGCCGATGAAGGACGGTATTCCCTACACGCCGTTCCAGAACTACACGGTGGACAAGAAGCCCTGGCCCACCCTGACCGGGCGCCAGCAGTTCTATTTCGACCATGACACCTTCTTCGACATGGGCCTGGAACTGCCGGTCTACAAGGGCCCCATCAATCCCGACAAGTTCCCGCTGCGCTTCAACACGCCGCACAGCCGCTATGCGATCCATTCGACCTTCAAGGACAACGTGCAGATGCTCAGGCTGCAGCGCGGTGGCCCGTCGGTCGAGATGGCGCCGGCGGACGCCAAGGCGCGCGGCGTCAATGACAACGACTGGGTCGAAGTCTGGAACGACCATGGAAAGGTGATCTGCCGGGTCAAGGTGCGCAAGGGCGAACAAGCCGGTCGCGTCTCGATGTGGCACACCCCCGAGCTTTACATGGACCTCATCGAAGGCAGCACCCAGAGCGTTTGCCCGGTACGGATCAATCCCACCAGTCTGGTCGGTAACTACGGGCACCTGGTGTTCAGGCCGAACTACTACGGTCCGGGCGGCGTTCAGCGTGATACGCGGGTCGAGGTCAAGCGCTATATCGGCGCCACCCCGATGCCCCTCTGATCGCCACCACCGGACAATTAGAAAGGAAATAGATCATGGCAACAGTAATGAAAGCGCCCAAGCGGCAGCTCACGTTCGTGACCGATCTCAACAAGTGCATCGGTTGTCAGACCTGCACGGTGGCCTGCAAGAAGCTATGGACCAGCGGCCCCGGCCAGGACTTCATGTACTGGCGCAACGTTGAGACTGCCCCAGGCATGGGCTACCCGCGCAACTGGGTCAGCAAGGGCGGCGGCTACAAGGACGGGCAACTGCAGAAGGGCAAGGTTCCGGCGATGATCGATTACGGCGTGCCTTTCCAGTTCGATTACGCGGGCCGTTTGTTCGAGGGCAAGAAGGGCCGCGTGCGGCCCAGCCCGACACCAAAGTCGGCGCCGAACTGGGACGAGGACGAGGGCGCCGGAGATTACCCGAACAACTCTTACTTCTCCCTGCCGCGCATGTGCAATCACTGCGCCAAGCCTGCCTGCCTGGAGGCCTGTCCCAACGACGCCATCTACAAGCGCGAGCAGGACGGCATCGTGCTGATTCATCTCGACAAGTGCAAGGGATCGCAGAACTGCGTGTCGGCCTGCCCCTATGCCAAGCCCTACTTCAATCCAGTGTCGAACAAGGCGAACAAGTGCATCGGCTGCTACCCGCGCATCGAGAAGGGTGTCGCCACGGCGTGTGTCGCCCAGTGTGTCGGCCGCGCCATGCACGTCGGCTTCATCGACGACGTCAATAGCTCGGTGTACAAGCTGGTGAAGCAGTGGAAGGTGGCTTTGCCCCTGCATCCGGAATTCGGCACCGAACCCAATGTGTTCTACGTGCCTCCGGTACTCGGACCGCGGAAGGAGGATTCCCAGGGCAATGTCTTCGAGGATCCGAAGATTCCCCTCGCGCAGCTCGAGGAACTGTTCGGCAAGGGCGTCAAGGATGTGCTGAAGATGCTCGCCGCCGAGCGTGAGAAGAAGGTCAAGGGGCAGGCGTCCGAGTTGATGGATGTCCTGATCGCGCGTCGCAGCGTCGACATGATGATCTCGCCGATGGCCTGAAGTGACTAGGGGCGGCTGGCGCCGCCCCTGTCGTCCAAAATTCCTGACTTTCTCAAATGAACATCAAACTTTCCATTCGCAATTTGCTGTTGGCGGCTGTGCTGTTCGCAGCGCCTGTGGGTGCTCAGACACCTGACTACACAGGTTTTCGCGTCTGCACCAAATGTCATTTCGCACAAGGCGACGCATGGCGCAATACAGGCCACGCGAAGGCCTTCGAATCGCTCAAGCCCAATGTCAAGGCGCCGGCCAAGAAGAAGGCCGGCCTTGATCCGGCCAAGGATTACAGCGCGGATTCGAACTGTCTCGGCTGCCACGTGACCGGCCATGGTGAAGCAGGCGGTTACGGCCCGGGCATAAGTGCCGACGACGCCAAACTGGTCATCGGCGTCACCTGCGAGTCGTGCCACGGGGCGGGCGGCAGTTATCGCAAGGCGCACGGCGAGGCAGTCGATAAGCTGAAAAGCTCCGGCGCTACCACCGATCGCCAGCTACTGGTCGAGGCGAAACAGAACTTCGACTACGAAAAGGCCTGTGCCCGATGCCATCTCAATTACCAGGGTTCGAAATGGACCGGGGCAAAGCCGCCCTATACCCCTTTCACACCCGCCGTCGATCCCAAGTACCAGTTCGACTTCGACAGGGCGGTACGAGTAGCCGGCGACAAGAATCCGGCTCACACACATTACAAGTTGCGCGGCGTGTTCAAGGGCGGGACCGTTCCGGCGATCCGGGCCGAGATTCAACAGAATGCGCCGGAGGAACCCGAGGAATGAGAGCCATGAAGTTCTTGGCGCGGGTCGACGAACGATGCAATCGCAAAACTACCAGGACGGAAAAATCATGAATGAAATGAGTTCGATGATGAACATCAGCCGGATCGAGAACGCGATGGCACGAAGCCGCATTTACGCGTTGCTTGCCACGGGGTTTCGTTACCCCGACGTGGATTGCTTCGGGCAACTGGCGGATGGTTCGTATGCGGAGGCAATCGCCGGTGCCCTTGATGTATGCGCGACGGACCTGGCCGCTGATTTCCGGGCCAGTCTGGCGCCCGGTCTGCAGGCAGCCGGCTCCCGCGAGGAGCTGGAATCCGCCTACCTCAGCGCCTTCGAGACGAACATGCCGGAGCCGAGCCTGTCGCTGTATGAGGGGAGCCACCATCTGCAGGGCAACAAGCCAGGACTTCTGCTTGAACTGAAGGGCTTCTATCGACTTTTCGGCCTGACCATGGCGGACTCGGAAAACGATCTGGAGGATGCGCTGACGGCCGAACTCGAGTTCATGCAATTCTTGACTGCCAAGCAGACACAGGCCGAGGAAGGTGCGCTGGACAAGTCGCCGTATCTGCAGGCGCAGCGAGATTTTCTGCAGCGCCATCTGGCGGCATGGCTACCGGCATTGGAGGCAGAAGCGGAGGGCAAGCTGAAGCACCCCTTCTATCGGGCGCTCACCGTGCTGGCCAATAATTTTGTGGCGTTCGACGTCAAGGCCGTGGAGCGTGATGCTGCAAACACCGCTGGGTAAAGGCGCCTGTGATCCCGTCCTCGGAGAAGTTTGAATCGATGCCGATGACATTGCAAGAAGATTGTAGATCAACTTTTAAGGAGCAAATCATGACCAAAAGATGCTTTAGGATCCCGAGAGCGACTGTAGTGATCGGTGCGGCAATTGCTGTTCTGGCAGCGGGGGCGCCATCGCTTGTTTCCGCCCAGCAGCCGGCAGGCGAGAACATGATGATTGAGCGGGCCAAGATTCTTGTCCAGCCAGGCGTGTTCGGTGTTTTCACCATGTTCAAGCTGAGGCCGGAATGGTCCAGTGTGGCTCCTGCTCAGCGGATGAAAGCCGCCGCCGAAGTCAAACAACTGATCGAAAAACACAAGAACAACGTGCTGGTCGATGTCTATCTGACCCGTGGTCTGGAGACTGGCTCTGATTTCTTTTTCCGCGTTCATGCCTATGATCTGGCCAAGGCGCAGACCTTTATGCGCCAGTTTCGCTCAACGAACATCGGCAGGAATGCCGAGGTCTCCGAGACACTGGTCGGCCTGACCAAGGCCCTGAATTACATTACGAAGACCGACTCGCCTGGACTGAATGCGGGTCTGAGTTCCGCCAGCTATACGGGGCCGGCGCCTCGCTATACGGTGGTTGTTCCCGTGAAGAAGAGCGCGGAGTGGTGGAATATTCCGGTCGACCAGCGTCTGCGGGAAATGGAAGCTCACACTGCGCCGACACTGGCCTATCTGGTGAATGTCAAACGCAAGCTCTACCACTCCACCGGGATCGATGACACCGATTTCATCACCTACTTCGAAACCAACGACCTCGGTGCCTTCAACAATCTGATGATCTCGCTGGCTTCGGTCCCGGAGAATAAATATCACGTTCGCTGGGGTAGTCCTACGGTACTGGGAACCATCCATAGCCCGGAAGACGTCTTCAAAGCCTTGGCGGAGTGATTCAGGCAATCGTCGAACCCCCGGCTCCAGCGCACTGGGGCCGGAGTGTGCATCGCATCTCGAGATTGAAATCTCCATATGACAGATAACGACGACACGCCGGGCGCGCGAGCCGGACTTTGGGCAATGTTGCACCAGCCCAGTTTGAAGTATTCCCTGCTGACCATTGTTGTGTTCGCCTTTTTCGGTGGCATCGCGTTTTGGGGCGGGTTCAACACGGGCATGGAGGCGACCAACACAATGGAGTTCTGCATCTCCTGTCACGAGATGCGCGATAACGTTTATCAGGAATACAAGAAAACCATTCATTACACCAACCGTACCGGTGTACGTGCGGTTTGCTCCGATTGTCACGTGCCCAAGGACTGGACACACAAGATGATCCGCAAGATCCAGGCCAGTGGCGAGGTCTGGGGCAAGATCACCGGCAGCATCGACACTCCGGAGAAGTTCGAGGCCAAGCGCTTGCAGCTGGCCGAGAACGAATGGGGGCGGATGAAGGCCAACGATTCGCGTGAGTGCCGCAACTGCCACAGCTTCGAAGGCATGGATGTCGAGAAGCAGAAGTTGCGTGGTTCGAAGATGCACAAGATCGGCATCGCCGAGAAGAAGACCTGCATCGATTGCCACAAGGGTATCGCCCACAAGAAGCCCAAGGGCATGAAGGAAGAAGAGGACGAGTGAGTCATCGTTCAGACCAGCCCCGTTTCAATCGCGATTCATACTTTTCGAGAGGCGCAACAAATGAGCAAGTCCATCGTTTCCACTGCCGTTGCCGGAGTTCTGCTTGTGCTGGGTCAGGCAGCCATGGCCGCACCCGACTGGAGCAAGGTGCCCAAGCGTGACCTCCATGTCTTCCATGCCGGCGTCACGCCGATCGAGTGGGCGACCAAGAAGTCGGATCACAGCGGCTCGGCAGGCATGCGCAAGGGCGAAACCTGCGCCGGCTGCCACGAAGAGAAGGGCGCATTGAATTTCAATTTCAAGCGCTTGGCGGACAAGGAACTGGAGCCCAAGGGCGCACCCAAGACCATGACCTTCCCGGTCGGGTTCCAGGCGGCCTATGACAATGACAATCTCTATATCCGCCTCAGCTTCAAGGCACCGGGCGGCGGCGCCGACAAGGGCGACAAGGACAACGAGGTTAAGGCGACAATTCTCTTCGCTGACGCAAAAGTGCCGCAGGCGGCACAGTACGGATGCTGGCTGACCTGCCACACCGACGCCCGCACCATGCCAGGTGCCGACGAGAAGAAGACCAAATACAGCAAGGAAGGTACCTACGAGTTGATGCAATGGAAGAGTATCAAGGGTGCCAAGGTGGTCGATGGCAGCGTTTCAGCCGAGCGTAAGATGCAAGGCGGCACTCTCGGCGCCAAGGCCGAAGGCGCCAGCCGTGGTGATATCTACACTGTAACCTTCACCCGCAAGAATCCTGGCGAAGGCAAGGCGGTGCCTTTTGGCGTTGCGGTCCATGCTGACAATTCCAATGGCCGCTTCCACCACGTTTCGCTCGGTTACACGCTGGGCGTCGGCGCCAGCGCTGATATTCCCGCGTTGAAGTTCTGAATGCAAACCTGCCGGATTCGCCAGCCCTTTGGCAAGGACCCTCATGTTGATGCGTTCTGCTCTCTGGAAGCTTGGTTCGGCTGCTGTGGCACGACGCTTGCCGTCCCGCCAGCGCCGGCTCTTGCCAACATGACTCGATACGCTCTCCTTTTTCTTACTCTGGGGCTGCTGAGCCTGAACACGTTGGCTTCTGCCGCCGACACCATCGTGCTTGGCATGGGTTGCTTCTGGGGCGCTGAAAAGCGTATGAGCGAACTGACCGGTGTTGTTGATGTCGAGAGTGGCTACGCTAACGGTGACATCGTCGGCGAGTACGAAGCGGTACTGGCTCTCGAACGTGCTTTGCAGCGCGGCCAGACCGGCAAGAGCAACCATGCCGAAGTGGTCAAGGTCACCTTCGATCCGGCCAAGGTCAGCCTTGAGGATGTGCTGGTGCGCTTTTGGGAAAGCCATGATCCGACGCAGGGCAACCGACAGGGCAACGATATCGGCACGAACTACCGAAGCGCCATTTACACGACCAGCGCGGCACAACAGGCCATGGCACTGAAAACTCGCGACACATACCAGGCGGCGCTGACGAAGTCCGGTTACAAGACCATCACCACGGAGATCATGCCACTGAAAAAATTCTTTTTGGCCGAAACCTATCACCAAAACTACCTGAAGAAAAACCCCAATGGCTATTGCGGTCTGGGCGGCACCGGTGTGCGTTATCCCGGTAAGCCACAAGACAAGGCCGCAACCTTGCTAGATCTACGCCCGCTGGATGCGAAGGCCTTGAATTCAAGCCGCCAGCTGATCGTGTTCGAGGCAGCGGATTGTGCCTATTGCAAGCAGTTCAAAACTGAGATTCTCGATCACTGGAAATCGCAAGTCGCGGTGGCGCGTACTTTCAGTCCTCAGCCTCCAGTGGGTTGGGCATTGGGGAAAGCCCTGTTTGCCGCACCCACCATAGTTTTGTTCGAAAACGGCAATGAAGTTTCCCGCTTCACCGGCTACAACGGCGATAAACCGCGCTTCTGGAGGTGGCTGGGATTTCATCTGCTTACGCCGACGCAGCAGAAGATTGCGTTCGAGCAGGGCACCGAACGCCCCGGCACCGGCTCGCATCTCGACGAAAAGCGCGCAGGTACCTTCGTCGATCCGATCACCGGCGTGCCACTGTTTCGCAGCAATGCCAAGTTCGAAAGCGGCACGGGCTGGCCGAGTTTCTTTAACCCGTTGCCAGGTGCGCTGACGGAACATGCAGATACCTCGAATGGCACACGCCGCGTCGAGGTCAGGAGCGCTAGTTCCGGCATTCATTTGGGCCATGTCTTTGACGACGGTCCGCCGCCGACCGGCAAGCGCTATTGCATCAACGGCAATGTCCTGACGTTTGTGCCGGACTGAAGAGTAATGAGTTGATCATGTTCACAGCACATGAATTTGGACACTTTCAGCTACAAAGAGCGTGCATCCTTACATAAACCCTACTGGTATTATTGTTATTTTCCTTGAAGTCGGATATATTTTGATCTTTATCAAACGCCACTAATATTTCAGGTGTAATCTCCCCCGAAATTTCATACTGCACCGCATCAATTGCGGTGTCGTGACCGGTTTCTTTTTGACAATGTGAGGTGTATCCATCATGCAATCGCAAGCGACTTACAACTACAAAGTCGTGCGCCAGTTCGCTGTGATGACCGTAATCTGGGGCATCGTAGGCATGCTGGTCGGCGTCATCATCGCCGCCCAACTGGTGTGGCCGGAACTGAACGTGCACGAGTTCCTGAGTTACGGGCGCTTGCGTCCCTTGCACACCAATGCGGTGATTTTTGCGTTTGGCGGCTGCGCGCTGTTTGCGACGTCGTATTACGCGGTGCAGCGCCCCAGCCACGCGCCGCTGTTCGCGCCGGGGCTGGCAGCATTCACGTTCTGGGGCTGGCAACTGGTCATCGTGCTGGCGGCGCTGTCCTTGCCGCTGGGGTTTACGCAAGGCAAGGAATACGCCGAACTCGAATGGCCGATCGACATCCTGATCACGCTGGTCTGGGTGTCTTACGCCGTGGTGTTCTTCGGCACCATCGTGAAGCGCAAAGTCTCGCACATTTACGTCGCGAACTGGTTCTTCGGCGGCTTCATCCTGACTGTTGCCGTGCTGCACCTGGTCAATAGCGCTGCGGTACCGGTCATGGCGGCGGGCATCCTGACGCCGAAGTCCTATTCGGCCTACGCCGGTGTGCAGGACGCGATGATCCAGTGGTGGTACGGCCACAACGCGGTGGGTTTCTTCCTCACCGCCGGCTTCCTCGGCATGATGTACTACTTCGTGCCGAAGCAGGCCGGGCGCCCGGTGTATTCCTATCGCCTGTCGGTGGTGCACTTCTGGGCGCTGATTTTCACCTACATGTGGGCGGGCCGTCACCACCTGCACTACACCGCGCTGCCGGACTGGGCGCAGTCGCGGGGCATG
>ORMF012145057.1_pt1 | contig 12614 bp, 9 predicted proteins | sample 1779871 | NCBI WGS metagenome assembly ORMF01 (sample SAMEA104232316, study PRJEB22302) | groundwater metagenome | biome: forest; feature: aquifer; material: groundwater | place: USA | collected 2011-08-07 | depth 5.4 m | reverse complement strand
GGCGGGCGGCGTTCGCGGTTGCAATCCCATTCAACGGGGAATGACTTTGAGCTTGGGTCAACCCGGAATTCCGTTCGGCCCGCAAAAATTCGTTGTCTCCCCTCGCCAAAGTCTTAGCATCGCCGCTCGCGTCAACCGCGCGAACAAACATTTAACTCGATGAAACAATTCAAGATCGCAGCGCTCGCCGGTGATGGCATTGGCCCGGAAGTCATGCGCGAAGCCATCAAGGTCCTGCGCGCCGCCGGGAAGAAATTCAGTTTTCAATTTGCCATCACCGAAGCGCCCGTGGGCTGGGCGGGCATTGACGCCGCCGGCAAGGCGCTGCCCGATGCCACGCTCGCGTTGTGCCGGAATTCGGACGCGATTCTCTTCGGCTCCGTCGGTCTGCCGGATCGTGATCCGACGATTCCCAAGGAAGAACGCCCGGAGCGCGCGGCGCTGTTGCGCATCCGCAAGGAGTTCGGCCTGTTCGCCAATCTGCGCCCCGTGCGTCTAAGCGCGGCGCTTGCCCATGCCTGCCCGCTCGCCAAGGAGCGGCAGGGCAACGGCATTGACATTCTGGTCGTGCGGGAGTTGACGGGAGGAATGTATTTTGGCCAGCCAAAGAAAACCGAAGACCTCGGAGGCGGAATCCAGCGGGCGATTGATACGATGGTTTACACGACGCCGGAGATCGACCGCATTGCGCATGTTGCGTTTCAGGCTGCGCGGTTGCGCCGCAAACACGTCACGAGCATTGACAAGGCAAACGTGCTGGAGAACGGCATCCTCTGGCGCGAAGTCGTGACACGCGTCGGCAAGGATTATCCCGACGTGACGCTGGAACACATGTTCGTGGACAACGGCGCGATGCAACTGATGCTGCGCCCGACGCAGTTCGACGTGATGCTGTGCGAAAACATGTTTGGCGACATCCTTAGCGATGAGGCCGCCGCGCTCGGGGGGTCGCTCGGTATGTTGCCCAGTGCGAGCCTTGGCGCGACGACGGGCGGAAACACTTTTGGCTTCTACGAACCGGCCGGCGGCACGGCGCCAGACATCGCGGGGAAAAATCTCGCCAATCCCATCGCGCAAATTCTCTCCAGTGCGCTCATGCTGCGTTACAGTTTCAAATTGAACGATGCGGCAGCGGACATCGAGAACGCCGTGAGCCAGGCGATAAACGCGGGCTACCGCACCGGTGACATCTTCAGTCCGCACGAGTCCAACGCCCGCAAGGTCGGCACACGCGAGATGGGCGATGTGATTGCGGCGGCAATATGAAGAGTCTTCTCGCCGCCACGGTTTGACCCAGCGTCATTGATCTCGCCGGGGAGACGTTGTGGGCCGAACCGCGCGCTATTTCTCCACCCGCGCCGCTTTTTCGATCTCCGCCACCAACTCTTCCGGCGTCCATTTGTTCTCGGTGAGAATTTTTTGCACGCGCCCGCGCGCGTCCACGATTACCGTGCGCAAGTTGTGACTGATGCCAGCTTGCGGATCGCGCCAGAACATTAGCCCAAACTGCTCGCCCAGCGCCGTGACCTCAATCAGCGCGCCCGTCAGGAAACTCCATTGTCGTGGATTGCAGCCGTACATGGTCGCGTAGTTTCTCAATTTATCCGGGGTGTCGAATTCTGGATCAAATGTCAGCGTGAGCAGATGCCAGTTTGTCGGTGCGTTCGGATCCTTCAGCAGGGCATTCTGCACGGTGCGAAAATTATTTGACATCAGCGGGCAGAAGGTCGGAAACGGGCAACGCGTGAAGATGAACGTGATGGCCAGCGCCTGCCCTTGAAACTGGCTCAGGCTCACCGCCTGCCCGAGTTGGTTGGTGAAATGATAGTCGGGCAGCGCGTCGCCCGGATTCAACGGCTCGACGTCACGCACGATGCGGATCGGGGCGTTCGCCGGCAGCGTGTTGACCGGTTTCGGCCCGTTCAGTTTCTTGATCTGATCAATCCAGCCGTCTTTCTCCGTGACCCACATACGAAACGTCACGGTGTCGCCCGCATTCAATCCGGCCAGCTCATTCGTGTCCCTCACGGCGAACGGCATGGTCATGGCGTCCATGTAACCGGGGATTTCCTCGTGCTGGATGCGGACGGATTTTTCGGCGGGCAGCAATTCCACGACGATCCCTTTGACCTGGAAGATTTGGGCGTTGGTGCTGGCTGGCGCGGCGGATGCGGGCGGCGAAGAGGGTAGGGGGCCCGGCGATTTTTTCTCGCACGACAGCGTTAACACGAGCAACCCCAGCGGCAGAAGCAAATTCCAGAAACGCATGACGCGCGCACCATGCCGGATTAATGGGAGTTCGGCAAGTTGCGCTGTTGCGCTGTTGCGCTGTCTGTGTCTGCCTTGGCGGCTTGGTGAATTTGCCTTTTCAGCCGGGGGATCTGCCGTCATCTTGTGATGGGCACATTGAAAGAGGCGTATGATTTTGTATAATTTGTTTCCGCTGCTGGCCGGGCCGTTTGGACGTTGGGGCGAACATTTCGCCCGCGCGGCGGCGATGGGTTTCAACTGGGTTTATGTGAACCCGATTCAAAAACTCGGCGCGTCCCGCAGTCTGTATTCCATCGCGGATTATTTTCAACTGAACCCGGCGTTTCTGGATCCCGCGAACCCGGCATCCGCCGACGAGCAATGCCGGCAAATGGCCCGGCAAGGTCGGGCCGCCGGATTGCAGCTCATGACCGATCTGGTCATCAATCACTCCGCCTACGACTCGCCGCTCACGCGGGAACATCCGGAGTGGTTCGAGCGCGAAGCCGACGGGCGCATCACCAACGCCTTCTGTCAGCACGGCAACGAGCGGGTGGTGTGGACGGACCTGGCGCAGTTTGATCATGCGCACACCAGCGACCCGGAAGGGTTGTATCGTTACTGCCTGCGCGTGGTGGAACATTTGATTACGCTCGGCTTCACGGGCTTTCGTTGCGACGCGGCGTATCAGGTACCGCAAGCGTTCTGGCAACGGCTCATCCGCGAAGTGAAGGCGCGCCATTCCAACGCATGCTTTGTCGCCGAAACGCTCGGCTGCTCGATAGATCAGACGCGCGCCACGGCGCAGGCCGGTTTCGATTACGTGTTCAACAGTTCCAAGTGGTGGAACCTGCAGGACTGGTGGTTGATTGAACAATACAACTTGATCCGCGAGACCGCGCCTTCGATCAGCTTCCCCGAAAGCCACGACACGCCGCGGCTGGCCGAGGAGTTCAACGGCAACCTCGCAGCCCTGAAACAACGCTATCTTTTCTCCGCCCTGTTCTCGGCGGGGGTGATGATGCCGATGGGTTTTGAATACGGTTTCCGCAAACCGCTGCACGTCGTCCACACCACGCCCAACGACTGGCAGGTGAACGGGGTTGACCTCACGCCGTTCATCACGAAGGTCAACGCCATCAAGCAACGCTTCCCCGTCTTCCGCGAGGAAAGCCCGGTGAACATTCTCCCCGGCAACAATCCGAACATCCTGCTCATGTGGAAGGCGTCCGCGCAGCACAAGGACGAGGCGCTGCTGATTCTGAACAAGGATCCGTGGGCGCATCAGGAGTTTCACACGGAAACCTTCCGGCATTTCGTCCAGGCTGGCGCGCCGCTAAGGGATGTTTCCCCGGAGCATCCGATGGAATACATCCCCGAACCGTTCGATTACTCGCTGCGACCGGGACAAGGAATCGTGCTGGTGACGCAGCGCAGTTGATGGCCGTCTCGACTTTGAAAGCTCCCGGTCTTCGCCTGGAAACGGGGGCCAATCCCGGGATCGGAATTTACTCCTGCGGGTAAAGCAGCACCCGGTCATGTACGATCACGACGAGGTCGTTCTTGCCGTCGCCAGTTACATCGGCCACGAGCGCTTCGCGCGGTTCGGCCATTTCGCCGCCCCGCCCGCGAAAGGTTTTTTGTTCAAACACCTGCCAGCGATCCGCCGGAATCAGTTTGTGGTTGGCGTCGAAGATCACGAGGTCGAGATGGTTCTTGGCGGTTTCCATGAACACGAGGTCTTTGCGCCCGTCATTGTCGAGATCGCCGGAGACCACGTCGTTGAGGTAGCCGTCCTTGATCGGCGTTTCGTAGCCGTCGAGCGCGGTAAATTCCCAGATGTCGCCCGCCAGCGGCAGCCACGCGACGGAGTTGAGACCAAGAAACGCCACGCTGTTCGCCCCGCCGCCGCCCCACGCCACGGGCTGCAACCGGCTGAACTCCGAAACCGGCAGCGGCAGATTGCGCACCACCTGCCACACGCCCGCCGCGTCGCGCTCGCACAGCGTCAGCGCCTTGCGCTCCGCATCGAGCAGAAACAGCGATGGGATGGCGTTCGTGCCGCGCGCCACGGCGGTGGCGCCGATCAGGCGCGAATTGCTGGCCGCGCCGTTGATCTGATCCTTCACCTGAAAAACCCAGCCGGGTTTGTTGGTGGAATTCGCTGCCGACGCTTCCGGCTTCAGCACCACGGCGCGGAGGAAATTCTTTTGGGCCATCAGCAACTCCGGTTTGCCATCGCCGTCCACGTCCGCCACGCTCAACCACGATTGCTCCACCACGCCGCCGGGCGGAGCGACGTCCAACTCCTCGAATTTTTTCCCCGCCCCCTGGAGCAGCACTTTGACTTTTTCGTACGGCACGAGCGCAATCAGGTCCATCCGCCCGTCCTGGTTCACGTCGTGGAAGAGCAAGGTCGTCGGATTCGATTTGAAATCCTTGCTTAATTTCTGGGTGGTACTCTTGCCATCGGCCGTGCGGGTGACGAGCGAACGGCCTTCGTTGGCATCAAGCACGATCACGGCCAGCGTCGGCTTCGCGTTCGCCTGCAAAGCGCCCACCGCCAGCGCGAGCGGTTTGCCGTCGAACGAAATCAATTCCGGAAAGGGCAACCGCCCCTTCTCGTCCAAGCGGGTCACGCCGACCTGTTTTTCGTCCGCGCTCAAAAGAAAAATCTCCGGCCTGCCATCGCCGTCCCAATCGGCCACGGCGATGTCGCTCACCCCCGCCAGCGTGGGGTACGCGCGAGGTGCGGCCAGCGAACCGTCCGGCTTTTGCAGGTAGATTGAGATTTGGCCGCGTTCCGGTTCGGCCACGAGCAAATCGGTCAGGCCATCGCCGTTCACGTCCGCCCATTGCATCCCGCGTTTCGCCTTGTCGGTCTTGCCGAGCGGCAGGACTTGGAATTGGCCCGCTTTGAATTCCCCCGCCAGCGTTTCCGCCGGTCGGCGGGTGAATTGAGAGATTTGCGCGCGCCCGGAATTGGCGGCAATCGTCACGACGAACGTCTGCTTGCCCGCTTCGAGATTGTCGCCCCAATAAGAACGGATGGGAGGTAATTTGAAATAAACTTCCGGGCCGAGTTGCCCGTCGCGGTTTTGCAGACGGAAACGGAACGGCGTGGCGCTGTCGAAATTAACGAGCAGCAAATCCTGGCGACCGTCGCCGTCAAGATCGAGGACCTGCACCGATTTCGCGGCGGCGGCCAGGGGGATTTTTTCCGCTTCGCCCAAAGTGTGGTCTTCCTTTTGCGGGATCAGATAAACGCAGTTCTCCGCGAGCAAAACCAGATCCGTGCGGCCGTCGCCGTTCAGATCGCCGGCGGTCAGTCCGTTCGCATCAAGCAGACCGTCTTCGATGGCCCAGCGTTTTGGCGCGCTCCAGCCGTTCGTGCCCTCGTTGTAAATGACGATCAACTCCTTCGGGTCGCCGTAGTAGGCGATGTCCGGCCGGCCGTCGCCGTTCAGATCCGTGACCACCATCGCGCTAATGCGTTTCTCCGAGGCGATGGATTCGATGCGAAAGCGCGCGTCGGGCGGCAGTTCATTCAGCTCGCGCTTCGCGGCGGGCCTTTTCAACGCGGCGGAATTGGTCTTGCCGGTCTGGTTGTAGAGCAGATTGATTTTGGAGCGGGCGTTGTTGACGACGATGAGATCGTTCAACCCGTCGCCGTCCAAATCCGCCACGTGCAACAGACTGATCTGGCTATCAATTGGGAAAATCTCCGGGCCGGTGAAACCGAAACGATTGGTGACAACGTCAGCGCAAGCGGAGCGGGTCAACCACGCCAGCGCAAAGATGACGATCGGTGACGTTGACGCGCGCCGGGACAGTTTCCGCCCCACCCCGACCCGATGAAAGGGCGGCGGGCTGGAAGGTTGGAACTGGTTTTTAGTCTTCATCGAACGCCGCGAAAACTGCCAGCGCGTCTGCGGTCTGGCGAGATTATTCGCGAAGGCCGGGCGTTCAGAGCCGGGCGGTGTGTGCGATGATCTGATCCATTTCCAAAATCGAATTCATTTTCCGCGCGCGCCAGTTGGAATTCTCCGGCACGGCAATCAAACATTCCCTTGGGCGGGCCCTTCGGGTAAGCTTCCGCAACGAGTCCAATGCCATGAAAACCCAGATTCCTGACGCCTTGAAAACCGACGTGCCGCAAACCCGGTGGGGAAAACTCCTCCTCGCGACGCCCGTGGTGATGACTGTCATCGCGACCCTGCTGGCGGGTCTCGCTTCGAGCGAAATGACCCGTGCCCAGTACGACCGGGCGTTCGCCGCGCAATTGCAGTCCAAGGCCGGGGATCAATGGAGTTACTTCCAAGCCAAACGCCTCCGGGGCGTGATGCAGCGCAACACGCTGGATTTGCTCCGGAGCACAACTCAGGTGCGGCCCCTCGACGAGGCCGCGCTCAAGCCATTTGGCGACCTCGCTCCCCAGACCATCGCCGCGTTGCTAACGGGTCAACTGCCCCCCACGCCTCCGGCCACCCTGGATCCCAAGCTGAAAACCGCGCTGGAAGCGGTGGAAAATTCCAAGCCGGAAAACGAAATCGCGCCCCTGCTCCTGGCTTTGACGGCAAAGGATTTGGACGAAGCGTTGAAAAATGCCCGGGACCGGGCGCAGGCTTTTGACCTCGCCCTGCAACCGGTGAATGAGGCCATGGATCGAATTGATAAATCCCTCGCGGCGGCGCCTTCGGGCGACGCGACCCGTGACTTCACCGCTGCGCGCTTGCGTTGCACCGCCTTGCGGTACGATGCGGAGGCGCGGCTGAACCAATCCATTGCGAATGTGTTGGAACTGCAAGTTCGCCTGAACAACCTCGCCGCAGAACGCCATCACCGGCGCAGCGGCTGGTTCTTCTTCGGCATGTTGGCGGCGCAGGCGGCCGTGATCATTGCCACGTTCGCCATTGCCGCCCGGCAACGCAACCTGCTCTGGTCGCTGGCAGCCATTGCCGGCTTGGGGGCGATCTCTTTCGCCATTTACGTTTTCGTGCGCATGTAGGCAAGGAACGCAGCGGGTACAAACCCGGTGGAATTCGTGGCTGCGACGGTACCGTGGGCGGGGCTGAATTTCAGTAGGTGAGATCTGAGAATAGGAGAGTCCGCATGCGGTGCGGTCGGAACGCCGCCTTCAGGCGGCTGTGGCCGGCGCGACCTCGGGCTCTGCCGCCTGAAGGCGGCGTTCCGCTTTCCACAGCTTGACCCGCTCTTAATCACACTCGCCGTGGGCCGCGAACGGAATGGCCGCGCGTCCTGGCAGATTGTGATCCACCGCCATTCGCGCAGCAAAATCATCCTCCGCATCACCCGCTGCGATCGGGCTTGGCGGTTTTGCCGCGCTCCAACGTCTCATCCTCCCACGACGCCGGATCGTCGAGCGATTCGAGATGCGTGAAAACAACGGCCTCGGGCAACGCGCGGCGAATGTCCTCTTCAATGCGCTCGAGCAGTTCGTGGCCGCGTTGCACCGTCCATTCGCCCGGCACGAGAACGTGGACGGAGACAAATTTCCGCGCCCCGGCTTGCCGGGTGAGCAACGCGTGAAATTGCACGCCGCCCGCCATGTAACGATTCAAAACCTTCCGCACGGACGCCACATCCTCCGCTCCCAAAGCCGTGTCCATGAGTCCGCCAATGGATCGCCGCACAATGCCCACGCCGGTCCAGACGATGTTCGCGGCGACGAGCAGGGCAACGAAGGGATCCAGCCGCTGCCAACCCGTCACGGCGACGGCGCCCACCCCGACCAGCACGCCCACGGAAGTCCACACATCGGTCAGCAAGTGACGCGCGTTGGCTTCGAGGGTGATCGAGTTGTGTTTGCGGCCCGCCCGCAAAATCACCAGCGCGACGACCAGGTTGACGACCGAAGCCGTAACCGAAACCGCCAGGCCAAGCCCGAGTTCCTGCAACGGTTGGGGTGTCACAAGCCGCAGGATGGCCGCGACGGCGATGCTGATGGCCGCCACCAGAATCAAGCTGCCTTCGACGCCGCTGGAAAAATACTCCGCCTTGCCGTGGCCGTAGGCGTGGTCTTCGTCCGCGGGGCGCGCCGCCACCGTCAACATCGCCAGCGCCATGATGCCGCCGATGAGATTCACCACCGACTCGACCGCATCCGAAAGCAAGCCCACCGATCCGGTGATGAAGTACGCCACCGTCTTGAGCGCGATGGTCACCAGCGCCGCCGCGATGGAGAGCCAGGCGAAGCGGGTTAGTGAGGAGCGGTTCATGGCTGGCGGATTAAAGCATTTGCCGGCTTCTGGTGGAACGCAAAAAAGCAGAAATGAAAGACTCAAGGTCGAAGAATGGGATCTTGGATCGCCGACCACGCCGGAGTGAGATTGGTTCCTAGGATTCTGTCCGGGCGCAACATTTCAGCATGACCATCAGCGAAAGCTGCATTGATTCGTCCGCCGCTGTGATTTTTCAGCGTTTTATTGGTTACGAACCTGTTGGTCCAAGCAAAGCGATCCGCCAGGATTGCATTCGTCGGCGATCCAGGCAACAGCCCGTCGTAGTAGGCGTAATCGTTGCCATTCGACCTGAAGAATGCCGTGTTGAGTTCGGGAACAAACTTTTCCCGATACCAAGGCGGATTCTTTTTTTCTCGCTGCCTCACCACGAACGGGCACATAAATATGCTGGTTTGTCGGTGATAATTTGTGATTAGGGTCAACGCCACCGGGCCGTCGTTGCCGGCCAGTTGGTCAAGATTGGGGAAACCTTTCTTGTTGTCGTCTTCATACATCTGGGCTGCGAGCGCAATTTGCTTTTGGTTGTTAAGGCATTGTATCAAAGAAGAAGGACCGCCACCAATCCGTGCCGGGAGTAGGAGCATGGCTGCCACCACAAGGATGAGTAACACGATCAACACCTCGACGAGTGTCATACCTCGGAGTGACTGCGTACGAGTCATGCCTTTAACTTACCCAACCAGCCAAGGCAATTCCAGCCGGAACTCCTCAAATCAGGTGGCAGAACATTGCGTCGCGGAGCTTGGGTTCAAACCAGGTGCTTTTGGGCGGCATGATGCCGCCGGCGTCGGCGATAGTCATCAAGTCCTCGATGCTCGTCGGAAACAGGCTGAAGGCACAGGCGTAATCACCGCTGTTCACCAGCTTCTCCAACTCCGCCGTGCCGCGAATGCCGCCGACGAAATTGATCCGCTTGCTCGTGCGCGGGTCGGTGATGCCGAAGATCGGATCAAGCACGTTTTTTTGGAGCAATGTCACGTCGAGCTTTTCAATGGGATCGCTCGTCGCTGTGTATTGTGGACGGAAATTCAGCGTGTGCCACTTGCCGCCGGTGAAAAATCCAAGCTCATGTTTGCGCGTCGGCTGCGCGACGCCGTTGGGCTTGATGTCGAAAACCGCCGCGAGCTTTTGCAGCAACTGCTCCGGCGAAAGGCCGTTCAAATCTTTCAGCACCCGGTTGTAGGGCAGGATTTGCATCTGGTTGTGCGGGAAGATCACGGTGAGGAATTGCCCGCTGTGACCTGCGCCTGTGGCGGCGGGCGTCCCGCCTGCCGTAGAGGGCAGCATCTTGCCGCCCGGCTTGGCCAAGGCATTTTTCATGACTTCCGAGTTTCTATCGCCTTTACCGCCGGGCAGGATGCCCGGCTCTACGGCAGGCGAGACGCCTGCCGCCACATTCCGCTGCAAATACACCCGCGCCGCCGCCGCGCTGCGATGATGGCCGTCGGCGATGTAGAGAAACGGAATCTTTGCGAACTGTTCTCCGATGAACCGGATGCCCGTTGCGTCGCTCACCTGCCACGACGAATGGCGCACGCCATCCTTGCCGGTGAAATCCACCTCCGGCGTCGCGGTCGTTTGCTTGGCCACGAATTCGTCGAGTGCCGGCACTGCGCGATACGTGAGAAACACCGGGCCGGTTTGTGAATTGAGCGCTTCGATGTGACGCACGCGATCGTCCTCCTTGTCCGGGCGCGTGAGTTCGTGCTTCTTGATGATGCCCCTCAAGTATTCCTCGCAACTCGCGGCGGCAACGAGACCGACCTGCGTGTGTTGCCCCATGATCTGGCGGTAAAGGTAAAAGCACGGTTGCGAATCCTGCTTGAGCGCTCCCTGGCCGATAAGCTTTTGGAAGTTCGCGTGTCCCTGCGCATAAACCTCCGCCGCGTAGAGATCGGTCGCGGGCGGCAAATCAATTTCCGGTTTGCTAACGTGGAGAAAACTGAGCGGATTGCCGGCGGCCAGCACGCGCGCTTCGTCCGACGACATCACGTCGTAGGGCAGCTCGCAGATTTGGGCGGCAAGCTCGGGTCTGGGTCGCAGGGCGGCAAATGGTTTCAGGGTAGCCATAAAAACGAGGCGCGAGCATACGGATGCCCGCCGGGGAACGCACGAAGTTATTGCCGTAAAAGAGTCGTTGATTCCCGTCGTTGCCGGGGTAGTATCGCCCTTCAACGGAACCAAACCATGAGCGCACCAATCCCAAAAAACGAAGTGAAGCGGTTGAAAGTGCTGTGGCAATACGACGTGCTCGACACCGTGCCCGAGGAGGTCTTCGACGACCTGACCGACCTCGCCGCGCATATCTGCGAAGCGCCCATCGCCCTCATTTCGCTCGTGGACGAGGACCGGCAGTGGTTCAAAGCCAAGGTGGGCGTGTCCCTCAGCGAAACCGCGCGGGACATTTCCTTTTGCGCCCATGCCATCATGAACCAAGGCCTCCTCATTGTCCCGGATGCAAAGAAAGATCCGCGCTTCAAGAACAATCCCCTGGTCATCGGCCCGCAAAAAATCCGCTTTTACGCCGGCGCGCCCCTCATCACGCCCGACGGCCACGCGCTCGGCGCGCTTTGTGTGCTCGACAAGAAGCCCCGCCAGCTCCGGCCCGAACAAAAACAGGCGCTGCTCGTTCTCGCCCACCACGTCATCTCGCAACTTGAACTGCGCCGCCACGCCCGCGAACTCACCGCAGCCCGCGTGGACGGCACCAAACAACGCGCCGAACTTTCGCGCGCCAACGCCGAGATCGCCCGGCTGCGCAACCAACTCGCCCGTTGCCAACGCCCGCCCGCCGCCGCCCGAAGCGGTCGCCGTTGATTTCTGGTAAAGCCTGAATCCCTCAGGCAAGGGCGGGGTTGGCCGCCAGCAAGGGTTGGCCGACCGGCAAGTCATCCGGCAAGGGCACGAACTCGCGAATCTTGTTCCACAGCGGCGTGAAATCCTTGTTCACGTCGCCCGAGAGGCAATCGGTGATTTCGCCGGCGGCTTCGGGATATTTATCAATCACCTTCTTGAACGAAAAGTTGGGATCGTAAAAGGCATAGACCAGTTTGCGCATGTTCTCGACGCCTTCGCGCATAAAGCGGGCGTAATCCTTGAATCGTTCCGGCGCGAAGTCGCGCGCAACGATTGCTTTATGCACTTCGTCGCCGGCCATCGTACCGCTCTTGAGCGCGAGCATCAGTCCGCTGCTGAACACCGGGTCGAGAAACGCGAAGGCGTCGCCCACGAGCAACAAACCATCGCTGCCGCAGTGACGCGCGTGGTGAGTGTATTCGCTGATGATAAAATACTGTCCGACTTGCTGGCCGACGGAGAGATGGTCTTTGATCCAGGCGTTCTGTTCGATCTCGCGTTTGAAAATCTGTTCCGGCTCGCGCACGCCGTCGCGCGTCAGATATTTGCCATCGGCCACGACGCCCACGCTGAGCATGTCGTTGTGCTGCGGGATGTGCCAGAACCAGCCTTTGTCCGGCACGTAAGCCACCGTGGTCGCGCCTTCATCAATGCCCGGCTCGCGCTTCGAGCCTTTGTAGTACGTCCAGACGGCAATCTTGTTCAGGTACGGATCCTTCATGCGCCAGCCGTTGCGCACGGAGGTGAAAGCTTCCTTGCCGGAACAATCCAGCGTGATCGGCGCACGGAACTCGACGACCTCGCCAGATTTTTTCTGCGCGCGGACACCGACGACGCGGCCGTCTTCACGCAACAATTCCTTCACCGTGATTTCCTCGATGACTTCTGCGCCTTTCGCCCGGGCGTTGTTCAGGAGAATTTCATCGAACTCCGACCGGAGCACCTGCCAGGTTTGCGCCACGGACGCGCGGTCGTAGCGATTGAAAAAGTAAAACGGCTGGCTCGCCCGGCCGCTCGGCGAAATGAACACCACGCTGTATTTCTTTACGAACCCCGACGACTTCATGAGCGGGATCAAGCCCAACCGTTCCATGGGCTGATAGGTGAACGGAATCATGGACTCGCCGATGTGATAGCGCGGGAACTTTTCGCGTTCGAGAATGAGGACACGATGGCCGTATTCGGCGAGAATGGCCGCGCTCGAAGCGCCTGCCGGGCCGCCGCCGATGACGATGGCGTCGAAAT
>ORMF012048538.1_pt1 | contig 12614 bp, 8 predicted proteins | sample 1779871 | NCBI WGS metagenome assembly ORMF01 (sample SAMEA104232316, study PRJEB22302) | groundwater metagenome | biome: forest; feature: aquifer; material: groundwater | place: USA | collected 2011-08-07 | depth 5.4 m | reverse complement strand
TTCGTATCACAACTCGCCGGCCCTCGTCGCCGCTGGCGGCGTTGCGCCTCCTCATCGTAGGGGCACTACGACTGCGTCGGCGCGCCTTGCCAGCGACGACGATGACTCGCCGATTTATGGTACGAATTTATGAGACAGGGTACTAGCGCACGGCCGCGTGCGCACGGCGACCCGGTCGGATGCGACAATGGCGGCATGAATCTCGAACGACACGGCGAGCTCGCGGTGCTCGTCATGAACACGGGCAAGGCCAACGCGATCTCCGCAGAGTTCATTCGCCAGCTCGATCGCGCCCGCGACGAATTCGCCAAGAGCGACGCACGAGCCCTGGTGGTGACAGGCTACGACCGGTTCTTCAGCGCCGGCCTCGACCTGCCTAGCCTCGTCGGCTTGGAGCGGCCCGAGCTCGGCGACTTCGTTCGCCGCTTCGACGCGGCGATGCTGCGCTGGTGGGACCTGCCTCGACCCGTCGTCGCCGCGATCAACGGCCACGCCATCGCCGGCGGATGCGTGATCGCGCTCCAGGCCGACCTGCGCATCATGGCTGATGGCCCCGGGCGCATCGGGCTAGCGGAGGTCTCCCTCGGGATCGGCTTGCCGGCCTCGGTGATGGAGACCCTGCGCGCACAGGTTCCGAGCTCGTCGCTCGGGCCGATCGCCCTCGAGGGGCGCCTGCTCGCCCCTCGCGACGCGCTCGCCCTCGGGCTCGTGCACGAGGTGGTCGCCCCGGAAGCCCTCCAGGAGCGGGCGCTCGCCCGGGCGCGGGAGCTCGCGGCACTTCCGCCCGCGGCGTTCGCCATGATCAAGGCCTCGATCCGTCGGCCCGTCACGGAGCGCGTGCGCTCGAACGTCGAGCACGAGACGGCGGCGTGGCTCACGACGTGGTTCTCGCCCGAGGCTCGCTCGCGTGTCGCCGCGCAGGTCGCGCGGCTCACCAAGGCTTGAGAGCTAGAAGATCCCCGAAAACTGGCGCTGGTCGATGCGCGAGATCGCGATCCGCCCCGACGCCGGCAAGCTGCCGGACAGCTCCGCGTCGACCTCGTCCCACGGCAGCGGACACTTGGCGAATACGAGCTTGTCGAGCGCAATCTCCTCGAGCACTACCACCCCCGCGTCCGGGCCGTAGCGCACCAGCTTGACCTTCACCGGGTCGAGCACGAGCGAGCACTCGATGCGCGCCTGGAGGCTCACGCCCACGTCGTCGAACACGTCGAGGTAGACGGCGCGGTCGTCGATCTTGTAGGACTTGACCGGCGCAGCACCGATACCGCCCATCGCCGCGCGCCACCGCGCGAGCCCATCCGCGAGCGCTTGCTCGACGTGCTCGCGCACGAGCTCCACGCCCGCCTGCTTGTAGAGCACGCCCAGGTAGGTGTCGAGTCGCACGCGCTCCTCCGGTGCGAAGAACGCCTCGTAGGCGGCCTGGTCGTGCGAGCACGAGCCGATGATCCAACCGAACACGTCCTCGAAGTACAGCGAGAGCGCACAACACTCGCCGCCCCGCGCGAACACCACCGCCACCTCGACCTTGTTGTTCGTCATGCGTGGGTGGCCGCCGTGCAGCTCCACCCCGCCGCGCATCAACATCGCGTCCCGCCGCATCGGCTCCAGCAGCGACCGCTCGACGAACAGCGCGAGCGACTCTTCGACGTGGTGCAGCCGGTGGCGCAGGTGCACGACCTTGGACCAGTCGCCCGTGCGGTTCGCCACCCTGCCCGCGCGGCGGATCTTGCCCAGCAGCTTGGGAATCGTGCCCGAGTGAAATCCCTTGCGCAGCAGGCGCGGCAACGTCTCCCCGTGCGAGCCCACGATCACCGGTCGCACCTCGCGTGAGCGATTCGCCCGGTACAGCTTCCAATTCTCCTTGAGCTCCCACACGAGGAAGCCGAACAGGCCGGGCACGAGGAACACCGTGAGGCCGATGAACGGATAGCTGATCCACTTGGGCACGAAGTCGGGCACGAGCGCCGACATCTCCATGGTGAGCCGTGGCAGGATCGGAATGATGATCTTGTGCGACACGGTCACGACCGGGAAGTGCTTGATGGGGTTGACTTGTGGCTCCACGAGGATCGTCACGTAGAGCACGAGCAGGTATGAGATCCAGAACCACACGACGCCGAGCACGCTCTTCGCGACGAAGCTGACGAGGCCGTCGCGGCGCTCGAAACGCAGAGAGTTCTCGACCGTGTAGCGGAGGTACTCGATGCCGTGCACGAGCCTCGCGAACGCGTCGATCGTGCCCACGACGAGCCCGACCCACAGCGTTTTGGTGAGCCGCGTTGCGGAGTCTGCGACGAGCTGCCCCGCCCACGCTCGCGTCCGGCGACCGAGCGGCGTGTTGAGGATCAGCACGGACATCAGGTACACGACACCGAAGCTGCCGTTGATGAAGTACTGCTCGTCGAGGACCTCGAAGTGGTAATTCGCATCGCCGTAGCCGACCTCGTGGGCCGCGTGATCCCACAGCGCTCGGGACTCGCTCAGCTCCACGTGTGCCACCTTGACGAGCGAGGCCGCCCCGAGGCCGATGGCTCCGGGCACGACGATCCACAACATCGCAATCGACAGGAAGTGCGAGGCGAACAGGGCCGCAAAACCCCGCCCGATTGCGCGAAAAAAGCTCCCCACGATCCAGCCGAGAAACCGCGCGCAGCGCCGCCCACTCTGAAAGTTGATCGCGAACAGGAGCGCCGCGCCGAAGCCGCCCACCGTGGCCGGCGCCGCCCAGTGCAGGTCATGGGGATCGATCCCCGCGAGATACGCGTACAGGAGGCCGACCGTGTGCGCCAGCCCCTCGAGCACGATGAACGCGGCGGCGAACGGAAGCAGGAGGTAGGTGGTGAGCAGCCGTCCCGCGAGCGTCCCATAGAGCGGAGCATTGAACCACTGTAGGAAGCGCAGGTAGATCGGTGCGGGCGAGTAGATGCCGAACAAGGCTGCGGCGAGCTTGCGGTCGAGGCGCAGCAGCTGATCGCCGAACACCGCCTCCCGGAGAGAGAGGTCCGGCAGCTTGAGGTCGTTGCGGCTGATCGCATCGCGGACCTGCGGGAACGTGAACTGCCCATGTGCGAGCGCGAGGTCCGCGAGCTCGCCACCGAGCTTGGCCGCGCTCGTGGTCTCCCGCATCCCGCGAGGCGCGAGCCCAACCTCGTCGCGGGCACGCGCGACCTCCTCCTCGAGCGTCGCCCGCAGCTTGCCTGCGTGGTGAGCCTCGCCCGCATCGAGCACTTCGCCGAACGCCTTCACGTCGGAGCGCTTGATCTTGATCTGACCGAGGCGCGCCTGCGCCGCACGCAACGAGCGCACCGCTGCGAGCCGCCCCTGCAGCGGCAGGTCCCGGACCAGCGGAGCCCGGCCGAGTGCGAACAGGAAGCCGCGAACGTCGAGCTTGCGGTCCTCGCGCTCGAGCTTCTGAGCGGAGCCCTGGAGGTCGTAGAGCAGCCGCACCTCGAGCCCGCGCGGCGCGCTCTCCGCGCGCTCGATCGCGAACTCCACGAGCTCGACGAGCCGGTCCGTGTGCTCGTGATCTACGAGCCCGTGCGCTCCGGCGATCCACGCCGCAAGCTCGCGCGTGCGCCGCGCGAGCGCCTCCGCGAGCAGCCGATCCAGGTCGAGCGTGGCGTCGCTCGGCGCGCGGTCGCCCACCGCCGCGGCCCACCCGGCCGCGTGGCGCAGGGCGAGCGCCGCGCGCGCGCGGTTGCCAAGATGGTCGGCGCGGCGCGACGCTGCCAGCGCGCGGCGAAAGCCCCGAACGCAGCGGCGAGCGTGCAGGCGCAGCGCGAACGCCGATGACCCCGCGAGACGCCGCGCCACCGGATCGAGCCACGCGCGGTACATCGCGAACAACACGACGTCCGTAAACCACCCGAACGCACGCACCACGGCACCTCGCACGCGTGGTGGCGCGTCGTAGGCCTCGCGCATCGCGGCCGTGGCCCGCGCGCAGGCCTCGCGACCGGGCTCCGCACCTCGGCCCGGATCCACGATGGCGTTCCCCGCGCGCTCGAGGGCGCGGCGCTCGGCCTTCCGCGCCGGGCGGTACAGGCGGCCGAGCTCGCGCGCGAGCACCGAGTCGAGGGCGAGGATTTCCCGCGCAGGCCGTCCGCCCCCGGCGAGAAGCTGGCGGCGCAGATCGTCGTACGTCAGCGCCCGGACGATCCGGTCTCGCACGATGAACCGCCCGATGAGCGCACGCACCTCGGGCTCGAGCGTCGCTCTGAGCCCGTCAGCGGACACGCCGGCGAGCGGCTCGGCACGCGCGAGGCCGTCCATGACGTTGCGGAGGTGAAACGCGAGCTGGTGGATTTCGAGCGGCTCGCCCGCCCCGCGGATCCGCTCCGTCCGGCGATGCGCGAGCTCGTCGGGCGTGGGCGCGTGGGCCGGTCGCGTCGAGACGAGGATCGCGGTGCGGTCGATCCCCAGGTCCACGAGCAACGCGTCGATATCCTCCGCCCGCGGCGCGAGCGACGGGAAGAACGACTCGATCAGCTCCGGGCTGAACGCATCGAGCGAGACCCAGTACGCCAGCAGCTCGAACAACACCTCGAGGTCGTCGTGGGTGTCGAACACCATGCGTTCGGTGGCGAACACCTCGCGCACCTCTTCGAACTCCACGAGCCCGATCCGTGCCACCGAGCGGCGAAGGCGCGCGTCGTCCATGACCTTGGCCTGGTCGAGCTCGAGGCATCGCGCGTGGACCGCTGCGTGCACGAGCAGCGCCCAGAAGCGCAGGGCGAAGTGCTCGATGGCGTAGGCGTCGAGCTCGCCGATCTCGGGCTCGGCGAGGAGCGTGATCGGTCGGTCCGGAAGTGGCGCGCCGGGCGGGTCCCAGGCGGCGAGCGCCACGGGATCGATCGCGTTCATCGCGACGCGCAGGTCGGCGACGGGAAGCAGGTACTCCTCGGTGCGCGGCACGAGGTAGGTGAGCTCGGGCAGCTTCCGGTGAGCACGGATGATTCGCCGGAGCATCACCGGATCGACGACGAGCACGCCCTGCGCGGGCAGGTGGAAGGCGTTGCGCAAGGCATCGCGAGTCGTGCGCCCGCGGAACTGGTGGCGATCGATCTGGTGCTGGATGAAGCGCGTCGCGTCACCCGAACGGTAGCCTCGCGGCGCGCGCCTCGTCCGTGATTCAGGCCGGAACATCGGGCGCTATTCGGCCGCCGGCTCGACCCGCTGGACCTGCGACCGAGGAAACGACTTGGTCTGGGTCGCACCCGCGTCGTCGCGCCACTTGAACATCACGGCGTCGGGCGAGGAGGCAACGATCTTGCCCTCGAGCACGCGCCCATCGACCAGGTGGAGCTTGTCCTTGCCGAGAGGCGGAAGCGCGGGCGGCGTGGAACTTCCGGTGCCACTGCCTGTCGCTGCGGCCGATCCGCTTCCAGCCGGCGAGCCGGTCGGCCGAACGCCGTCATCGACCTTGGGCCGAGGCGTGGGCGTCTCGGTCCGCTCCCCCGCGTCGATCGGGGCGGGCGTCGGTGTGCCGTCGAACCACTCGCGGAACGGATTCGCCTGCTTGTTGAAGTTCTCCGTGTACCAGACGAACACGATCCCTCCGCACACGAGCGCTCCGAGGATCAACAGCGGTGTGGGAAGCTTCGATTTTTGCGCGTGGAACGACGAGCCGCCGCCCTTGCCGGGCTCGACGTAGTGCACGAGGTCGTTGCCGCCGCAACACGGACACGTGTTCTCGTTACGAGCCTTCGGGTACCAGCTGTGCCCGCAGGCCTTGCAGGTCTTGTTGACGTAGACGGCCATGGCAAAACCCTCGCGGTGGGTGGTTGGGCGAGGGATTCTATCCAGGCGCGCGGAGTTTGACAGGCCGAGCGCCTTTGGTAGCGTGCCGGTGGCACCTCGGGAGGTCACGAAGCCATGCGGGTCGTCGTCCTGGTCAGCGGGCTCCTCGCCCTGTCGATTCGCGCGCTCGCCGGCGGAGGCCCGGAGAACGTCCTCGTCGTGGTGAACGACGAGAGCGCGGAGTCCCTCGAGGTCGCCCATTACTACATGCACCGCCGCGGGATCCCCCGCCACCACGTCGTCCATCTCCGGCTCGAGCAGAAGCGCTGGCTCGCGCTCGACGACTTCACGGCGTACACGGCGCTCGTGGAGGTGCCGGTCAAGCGCTGGCGCGCGGCCAATCCGGCGAGCCCGATCACGACGCTCGTGCTGTGCCGACACGTGCCGGTGCGCGCACCGCTCGCGCTGCCGGCGGACGGAAAGGCCCCGACGGACTTCCACAAGTCGATCGCGCACCTGCTGGCCACGATGGACGCGACTCGCCCGGTGGCCCGCGACGCGACGGCGTTGACGCTCGACGGGCTCAGGCGCCATCTGGGTGGGAACCCCTACTACGGCGCCAAGGGCAGCCTCGACCCGCGCGCTCCGGTTGCCCCGGACTATCCGCTGTTCTGCGTCACGTGCCTGAACGCCTTCGACGTGGCCGACACCAAGGCGATGATCGACCGCTCGGTGGAGAGCGACGCAGCCGTGCCCAAGGGGACCGTGTACCTCGGCCGCTCGGCGAAGGACGACCCGCGCGGCTGCTACAACCGGGTGTTTCCGCAGATCGAGCAGGCGCTCGAGAACAAGGGCCATCCGTGCGACATCGTCGACTGGCAGGACGGCGGTGAGCTCCTCGCCGGGAAGCGCGACGTCGTGTTCTACATGTTCGGCCAGGCGAATTGGTCCAAGGACTTCCCGGCCAAGAACGGCTACCTGCCGGGCGCCGTCGTGGACAACCTGACGTCCGTCGCCCTCACGCCCCACTCGTTCGATCCCGGGGCGGGGGGCCAGACGACGATGTGCCACTTCCTCCGCGCCGGAGCGAGCGCGGTCCACGGATGCGTCAGCGAGCCCTATACCGCGGCGTTCGACCAGCGGCACCTGCATCTCTCGCGCTATCTCGAGGGCTACGCGCTCGCCGAGAGCTTCGCGATGTCCCACCCCCTCCTGCCGTGGATGAACCTCGTGGCCGGAGATCCGATCATGCAACCCTTCGCGCGCCGACCGGTCGTCGTCGAGGAGTCGTTCGCGGCCGAGGGCGCCGCGCACCGGTGGACCGTGTCCGCGACGAGCGCCCAGCCCGACGTCGCGGTGGCGTCGATCGCGCTGTACGTGGACGGGGTGTTCCGCGAGGAGGTCCAAGGCCCGCGCGCGAGCTTCGCGATCTCGGGCTTCGACCCGGCTCGCAGTCACGCCGTCGCCGTGGCGACCGACGCCAGCGACCTGCGAGCTCAGGGGCGACGCGAGCGACGCCCGAGCCCGAGCCCCGGCGACCTCGCCCGGGTGCGGCTCGGTCGAATCGCGGGTCGGACCGTCGAGATCGACCTGGGCGCCGAGCTCGCCGGGCGATACTACGCCCCGGGCGCGAAGGTCGCGCAGGGTACGTTCGCGGGCAAGGTCCTGGCCCTCGAGCTCGTGCCCACGAACCTACGCAGCACGCTCGAGCTGTGGCTCGACACCGACCCCGCGTCGCCTCCGCGCGTGCGGTACTTCGACCTCGACACGCTCGTCCTCACCGAGGCGCTCGCCGCGGCCGACAAGGCCGCGCGCGCGAAGGACGCACCGGGGCTCTGCGCCGCGCTCGTCGTGCTGCGGGGGCTGGCGCTCGGCCCGGCCGACGCGGCGCGGGTGGCCACGTGGTCGGAGGAGCTCGATCGCCGCGCCGCATCCGAGTGGACGGCGCTCGAGAAGGCGACGCCTCGCAACCCCACCCCCAAGCAGCTCGAGGCGTTGCGGGCCTTCGCCGAGCGGTATGCAGGTCTCGACGTCGCTCGCGCCGCCGAGCTGCGCCATGCGGAGCTCGCCCGCGAGACCGATGCCGCCGCGGCCGTGATCCTGGCCGAGGCGGCGAAGCTGCGCACGGCGCAGTCGTGGGCCCAGGCGATCGCGAAGTACGAGGAGCTCGTGGCGCGCCACCCGGGGTCGACCCACGTCGCCGCGGCGAAGCAGGCGATTGCCGAGATCACGAAGGACCCGGCCGCTCAGGACGACCTCGCGCGCCATGCTCGCGAGGAGCACGCCGCGAAGCTCTTGAAGATGGCGGGGAACTTCGCGACGAATGGGCAGGCTGGGCGCGCGAAGGACGTCTACGAGGAGATCCTCGCGAAGTTCCCGGACACGAAAGCCGCGGCCGACGCACGGCGCGAGCTCGGACGCTGACGACCCGGTGATCCAGGTCGAGATCGCGTTCTGGGCGGACGACTGGCCCGCGGGCCTTCGAGCGGCCGAGCGACGCGCGCGAGCCGCCGTCCCCGCGGACGTGGCGCTCGAGGGCTTGAGTGGAGACCTGCGCGACGAGCTCGCTCGTCGTCGCGACGGACGCGTCGTTGCCGTCGCGCCGGGCGGCGCATGGACGATCGCGCTCGAGGTGGACACCGCCGAGGCCGTGGCGGCGCTGACCACGTGGCTCGCCGCCCGCCCCGACGTGCCGCGCAGCACGACGATGATCGTCGCGGGCGGACCCGCAACCGCGGTACACCCGAGGTTGCGGGACTGGTGACGGCCCGCCTGGCGCGGCCCGACGGACTCCTACCGCCCGGAGCCGGGCACCGGCACCGATGGCAGCTCGTCGATCGCCTTGCCAAAGGCGAGACGCAGTGCGCGGTCGGCAACGGCCGCCTGGGCGGCGTCAGGACGGGCGTCGACCCCGTCGACCACGCCGCTCGCGATGTCGACCACCTCGCGCGCGCGGTTCACCATCTGCAGCTCCACCCGCGCCTTGACACGCCAACCGCGCGGCTCGCTGTCCTTGGCGTGGACCATGAGCTCCCCCACCGTGCAGCGCAAGAACGCCTGAGCGTCGCCCTCGGAGGCCGTAGTGAACCGGCCGCTGCGCACGAGCTCGCGCTCGAGGCTCGCCTGGACGTCGGCCATGCCGTCATAGGTCACGATCACGGTCGTCTGCTCGACCCGCACGGCCAACGCGGGTCCAGTGGGCGCGGGAAACACGTGCTCGCCCACTCGCTCGGAGCCCGTCGGCGCGCCCTCGGGCCCGCCGCCCCCACTCGCGCAGCCCGCGACGAGCGCGACCGCGAAAACCGCTCCCAACACCCGACCCCCCAGTGCGTAGATAGTTTCCCGCGTCGGACCGAACCGGCCGACGCGCAGCGTGATGCCACCCATGAACGTCCTCCCTAAGGATTTCAACTCCATGCTCTCGACCTTCTCCCGCATCGCTGCGCACCTGCTGTGTGTCGGCGCCCTCATCGCGGCCCCGGCGATCTCCCGAGCCGACGACGTCCCGCAGTTCATCCGCTTCTCCAAGGGCAAAGTCGAGGGCACCGGTGCCCTCCAGATCGCCCAGACCACCTACGCCTCCGAGAAAACCGGCGTCAAGGTCGTGCTCTACGGGGTCGTCCACATCGCCGATGCCTCCTACTACAAGGCCGTGCAGGCGGACCTCGACTCCTATGATGCGGTGCTCTACGAGGGCGTCAAGCCGCCCGAGGGCGTGAAGCCCGAAGACAGCGAGATGTCCGGCCTCGGTGACATCCAAAAGACGATGGGCGAGCTCATGGGGCTGACGTTCCAGAAGGACGGCATCAACTACCACGCGAAGAACCTGGTCCACGCGGACATGAGCTTCGACCAGATGCAGAAGGCCAGCGGCGGCGACATGTCGAAGGTCATGCCCGGTGCGGGCATGTTCGGGCCCGGGATGATGAAGATGATCGGCAGCCTGATGAAGTCGTTCGGACCGATGGTCGTGAACTACATGAACAGCAATCCCGCCGCGCAGAACAGCCTGAAGCTGCAGGCGGCCCAGCAGATGATCGGCCAGCTGGACACGATGATGTCCGGAGAGTTCCACCGCGTGATCGTGGTCGAGCGCAACAAGGTGGCGCTCGAGGTGCTCGACAAGGAGCTCGCCAACCGCAAGGGAGGGACGCTCGCGATCTTCTACGGCGCCGCGCACAACAGGGACTTCCACGAGCGGCTCGTCGCGCGCGGCTTCGCGAAGGTCGATCAGACGTGGAAGAACGCCTGGACGATCGGCGCCTTCGAGATGGGCGACGCGGCGGCGAAGCCGACCCCGCCCGCCCCGGCCCCGAATGCCCCCTCCGGGCTCACGCCGGGCAAGCGGTACTACTAGAGGCCCGGCCTCACAACTCGGCAAAGCCGAGTTGTGAGACAGAGCCTAATCGGTCGGACTTTCCAACACCGCCGCGAGCTCGACCAACCGTCGAGCTCGCGCGGGTTGGTCCGCGCGCTCGTAGATCCCGACGAGGTTCGAGATCGACCGCGCGAGGATCCGGCCCGCGGGCACCGGGTCGAGGTACGCGTCCCGGAACGGGTGCCCCATCCCGCGGCACAGCTCCTCGCAGTCGTCGCGAGTCAGGACGCGCCCGGCGTGGAACGGGTCCAGCAGGATCCCGCGGTCGGTCGAGATCTCGACGAGGAAGTGGAACGGCATGCCGATGCCCGCCATCGGAACCCCGAGTCGCCGGGCGACGAGCAGGACCACGGTCGACAGCGAGATCGGGATCCCGCGCCGCGTCTCGAGCACGCGATTCAGGTAGCTGTTGTCGGGAGCGTAGTAGTCGTGAACGTTGCCGGCGAACCCGAGCTCGCCGAACAGGACCTCGCGCAGCGCGCTCCACGTTGCTCGCGGGGCGCGGTCCGACGGGAGGCCCGGAGCCGCGAGCGCGGCGATACGATCGAGCTCGTCCGTCACGGATCGCGAGTCGAGCTCGGGATAGCGCCACCTCGCTAGTCCGAGCGCACCGCGCTCCAAGTCCGCGAGATCGCCCGGCCCCGCCGCGATGCGCGCGAGCTCGGTCGTGAAGTCGACGATGCGCAGGCGCTCGACGACCCCGCGCGCCAGGACGCGCTGCCGCGGCGGAGCCCGCTCGATGGCCGCCCACACTCGTTCGGGCATCGCGCGCGCGTACCGTTCGAGCTGCGCCACCGCGGCCAACGCGACCGGCGGGCTCGAGTCGTCCACCAGGCCAACCACGGCGTCGAGGCGCGAGTCCCGAACGGTATCGTCCACGAGGGGGGCCTCCACAGGCGACCATTCTACGCGCGCGGCGATCCCGACGCCCCACCCGCGCACCGCGCGGCTCCCGTCCCGGTAGAATCGGAGTGAAATGACACGTCAGGAATACCTCGTCCTGCGACTGGCGATCAAGAAAGGCTGGCTCGACCCCGCGCACCTGGGTCCCTTGCTGCAGGTCTCGGGCGAGATCAAGCCGGTCGTGAGCCAGCTCGTCGCCACGGGGCTCCTGAGCCAGGACCAGGTCCGCCAGTCCGCGCGGCTCGTGAAGCCGTTGCTCGACAAGCCGGAGTCGGGGACGAGTCGCCGTGCCAAGGACGAGCTCTTGCGCCTGCGGTTGATCGAGGGCCAACTGTGCCCGATGGGCGCGATCTCGGCGGCGACCGCGGCCCAGCAGTCCAAGGCGCACAAGGACCACAGCCTGGGCGAAATGCTGCGTATCCAGGGAACGCTCGATGCTCCGCGCCTCGAGCCGCTGGTCGCCCAGGCGGAGGACGCGTACTACAAGAGCCTCCTGCGGCGCGAGGTCAGCGGCACCGGCAGTGGGAGCAAGTCCGGAAGCCGCTCCGGTGGCGAGCCCGGCACGAACAACCCCGACGAGCCCTCACGCGACGCGGCGGCGACGACCGCGACGTCGTCCGTGCCCGTGCTTTCGGACTTCGAGATCCAGGAGCAGATCGGACAGGGCGGCATGGGCACGATCTACCGCGCGCGCCAGCGGAGCCTCGACCGCATCGTGGCCCTCAAAGTCCTCGATCCCAAGCGCTCGAACGCGACCAAGATCGGGCGTTTCCAGCGCGAGGCGCGCGCGATGTCCGAGCTGCGCCACCCGAACATCGTGTCGATCCTGCAGGTGGGCGAGGAACAGGGCACGCACTACTTCGCGATGGAGCTCGTCACGGGCCCGACGCTTCAGGAGGTCCTGGACGAAGGTCGCCTCACGATCGCCGAGCGCATGGACCTGGTGTTGCAGGTGGCCCATGGGCTCGCTTATGCCCACGCCAAGGGCGTGGTCCATCGGGACGTCAAGCCGGCCAACGTGATCTTGGACGACGAGGGCACACCGAAGGTGGCCGACTTCGGCCTCGCGCGCCATGTCGAGGAGGATGTCCAGCTCACGCGCGACGGCGCGATCCTCGGCACGCCCTACTACATGTCGCCCGAGCAGATTCGCGGACAACGCGGCGAGATCGGTCCGCACACGGATCAATTCGCGCTGGGCATCGTGCTCTACGAAGCCGTCACCGGCGAGCTCCCGTTCCACGGGACGAGCACGGTCGACATCTACCAACGGATCATGAACGAGGATCCGATCCCGATCGAGCGCCAGCTCGCCCACCCGCCGCCCGGCTTGGCCCTCGTGTGCATGAAGGCCCTCGCGAAGGACCCCGCCCAACGCTACCCGTCGATCGACGCGTTCGCAAAGGACTTGCGCGCGGTGATCGCCGCGCGGCCAATCTCCCTGCGACCTCCATCGTCCCTCGCGCGTGCGTTCGCGCTGGCGCGCCGCCACCCGCTGGTGACGCTGCCTCTCGCCGTCGCCCTCGGGGCCACGGTCTTGGTCTACCTGCTTCTCCCCCGCCCCGCCCCCCCCCCCCCCCCCCCCCCCCCC
>ORMF011477669.1_pt1 | contig 12614 bp, 10 predicted proteins | sample 1779871 | NCBI WGS metagenome assembly ORMF01 (sample SAMEA104232316, study PRJEB22302) | groundwater metagenome | biome: forest; feature: aquifer; material: groundwater | place: USA | collected 2011-08-07 | depth 5.4 m | reverse complement strand
TGCGGCCCTCGGCGATCCCGCTGACGATCTGCTCATAGAGATCGCGATTGAGCGACCGGTCCACTTCCCGGTGGGCCGGAGTGAAAGCTTTTTCGGTGAACGTGTTCGGGGCGGTCTTGTAGTCGCCGATCCCATGGAGGTCTGGAACGATACCAACCTTGTCGAGCATGCCGCGTAGAAACAGCTCGTAGGTCGCGACGCCCGTGACGTCGAGCGGACTGGACGGCATCAAGAACACTCTGTCAGCCGCGCTCGCCAGGTAGTAATCCCGATCGCCGCCGTACTCGAGATACGCATAGACAGGCTTGCCGGACTTCTTGAACGCGGTGACGGCGTCACGAATCTCCTGGATTTTCCCCCAGTAGGGCGTGCTGAGACCGGCCGGCCTCAGCAGAACGGAGTGGATGCGGTCATCGACGCTCGCCTTCCGCAGGTTGTCCACAACGGCGCGCACCGTCGGCGTTCGTCGTCCGCTCAGGTAGCTCACGACGTTGCCTGGCGTCATCTCCGCGAGATCGCCGCTCAGCCGAAGCGTGAGACGCGCATTCGAGGGGACGATCGGCCGGCGTCCAAGCAGCAGGTACAGGACGAAGAACCCCACGACGACGAAGAAGACCATGAACCCGAGGATCGTGAACAGGATCGCGACATGACGGCTCTTCATGGATCGAGTATAGGACAACCGTCGCGGCTTGCCGGCCGGAGCTCACGGAGGATATTGGCAAAGGCGAGCGAGGGTTGGTGCGGAAGAGAGGATTTGAACCTCCACTGGATTGCTCCAACCAGCTCCTGAGGCTGGCGCGTCTGCCGTTCCGCCACTTCCGCAATGGGGCGAAATCCGAGTATATCTCAAGCCCTGGTCTCTCTCACGAAGCCGCGAAGAGCACGAAGGTCTTCGTGATGAACAGAAGCGCCAGGGCGAGCGTCAGTGTCGGGAGCGGGAGGATCCGCTCCCGAAGATCGAACCGAGCGCTCCGCGGATAATCGCGCGCCCCATGCTCGAGCCGATCGAGCGCACCGCGCTCTTCGATGCCGCCTCGACCAATCCTTCATGGTGACCACCACGAGGACCGGTCGTGCCAAACAGGATGCTCTGCAGCGAATCCATCGTCGAGCTCCCCGGACTTGCATCGGGCGACGCCGGCGGCTGACGCCCCGCGGGAGACGCCGAGCCCGACGAGGCCGGCTTTTCGAGCGATCGGTTCTTCAACTTCTCGTAGGCAGATTCGCGATCGACCACCGTTTCGTAGCGGCCGTACCCGGAGACGGATCGTCTGCGGATGTCCTCCCGCTCGGCGTCCGTCAATGGGCCAATCCGCGAGGCCGGCGGGAGAATCCACGCACGCTCGGTGACCGACGGGCTCCCTTTCTCGTCGAGCAGCGAGACAAGAGCCTCGCCGATCGCCAGGTTGGTGATGACGTCCTCGATCTTCAAGTCAGGATTGGGCCGCAGCGTCTGCGCGGCCGTCCGCACCACTTTCTGATCGCGCGGCGTGAACGCGCGCAGCGCGTGCTGCACGCGGTTCCCGAGTTGCGCGAGAACGGAGTCGGGGATGTCGGTGGGATTCTGCGTCACGAAGTACACGCCAACGCCCTTCGATCGGATGAGACGCACGACCTGTTCGATCTTCTCGACCAGAGAGTCCGGCGCATCGTCGAACAACAGGTGTGCCTCGTCAAAGAAGAAGACGGCCGTGGGCTTGTCCACATCGCCGACCTCCGGGAGGCGCTCGAACAGCTCCGAGAGCATCCACAACAGGAAGGTCGCGTACACCTTCGGCGCCCTGATCAGTTCGTCGGCAACGAGAATGTTGACGACCCCCTGACCGCGATCGACCTGGAGCAGATCGTCGATGTCGAGCATCGGCTCGCCGAAGAACTTGTCGCCCCCCTGCTGTTCGATCTCGAGAAGCGCCCGCTGAATCGCGCCGATCGAGGCGGACGAAATGTTGCCGTACGCGGTCGTGAACTCCTGCGCCCGATCGCCCACCGATTGCAGCATCGCCCGCAGGTCTTTCAAGTCCAGCAGCAGCAGACCCGCATCGTCGGCAATCTTGAAGACGAGCGTGAGCACGCCCTGCTGTGTGGGGTTGAGGTTCAAGAGGCGCCCGAGGAGCAGGGGTCCGAGGTCCGACACCGTCGCGCGAACCGGAACGCCCCGGCGTCCGAAGACGTCCCAGAGCACGGCGGGGTTGGCACGCCACTGCGGCGGCTCTACGCCGATCGTTTTGAGGCGATCCAACAATTTCGGCGTCGCCGTTCCGGCGGCGGCGACGCCCGACAGATCGCCTTTGACGTCAGCCAGGAACACCGGCACACCGATTCGCGAGAAGTGATCGGTGAGCACCTGAAGCGTGACGGTTTTGCCAGTGCCGGTGGCCCCGGTCACGAGTCCGTGGCGGTTGGCCATCTGCGGCAGGAGCTGGAGCTCCTTGCCGCCGCCGCTTTTTGCAATGATGAGCGGCTGGATCATTCGCGTCGCCTCCGGACGCTCACGAGATGCCTTTCCGGAAGGTTTCCACGTCGCCCGCCGATACGGTCACCCGGACCATGTTTGGATTATCGCCGCCCTTGGCGGCCCGATCCGGCCCCACACCTCGTGACCCGCCGGAGGCGGTCACCTGTGAGCTCTGTTTCTCCGGCGCGAGCGTCTTTCGCGCGGCGTCGACACCAAGCCCCTTCTTCTTCGAATCGTCCACGGCCACGATTGCCGTCATGGGCGTCGGCGGATATTTGACGCTCGCCGTGTAGCGAGGCTCAACGAGAGCGCCGCCGCCCGATCCCGCCAGCTTGCGAATCGCGTCGATCCGAATCCTTGTCTCCGGATGCGATGCGAACAGGCCGTTGCGCTCGGGCATGTTCTTGTTCCGCTCGTCGAGCCGGGTGAGGAACTCCGCGAGTAACGCCGGCGCATAGCCGGCTTTCTGCGTCAGCTGCACGGAGACTTTGTCGGCATCGACTTCGTCTCCTCTGTCGAAGGAGTTTTCGATGATGTTCTCGTACGCAGCACCGGAGATCTGGCCGAGGATGGTCGAGCGGCTTGCCGCCACCTCGCTCCCCATCTTCACGAGGTTATTCTTCTTGATCGCGTTCACCGTGTGCTTGCGGGTGACGTGGCCGATCTCGTGCCCCAGCACCCCGGCCAGCTCCGCCTCGCTCTTGACGATGCCCAGCGCTCCGCGCGTGACGTGCACCAGTCCGCCAGGTGATGCGAATGCATTGACACCGTCGGTATCGAGCACGATGAAGGTCCACGCGAGATTCGGGCGATCCGACTGCTTGGCCAGCGTCATGCCGACGAGCGTGACGTACCTGTGAATCGCCGGATCCTGGACGACCCCGAATCGCGTTCGGAGTTGGGCGCTGACATCCTCGCCGATCTGTCGTTCCTCGGCGTCGGAGATGATGAGGTCGTCGGCCTTCTGCTTGAGCTCCTGGCCCTTCTTCAGAACGCCACTCAGCCCGCCGAACTGCGCGTCAGCCGGAGCCGAGAGTGCGAGCAGCGCGAGCGCCGTGATCGTTCGCCTCGTGCTCTTCACGAATCTCATGCGTCTCACCTCACGACCTCTTCGGATGCGCCGATGCCGACCCCTACGCGGGCCGGCCTGTCACTTCGAAAATCGCCACTGGCTGTGTCTTACCCTTCACCACGACGTCACCCAGAAGGCGCACGACGTAAGGACACCGCAACTGCCCGCGCGTCGCCTCGCTGATGATAATCCGAGTTCCGTACTGCTTGTTCAACGATTCGAGCCTGGCGCCGAGGTTCACCGCATCCCCAATCACCGTATAGCTCATGATGGCATCCGATCCGATGTTGCCAGCAATCATGGGACCGGTGTTGATGCCGATCCCGATGTCGAGCTCGGCGTAGCGTCCCTGGGCTTTCCAACGCTCATTGAGGCGGTGCACCTCGTCGATCATGTCGAGCGCCGCGGCCACCGCGTGGTCCGCGTGTTCGGGATCGTCGAGCGGCGCGTTGAACAGCGCCATCACCATGTCGCCAACGAACTTGTCGAGCGTCCCTTTGTGCCGGAAGACAATCTCCACCATGCGGGTGAAGTACTCGTTCAGCATGTCCACGATCTCGTCCGGACGGCCGCGCTCGGTAACCGTCGTGAAGCCGCGAATATCTGAAAAGAGCACGGTCATCTCGCGACGCTGTCCGCCGAGTCGCGCGAGCTCGGGGTTCGCCACCAGCTGGTCGTAGACGTCCTTGGAGACGTACTGGCCGAACAGCTTCTTCATCGTCCGCTTCTCACGGCCTTCAACGAAATACTGGTAGCTGACGCCGCCGAAGAGTGCAAGCGCCGAGGCGAGAACCGGCTGGGACAGGTTGACCCAGAAACCCCGCGCGAATAGCAGCGTCGCGAGCCAGCCGAGTGCGCCTACCCCCGTCAGCACCGCGGCCGCGGCCCACCAGGCCGGCAGGAGTGTTGACACCAGCCCGACGGCCAGGCCAGCGGCAAGGACGGTGGCGAGACGAAGGCCGGTAGCCGGCGGCGTGATGAACCGGTTAGACAGAATGTCGTCGGCCACGGCTGCATGGACCTGGATGCCCGGCAACTTGCCTCGAGAGAAAGGCGTTTCCCATACGTCGGAGAGCCCGGATGCCGTCGTGCCGACGAAGACCAGTTTGTCGCGGAAGACCGACGGGTCGATGTCTGGCTTTGCGTTCTGCAGCAACTGCTCCTGCGATTGTTCGAGGTCGTAGAACGAGTACGTCGGGTACGTGCGGGTCTTCAAATCTGCGTGAAACGCGGGGCCGCGAAAATTGATGAGCCCCCACTGGTAGCGTTGCGGTCCCTCAGACGTCTCGATGCGGCGCCAGGCGAGCGGTATCGTGCCTGGCCCGATCAGGAGCCGATCGGGCCGGCTGAGGTCAACGTGCACGTCGCCCGGTGAAAGCCGGGCAACGCGCATGGCCGCTGCAACACCGAGCGACGGGACCGCGCGATCGCCGGTCTTGATGAACGGAATGACATGGCGAATCGGGCCATCGGGGTCGAGCGCGAACAGGTTGTGACCGAAACCGGCGGCTGAACCGGCCAGCGCCGGAAAAGGCGGAAAGACGACCTTCCGCTCGATGAGGCCGGTCGCGGGCAGCGCGAAGCCCTCATCCGGCATGTTCTCGCTCTCGCCGGCAACAGCGTCGTAGGTCGCATCAACCAGCACAATGACATTGCCGGCCGACCTGACCGAGTCCACGAGCGCCTTGTCGGACTCGGCGCCGGACAAGGTCGTGTCACCGAAGTCGAACCCGCGCTGCCTGTCCGGTTCGGCAAAGTTGACGTCGTACGCGATCACTCTAGCCGGAGCACGGGCAAGATAGTCGAGCAGGATCGAGTGTACGGCGCGGGGCCACGGCCACCGGCCGACGTGCGGCTGAAGACGGCGAAGCGAGTACTCGTCGATCTCAACAAGCGCGATGTCCTGGCGGGCGGTCTCGGGCCGGGGGGGCCGGGGCAGCCGCCCGTCGTCCGTCTTCAGTTCGATGGTCTGGAGCGGACCGAATCCGGCAGCGGCCGCATTGCCGAGCGCATCGGCAGCAAGAACGACCGCTGCTGCAGCCAGGCCGATCAGGACTCCCGCAATCGCCTTCAGGGCTTCGCCGGATCCGGCTTGGACCCCAAGAACTTGATGTCTCTCATCGCGTCAGGAACCAGGTCCGCCCCGCCGGACGGCATCGCGGCGTGCTTCAACAGCATCGCAACGATGTCCGCCACCTGCGGCCGGCTCAGGCTTCCCGGATTGTCCGCCGGCATCGTCAAGCGAATCCGCTCAGACAGGTCGTTGAGGGTGAGGTCGGTCCAGTTCGCGTTGAACTCGGCGCCCACGAGGGCTGGCGCGTCGTTGCCCGTCAACTGCGCTCCATGGCAACTGGCGCACTTGTCCGCATACACAGACTCGCCTCGCTTCGCCTGATCCTCGGAATACACGCCATCCCACACGGAACGCGGCTTGGCCTGATAGGCAATCGCCGCCGCGTGCGACAAGGCAATCGTCGCAACGCCGGCGACGACGAAGAATACAGTTTGTGCGCGCATCGTGTTCCTCATCTCCTCTACACGTGTCTGGTGCTCACCGCCTGGGTCTCGGCCTAGTGGCGAGGGTTCTGGGCTTTCCTTCAGCCAGTGACCATTATAATTCGGGAATTGAGCTGTTTTCTCCGCGGGGCTACGCCATCGGCGTCAATTTCGTGCTCTACGCGATGACCCATTGACCCCCGACCTGAAGGTCGGGCCTACGAGTCCACCCGCTGAGGGTTGCTCGTAAAAAGGGGGGACTTGCCAAATCTCGCGAGCGCCACCGCACCAAATCCCACCGTCCATGCCAGATACTCGACAAACAGTCCGCAGAACGCCAGGACGTGCCACAGGGCTGAGACCCCGGTGCCGCCGGCGACGAGTGCAAGTCGCGCGAGCAGCAACGGCGAGACAATCGCAGCGATGCCAGCGACCGTTGTGAAGTACGGGCTGGGGTTCGTCCAGCCGAGCCGCTCGCCAACGCGTTGCCCGAGCAGCCTGGCGACCGACGTAAACCCGACGAGGGCGATGAGCGCCAGTCCCAGGACGAGGAAGGGAATAAGCACCAACAAGGGGATGCCAAAGACCGTCACGACGAGTACGAGGACGGTGACGATGAGCAGCGGAAGAAACAGCAGCTGAGCCAGGAAACCGATGACGCCCGCCTTGATCGGCTCGGCCGCGGCACGAAGGCCGATTCGGTCGACCTGGGTGCCGGCCAGCAGTACGACAAGCGCAGCCAGCAATGACGTCACGACGACGCGCGTGATGGTTGCGATGAACGCGAAGGTCGGACTCACGTTACCCATCGACCATCGTCTCGACCAGTTGCTGGGCTTGAACGAGTCTTGAAAGGCCCGACCGAAGCTGACGTCCTTGACGTTCCCGTCGATGCGAGCCCCGTCGGCGCGATGCACAGAGCCGCCAACGACCGTCACGTCTCCTTCGACGATCGCGCGCGGCCCGATGTCGATGTTGCCGCCAACCGCGACGACGTCCCCCCGCACGGTGCCCTCGATATGCGCGGAGCCTCCGATGACGGCCACGTCGCCGTCGACAATCTCTCCCGGACCGATCGTGACGCTTTCTCCAAACCTGACACGATCGTTCCCGCGCCGGCTGAAGCGATCCGAGCGGGTCCGCGGGCTGGAGCGGTCTGGTTGCACGGGAGGTGCGACTGCCGGCACGGGCGGCGGGGCGTCCGGGGCCGGCGTCCCGGCAGACGGCGTGGCGCCAAACAGCACCCGCTGTGCATCCACGTCCAGGTACGACAACTGAATCACCAGATCCGCATCATCTCCAATGCGTTGGCGCAGTTCGGCTCCGGTGACCGCCGTGCCGTCGACGGCGATCGTGCCGCCGGTGATCTCGATTGAGCGCACGCCCCGCATGGGCGTCTTTGGACGCAGGTTGACGCCGTCGCGCAGGGGCAAGGGATCGAATCGCCGTTCGATCTGGCGGCGCAAGGCGTCGCGTCCACCGCGGTCGGCCACCGACGCCGGCTGTGCGCCAAGATGGGCGGTCCACGACGTCGCGGCAATCAGCATGGCCGCCATCAGCTGTGAGCGTCGGATCATGGCGAAGACTCCTCTTTGGTATCGAGCAACCGTTGCAGGCCGTACAGCGCGAGGCCGCTCACGAGCACCAGCGCGCCAATGAGGGCCAACGCCCTGGTTGTGATCAGCACACCCGCCAGAGCGCGCCCGACCGCCACGAGAATCGTCCACGCATCGGCGTTGCTGCCGAGCGAGGTCGTCAGCCAGATGAACCCTGTCAGCGCCAAATCGAGAACCCGAAGCAGACCCTGCGCCGCCAGCGGCAAGAGCAGGAACACCGCAACGACGCAAATGAGCGTCGCCGCGAGCGCGAGCCCGGTCCGGCGCAGGACACGGGGGGAAGGGCCTTTCAACAGCCCCTACCAGCCATCTATCCTCCTTCTGACGTGATGAACCCGCCCAATGTTCAGGACGCGCGGTTTCACCCCGCGGGGGGCTCAACGCCTCCTTCGACACGCTCAGGATGCGCTGGGCCTGCCAGAGTGCGGACTACTTCACGGACACCCCGGCGCTGATGACGAGCAGATTCGTTCTGGGACTGCCGGGCAACGTCAGCTGGACCGGCCCCGGCTCGGCCTGATGCACCCGCACATCGAAATGAAACGCGAGATGCCGTTTGACAAACCAGCGCGCGCCGCCGCCATAGGTGGTCGTTCTCACCCACGTCTGGTCGGCGGTTTGCGGCTGTCCGCCGTCGGGCACGATCGACAGGCGCGACACGCCAATGCCGCCGCTGATGTAGCTCCACCCGTCGCCCGTGCCGAAGTTCAGGGACAGCTGCGGGGCAACGGAGATGAAGTGAGCGGTCACTGACTGGAGCGGCGCTTCCGCCTTTGCTCGCGAACGGAGCACCGCCACCTGAGCGCCCAGACCAACGGTCACCGGCCCAAACCTGAGTGGATAGACGTGCGCGCCTGCGTCCAGGCCGATCGCTCGGCCCGGCAGTTCGGCCTGGGATAATCCACGGCTCGCAGCGAGCCCGGGGTCGTCCCTGAACTTGGGAAGCGTCCCGCCAAGATCGGCAACCAGCGGACCGATCGGCGCCGGCGGATCCTGCGCTTCCGCGCTCGAGCTCGCCGCGAGGACTATTGCACACGCGCACAACCATTTCCGCTGCATTCGCATCGGTGCACCATTTTACGTCTGCTGCCTGCGCGTAAGCCTGCAAAGGCGGCCCTTGGACGTTGACGCCCCTTCGCATCGGCAGCTACGATTCTGATCTGTTGCCTACGACCGTGCCGGCCCGACACATCACGCTGTCCGACGTCCGCGACGCCGCCACGCGCGTGTACGACGCGGCGATTCGCACGCCCCTCGTCCGCATCGAGCTCGCTGGCAACGGTCCGCTCAGGGAAATCTTCCTCAAGCTCGAGACGCTCCAACCGATTGGCTCCTTCAAGATTCGCGGCGCGTACAACGTGGTGCGCCAGCTGTCCCGCCATGAACTGAAGAACGGCGTCTGGACGGTCAGCGCCGGAAACGCGGCTCAGGGTGTGGCGTTCGCGGCCCGCTCGGTCGGCGTCCCGTGCTCGGTCATGGTGATGGACACGGCGCCTGAGGCCAAACTCGCGGCCATCAACCGACTCGGTGCCTCGATCGTGCGCGCCACGTACGAGGAGTGTTGGCGCACGGTGATCGAGCGTCGCTCCGATCGCATGAAGGGACATCTCGTGCATCCCTTCGACGACGATCGGTTCATTGCGGGAAATGGCACGGTGGGGCTCGAGATTCTCGAGGATCTGCCGGACGTCGACGCCGTCGTGGCGCCGCTCGGTGGCGGCGGTCTGCTGTCGGGCATTGCCGCAGTCGTTGCGGCGCTGCGGCCGCAGGCCCGCGTGTTCGCCGCCGAGCCGGAAACAGCGGCACCGCTCTCGGCGTCACTTGCGGCGGGCCGGCCCTTGTTCTTCGACGGATGGAAGGCGTCGTTTGTCGACGGCGCCGGCGGCAAGTCGGTCCTCGACACGATGTGGCCGCTCCTGTCTACGCTGTCGGGCTCGCTCGTGGTGTCGCTCGACGATGCCGCGCGGGCCATGCGGGTCGTCGCCGAGCGAATCCACGTGATTGCCGAGGGCGCGGCCGGCTGCGCCGTGGCCGCGGCGCTCAGCGGCCGAGCGGGATCGGGAAAGATCGTTGCCGTGGTATCCGGCGGCAATATCGACCTTCCGACGTTCGCCTCGCTTATCGGTGCGTGCGACAATCCATCGAACACCACGCACGCCGATCGCGTTGGCGGGCCCGTATCCTGATGCGTCAATCGCACATCGAGAGTGGCGGATCGTAGATGGACAGATATGCTTCAATCCCTCCGCTTCCAGACAGCCTGAGCCGCCTGGGCGAGCTCGCGGTCGACCTGTGGTGGAGCTGGCATCCCGAGGCTCGAGCCGTCTTCCGGCGTCTGGATTACCCGCTGTGGCGATCGACAGCGCACAATCCGGTCCGCATGCTCTCGCTCGTTCCGCGCGAGAAACTTGCCGCCGCAGCCGCGGACCCGGCGTTCGTGACGCGATATGAGCGGGCGGTCGCGGCGCTGGATGCCGCGCGGCTCGCGCGGAACACGTGGTGGGAAAGCCGGCGCCCCGAGTCCGGCGGCCAGTTGATCGCGTACTTTTCCGCGGAGTTTGCGCTCCACCAGTCGCTTCCAATATACGCGGGCGGTCTGGGCGTCCTCGCCGGCGACCACTGCAAGGAAGCCGGCGACCTCGGCGTCCCGCTCATCGGGGTCGGGTTCATGTACCCGCAGGGCTACTTTCACCAGCGCCTGTCGTCGGAGGGATGGCAGGAAGAATCCTACGAGCGGCTCAACTGGGCCGACGCGGCGATTGAACAGGCGCTGACGGCCGACGGCAAGCCGTGCGTAACCGCGGTGCCGCTCGGCGACCGCTCCGTGCTCGTCGCGATCTGGCGGGTGCTGCTCGGGCGGGTCACGCTCTTTCTCCTCGACACCGACCTCGAGGAAAACGCACCGTGGGATCGCGAGCTCTCAGCCCGTTTGTACGGAGGCGACCGCGAGACGCGGATTCAGCAGGAGATCATTCTCGGCATCGGCGGCGTCCGGGCGTTGAAGACGCTCGGTGTCGACCCGTCGGTGTTTCACCTGAACGAAGGCCACGCCGCCTTCGTCGTGCTGCAGCGCATTCGCGACCTGATCGAACAGGGCTCCACCTTCGACGCGGCCCTCGAAGAAATCCGCCAGAGCACCGTATTCACGACGCACACCCCGGTCCCTGCGGGTCACGACGCGTTCCCCTTTTCGCTGGTCGAGAAGCATCTTGCGGGCTGCTGGGGCACGCTCGGGGCGAACCGCGATCGGTTCCTGGCGCTCGGCGCGTACGACAACGGGGGCGGTGCCCAGTTCAACATGACGGCGCTCGCGCTGCGCTCGGCATCCGCGGTCAACGGCGTCAGCCGCCTGCACGGCGAGGTGACGCGCGAGATGTGGGGGCCCATGTGGCCCGACCTCGCTCCAGCCAGCCGCCCTGTGACGTCGGTGACCAACGGCGTCCACGTGCCGACCTGGATCGCGTCCGATCTGGCAGACCTGTTCACCCGCCACCTCGGGAGCGACTGGCTCGATCGACACGACGACCCGGCGATCTGGGACGGCGTGCTCGCCATTCCGGACGAAGAGTTATGGGCCGTGCGGCAGGCGCTTCGGCGCTACCTTTTCACATTCGTACGCGAGCGCACGCGCCAACGGTGGACCGTGGAGCACGTCGCCACGCCGCGCATCGTGGCGGCGGGAACGCTCCTCGAGCCCGACTCGCTGACCATCGGGTTTGCCCGGCGATTCGCGGGATACAAGAGACCGGAGCTCATCTTCCACAATCCCGAACGGCTGGCGCGAATCCTCAACGCCGTCGAACGCCCCGTGCAGCTCATCTTCGCGGGCAAGTCGCACCCGGCCGACGACACCGGCAAACATCATCTGCAGCAAGTGTTCCGCCGGGCATCGGATCCGGCGTTTGGCGGCCGCATCGCGTTCGTGGACGACTACGACTTGCACGTCGCCCACTTCCTCGTGCAGGGCTGCGATGTGTGGTTGAACAACCCCCGCAAGCCGCTCGAGGCCAGCGGCACCAGCGGCATGAAGGCCGCCATCAACGGCGTGCCGCATCTGAGCATCGGCGACGGCTGGTGGGCGGAAGGCTTTACCGGTACCAACGGCTGGCTCATCGAGGGACCGCCGTCCAGCGAAGACCCCGGAACGGTCGATGCCGCCGACGCCAACGCCCTCTACACGCTGCTCGAAGAGCACATCGTGCCGGCCTTCTTCGACCGCGACGCGCACGACGTCCCCCATCGATGGATGCGTGTCGTGAAGGAATCAGTGCGGACGGTGGTGCCGAGATTCTGCGCGCGTAGGATGGTGAAGCAATACGTCGAGCAGATGTATATGCCGGCGCTCAGGGGCGTGGAGAATAGGGGATAGAGTCTGGGGTCTGGGGAACAGACTCTTTCCTCCCTAGCCTCCAACCTCCAGTCCCTAGCCTCGGCTTCTCACATCTCCCCGTTCCAGTCTTCGGGGTCGGCGTTGACCGAGTGGAAGACCTCGAGGTGCCATTTCCCGCCACCCCAGGGCTCGATCACTTCGGTGGCGACGACATCCACGAGAATCTCGGCGAAGGTCCTTCCCTCCGGATCCCCTTCGAGGTGGTAGGCCGGCTCATCCCACGAGAACGTCGGAAACAGCACGAGCGTCAAGAACAGGTCGTATCCATCGTCGATGACGGTGAGCTGGCCGCACGGGCGTTTGATCGTCGAGTGATAGATGAGGTACTTTTCGGCGGAGTGTGCCCGGATATAGCGCTTGAGCGCGAACTCGCGCGCGACGATCTCCTCGACGGCGATTTTCTTGTCCCAGCAGTCGCGACAGAATTTCTCTTCCCCGCGAGGTTCGGAGACTTCCTTCGCGCCGCACAGGGCGCATCGCGCCTTGGCGACGGAATTACGGGCCATTCGAAGATCTTACCACGGGGGGCTTGCGGTCTCAGGCGGGAGGCGGGGGAAGAAGGCGAGAGGCGAGAGGCGGGAG
>ORMF012670092.1_pt1 | contig 12616 bp, 11 predicted proteins | sample 1779871 | NCBI WGS metagenome assembly ORMF01 (sample SAMEA104232316, study PRJEB22302) | groundwater metagenome | biome: forest; feature: aquifer; material: groundwater | place: USA | collected 2011-08-07 | depth 5.4 m | reverse complement strand
CAGACGTGTGCTCTTCCGATCTAATAAATAAATTTAAGGCACATTTAGGATATCTAGCGGCATAATTATTCCAATCAAAAAAGCGCCAGAAGGCGCCTTTTTGATTTTCTCTACAGAGAAATAGCCAGATTTGGAAGTTTTTACTTTACGGCTTCTTTCAGAGCCTTCGCTGCGCGGAACTTTGGCACTTTCATGGCAGGAACGGAGATAGTTGCTCCTGTTCGTGGATTTCGAGCCTGCCGTGCGGCACGTGTCTTTGTTGAAAAGATACCCAGGCCTGCAATTGAAACCTCACCGCCCGACTTCAGGGTTCCTACTATTGATTCAATAACCAAATCTACTACTTCTTCTGCTTGAACTTTTGTACCTGCTAGTTTTTCGTGAACTGCGTCTACAATACTTGCTTTATTCATATTATTAAATATTACTATTAATCAAAGAATTTCCATATTTGGCATATTTCTGCGTTGCTCGTTCCGTTTGCTCCTGCGCAGTATTTCTATACAGCTTAGTCGCAATACTCACTCGCGCCTTGAACTATGCTCAAATCTGAAAATTTTAAATAAATTTATACTTCCTTCCTAATAGAAGTATTATATACCAACGTTTTTTAGACGCAATAGATTGACACTAACTAACAACTATCGTGCAAATTCGATGTTTCTCGACTCACGAATGACAGTAACTTTTATTTCTCCGGGATATTTAAGCTCAGATTCTATGCGTAAAGCGATATCTCTAGCCATTTTTTTGGCCTCTAAGTCAGTAACGTCGCCGGGCGTAACAAAAATCCTTATTTCGCGACCAGCTTGCAGAGCATACGACTTCTCAACACCTTTGAACGACAGTGCTACAGCTTCTAAGTCTTTCAACCTCTTCAAGTAGTTTTCTATACTGTCACGTCTAGCACCTGGACGGCCTCCAGAGATGGCATCCGCTGACTGAACAATCATTGATTCCACTGTTTCATAAGGGTACTCCTCGTGATGAGCTTGCATAGCTTTTATTATTGCTTCGTCTGCGCCGAATTTCTGGAGGATTCTTCGTCCGATCTCCACATGAGTCCCGACAACCTCGTGGTCTAGTGCCTTTCCGATATCGTGAACTAATGCTCCAGCTTTTGCCACCGCCACATTAGCCCCGATCTCTTCCGCGATCATGCCGGCAATGTGGGCCATTTCTACAGAGTGAGCCAAAACGTTCTGGCCATAGCTAGTTCTGAAATGTAGTCGCCCCAAAATGGAAACGATTCTAGGATCAAGTCCTAAAACACCAGTCTCGTACACCGCTTCTTCACCTTTTTCCTTTATAGTTTTGTTTATTTCCTGCTCGGCCACTTTGACCATTTCCTCTATTTTGGCTGGCTGAATGCGTCCATCGGCGATAAGTTTCTCTAGCGCAATTTTGGCTATCTGACGCCTGACAGGATCAAAGGAGGAGATAGTGATAGAGCCGGGTGTATCGTCTACTATAACCTCGACTCCTGTTGCTCTTTCAAAAGCTTTAATGTTTCGGCCTTCTTTGCCAATAATTTTTCCTTTTATTTCATCGCTGGCGATAGCTACGTGGGTTGTAAGCATGTCAGATGAAACAGAGTTTGATAGGCGCTGAATTGAGGTGGCCAAAATACCCTTGGCTTTTTCTTCCAATTTTTCCTGACCGGTTGCCTCCAACTTTTTTAGACGAACCAAAATATCCTCTTCGGATTCTTTTTCAACATTCTTCAAAATCTCTTCCCTTGCTTCTTCTTTTGTCAGTTTGGCTATTTTCTGAAGCTCCTCCTTTTTTTGACTTTCTACTTGCTCGGCATTTTCCCGAATAGCCTTAATTTCCTGGATTCTTTTCTTTATCTCTTCTACCTCTTTGTCTATTTCTGTCTGCCTGTGATCCAAAAGTTCATCTTTTTTTACCAGTCTCTCTTCTGTCTTTTTATTATCATCTTCTTTCTGCTTTATCTCGAGCCGCGATACTTTCAAAATTTCCTCTGCCTTTTTTTCTGCTTCGTCTATAATGTTTTTCTCTTTGCTTTTTGCTTCCAGCATCATCTGCTTTATATCCAGCTCCATTGAACCTTTCTTGCCAAGGGAAATTATGAGGCGCAGATAATAACCAAGCCCCAGCGATATGAGAGAGGCTCCAGAAAGTAGGAGCGCTACTATTTTTAATGACATATTTTGCGGATAATGGCCGCCTTTGCTTTTCTAGGTTTGAGGATTATTCAATATGCTATTCACTATCTTTGCGGAAGAAATCATTTTGTATGAATTGGTATTAGAATTTCGGGACAACAGAGAAAAAGGTCAAAACAACCATTACTAATTTATATAAGTAATAACCGTACTATATAAGAAAGGTGAAAATAAGTCAAAATTGAGAGAGAAATGGCCTATTTTATAGGACTTTGTCTATAATGCCGTACTTTTTGGCCTCGTCAGCTGACATGAAAAAATTTCGATCCATGTCTTTTTCTATTTTGGCTAGTGGTTGGCCGGTGTTTTTTGCAAGAATTTTATTGAGTTCGGCGCGAGTTTTTATTATATGCCGTGCTGATATTTCTATATCCGAAGCTTGACCTTCTACTCCTCCAAGTGGTTGATGAATCATCACTTCTGCATTTGGTAGAGCAAATCTTTTGCCTTTTGCTCCGGAAGCAAGTATATGAGAGCCCATTGAAGCGGCAATCCCTACACAAACAGTGGAGACTTCATTTTTTATATGATTCATTGTGTCTATTATTGCAAGTCCAGCTGTAACAGAACCTCCCGGGGAGTTTATGTAGAAAGAAATTTCTTTTTTAGGATCTTCGGATTGGAGAAAAAGCATTTGGGCAATGACAAGGTTGGCCACATGATCATCAATTGGGCCGTCCAGGAAAATGATATTGTCACGCAAAAGACGAGAGAAGATGTCATAGGCTCTCTCTCCAAATTGGGATTTTTCTATGACGGTTGGAATTAACATACCGAGAGTATAGCAGAAAGAGCATTTTTGTAAAATATGCTATATTTTCAGTATGAGGCTGCATCGCTTCTATATAAAAAATGGTATTAGAGAGGATGTTTTCGATATTACAGACCGTGAGTTGGTTCACCAATGGAAAAATGTTTTTCGATACAACGTAGGCAGTCAAGTTATTCTCTTTGACGGAAAGGGAACAGATTACCTGACCATGATCACTTCTCTTCGCAATCTAGGAGCAACTGTTGAAGTTATGGAGAAAAAAATTAAAAAACCTGAAGGAGAAAACAGAAAAAAATTGTGGCTCTGCATGGGTTTAATAAAAAAAGATAACTTTGAATTGGTGGTAGAAAAAGCAACAGAGCTAGGAGTTTCTCATATTGTTCCCGTTCTGTGCGAGAGAAGTGAAAAGAAAAGTATAAATATGGAAAGGCTGGAGAAAATTGCCATAGAGGCTTCCGAGCAGTCGGGGAGGGGAGACATACCGAAAGTGCACGAGGTGGTTACTCTTTCTGATTTGCTGAAAAATAATACATTGCCGACAAATAAAATACATCTAAATCTCAAAGGACAAACCTTAAATTTAAAAGCGGAGGACCAAGAATTAGCCGTATTTATTGGACCCGAAGGGGGATGGAGCGAGAGGGAAATAGAGGAATTTTCTTTGCACAATATCCCTAGCGTCTCTTTAGGTTCTCCAACCCTCCGCTCCGAAACCGCGGCTATCGCGGTGTCGAGTTTGGTACTTTTATAAAATGTCGTTGAGCCAAAATTCTGAAAAGGTTTTGGGGAGAAAGAGATTTTTATTTTTGGGATTCTAAAAACTGAAACACTAGCTCGTTAGTCAGAAAAGTTTCAACATACATTCTCACTCTAAAACGATCAGCTTCTTTGTAGCTCGACAAAATGTGATCCATCTCTTTTTTGACATCCTCTTCTTTTGGGGTTATGCTCTCCTCTTTGGCAATAGTGTTTAAAATAACTTGAGATTTGGCTCTCTTTATAGCTGTATCCTTCCATTCAATCTTCAAATCTTCTACTGTTTTCTTTATATGCTTCAAATAGTCGGGGAAAGAAATGCCAGCTCTGCCAATGTCATCTTTAAACTGGGCCAGCATTTTTTCTATCTCGCCCTCTACAATAATTTTCGGCAAATCTATTTGCGAATCAGCCATTACAGATTCTAAAATTGCTGTGCGCCTTTTATCTTTTTCTTTCAGCTCTTTCTCTTTTGCAATATTCTCTTTTATTTTTAATTTAAAGTCTTCCAGACCTTTCGCTCCCATCATTTTGGCAAATTCATCGTTTACTTCCGGCAAGTCAGCTTCGGTCACTTCTCTATGTTTATGCTCGTGGCCTCCGCCCGCTTCCTCGTGAACTTTTTGATGAGCGATATTTTGTCTTATGTTTAGGAGAACATCGTCAATTTCTTTATCTGTAATTTCTAGATCAGAACTCTCTTTCCTAGATGCTATATGCTGGCTACTAGCTACTTTTCTGTAATCAGCAAGCTTTACTTCTGGCAAAAGGGAAGTTTTGATCTTGAATTCCAGGTCATTTCCAATGCCTATTTTGGTAATAGTTATATCCGGGCGACCGATGGCATCTATTTTATGCTCTTCTAGGATATTTGGATACTCCTCTGTCAAAGCGATCTCTGCTGCCTCTTCTAGGAGTCTAATTTCGCCGACTTTTTGAGCGATTAAATTGTCTGGAGCATTGCCTAGCCTAAAACCAGGAATTTCCACTGACGTTCGGAACTTTTGCAGAGCTTTCTCCCGCATGAGGCTCATCTTTTCGGCTGTGATAGAACCTAGAATTTCTATTTCTCGGTCAGGAAGAGGGTTTACTTTAATATCTTTATAGTGTTTGACCATAAGTTACTAGAGTCTATATTGAGTGATTTATTTTGTAAAGTAAAAACCGCTTCCTTAGCGGTTCTACTTTTTATGCTGCCTTTTACTTTTACCTTATTGTGCTGAGGCATCCATCTCTGCTTGGAGATTATCAAAATTTGTGGAGTTTAGATCTGCTTCAATCGAGCTTAGATCATCGGAACCACTTATACTTTTTATTGCCGCCGCTTCATTATACTGTGCCATTTCTGTGCTATCGTCTCTCACCAATTCTTTTTTTAATTTTGCTTCTTCAACTCTCTTACCCCAGAAATACAATCCTCCCAGAATGATGATAGCGATAATAACTATCGTCCCTATGATAGATCCTATTGATGATTTGTTTTGTGGTTCCATGTTTTTTATTAAATTTGGGTATTAACTTGAGTAGTTGTAGTAGCCTGGATTTTTACATTCGGAGTCTTCAAACTTTTTACTGCATTTTCTAGAGCCTTGTGAGCTTCGCGCAAATGTTTTTCTATATCCGCTCCCGCTTTCTTCATTTTGCTTAGAGTGTCTCTCAATACGCTAGACGTACTGGATGCCGTTTCCTGACTTACGGCGCTAGGAACTAATAATTTTAGAGAGTCTAGGGCGACTTTCGCTTCATCTATATGTAATTTTGCTTCGGCTGCAAACTTTTCCGCCATATCTGTCTTTCCTCCTGCTGTTTTGATCTTATCTATTCGTGAAAGAAGTTTTGTTAGAATTGATCCTTCTCTATCAATCGTGGCTTGAAAACGAGCCAGCATTGTCTCATATCGTTTTTCTGCACGTTTTTTTATTTCATTTTTTATATCTACCTTCTTCTCTATTGTTGAACTTGCCACTTTGGCTCGCAGATCTTTTATTTCTGTTTTAGCTTCCACTTTGACTGCTTTTATATCTTGCTTCAGTGTCTTATTTGCTTCCTGTTTGGCTTCGATAAGAGCCTTAAGGGGTCGGAAGGGAAGAGGTTTACCTTTCTCAACATTTACTTCTACGTTTGCGTTTGCAGAAGTGTTTGTCTCTCCCGTGGTGCTAGTTTCCGCATACACAACCCCTCCTCCGGAAAATACTAAGGCAGTGGCCATTGTATTTAGTAGGGCATTTAATATTATTTTTTTCATTATTTTAAAAAAGTATTCTTTCTTGTAATAACTCTATTATACTAAAAAATCTAAAGACAACAAGGTAAGTAGCAAATACAAACTGGGTTGATTTTAGACATGACTCCTGTATCATGGTGTTTATGATAAAAGTTTTTGGACACCTATCTCCTGACACAGACGCGACAGGAAGTGCAATTTTATGGGCTTGGTATGCAAACACCCACACTTCTCAAAAAGCTACTCCTTACGTTTTGGGCCCCATTAACAAAGAGACCAGTTTTGTCCTTAGTCGCTGGAATATACCAGAGCCTGAACTTCTTAGCTCTATAGAAGCTGGGGAAGAAGTTATGATAGTTGATACCAATAGTCCCGAGGAGCTTTTCCCAAACATAGGTGAAGCAAAAATAACAAGAATAATAGACCACCACCGATTAGCTGGAGGACTTTCTACAAAAGGACCTATAGAGGTAACTATCCGGCCAATGGCTTGCACTTCAACTATTATGTACGATCTAATGGGGCAAGTTAGTGAAGAATTGCCTAATGAAATAGCTGGCCTTATGTTATCCTGCATCCTCTCTGACACTCTGGCCTTCCGCTCTCCTACTACTACCTCGCACGACAAAGATGTGGCCGAAAGAATTGCTGCAAAACTCGGAATTAATATAACATCCTATTCAAATGAAATGTTTGCAGCAAAGTCCGACGTTTCCGATTTTACAGATATCGGACTATTGCATTTGGATAGCAAAAAATTTCCAATAGGAAACAAAAATATTAGAATCTCAACTGTTGAAACTACAAACCCGGGACAAATCCTGGCGAGGAAAGAAGGTCTCGTCAAAGCAATCAAATCAGTTTTGGATGAAGAAAAAGACGTTGACGATGTTTTAGTATTTATCGTTGATATTTTCAAAGAGGAAGCAACTGTTCTGACATACAACCAGTTTACAAAGGATCTTATCGCTACTTCTTTTGGCGTAACGGTCACTTCTGATACAGAAGTATTACCCGGGATTGTTTCGCGCAAAAAACAAATTGCTCCGGTTTTGAAATTACCTCCACAATAAAATCTCTTTAAGTTATATTGTTACTCTGAAACTAAACTTTTCCAAGACATTGCACAGGTGAGAAGGGAAGCTTTGTAAGATTTTATTCCGCGGGAGTTTCATCAACAACACTCTCCTCGGCTTTTTCTTCCACCACTTCCTTTTTAGGATTGGCTGATTGAATATCTATTTTCCAGCCCGTAAGTTTTGCTGCAAGACGTACATTTTGGCCTCCTTTACCAATTGCAAGAGACTGCTGGTCTTCGGAGACCACCACACTGGCCTGTTTTTCGGTTTCGTTTATTGTGACAGACAGGATTTTTGCAGGAGAAAGAGCGTCTTCTATAAATTTCTTCTGATCGTCAGACCATTCAATAATATCTATTTTCTCTCCGCCAAGTTCGGACATAACAGTAGAAACACGGACACCTCTTTGTCCAACCATTGAGCCAACTGGATCAATGTGAGCGTCTTTTGAAGCTACAGCAATTTTTGTGCGACTTCCCGCTTCTCTGGCTATTGATTTTATTATGACTGTACCATTGGCAATTTCCGGTGCTTCTGTTTCAAAAAGTTTTTCTAGGAATTTCGGATGACTTCGGGATAAGCGCAAAAATACTCCTTTGCCGGATTCCTCTACTCTATATAGGTATGCACGAATTCGCTCTCCCTGGCCAAATCTCTCTCCAGGAATCTGCTCTTCATATGGCAAAAGTCCCGTAGCTCGGCCCATATCAATGAAAATATTGCCTCTTTCAATTCTCTGGACAGTACCTGAGACAATCTCTCCTTCACGCTTACCGTATTCAGACATAACAGAAACTTTTTCCGCCTCGCGGATTTTCTGCATGATAACCTGCTTGGCTGTCTGGGCAGCAATACGGCTGTAATCGTCCTGTCCCTCAAGAGGGAAAACCATTTCGTCCCCAAGGGCCACATCTTTTTTTATGCGACGAGCGTCGCCTATCATTATATGATGTTCGGGATTGTAAACATCCTTCTGCACCTCGCCTTCTGTCACAGCTCCCGCCTCAACTGGTAGTAATTCATCCTCATCCATAACAACGGTTGATTCGTCCACCACGATTTTAACTTGAAACATTTCAGTCTTTCCTGTATTCAAATCAAATTTTGCTCGGACAATCTGGCCTTTTTTGCCGTACTCTTTTTTATATGCAGTAGCCAAGGCAAGTTCAATAGCCTCAAGAATTTTCTCTTTTGGTATTCCTCTCTCTTCCTCCAACTGTGTTAAAACTGAGCTTATTACTTTTAAATCAACCATTTTATTGTTTATTATGAATTTTTAAATTTGTTGTTATACTTGTATTACCCCAATTTGGGTAAAAAATTAGCCCGCCGTGAGGCGAACTTCAATATGACCATAATATCAGTTCTAAATTTATTTGTCAAATGCGACGAAGGAGGACCTCGTCCTTCTTATCAAGCTTGTGCACATTTTTTCTGCCAAAGGAATTTTATTTTGATATAATGAATAAACAGCAGACAGTAGCTAGCAGAAAGCATCTAGGTAAATACGAATTATCCTAGCTACTAGACACTAGCTACTTTCTACTACCCCATGCACATTGAAGAATCACAATTAAAAAACTTTATTTTGGATTCGGGCCTTGTTTCGCGAGCGGATCTGGAAGCAGCAGACCAAGAGACAAAGGAAACTAAAGGTAATTTAGGTAAAATCCTGGTCAACAAAGGAAAGTTGACAGAGGACGATTTGCGTAGAATGCAGGCTTATATTCTCGGCATTCCTTTTGTAGATCTGAAAGGCGAAAAACTTCCTTTTGATGTTCTCTCTTTAATTCCCGAGCCTATTGCTCGCAATCACAACATCGTCGCTTTCAAAAAAACAGATACAGCCTTGGAGGTAGCCATGCTTGACACCGAGGATCTCACCGCTATTGATTTCGTCAAAAAGAAAGTGGGGTTGAAAATTTTGCCGAGACTGACCGATGCGGATTCGATGAAAAGTGCTATTTTGCAGTATCAGAGAAGCCTCAAGGCCGAATTCGGAGATTTGATCGCAGAAGATGTGGGACAAGTAAAAAACATCCCCGATGACAAGCTGGACCAAATGGGCGGAGAAGATTTGAAAAAACTGGCAGATGATATCCCTATGATCCGCATTGTTGACACACTTTTAAAGCACGCTATTTTACAGAACGCCTCCGATATTCACATTGAACCTCAAGAAGAACAGCTACTCGTCCGCTACAGAATCGACGGAATTCTGCACGACGCCATGATTCTGCCCAAAAACATGGGGGCTTCCATCGCCGCCAGAGTCAAAGTCCTGGCCAGCCTCAAACTTGATGAAAAAAGGCTTCCTCAAGACGGAAGATTTAAGATAGATTCAGATGGCGAAAAAGTTTCTTTTCGTGTCTCAAGCCTTCCGACATATTATGGAGAGAAAATCGTCATGAGACTTTTACGCGACAACGTTTCAGGCTTTACTTTGGAGCACTTGGGCTTTCATGGGGAGGGACTAGAGAGAATTCACAGGGCAGTCAAGTCTACAACAGGGATGATCCTGACCACAGGGCCCACAGGATCGGGAAAAACCACAACTCTTTACACTATTTTAGATATTTTGAACACGCCGGATGTAAATATTTCCACAATTGAAGATCCTGTTGAGTATCAGATGAAAAGAATAAACCAAACACAGGTCCGTCCGGAGATCGGTTTCACATTTGCTACGGGATTAAGAACTTTGGTCCGTCAGGATCCGGACATTATCATGGTTGGAGAAATCCGTGACAATGAAACAGCCTCACTAGCTATCAATGCATCGCTGACAGGACACGTTGTACTCTCCACCCTCCACACCAACTCAGCCGCTGGAGCTATTCCTAGACTTATGGATATGAAGGTAGAACCTTTTCTTATCGTCTCTACTGTCAATATTATTATCGGGCAACGACTGGTTCGAAAACTGAAGGATCAGAAAGAAAAATATAATCTTTCAAAGGCAGAGATTGCTACTTTGGGCAAATCCATAAATTTAGATAAAGTTTTAAATGTCCTGAAAGAAGAAAAGGTCATAGCCAATTCAGATACCTGGGAAAAGGTTCCTTTTTGGAGATTGAAAAAAGATGTTACTCCCGACGAAGGCTTTTCCGGACGCGCCGGCATTCACGAAATTTTAAAAGTCTCTCCCGCTATTAAAGAAATAATATTGAAATCAGGCACTACTGATGAAATCCAAAGAATTGCCGAAGCCGAAGGCATGTTAACCATGATAGAGGATGGTATTTTTCAGGCCGTGCAGGGGAATACAACCATTGAGGAGGTGCTCCGAGCAATATCAGACTAAAAACATGACACTATTTCACTATAAAAAATTAGGAAGTGATGGGAAGACTATAGAAGGAAAGATGGATGCAAAAGATAAGTTCGCTCTTTATCATTCTTTAAAAGAAGATGGTAGTACAGTCATTTCTGTCGAAGAGATCAATGAGAAAAGAAATATGTCTTTAGAAAAATTTCTGCCATTTCTAAAAGGGGTAAAAGTGCATGACAAAATCACATTTGCCAAAAATCTGTCAAAGATGATAGACGCGGGACTGCCTATCACTCGCGGACTCTCGATCATGGAGCGCCAAGCAAAAGGAGCATTTAAAAAGGTTCTGGCTGGTCTCAACGAATCTGTCAGTCGGGGAAACACTTTCAGCGACTCAATGAAAAATTATCCGAATGTTTTCTCTACTCTTTTCGTATCCATGGTCAGAGCGGGGGAAGAATCTGGAAACCTGGCTTTAGCTTTGGGCAATGTGGCTCTCCAGATGGAAAAATCCTATCAATTAAATAGAAAAATTAGAGGAGCCCTGATGTATCCTGCAGTCATAATTTCGCTTATGGTGGTCATTGGAGTACTGATGATGGTTTATATGGTCCCGACTCTAACAGCCACATTTGTGGGGCTGGGAGTAAAACTGCCAATATCCACCAGAATTATCATTGCTATGTCGAATTTCCTAAAATCCTATTTTGTTCTTATAATTTTCGGTTTCATATTATTCATCTTCGCGACAATTGCCGCTCTGCGCACCAAAAAAGGGGCGAGGTTAGCTGATGCGATAGTCATTCGCATTCCAGTTGTCGGTCAGATAATAAAACAGATCAATTCGGCCAGAACCGCTAGAACTCTTTCCTCCTTAATTTCTTCCGGAGTGGATATTGTGGTGGCTATAGGAGTAACGAAAGACGTAATACAGAATTCATACTATAAAGATGTCTTGGACGAAATCCAAAGCACCATCCAGAAAGGAGATCCTATCGCTACTGTTTTTTCTGAACACAATAAATTGTATCCTCTATTCGTAGGGGAGATGGTCTCTGTCGGCGAAGAAACAGGAAAAATAGGAGAAATGCTTCTCTCTGTGGCTATTTTTTATGAAGATGAGGTAGATCAGAGAACAAAAGATATGTCTTCTATAATTGAACCCCTACTTATGATTGTTATAGGAGCAGGAGTAGGATTTTTTGCTATTTCTATGCTCGGCCCGACATACTCCCTCGCGGAAGCACTTTAAAGTACAGAATATTGAATAAGAGATATTGAATAATGAATAAATGCATCTGCTTCATTCATAATTCATAATTCCTTCTTCAAAAGAAAAATTCTTATGTCATTTTTAAAGATAAAAAAGAATTTATATCTAAAAAGTAATTCTGGCTTTTCTTTAGTTGAGCTTCTCATCGGGGTGGCAGTTTTTACTTTGATTTTTATTTCCGTATACAATGCATACGTCAGCATCTTTAATGTGGTTTCTATAAGTCGGGCAAAACTAGATGCGGTGGATTTGGCCAACGAAGAGCTAGAAATCGTCCGCAATTTACCGTACATTGATGTGGGAATTTCCGGAGGTATTCCATCCGGTAAACTGTCTCACATTCAGACAGTAGTGCGAGGCAACGCCCAATTTTCTGTGACCATTACTGTAAGAAATGTGGACGATCCGTTTGACGGAACGTTAGGCGGGTCACCGAACGACTCTTCTCCAGCCGATTTTAAAATAGTAGAAGTTGAAATAGTCTGTATTACATGCAAAAACCCCGCACCGACTATTGTGACCACCCGGGTCGCTCCGAAAAACCTAGAGACGGCTTCAGCCAACGGAGCTTTATTTATCCAAGTCTTCAATGCCAATGGTGTTCCGGTGGCTGATGCTGATGTTCATGTCGTAAATAACCAAACAAATCCTCCGATTATTATTGACGATGTAACAAACATTAGCGGAATGCTACAAATAGTGGACGCACCACCGGGAGTAAATGCTTATGATATTACAGTGACAAAAAGCGGATATTCAACTGACAAAACGTACACCGCCACCGCCGGAAATCCAGACCCAGTAAAGTTACCGGCCACAGTCGCTCTCCAGCAAGTAACTCAGCTGAGCTTTACCATTGATAGATTAAGTTCATTAACCGTGTCCTCTCTAACCCCACTATGTAGTCCTGTTTCCTCAATTGATTTTAATCTAAGAGGTAGCAAACTCATTGGCACTCCAAACGTTTTGAAATATGATCAAGATAAAGTGACAAACGGAAGCGGAACTTTGATTGTTGGGAGTTTGGAGTGGGATTCATATGCTATTACTTT
>ORMF012254799.1_pt1 | contig 12616 bp, 9 predicted proteins | sample 1779871 | NCBI WGS metagenome assembly ORMF01 (sample SAMEA104232316, study PRJEB22302) | groundwater metagenome | biome: forest; feature: aquifer; material: groundwater | place: USA | collected 2011-08-07 | depth 5.4 m | reverse complement strand
CGCAGATAAAGATTGAAGTGGTCCCGCACGCCGAGCCACTGCGCCTCCGCCAGGATGCCGTGGAACTCGCGCTCTTCGTCATAGGTCTTGATCTTGACCGAGCATTGCTGGCCGATGGCGCCGTCGAAGTCGAGGTGCGGCTTCGTGCTCAACGCGTCGATGCGAAATTCGAACAATTCGCTCAGCGCCTCGACGGCATCGAAACGCTCGAGCAACAGAACGTCCTTGCCGAGCGGCGTGGTGAGAATACCGGGTCTGCCGTCTTGTGTCGGATCGTCGGCCATAGCTCAGATCACATTTCTATTTGTCTGTGGATTCTACCTATATGTGGATCAAGACGGTACCGATGACGGATTGGGCTGTCTTTCGAGCCGCCTGCAGCCCGATTGAGCATCCTACCATTTGGGTTCGCGCAGCATCCTCGCTCGCTCCTTCTTGGTCCATTCCTCTGCCTTCCGCGCCTCTTCTGCCGCGACTGCCCGTTTCTCCTTGATCTCGTTCTTGCCGACATACTGCAATCGCTTCCTGAACCAATCTTGACCGTACTTGCGGACCCTGGTGAAAACCGCGTCCGCGCCGCCAAATGGATTGATGATGTCCTTGTGGTTCTGCCAGAACTGGCACCAATAGATCGGATCCTCGTCTTCGGGGCGGTACCCTTGGAGCGAACTCATTCCGTGGGTGTTGGACGCAAGCGTGCGCAATAACTGGCAAGCCAGTTTGTCGTTTCCTTCGGGATCTAGCGTCTTGATATCTTCCTTGACGCTTTTGAGTATGCCCAACACGTCTATCGTTCTTTTAAGGCTGAGCCGCGGCGTCGCGCCTTTGCACACGTTGTAGAGACTTTCGACATATTTTAGATAAAGCCCGCCTTCGCCCAATCGCTCGCCGAGGTTGTCCGGGTCGTGGCCATCGCCGGCATGTCCACCGTGCGAGGCGTCGTACATGACTTTGGGATTATGAATCTGGCGGTGCGCGAAGCTGTCGCCGTAGGGATGCAACGCCAATCCGAACGCCAAGTCGTCGTCCTTGGCGTCCTTGAGTATTTGTCCCCTGAACTCGGTCTCGGTGGTGGCCCATCCGCCGGTGAGAGCATGGAGCCCTTCGGTGACTTCTTTGTCGATCTCCAGTCGCCGGGCCGGCGTCGCATAAACATAACTGGAGACGTCGATCTCAATGACATCGCCGGTACGCGCATTGAACCGCTCCATGACGCGCGTTTCCCAATGCAAATCCGGATTGGGCGTCCCGGCGAAGCCCTGCACGCCCCGCGATGGCGGCGTCAATTTCTTGGTGCCGAGATAAGTCGCAATACCCCAAGCCGGAATGCCCAGATTATAATAGTCGAGCATGTCGAGGGTTGCCGATATGGCATCAAACTCGTGCACCTGATCCGGCATCTGGCAGAAAAACGCTCGGTGCTGCGCCCGTTCCGCCTCCACGCCGGCTGCCAGCATCACGAAATAGGACGTGTAGTAATGACCGGCCGGCCCCCACGGCACGGCAATGTTGGGCGCATCCACAAGCGCAACGCTCGCGGCCCGGCCGCAAACGGCGCGATCAGCGGCGCAATGCGCTTCGGCTTCGATCGAGGCGCGATCGGCACCATCGAACGCCGGCCGGGCGGTGGTGGGATCGAAACGCCGCTTTTGCACGATATGCGCCAGTTCGTGCGCCAGCACGCGCTCGCGGAATTCGGGTTGATAGGCAAAAAAATCCGGACTGAGATAGATCGAATTGTCGCAAGCCGCCGCGATCGTTCGAAGCGCAGCGGTCACCGTCGCGGCGCGTGCGGACTGCTCGATCGCGACATCGCCGAACCCCTCGCCGAAGGCGTCCTCCATCTTCCGGCGAAAATCCGAATCCAGGCGCATGGTGGCGGACGCGCTCGCCTCGCTCAGCATCTGCGTGTTCGGTTTTTCGTAATTGTGGTCGTTGAGCGCGAACTTGCCGGTGCGAAAGCGCCGTTGGGCGCCCCAGTGCTCAGGGCGCTGCTCTTCGGGATGGAAGCGGCCGACGGGCGGCAGGAATGAAATAGTTTCATGCCTGGGCACCGGCTGGTGCGAGGATTTCATGTTCGCGAGCACCAGCGTGTGCTTGCCGCCTTCGTGTTTGAAGAAATAATAGATGCCTTCCTTCTCCATGAGCCGCGAGACGAAATGGAAGTCGGTCTCGCGGTATTGCACGCAGTATTCCAGGGTCGGAAACGATCCGCGATCCCGGATCTCCGACTTGAAGTCGGTGAAGCCGCGATCTCGAAACACTTCTTCGATGATGTCGGGCGCCTTCTTATTCTCGAAGATGCGATAGTCGGTGGTGTGCGACAGTAGCCAGAGCCAGGGTCGCAGCACGATTTGGTAGCTGTAGAAGTGCTCCGCCACGCCGATCCACTGAGCTTCGGCCAAAATGCCGTGGAACTCACGCTCCTCGTCCTTGTAGGTCTTGATCTTGACGCTGCACTGCTGGCCGATGGCGCCGTCGAAGTCGAGGTCCGCTTCGGTGCTCAGCGCGTCGATGCGAAATTCGAACAATTCGCTCAGTGCCTCGACGGCATCAAAACGTTCAAGCAACAGAACGTCCTTGCCAAGCGGAGTGGTCAGGACTCCGGGTTTGCCGTCTTGCGTGGGTTTTTCGGCCATTTCTCAAATCGCACTCTGTTGGACTGTGGACTCGCGTGGCGTCGGTCACAGACCGGGCTACGGCGAATATGAAGCCTTTCCGGGTCTCACCATCCGGGCTCGCGTCTGCCCCTCTCTTCCGTCTGTCGCCAGCGTATTGCCTTCGGCCACCAGGCCGCTTCCTGTTGGTCGGCCTTTGGATGTTTTCGTTCATTCGGCCGGACGTGATTCTTGCGTTCCGGCCGATACGCGAGCAAATCGGCACCGGAATCGACAAAATTGCCGTTTGCGGCCACGACCGTCGCCAAATTGCGTGCCAGAGCCGCGGCACGCCGGGATTGCTCGACCGCGACGCCGCCGAAATCCTCGCCAAGAGTGCCTTCAATTTTCATTTTCCGTCGAAATCCGGGACTGAGCCTGACGGTGGCGGGCCGAATCGGTCGGTCAATCGGCATGGTCCCCCCGAACTGGGGTCGCCGTGAAATCACATCCACGCAACCGCCCGTTCGCCCGCCAGATCGGGATTCGGCCCGATCTAACGTGATTTTCGAGGCTACCCCGTTCCCGCGCCATGGGGAAGACATGGCAACGCGACGCCAACGACGCATGGCAGCCGCAGACCGTATTTCTCCAATGGTGATGCGGCCGGATTTGGGTACAATCCTACGACTCCGCGCATGGCAAACCACTGGGGCCCCGCATCCAACATGCCAACGGTCGATTTCGAATCCCTGACCAAGCCGGTGTCCGCGGATGCCCCGTGCGGCGTCGACCTCGAACTCAACGGCGACGTCGGCTACATGAACTTTATCGCTGGCGCCGAAGGCATGCTGCCGAAATCCTATTTCGGCACCGATCAGGCCGGCAACGAGGACCGGCCGTTCGACCGCAATTCGATCGACTTCGAGGCCCAGTTCAACGGCGCCAAGCCGTTTCTGAGGCAAACCCGCGATCTGCGCCTATTGGGTATTCTGGCGAAATTCAGCATCCTCAATCGCGACCTTGCCGGTTTCGTCACCTGCGTCCGCGCGATGGCCACGTTGCTCGAGACGCATTGGGAGGACATCCATCCGCGCGGCGAAGATGGCGACTTTGGCCTGCGCATGGTCGCCGTCGAGGCCATCGACTCGACGCCGACCGTCATCATGCCGCTGCAATTTCTGCCGCTGGTCGATCACAAGCGCCTCGGCGCCTTCAGCTATCGCCGATATATGATCGCGAAAGGCGAGGCCCCGCCGCGCGGCGAGGATGAGCCGACCGATCTGGCCAGCATGGAGCGAATCCTCAACGAGGTAGAGCTCCCGATCATCGTGGAGCGGCGCGGGCAGCTCGCGGAGCTCAGCGCAGCGCTCCAGCAGATTCGCCAGACCTGGGTGGCGAACAGCACCTCCGGACCCGCCGCCTCGCTCGAACGGCTTCCCGTCAATGTTGCCCAGATTCTAGCCCTGTTCGACGCCGTCATCGCCAGGCGCGATCCCTCGGCCGCGGTCGCCGCCGCGCAAGACGGCGACGGCGCCGCGCAAGACGGCGCCGCCATGCCCGCGGGCGCGGTCGCCACGTCGGCACAGGCCGCCGCCGCGCTGGCCGCGGTGGCGAGCTATTTCAGCAGCCGCGAACCGTCCAACCCGGCGCTGCTCTTGGTCCGCCAAGCCCATGCCTTGTTGGGAAAATCATTCCTCGACGTGCTGCGGACCCTGGTCCCGACCCAAGTCGAGCGCGCCGCATTCAATATCGGCCGCGAGCAGGTCTTTGACCTGCCAATCGAGCGCCTCGCGGCGTTTGCGGACGGCGATGCTGCGCCGAGCGCCGATTCGAGCATCGATCCGGCCGCCGCCGATCCCGTCATCGAGATTCAGAGCCGCGCCCAGGCGATGGCGCTGCTCGACCAAGTCGGCAACTATTTGCGTGCGGCGGAGCCATCGAGTCCCGTTCCATACTTAATCGATCGTGCACGCGATCTTGCGCAACGGGATTTCCTGAGCGTCCTCAAGGCTCTCTTGCCGGCCGATGGGCTCAAGCCGGCCGATGGCGGCTGAGCCGGGCGTTGATTGACGAAACGACCGTTACAGGTGAAAATGCTGGTGAGTCCCTGAGTTTGACGCGCCACATCCGCTTGGCGGATAACCAGTATTGGGGGTGCAGCCATGGCCGTTGATAGTGGACAGAAGTTCATTCGCCGCAATCGTGCTCCCCGCGTTCACATCACCTACGAAGACCCCTACGACGCCGAAAAGAGGATTGAACTCCCGTTCGTGATGGGGGTGATGTCCGACCTTTCCGGCAACGCGCCGGGCGTCGAGAAGGCCAAGCTCGAAGAGCGCAAGTTTCTCGAGTTTGACATGGACAATTTCGAAAACCGAATGGCCGCCATCGAACCCGGTGTGACCACGCGGGTCAAAAACACGCTGGGCGAAGGCGAAGGCGAGAAGCTGTCGGTCAATCTGAAGTTCAAGAAGATGGAAGACCTCAGCCCGGCGCAGGTAGCGCGCCAGGTCGAGCCGATGGCGAAGCTGCTCGAAGCCAGGGAACAGCTCGCCAATCTGCTCCGCTACATGGACGGCAAGGTCGCCGCCGAGGACCAGCTCAAGAAGCTGCTCAGCGATCCTCAACTCATGCAGGCGCTACGCGACCGCGCAGCGACCAAGACGGACGAACCTGACGCCGACAAATAAGGGCAAGGTCGATCATGGCCAAGCAAGTCACACAAGCTGAAACTGCCAAGCAGACTCAAGTCGGCGAGGCGGAGGATTTTGCCGCGGTGCTGAAGCAAAGCTTCAAGCCCCGCACCGAACGCGCGGCGACCGAGGTTGAGAACGCGGTCACCACCCTGGTCCGCGAAGCCCTCAGGGACCAGGCGGTCGTCAAGGAAGACGTCCTCGACACCATCGAGGAGATGATCGCGCGCATCGACCAGAAGCTGACGGCGCAGATGAACGAGATCCTTCACGCGCCGGAATTTCAGCAGATCGAAAGCGCCTGGCGCGGACTGCACTACCTGGTATTCAACTCGGAGACCGACGCGAATCTCAAGATCCGCGTCATGAACGTCACCAAGAATGAATTGTATCGGAACCTACGGCTCTACCCCGACGCCAAATGGGACCAAAGCCCGCTGTTCAAGCAGATCTATGAAAGCGAGTTCGGCCAATTGGGCGGCGAGCCCTATGGCAGCCTGATCGGCGACTATTCGTTCAGTCACGCGCCGACCGACGTCCAGCTCCTGCGCGACCTCAGCCGCATCGCCAGTTCCGCGCATGCCCCGTTCTTTGCCGCCGCACACCCGCATCTGCTCGGCATGGATACGTGGAATGAGCTGATGAACCCGCGCGATATCGGCAAGGTGTTCGATACGCCGGAATATGCGGCCTGGAAGGGCCTGCGCGACCAGGAAGATTCGCGTTACGTCGGGCTTTGCATGCCGCGCGTGCTGGCACGGCTGCCCTACGGCGCCAAGTCCGAGCCGGTCGAGGAATTCGCGTTCGAAGAGGATACCGACGGTCACACCGGCGAGAAATATGGCTGGATGAACGCTGCCTTTGCGATGGCCGTGAACGTCAACCGCGCCTTTAAGGAATATGGCTGGTGCACCCGTATTCGCGGCGTGCAATCCGGCGGCGAGGTCATCAACCTGCCGACCCACACCTTCCCGACCGACGACGGCGGCGTCGACCTCAAGTGCCCGACGGAGATCGCCATCAGCGACCGCCGCGAGCACGAACTCGCGAAGTCGGGTCTGATCCCGATCATTCATCGCAAAAACACCGACAAGGCCGCCTTCATCGGCGCGCAGTCAGTGTTTCGGCCGCAGAAGTACAGCGGCCCGAAGGGCGTGGAGGCGACCGCCTCCTCCAACCTGTCGGCGCGCCTGCCCTATATGTTCGCGATTTCGCGCTTCGCGCACTACCTGAAATGTATGGTGCGCGACAAGATCGGCGCCACCAAGGAAAAGGACGAGCTGACGATTTGGCTGCAGACCTGGATCAACGAATACGTCGATGCCAATCCGGCCATGTCCAGCGAGGCCCAGAAGGCGCGAAAGCCCCTCGCCGAAGCCAAGGTAGAGGTGTTCCCGAACCCCGAAAACCCAGGCTACTACGACGCACGCTTCTATCTGCGACCGCACTTCCAGTTGGAAGCCATGGATATCGGGCTGAGTTTGGTGTCGCGGCTGCCCACCTCACAGAATGCCTGACGCACCGTGAACCGAACCCCCTCCACCAGCGTCTAATGAGTTGCATGAAATAATGGAGAGATTGTCATGGCTGTCGACATGTTCCTGCAACTGGATCCGATCAAAGGCGAGTCCCAGGACCACAAGCACAAGAACGAGATCGAAATTGTCTCCTTCTCCTGGGGCATGGTCCAGGCCGCAACATTCCACTCGGGTACCGGCGGCGGAGCCGGCAAGGTCTCGGTTCAAGACCTCAGCCTGACCAAATTCACCGACAAGGCGAGCACTGACTTGATGATGGCGTGCGCACGCGGCGACCATATCGCCAAGGGCGTTCTGACGTGCCGCAAGGCCGGCGGCAAGGATGCGATCGACTACCTCAAGGTCACGATGGACAAGATCTTGGTCACCTCCTGGCAAGGCGGCGGCAGCGCGCACGACGATCGTCAGCACGAGTCGATCTCGCTGAACTTCCAGAAGGTCAAAGTCGAATACAAGCAGCAGCTCGACACCGGCGCCGCCGGAGCGTCTCCGACCTTCTCCATGGATATCGCCGCCAGCAAGGTGACTTAAACGGACGGCGCTGGTCATCGGGACCGGACCGGGCCACGCGTGAAGGACCTGGTCGCAACAAATGGCTATCCAGCGCAAGGATCGGCTCAGTCCCCCGATCATGTACGCGTTCCGCAGCGCGCATGCGGCGCGCGATGCCACCACCAAGATCGACCAGAGGGATGAGTCCGGCGAACGAGTGATCGCCGGCCGTCGCACTGCCGGCCGCACACCGATTACCGAAGCGCTGCTGCGTCGCGAGGTCGCGCACGACCTCGAAGCGCTGATGAACACGGTGGCGTTCGAATCGAGCGAGGATTTGACCGGTTTTGACTGCGTGCGACGGTCGGTGCTGAACTACGGCCTGCCAGATATCGCCCATCGCACCATCGACGAGGCCGCGGTCGACGACGTCAAGGATGAGATCGAGGCCGTACTGCGGCATTTCGAGCCGCGGCTCGCATCCGACTCGATCCAGGCGGCGCGCGATACGACCGTCGACAGGACCGAGCTGAAGGTCCGCTTCGTGGTGCAGGCGGACCTGCGGTGCGAGCCGGTCAACGTTCCGGTCGAATTCGTCGCCGACGTCGATGTCGACGGCACCGCCATTCAGATCAATCGGTTTTAGGGTATGATCCGAGCAAGCGGGTTCCGGTTACCCGCCTTCGCGAGGTCCGCTCTGACGGACAAAGAACGGCCCGAGACGATCATGCCCAAATGCAATAAGAATGCGCTGCGCGCGGTTCAACCCCCACGGATCAAGGTCTAGGACATGGACCGGGAATTTCTCGATCTCTACAATCGAGAACTCCTGTTGCTGCAAGAGCAAGCCCGCGAATTCGCCGAGGAGTATCCCGGCATCGCCGAGCGGCTCGGCGGCTTGGTTGCGGAGCGCACGCATCCGGTGATCGCCGGGCTCATGGAGGGCCCCGCCTTCCTGGCGGCGGGCGTGCAGCTCAAGATCAAGCACGAGTTTCCGGAGTTCACCAGCAATCTGCTCGATCAGCTGATCCCGAACTATTTGGCGCCGAGCCCCTCGGTCATGCTCGCCAAGGTCTTACCGCCCTATTCCGACGCCAAGCTGCGCGAAGGCTACCCAATTCCCCGCGACGCCTATTTGGATGCCACTTACCGCGAGCGCGGGCGGCAAATCGCCTGCCGCTACCGCATGAGCAGCGGCGTGGTGCTGTGGCCATTCGACATCACGGCCGCGGAGTATTTTACCACGCCTGGACCGCTTCAGGCGCTCGGCCTTTCGGTCGGCAACGATGTGCTCGCCGGCCTGCGGCTGTCGCTGACGCATCGCACCGCGGCCCGTCGCGAAGACGAGATGCCGGACGTCGAGAGCCGCAAGACGCCTGAAACCTGGTTCGCGGGCTGTCGCACAACCGAGCTGCCAATCTACCTCCTCGGCGCGGAAGCCGACGCTATCGCGTTGTACGAGCAGCTGATCGCGGACTGCAAGGGCGTCTACTTCCGCTACCTCGACGACTTTGGCGATCCGGTGGTGCTGCCCGCCCCGAGAAACTGCGTGCTGCAAATCGGGATGGACGAGGACGACGCACTGTTTCCCAACGACAACCGGATTTTCCGCGGGTTCGACTATCTGCGCGAATATTTCATGTTTCCGCGCAAGTTTCTCGGCTTCAAACTCACCGAATTGGCGGCGATGATGCCGAAGCTCAAGTCGAAGTCGATCGACATCCTGTTCACCTTCGACGAAGTCACGGCGCGGCTCGCCGCCGCCGTGCAGGCGGACATGTTCGCGCTGTACGCGGCTCCCGCGGTCAACTTGTTCGAAAAGACCACCGACCGCATTCCGATCAAATCGAACTTTCACGAATATCACGTCATCCCGGATCGCAGCCGATATCTCGACTTCGAGCCGCACCGCATCCTCAACGTCTACGCGCACTATCCCGGCGGCCAGGACAAGGTGCCAGTGCGGCCGCTCTATTCGGCGTCGATGGATCGCACCGCGACGTCGCAAGACGAGCTGTTTTTCACGGTGCGGCGGCTGCCGCGGCGTCGCACCTCCGAAGAACGGCGCTTCGGAACGTCGTCGGACTACACCGGCACCGACATGTTCATCTCCTTCGTCGATCCCAATGCCGCCGAAGGCGATGATGCCGCGGTCGAATTGAGCGTCCGGGCGCTGTGCTCGAACCGGCACCTGACCGAGCATCTACCGATCGGCGAAGGTGGAGCGGATTTCCGGCTGCTCGACGACGTGACGCTCAATGTCGTCTGCATCGCCGGTCCGACGCCGCCGCGCGAACCGGTGGTGTCGCAGTTGCGGACCCGCAGCGAAACCGCCCATCTCGGAACGGTGTCATGGCGGCTCGTCAACATGCTGAGCATGAACCACCTCGGCCTGGTGCAGCGCGGCAGCGGCAAGAATGCGGCCGCGCTACGCGAGGTGCTGTCGATGTTTGCCGATCTCGCCGACAGCGTGACCGAACGCAAGATCCGAGGCATCCGCAGCGTCGACAGCCGGCCGGTGATCCGGCGGGTGCGCGAGCGCACCGGCATCGGCGCCGGCCGCGGCATCGAGATTTCGGTCACGCTGGACGACAAGGCGTTCGAAGGCAGCGGCGCGTTCCTGCTCGGCGCCATCCTGGACCGGTTTTTCGCCGAATATTCGGCGCTCAACCACTTCACCGAAACCGTGATCTGTACCAATGAGCGCGGCGAGATCATGCGCTGGCCGACGCGGATGGGCTCCAAGAGACCGCTATGACGCTCACCGACGAGATGCACAAGGAGCCGTGGCGCTTCGACTTCTTTTCGGTGCTGCGCAGGCTCGAGCACATCAACCGCGACCGGCCGCGGATCGGCGACAGCGCGGCGCGGCGCGACGACTATGTGACGCTCGGCCAGGACCCCTATCTCGACTTTCCGGCCTCCAATCTCAGCCGCGTCGAAGTCGACGGCCGGCGCCTGAAAATCTTCGTGAAATTCCTAGGATTGCTCGGGCCGCAGGGCGCGCTGCCCTTGACCACCACCGAGGAGAGCCTCGGCTGGTACCTGATGCGCGACGACGCGTTCCCGCGCTTCCTCGACCTGTTCAACCACCGTTTCCTGCAATTGTTCTTCCGGGCCTGGGCCGATGCGCGGCCGATCGCGCAGCACGAACGCCCCGAGGACGATCGCTTCATCGCCTATATCGGTTCGATGATCGGGGTCGGCACCGCGCCGCACCGCGATCTCGATGCGGTGCCCGACCCCGCCAAGCTCTGCTTCGCCGGACTGATTTCGTCGCAGGCCAAGTCCGCCTCGCGGTTGCGCGGCTTCATCAGCGGGTTGTTCGGCGTCGATGTCGAGGTCCACGAGTTCGTCGGCACCTGGCTCACCTTCGATCCGACCGAGCGCTCGCGGCTCGGCCAGGCGAACAGCGGGCTCGGCACCAGCATGTCGCTCGGTGCCAGCATATTCAGCGTCCAGGACAAGATCCGGATCCGCATCTACACCAAGAACATGGCGCAATATCAGCGCTTCCTGCCGACCGGCGACCTATGCGAGCCGCTGGCGGACGCGGTATTCTTCTATATCGGCGATCAGCTCGAGTGGGAGTTGGAACTGGCAATCCCCGCCGGCGAGGTGATCCCGACCCGGCTCGGTTCCTTCGGGCAGATCGGCTGGACGACGTGGATGTCGCCAAACTGGTCGTCGACGGATACCTACCGGTGCGATTCGCGCTTTCATCCCTCGGAGCGCGTGCAGCGCAAGCCCCGAGCCGCGGCGTGAGATCGTGCGGGCCGCCAATTCGAAGCTGCAAGCCAGGCGTTAGCCACAGGGGGAACCATGCCCGACATCAGCCTTGAGGCCGTCACCGGCAAGCTGAACAGGATCGGTTACGAGACCTTCATCCAGGCACTGCGCCACGCCAAGAGCGCGGGCACCCGCAATCTTGAGCTCGCGCACTGGTTCCTGCACATGCTGCAAAAGGACCGCAGCGATATCGACCTGACGGCGGACCACTACAAGCTCGACCGGGCAAAACTGCTGATGGACCTGGAGAGAACGATTGACAGTTTCCGCAAGAACCAGACCGAGATGCCGAACATTTCCGACAACGTTCAGGAGCTGCTCGACAACGGCTGGTACTATGCAACGCTGTTTTTCGGCGAGACCCAGATCAGGACCGGCCACCTGTTGGTTGGCGCCTACAAGCGGCCGGAGGTGCGGCGCGCGCTGCTCGCTCTTTCGCCGGAGTTCGGCAAGATCAATGTCGAGGCGCTGACCGCCGAGTACCGGGGAATCTGGGCCAAGTCCGACGAGGATAATCTGCAGCCGATGGACGGCTCGGGGCTGCGCGCCGCCGGCACGCCCGGCGCCGCCGACGCCGCAGGACCCAAAGGCACCACGGCGCTTGACCGCTTCTCGCAGGACCTGACCGCCAAGGCGCGAAGCGGCGAGATGGACCCGATTCTGGGCCGCGACGACGAAATCCGCCAGATCATCGACGTGCTGATGCGGCGCCGCCAGAACAATCCGATCCTCACCGGCGAGGCCGGCGTCGGCAAGACCGCGGTGGTCGAGGGCTTCGCGCAACAGGTCGCGGCCGGCAACGTGCCGCCGCCGCTCAAGGGCGTGCGGGTCTGCATGCTCGACGTCGGCCTGATGCAGGCCGGCGCCTCGATGAAGGGCGAGTTCGAGCAGCGCCTGCGTTCGGTGATCGACGAGGTTCAGGCCTCACCGGTGCCGACCATCCTGTTCATCGACGAGGCGCACACTTTGATCGGCGCCGGCGGGGCGGCCGGCACCGGCGACGCCGCCAACCTGCTGAAACCTGCGCTGGCGCGGGGCACGCTGCGCACCATCGCGGCCACCACCTGGGCGGAGTATCGCCAATATATCGAGAAGGACCCGGCGCTGACCCGCCGCTTCCAGCCGATCCTGATCGACGAGCCGGACATCGCGCGCTGCTGCGACATGCTGCGCGGCATCCTCGGGCCGATGGAGAAGCACCACAAGGTGCGCATCTCCGACGCCGCGATCGTCGCCGCGGTGCAACTCTCCAGCCGCTACATTCCGGCGCGGCAATTGCCCGACAAGGCGGTGAGCCTGCTCGACACCGCGGCGGCGCGCGTCGCCATCAGCCAGAGCGCGACGCCGGCTCTGATCGCGGATGCCCGGGTCGCGATCGAGGCGCGCGAAGCCGAAAAGGCGGCGCTGATCAGCGACGGCAACCTCGGCGTCGAAGACAGCGAGCGCATCGCCGAAATCGATGCCGATATCGCGGCGCTGAAGGACAAGCTCACCCAACTCGAGT
>ORMF010118439.1_pt1 | contig 12618 bp, 9 predicted proteins | sample 1779871 | NCBI WGS metagenome assembly ORMF01 (sample SAMEA104232316, study PRJEB22302) | groundwater metagenome | biome: forest; feature: aquifer; material: groundwater | place: USA | collected 2011-08-07 | depth 5.4 m | reverse complement strand
CTGGAAGCGCTGGAGTCCATGGGGGGGTTGTTCACCAAATTCGGAGGACACCGGCAAGCGGCGGGTTTGACCTTGGCCGCGCAGCAGATCGGCGAGTTCAGGGAGCGGTTGCGTGCTTATGCCGCGGAGAGGTTGACGCCAGCCGATTTCACGGCGCATCTGGAGATCGACGCCGAGGTCCAGTTCAGCGAGTTAACCGATGCGGCCGTGGCCGAGGTGCTGGATTTGGGTCCGTTTGGCTACGGCAACCCTGCACCGACCGTGGTGGCAAGGGGAGTTCGTTTGACCGAACCCGCTAAGCTGATGAAAGAAAAGCACGTAAGGTTCCGGGCGCAACAAGGCGGACGGAGCCTCACGATGAAGGCCTGGAACTTCGCAGACCGCATCGGGGAACTGGAGCCCGGCCGCTACCTGGACATCGCCTTCCGCCTGGAGGACGATGCGTATTCCGCCTCAAGAGGCTATGCCCCCTGGTCGGCAACGGTTCGCGACGTACGGCCCCAGTTCCAGTAGCATGAGCCGCCAGCTAGACACCCAGGGTGCTTCGGTACTAGGGTTCATAACCAATGACTCTTAGTGTGTTTTCGACCTGACACCTTATTTACATAACTTGCAGCTCCCCGTCAAAATATTCCTAGGAGTAACTCCATGAGTAGTATTTCCCCATTCTTCAGCCGAAGTGGGATTGTCGCTTTGGTCCTATTGGCGGTGCTTGCGGCCCCAGCATTCGGAACCCCGATCAATGCCTTCGTGTTTCCCCAGCCGTCGTCGGCGACAGACACGGTGACCGGTAACGATGCCTTTTACTTCACTCCGCTGAGGAACATCATTGTGAGCGCGCTCGGGATGTACGACCACAACCAGGACGGCCTGACCCAGACTCATACCGTCGGTCTATATCAGGTCTCAGGCACGGTGCTCTTGCAGAGCATCACTGTTGGGCCAGGCGGCGGTTTTATCAATGGCGTCTTTCGCTTTGAGACCATCCCGGACACGCTACTTTCCGCCGGCACCCAGTACGCAGTCTCCGGATTCACGGTAACGGCCACCGGGAGCCACGCTTGGAACCCTCCTGGCCTCGCCATTGCGCCCTTGATTGGATACAACGGCTACGCCTACAATCTGAATGGCGCTCCGTCACTTCCAACCGGCCCCCTTGACCCGTCCGGTACGTTCTTTGGACCGAGTTTCCTGTTCTCCGAGAATCCCGAACCGGCGACGCTGCTCCTGGCCGGTACCGGCCTCCTGCTGCTGGGCCTGTGCCGCGGTCGGGTTTGGGCTGGCCGCGCGGTCTCCACACCAAGGTGAGAATTTCAGCAGCCCTGTTCAAAGCCATCGGAGGCTGAGTACAATGGGAGGTAATCTCATGAAAGCTCGCGTCTTTGTTTCGTTGAAAAAAACCGTCCTTGACCCGCAAGGCCAAACCATACGATCCGCCCTGGCCAGCCGCGGTTACCAGAGCATCGCTGGCGTGCGCCAGGGGAAGATCTTTGAAATTGATCTTTCCGCTGAGACGGACCGCGCAAGCGCGCATAAAGATTTGGAAGAGATTGCGCGCGAGGTGCTGGCCAACCCGGTGATTGAGGACTATCGGGTGGAACTGCTCGACTAATCACCATGTGCGGCATTGTCGGCTATATCGGAAAACGGAGCGCGGCTCCCATCATCCTGGACGGGCTGAAACGCTTGGAATACCGCGGCTATGACTCGGCCGGGCTGGCGCTGCTGAACGAGGACGGCGAGTTGGTGGTGCGGCGCGCCTCCGGCAAGCTCCGGAACCTGGAAGAGGCGGTTCGCGAAAAGCCGGTGAGCGGAACCTACGGTATCGGGCACACGCGCTGGGCCACCCACGGCCGTCCCACCGAGGAGAACGCGCACCCCCATTGCGGGGCCAAACGAGACGTCGTGGTGGTGCACAACGGCATTGTCGAGAACTACCTTCCGTTGAAACAGAAGCTGGAGGCCGAAGGGCACAAGTTCGTCTCCGGAACCGACACGGAGGTGATTGCGCACCTGATCGAAAAATACCAGAACGGAAACCTGGAAGAGGCCGTGCGCAAAGCCGTGAAGCAATTGACCGGTGTTTTCGCGCTGGGCGTGATCTCGAAGAGCGATCCGGGCAAGATCGTGGGAGCGCGCAGCGGACCCCCGGCGGTGGTGGGCTTGGGCGAGAACGAATATTTCCTGGCCTCCGACGTGCCGGCGATTCTGAGTCACACCCGCGACATGATTTTCCTCGATGACGGCGACCTGGCCGTGCTGACGGCAGACGGGGTCCAGCTTACCGATTTCGACGGACGTCCAGTGAAGCGGCAGGTGTCGCATATCCTGTGGGACCCTATCATGGCCGAAAAGGGCGGGTACAAGCACTTCATGTTGAAGGAGGTGTTTGAGCAGCCGCGCGCCATCCGCGACACCATGTTGGGCCGGGTGAGCCAGGAGTCCGGACTCGTATTTCTCGACGAGGTGAACCTGACTCCGGAGGAGTTTCGGGCCTTCCAATCCATTAAGGTAGTGGCCTGCGGCACTAGTTGGCACGCGGCGCTGGCCGGCAAATTCATGATCGAGAAGCTGGCCCGGATTCCAGTGGAGGTGGACTACGGCAGTGAGTTCCGCTACCGCGATCCGATCATCGATGAGAAGGTGCTGACGGTGGTAATCTCGCAGTCCGGCGAAACCGCCGATACGCTGGCGGCGCAAAGAGAGGCCAAGCAGAAAGGTTCCAAGACCCTGGCCATCTGCAACGTCGTTGGTTCCATGATCACGCGCGAGGCGGTGGGTACGTTGATGACGCACGCCGGCCCCGAGATTGGGGTCGCCTCAACGAAAGCCTTCACCGCGCAATTGACCGCGATGTTCATCCTCGCGATGCATCTGGGTCAGGCACGGCGCGGCGGCGATGATCCGGAACTGCGCGCGATGGCGCAGGAGTTGCTGCTGGTGCCCGGCAAGATGGAGACCGTGCTGTCGAACGATCCCTACTACGAAGAATTGGCCCGGACCCTATTCAAGGCCACGGACTTTCTGTTCCTGGGCCGGGGCATACATTACCCGATCGCCTTGGAGGGGGCTCTGAAGCTCAAGGAGATCTCCTACATTCACGCGGAAGGCTATCCGGCCGGGGAAATGAAGCACGGCCCGAACGCGCTGATCGACGAGAGCCTGCCTGTGGTGGTGCTGGTGACGCGCGATCCGGGCAGCGAGGAGAGCGGACTCAGGTATGAGAAGACCCTTTCCAATATCCAGGAAGTGAAGGCGCGCGGCGGCATTGTGGTAGCCGTGGCCTGCGAGCAGGATGTCGCCGAGGTGAAGCAGGTGGCCGACCACGTCATCTCCATCCCTTCCACGAGCGAGCTGCTGCTGCCGATTCTGGAGATTGTTCCCTTGCAGCTGCTGGCCTACCATGTGGCCGTGCGACGCGGCTGCGACGTGGACCAGCCGCGCAATCTGGCAAAGAGCGTCACTGTGGAGTAAAGCAGTAGTTTGAGTAGGCCTCTGACCACCATTGTTTCCATCCTCTAGCTGACACGCGCTCGCATTCGGCGCGCCGATCGCGTCAGTAGTGTGTCTGCGCTTGTCACCGCAACCCCCCCAATCAATTTGAGAGCAGTGTTGAGGATTGTATGGAACTGTATTCCTACGGATGGGATGCGCAATGGGCCGAGGCCCTTGCATCGAATGGGCCCGGCTTGACGGCCGGAAGGGTGGTCATGGCGAGCTATGGGCTGTGCCGCCTGTGGACAATGAAAGGCCTGTGCGAGGCGAGCTTGAGCGGAGCACTGCTCAGGGCGCCTGCCTCCGAGCGCCCCGTCACGGGCGACTGGGTGGCGCTGGAGCCGGACACGTGCCGGATTCGCGCCGTGTTGCCCCGCCGCAAGAGCCTCTCCCGCAAGAAGGCGGGCCGGGAATACGAAGAGCAAATGATCGCCGCCAACCTGGACGTTCTGCTGGCCGTGCTGGGGCTGGACGGGGATTTCCATCCCCGGCGTCTGGAACGTTACCTCCTGCTCGGCCAGCAAAGCGGGGCGGAGATTGTTGTCGTGTTGAACAAGTCCGATGTGTGTCCGGATGCATTGGACCGTGTCCGGCAAGTGGGACGCCTGACGGGCGCTCCAGTAGTGCTGATGTCGGCCGTGAACGCGGAGTCCGTGCACCAACTGCACCGGTATGTCGAGCCAGGGCAGACAGCGGCGCTGGCCGGGTCCTCCGGCGTGGGCAAGTCGACCATCGTGAATGCGCTGCTTGGCGCGTCCCGCCAGGAGACCCTCGCGGTTCGGGAGCATGACAGCCGGGGTAGGCATGCGACCACGGCGCGAGAACTGTTTCTTCTGCCGCAAGGCTGGCTGCTGCTCGATATGCCTGGAATGCGCGAGCTCGAGGTTTGGACAGCGCCTGAAGAGGTAGGGCGCAGCTTCCGTGACATTGCAGAGTGGAGCTCGGAATGCCGCTTTCGCGACTGCAAACACGCCGGGGAGCCGGGCTGCGCCGTGGCTCGGGCCGTGGAGGAAGGAGCACTGGACAGCGCGCGCCTCGAAAATTTTCACAAACTCCACCGGGAAACGGATCGGCAGAAACTGAAACGCGAGCAGAGGATCGCGCAGCGCGCCTACCGCTCATTCCTTAAGAATCGTTAAGGCCCTGGTTGTCATTCGGATCAACCTGTGATATTTTCTATAGTTATCAGTTTGCTGCAATGCTGAAATTGACTTCAGGAGTTTAAGGAATGAAATTCAGGCTTTTCGCACTCGCCACTTTGGTGGCAGGATCGCTTCTTTTCGGCCAGTCCTCAACGCAGGGAATTCAAGGGTTGGTAACGGATACCACTGGCGCCGTCATCGTCGGCGCGAAGGTTACAGTCACAAACGTGAGCCAAGGCGTATCCTTATCCACCACAACGAACACCTCTGGAAACTACACGTTCCCGCTGCTGCTGGTGGGCAACTATGACGTCAAGGTCGAGACGCAAGGCTTCAAATCGGAAGTCTCCAAGAACCTTCGCCTGGAAACGGCGGCGCAGTTGCGCCAGGATTTCCGGTTGAGTGTAGGAAATGTGACGGAGTCGATCGAGGTATCGGCTTCGGCTGTTTCGCTCAACACCGAGAACGCCACCACCGGTGGCGTGATCGAGAACCGGCGCATCATTGAGTTGCCGCTGAACGGACGCAACATGCAGAATCTGGCGGTGATGGTGCCCGGCGTTCAGTTCGGCCTACGCACTGGACTTGCGGATGGGTCGGGCGGATTCCCGATTCCCGGACAGGGATTCTCCGTCTCGGCCAACGGCCAGCGTGAGACGCACCAGGTAGTATCGCTGGATGGGGTGGACGCCAAGGATCCGCGCATTCACCAGACCAACTTTGTGCCGTCGATCGAGGCTATTGAAGAGTTCAAAATTCAGACGAATGCTTACTCGGCCGAGTATGGTTTTGGCGGCGGCGCGCAGGTGACCATCACGATGAAGAGCGGCACCAACAATCTGCATGGGACCTTCTTCGACTTTCTCCGCAATGACGCGTTCGACGCGGAAGCCTACTTTCTGAACTTCGAGCTTGCTCCGGGGACAACGCGGGCCAAGAAGAACGCGCTGCGGCAGAATCAATTTGGATTTGTCCTCAGCGGGCCGGTAGTGATTCCGAAGCTCTACAACGGCAAGAATAAGACGTTCTGGGCGTTCAACTATGAAGCCCGGCGGACCAGGCTCGGTCAGATTCAGACCGCGAACTGGCCGATCGACGAGTTCCGCGCGGGAAATTTCTCACGGATTCAGAACCAGTACGTAGCCAATGGCCGCACGGTAGCGCCGATCCCGATTTTCGATCCGGACACCGGCATTCTGTTTCCCAACAACACCATCCCGGCCAGCAGAATACATCCGGGGGCGCTCAACGTCCTGAACCTGTACGTTCCAAAGGCTCAGTTCTTACAGGAAGATCCGCTGGATTTCACCGCGCGTGCCGCCGTTTCCCAACCAACCAACGTGAACACCTACTTTGCCCGCGTGGACCACAACTTCGGCGACAAAGACCGCGTGTTTGCCCGTTTGGCATGGGACCGTTCCAACCTGACCCGGGAAAACATTAATCCGAATCTGCCCGTTTTCGTCACTTCGAAAGTGTCGAATCTGGCCACTCAATATATTCACACGTTTAACCCGGCGATGATCAATGAGGTCCGGGCGGGCTTTAACATCTCCGACGACCTTACCTTCAATCCTCGAACCGACAACACCAGCTTCAGCCAGGACTCGCTGGGCGTGGGAGAGTTTCGCATCCCCTCCGACGGGAACCGCAAGCTGACCCCGCGCGAACATGGCATTCCACAGTTTACCGGTCTGCCTTTCCCGCTACAGGAACTCACCAACGGCAATGGTTACGACAATATGGACACAATCCAGATCGGAGACCACCTGACCTGGATCAAAGGAAAGCACAATTTGAAGATGGGCGGCGAGATCTACCGCATCTCCATGGAGCGCGGGGCGGCCAACCTGGAAGAGGGGCTGCTCGGGTTCAACCAGAACGTCTGCGGTTACGCGTTTGCATGCTACCTATTGGGAAGGCCGAATACTACGCAAACACCAGAAGGAATTCCGCTCACATTCCCCCGGGCCAACCGGTGGGGCGGCTACATCAATGACGATTGGAAGGTGGGCCGCAAGCTAACGGTGAATCTCGGATTCCGGATAGACCACAATGGATTCCCTGTGGACTCGAAGGGGCTTTGGAGGACGCTAGATATCCCAGGTCTCGGAGCCAACCTCGGCCGCGGAACCGGTTTCACCAAGCCCAATGGCCAGGTGATCCCTCGTATTTTCCCCGGTGAAGTCAACGAGAAGGGCGCTCTTCCGATGACCACGACGCGCACATTTTTCATGCCGCGGATCGGCATTGCCTACCGGCCCACCGAGAAGTTGGTCTTGCGAATCGGCGCTGGCTGGTTTGACAACATTCAGCACACCAACACCTGGACCATTTTCAACCTTATGCCCCCGAAGGCGGGTAGTCAGGCCTATCTCACCTCGACCCAGAGTCGTATCGGACCGGATGGCAACCCCCGGTCGGCATACGCGACGGGATCGAACGTATTGACCATGAATGACCCGTTCCTCACAAAGACGGCTGGTGTAAGCCAAGTTCGCCCGATCGACGTTTTATACCTGCCACCAGACTATAAGGACGGTGACGTCTGGAAGTGGAGCTTTGACATTCAGCGCGAACTGCCGGGCAATACGGCGCTCACAGTAGGCTACGTAGGTTCCAAAGGCAGCCATATAGGGAATTCGGTGATCAACTGGAATGATCCCCTCCGCCCAGCCGCCACATTCCTCCAGGCCAACCGGCCGTATCCGGAGTTCTTCGACCCCGCATTGCCGCAATTAGGCGTGCAGGGGACGGGACGCATCCGCTACATCGATTCCTTCGGCGAGTCCTTCTATCATGGACTGCAAATGAAACTGGACAAGCGGTCCAGCCGCGGCCTGTCCTACGGCATCGGCTACACGTACGCGAAGGTGCATGGGGACGGCGAGGATGGAGGCCAGGAAGGGGCCCAGCTCCAGAATCCGCGCGACCGGCTCGGCTCGCGAGGCCTGATGAATTTTGATCGGACCCACCGCTTGACAGGCAACTTTGTATATGAACTCCCCGGCGCCAGGATGAAGGGCGTAGCCGGGGCGGTGATTGGCGGATGGCAGGCAAACGGCATTGTCACCATTGGCTCGGGCTTTCCTTTCACCATTGGTAATCCCGCCGGAGATCTGTCTTTGCCCAATGGCAGCGTCCGGCCCGATCTGATTGGCCAAGCGGAACTGGACAAGCCGACCCGCAAGTTGTGGTACAACCCACAGGCTTATCAGCGCGTCACCTGTCAGAATCCCAGCCGGACTGACCTTTGTCATCTGGGCAGCGGCGGCACCGCCCAATTGCGTGGACCCGGTCAGAGAAACCTTGACTTTTCCATGTATAAGAATTTCAACATCACTGAGCGGGCGCGCGTGCAGTTCCGCTGGGAGGCGTTCAATTTCTTCAATACGCCCTGGTTCGGCAATCCAAACGGGGTCAGCTTCTCCAACATCAACCAAGTGTCGCCGAACGGCACCCGCGACGGCGAAATCCGGGGTTTGCAGACGTCCATGCGCATCATGCAGTTCGGGTTGAAGTTCGCGTTTTAGTTTGACCTCTTAGACGGCGTCATCGACTGCAGTGCTCGAATGTCGATGGCGCCGTTTTTCCATAGTGCCTTTGATTCCCCGTTCAGGATGGCTCGCGCCCGCTGGCGTGCCTGCTTCGATTCCTGTTTCCGGTTGAGTACCCGCAGGGTTTCGGCCCGCCCGGCGTATAGATGTCCAGTGAGGTAGTGGTGTGGGCCAAGCGAGGATTCGGCAAGCGCAATGGCTTCCAGCCAAAGCTTATCCGCAGCCTGATGTCGGCCCTGTCTGCCATATACACAGGCCAAATTGCCCGCCGAAAGCGCGTGCACCGGATGGCTTGCCGGAAGCGTTCCGCGCCAGATGCCGCGCGCCTTTTCGATGGCGGTGCGCGCCTCTTCAAGCCGGGAGACGGTGAGCGCCATCAGGCCAATATTGTTGTGCAGAAAGCCGGCTCCGGCCGAATCGGGATGGGGCAAGGAGGCGAGCGCCTCCCCATACAATGATCCTGCTTTGTCCAGATCGCCCAGCGCCTGCCACGCCGCGGCCAGATTCGCCGTGAGGCGAGCCACCTGCGCCGGATTGCCGCCGGCCCGGGCCAGGTCCAGCGCGCGCGTGGCGAGCTGTTCCGACTGCCGGTAGCGGCCCAGGTCAAACCACAGTGAAGCCAGGGAGTTGAGCGGTTCGGCCAGATCGGGATGCCGAGGGCCGAGCCGCGCCTCAAGCTGAGAGATTGCCTTCCGGTAGAGAGGTTCGGCCCGTGAAAACTGGCCGCGATCCTGGAGCGCCGCGGCCCGGTCCAGCAGGGAAGGGGGCTGCGGCGCAGGGTGGGCGAGGAGAAGGAAGGCGAGCAGCATAGAACGACCGTTCGTACATAGACTACAGTACGAACGGTCGCTCGGTCAAGCTATTTCTTCCGCGCCGCCTTCAGTACCGTCCGCCCCTTCGGCGTCGCCGCCTCAGCCACTACCCGGTAAATCCCGCGTCGCGCCCGCACGAACGTCTCCTCCTCCCCCCAAAGCTGCCAATCATAGTTGGCTTGGTTCATGAACCCGCTCAACTCAAACACGATCTGCGCCACGTCGGACCTGGCTCCCAGCAACTGTTTCACCTTGGCGCGGCGCAATTCACCCTCCAGCAGGTCCTGCCAGGAACGCAGCAGCGTACAGATCCGCTCGCGAATGCGCCCGGGGCGCGAATCGAACTCCAGGGCGCATTGGGCAAAGAAGCAACCGCAGGGGAAAACACGCCGCTCCAGGTAGCTGAGCCAGGATTCGATCAGGTCCACCAATCGATGCAGACCACCCTCATGCGTGATCCCGGGTTCCACAACCTCCTTGAGAAAAATGCGATGGACCGCGTCGAGCGTGGCCATCTGCAAATCCTCCTTCGATCCGAAATGGGCGAACAGTCCGCTCTTGCTCATTCCAGTCTCCTTGGCAAGGTGCCCGATGGTGAGCCCCTCCAGTCCATGGATGGAGGCGCATTCCACCGCCGCCTCCAGAATGTGCCGCCGGGTCTGTTCGCCTTGCTCCTGCAGGGCGCTTTTTGTGGCTGGGGCCATGCCCGTATTAAAGCACGAATGTTCGTGCGCCTGTACAATGAACAACAGTGGACAATCGAAGAATGTGCCCGAACTGCCGGGCGTTTATTACTACCGACGATAAGGTGTGCCCCTACTGCGAAATCAAGGTGGGCCCCAAGGCGATCGAGAGGCGCAGCCCGTCAGATCTGCTGGGGGGCCTCATCCCCCACGCCAGATTTACAACCGTGGTAATCCTCACCATCAACGTGGGCCTCTATCTGGCCACCATGCTCTACAGCATGCGCGGCGGCAATGAATCCCTCATGGATTTGGACGGCCAGACGCTGCTTCTGTTTGGCGCAAAATACAGCCCCGCCGTATTTGCCGGGGAGTATTGGAGGCTGCTCACGGCGGGCTTCCTGCACGGCGGCCTGCTACACATCTTTATGAACTCATGGGTGCTGTTTGATTTAGGCACGCAGGTGGAAGAGGTCTATGGCACCAGCCGGATGGTGGTGATCTACACAGTGTCCACCATATTGGGATTCCTGGCCAGCGCATTGTGGTTCTCAGGCTTATCGGTGGGCGCATCGGCCGGGATTTTCGGGTTGATCGGGGCCATGATCTCAGTGGGAATGAGGAACCGCTCCGCGATGGGCGACCATATCCGGGGGATGTACACGCGGTGGGCCATCTACGGACTCCTGTTCGGATTGCTGCCGGGCATGCGGATTGACAACGCGGCGCACTTGGGCGGGCTTGCCGGAGGATTCGCGGTGGCCTGGGTGGCCGGCCAGCCGGGACTGCTGCCTCACAGCTGGAAAGAACGCCTGTGGAACTGGTCTTGCGGCATCGCCATCGCGGCCACGGTGCTCGCCTTTGCCAAGATGTTCCTTTCCTTTCAGGGTATGGCGCAGGTGCTGGAACGGTGAGTATGCCCTTGCGCTGGGCCGTGGTGGGCATCGGCGACATCACAACCAAGCGCGTCATCCCGGCCATTGTCAGCGAGCCGCGCAGCCAGTTGTATGGCGTGGTGACCCGCAGCCCTGAAAAAGGCCGCTCCTATGGGGTAGTGGTCTGGACCACGCTGGAGCAAGCTCTGGCCGATCCCAAGGTGGACGCCGTCTACGTGGCGTCCCCGGTTGCCTTCCACGCCCCGCAAACCATCGCCGCCCTTCGCGCCGGTAAGCATGTGCTGTGTGAAAAGCCAATGGCAATGCACCACGCTGAGGCTGTTTCCATGGAGAAGGCCGCTCAGGAAACGGGCCGGCAACTGGGCATCGCCTATTACCGGCGCAAGTATCCCAAGGTGACCCGCGCCCTGGAATTGATGCGGCAAGGCGTGATCGGCCCGCCGGTGCTGGCTGAGATCAACTGCCGGAGTTGGTTCGAGGTGGTGGACGGGTTTCGAGGCTGGGTGGTGGATCCGGCGCTGGCCGGCGGCGGACCGCTTTACGATATCGCCTCCCACCGCATCGACCTCCTGAATTTGTTCTTTGGCCAGCCACAAAGGGTGTGCGGACAGATGTCGAACGTGGTGCATAGGACGCGTGTGGAGGACTCGGCCACGCTTCTGGTGGAGTACCAAAACATGGTCCGGGGCGTGGTGGATGTTCGCTGGCATTGCCAAGTGGAGCGGGACGAGTTCCGGATAACCGGAACCAATGGCGAGATGAATCTGAGTCCGTTGAACGGTCCAAGGCTTTCTTATCCGGGGGGTGAGGAGGCAATTCCAGCCCCCGCTAACCTGCATTATCCATGCATCCAGAACTTTGTAGATGCTCTGGACGGGAAGGCCCCGCTGGCGGCCAGCGGCGCCAGTTCTCTTTGGACCGATTGGGTGACGGGGCAGGTGATGTCCCAGGCTGCCCTGTAGAAAGAGGGGGTGTGATTGACGGCCCCGGCGAGGTCTTATACACTAGGAAAGTTGGGTTTCTACCTGGTTTACCCGTATCGCCCCCGAATCGGACAAACTGCGCGGCACGGGAGTGCCTGGAGACAGTGTTGGTGCGGGTGGCGGGGATATTTGGAATTGGAGGGCAACTAAATTGGCTGATGGCATGCGACACATTTTTACGTCGGAATCAGTGACCGAGGGTCACCCGGACAAGATAGCCGACCAGATTTCTGATTCCGTCCTGGACGCGGTTCTGGCACAAGACCCCACCAGCCGCGTTGCGTGTGAAACCCTTGTCACCACCGGGCTCTGCATTGTGGCGGGTGAAATCACCACCAAAGCGGTGGTGGACGTTCCGAAGCTGGCCCGCCGGGTTATCTGCGAGATCGGCTACGACGACGCTGCCTATGGCTATGACGGAAACACCTGCGGCATTCTGAACGCCATACAGACCCAATCCCCGGACATTTCCATGGGCGTGGACACGGGCGGGGCCGGCGATCAGGGCCTGATGTTCGGCTATGCCTGCGATGAGACGCCGGAACTGATGCCGCTGCCGATCATGCTGGCGCACAAGTTGGTGCAGCGGCTCAGCGTGGCGCGGCGCGACGGCACGCTCAAATATCTTCGGGCGGATGGGAAGTCCCAGGTCAGCGTCGAGTATCAGGGCGGAGCGCCCAAGCGCATTGACGCGGTGGTGATCTCCACTCAGCACGCCGAAATGGATATCGAACAGTTGCGCCGCGAAGTCAAAAAACACATCATCGACGCAGTGGTTCCTTCGGCCATGGTGGATTCCGGAACCAAGTTCCACATCAATCCAACCGGCCGGTTTGTGATCGGGGGGCCGCACGGGGACACCGGGCTTACCGGGCGCAAGATCATCGTGGACACCTACGGCGGGATGGGCCGGCACGGCGGCGGGGCCTTTTCCGGAAAGGATCCGACGAAGGTGGATCGATCAGCGTGCTACATGGCCCGCTACGTGGCCAAGAATCTTGTGGCGGCTGGCCTGGCCAAGCGCTGCGAGGTGCAACTCGCCTACGCCAT
>ORMF011314753.1_pt1 | contig 12620 bp, 16 predicted proteins | sample 1779871 | NCBI WGS metagenome assembly ORMF01 (sample SAMEA104232316, study PRJEB22302) | groundwater metagenome | biome: forest; feature: aquifer; material: groundwater | place: USA | collected 2011-08-07 | depth 5.4 m | reverse complement strand
GCGTGATTAGTTATATTTCAATGAAACGATATACTAGATCGGAGAGGAGTCCTCTATGGATCGGGAGCGATTTCGCGAGCAGCTTTTAGTTGTAATGGAAGGGAAGGACCACTGGGCCTGGCCGGCGTTTACTGCGGGATTGGTGCCAAAAAACCAGCTCCATCATCATTTCGAGCAGGAATATGCGACTTACGTCCGTGATTTTCCGATCATGGTCGGCAGAGCCTATGTCCGCTGCCCGATACCGGCGGTGCGCAGAAGTTTGGCGGAGAACCTTTATGAGGAGGAAACCGGTGGTTTGATCGCCGGCGGACCGCACCCAGAGCTTTTCCTCGAATACCCCCGCGGCCTCGGCATGGACCTGAGTCGGTTTGAAAACGTTCAGTTATTGCCGGCGGCGAAAAGATATCGGACCTTTCTCGATGAAGCCACCGAGCATTATGGCTGGGAGATCGCCGCGGCGATCGTGACCATTTTTGTAGAGGGCACCAAAGATGAGCGCGAGGGATTGAATTCCGCCGCCGGAACCTCGATTCCTCCGTTGGAAGAGCATCCTTTGGTGAAACACTATGGACTGGCCATCGAGCATTTGGCCCTCACCAAAGCTCACCGCCAGGTCGAAGGCCGGCATCGTTTGGCGGCTTGGACGGCGATTCTAGATCACGTTGCTCCCACTCGGCGGGGACCGGTCATCAGAGCAATGACGGAGGCGGTCGAGCACTGGCTGGCATATCGTGACGCCGTGGCCGAGGTCTGCGGCATTCGGCGAACGGACAGCGAATACAGCGCCGGCGTCGCCGCGTAAGCAATTCCCAACTCACCCACATGATTCGAGATGGGGATGGCGCTACTATCCGCACCGATAACCTCTCATTTCGGCCGTCCCTTGCTAGTAACTTCCCTTGATTCCGAGTGGTACGCGCGTTAGGCCTGCCGCAGTGAGTTTTTCTTACGTTCTGATTCTTCGAAGCAACTTGACTTAAGATTAGTTGGTGGCTTATAAGCCTTGATGACTCCCGCATGGGCAAATCTCATGGCGATACCCGAACGATACAATACCGGCTACAACATCGGCGTTGGAGGAGCCGTGGTGCGCGACGGGCGGTTACTTATGGTGCGCCGGGCATCGCGCCATGGCCGTGGTAACTGGCAGCTTCCCGGCGGTTTCATCGAACCGGATGAGACCATTGAGCAGGCCGTGGTGCGGGAGGTACGGGAAGAGGCGGGGGTCGCCACGGAAGTCGAGGCGGTACTTGGACTGCGCAGCCGCTACGACCCGGAGTCGGGAAACGGGGTTTATGTTGTGCTGTTGCTGCGGCCCATCAGTGGAGAACCGGCGGCGGACGGGCACGAAGTCGATAACGCCGATTATTTTACGCTGGAACAAATTCGGCAGTTGAATCCCTTGCCGCCGGTCAATTGGGAAATCGCCCAACGGGTTCTCTCGCCGGACCGCTGTTTGCTCTTTCCGAAACCGCTGGTGAATCTCAACGGCGCGAAATTCACTTTTTTCGTTGGCTAGAGGCTCTGTCGTTTACCCATCTATCTTTCGGCGGACGGGAGGACCGTTACCTTTATCGACAACGGGCGGTCGGCAATGAACGATGCATCTTTTTCTTTGATCGCAACGGGGATTTCGGACTCGACGATCACCTGGGCCGCCAACTCTTTCTTGAATAGCTCATACCGGTCGTAAGGCACCGAGAACCACAAAACTTCAAGCGGGGAGTTGTTACTACGGGAGGAGACCTCCGCTTGCCTGCGCGCTTCGGGGGACTTCGACGCAGCAATGTCCCCCGATCGCCTTTGTACCGAATCCTGGCTACCAGCAGATGTAGCCTGATCCGCTCTCTGCGGCGGGTGGCGCCTTACCACCAATTCATAGTCAGGGATCGGCTCCGACAACAAGGACAAACGTTCCGCCGGGAACGGCGCCGGACGAACTCCAGGTTGGCGCAGCGCTTCGACAGGGGAGCCTAGTCCACGCCCACTGAGGTCGCCTGGAAAATTAGAGCTTTCCTGTGCAGTCGTCACCCCCTGGGCCGGTATCGGTGCGCTCTTGAATTTCTCCGCTTGCGAGTTCAAGCGCCTTTCCGCTATTCCCGCTTTGGACTCCTTGGGCGTTGCGGACGCAGGTGCGCTGGGCGCCTTTGCCAGCGCTGGCGCAGTGGAAACCGCATTTGGTAGTGGGTTTTTAATCGGAGCCTCAGGGGGCTTAATGGTCTCGGACTTGGTTGAGCCTTGCTGAACCGATAGCACCGGTTCTGGTGCGCTGGGCGCCAGCGGCAAATTGCTGGTATCTTCTTTTTGATAGAGATAAACGGACAAAATCCCGATGAGGACAAGCGCAGCGGCTTGCAGCGGCATCTTTAAGCGAACCGGCGGAAACAAGCGCTCCAAGATACCCGGCCGGTGGGCAGCTTCCCGCACATCGGCCATAACTCGGGTAACCAACCCGACGGGAGGCTCCACTAGGGGTAGGCTAGAGACCATCCGGCGGCACTCAGCGAGCCCGGCAAGTTCCTCGCTGCATCGGGGGCAACCGGCGAGGTGCTCCCGCACGTTTCTCAAATAATCGCTGTCGAGAGTTCGGTCCAAGAACTCTGACAACTGCAACCCGGTTTCTTCGCACTTCATGATGCTTTCCTTTTTCTTAGACAATACTGGGGCGTCAGAAGTTCCTTTAGGGCTCGGCGCGCGCGGTGCAACCGGGATTTTACGGTTCCAACGGGAATTTCGAGCATTTGAGCAACCTCTTCATAGGGAGCATCTTGCAGATCGCGCAGAATAATGACCGCCGCGTCGTCTTTAGAGAGACTGTTGAGGGCGCGTTGCACACGTTGTTGGGTTTCCCTGTCTTGGGCTGTCTTCTCGGGGTCAGCGAAAGCGTCGCCATCCCCGATCAACTCCCTGCCGTCCAACGGCACGTGGCGCTGGTGAGCCAGTTGCAAGCTCTTGCGGCGGGTGCTCGCGTGGTTGAATGCGATGCGATAGAGCCAGGTGGAAAAAACTGCGTCGCCGCGAAATTGCTGAATAGACTTAAAAGCGGAGAGAAATACCTCTTGAGTTACCTCCGCGGCCTCCTCATAGTCTCCCAGGAGACGATAAACGAGATTGAACGTCGCCTTTTGGTGCCGCCTCACCAAGACTTCGAAGGAATCAGCGTCACCCCGTTGGACGCGCTTGACGCATTCCGCATCGCCTATACCCTCAACAAGCATTGGCTCAGTATATTAGACAATCCCCATAGATAAAAGTTCCCGCGGGTCAAATCGTTTTTTAAAAGGTTTCAGGTCTCGTCAGACCGGGGTTTTCCAGAGGTGGCTGAATTCGGTGGCCACGACTCGATCGTAGGGAGCCGGGCCGGACAATAAACCGATGTCTTGCGCGAAGTTGTTCATGTTGACGACGGTTTCTTCAGAGATGCTCGGGTCGTAGTAGGGGAGGTCGCGGCGGATCAATTCGGCGATCAATTCCGCTTCCGACGACGGAAAGCGCTTTTGGCCTACGACGGTGGCAAGGTCGGTGTCTTCTTTCAAAGCCTTGTGTGCTTTCATGACTGCGCGGATCGCTGCGGTGACGGCCTCCGGTTTGTCCTTAATCCTCTGATCCGTCGCGACCAGCGCGGAGAAAGTGTAATGGCGCGCCGGTGCCGGACCGTCGCCTCGGCGCACATCAAGAACCATGGTGCCGACGCCGCGACGAACGGCGACCTCGCAGCCCATGCCGTTGGCCCAAAATCCGTCGAGGGTTCCCTCTTCAAGGGCTTTGGCCGCCGAGAGCCCGAAAGATACGTTGGGACCGGCCGCCCCGGGAATCGGCATGATCTGCACGTTGTTTTCCACCGGGTCGATGCCGGCCTCGATCAACATCCGCCGCAGGCTGAAATCGACCCCCGGCGCTGCGCCGATGCGAAGTCCCTTGACGATGCTGAGGTCGCCACGCTTCGGCTTTAAATCGCTCCGGATTACCAGAAACCAATAGGTGTGTTTTCCGATCGCGCATAGAAGCTTCGCGCCCTGCCAGTCGGGGAAAGCGAGTAGCGTTGCGTGCGCCGATCCGACGACGAAATCGAGTTGGCCGTCGCGCAGCGCCGCGAAGGTCTTGGGCACGGGAAACAACAGATCAACAGAGGCGTCGAATCCCTCCGACTTGAAAAAGCCTAATTCCACTGCCGCGATGATGGGGAAATATGAGTTCGACACGAGATCGGGAACCGCGATACGAAGCATGAGTTCTCCTCTGCGTGTGGCGAATCGTTAAAGTCGGGCTTACTTTGAACCTTGAACCTGGAACTTTGAACCAACTGTGCGTTCAAGGCTCAAGGTTCAATGCCTGCTTATCCGGTTGCTTCCCAAATGTGAATCTGCGATCATTGCAGCACTGTGCTCGCCAAGCTCCCGTTGGGAACTAACCGGATAAGCAAGGTTCAATGTTCAAAGTTGCTGCACTTAAAAACGCTCTTGCTTGCGCTCCCTAGTCCGCCAGGGGCACCGTCATGAAAACATGCGGTTCGCTGCCTAAGACGCGGGAGATATGGCCTTCGCCAGTGGTATCGTCCGCAAGCATGACATCGCCCGTCTTGAAGACGCGCTTGACGCCATGGCCCGCCTCGATCTCCCATGACCCTGAGATTGTCACGAGATATTGGCGCCGTGGGGCAGGGTGCAGATCGAGCACGGTTCCCGCCGGAACGCAGCGAAATACCACCATGGTTGCCGGCCGGGAGTCGGTGGTGAGGATCTTTTGGTCGCCGCCGAACTTGAGTTCTATCTCTTCAAAGTAGGATTTCTGATCGTTGCCTGTAAAGAGTCTGGCTGTTTTCATTTAGCCTCCTGAAAGAAGTGGTTAGCGGGATAATCTAAACCTTATGTTCCAGTCCTGCCGCTTGAACGCCGGCGATGGCGCAGGCTTCGTCTTCGTCCGAAGTCGCGCCGCTCGCGCCGACCGCCCCGATGATCGTCGCTCCGTCCATAATTAACACACCGCCGGCCACCGGCACCACTTTGCCGCCCGACATATCGGACAAAGCGCCGAGAAATGCGGGCCGCTCTTTCAATCGCTCGGCCAAGCGACGGCTCGATTCGCCCATGCCGATGGCACCCCACGCCTTGCCAATGGCGATGGCCGGCCGCAAGATGCTTGCGCCGTCCGCGCGCTTCAAGGCTACGAGATGGCCGCCGTCGTCCAATACCGCGACGCATAACGGTTTGATTTTCATTTCGCCCGCCTTCGCGAGCGCCCGGTCGACAATAATAGATGCCTTTTCCACTGTCAGTTTCATAACCCTTCCTCGTGCACTGCCAATTTATTATGGGTCCTATGTGGTCCTATATTTCCGAGTTCAAAGCGGGATTTGCCGCTTGTCCATCGCCTGACGCCACTTTTTATCGGCATCCTTGCCGAAAATAAAGGCCTTGTCACCCGAAACGACGAACCAGGCATTGGCCTTCAGTTCCTCCTCCAGTTGTCCCGGCGCCCAGCCCGCGTAGCCGACGGCGAGCAACGATTGGCGGGGACCCTTGCCGCGCGCGATCGCTTCGATGAGCCTGGTGTCGGTCGTCATGGCGATCCCGTCGTTGACCTTAGTCGAGTTCTCAAACAAAACATCATCGCTGTGCAAAATGAAACCGGCTTCGGGGCTCACCGGCCCGCCATAGTGGATGACGATTTCGCCTTTGGCGCCTTTGCTCTCCGCTCCAATGCCTTTAAGCAAATCCTCAATGGCTCCCTTTGCCAACGGACGGTTGATAACGATCCCCATGGCGCCATCGGCGCCGTGTTTCACCATATAAATGACGGTTTCGACGAAACGAGGGTCGCGCATCTCGGCGGTTGCCACCAACATCTGACCGGCGAGGGGACTTTCCGCCGTCCGGGAATCGTTCGGTGAAAGTAAGGCGCCTATCAACACAGCCAAGACAAATCGCGCTGCCCAGGGGGGTGTCACACCGGGAGATCGTTCGTTTGTCTGCGCGGTTCTCATAACATTCTTAACCCGGCATTTTACCCACATGGTTTTATCATTTCTGTTTCGAAACAATCGATGGACTTCGCAAGTTTCCTACAAACTAGATAGAATACCCTGGCGCATGATTGCAAGAGCACGTATGGCGTTGGTGACCGAAATCCGCTTGCCTCGATTCTTGACCGGCCACCAGCTTGCACTATTATAAGCTGATGTGAGCACGAGGAATAAACTAAAATGACGGCGATGACGATTCCCCAGATGGCGCTGCCGCCGGTATTGCCCGTGTTCCCGCTGACCGGTGTGCTGCTTCTACCCGGAACGGTCTTACCGCTGCATATTTTCGAGCCGCGTTACCGTAACATGGTCAACGACGCGCTAAATGCCGACAAGATTTTCGGCATGATTCAACCGGCTGTCTCCCAACAGGATAACCGGCCATTGCCCGGCGCCGACAAGGAAACGCCGGAGTTGTATAAAGTCGGTTGCGCCGGATATATCGAAAGCTGGGAAAGATTTCCCGACGGCCGCCTCTTTGTCCAACTCAAAGGAGTCAACCGCTTCAGATTCGCGGACGAGCTGCCGCAGTTGCGCGGTTATAGACGGGTCGACGCCATCTATAACGATTTTCTCGACGCCATCGCCGGAGAATGGATTTGCGAGCGGAAAGCAATCTTGGAAGCCCTCGCGGCCTACGGCCAAGCTCGGGGCATGGAAGTCAAGCCCGACCAGGCGGTGCGATTTTCAAATATGGAACTGGTCAATCTCTTGGCCGTTTCGCTGCCGTTCCATCCGGCCGAGAAGCAGGCCCTGCTGGAAGCATCGACGCTCAAAGACCGTGAACGTATATTGATCAAGCTGCTCCGGCTCGGGGGAAGCCCAACCGACCCCGATGACGAGTCATCGCGGCGCACGCTGAATTGACGAACCCTGCGGCATTGGTGGTGGTGCAACGATCCCGGTTATCGATCGGGTAACGCCGGCCGCTTTGCAATCATTTCGCCTGTAATCAAGAACCGCTCCCAGTCATGAGTTGCGATCTAATGCGTCCAGGTGCACTTCCGGCGGCTTTTATATAACGTCTGATAAGATATATTATGTAAACTCATGACGAATGCCCGTTTCCGTTCTGCGTCGCGCAACATCCGGCCCTCTACCCACCTCCTCTCGACGTATTTCGGTCTATAGAAATCTACAGAATTGCTTGATGGGTTAGAAATATCGCCACAACCACCATTTCTCGAAACCAATCTTGGCCCAATAGATCAGCCGCGATGGTTCCCAGGTGCGCGGCTCAGTTACACCGAATGGCGGCCAGCCGGTCGGATACACAGTTCGATTAGCGGCGGCGCGGCCCGCGCCGTATGCGAGTAGTCATATCGTGTGGAGCCACAGATCAACTGGTTTCCCCTTTCCAGTGATTTCTACGGCGAGGTTATGGGCGAGAACATCGGCCTCTTGGTGCGCCACACCACCCGCTTTAGAAGCCGGCATGTCAGCGCAGTCGCCGATCGCATAGACGTTGTCCCATTTGGTTTCGAGCGTGTCATAGTCGACCCGAATGCCGGTCTCCGTGTCCGCCAGTCCGCTATCGAGAAGAACCTGCGCCGGACGATGCGGCGGCACCATCACTAGCAGATCGTAGTCGATCTTATAATTGTACAAACCCTGAACTTCCCTTTTGGCAGGATCGATCCGGCGCACGATAAAATCATAGTTCTGCTTGATATTGCGCCGCTTGCTTTCCGCATCCAACCAAACCACCGGATCGTGCAATTCGCCCGTGGGCTCCGGCTCCCTGGTGAAGTACTCGATCTCGACACGGTCACGGATACCGCGTTGGCGAAAGTAGTTGTCCAACATCCATTGGGTTTCGTATGGCGCGGGCGGGCAGCGATAAGTGCCAAGGGGCACGCCGACGACGATCCGACCGCCGCGAAACGCCGACAGCGCATCGCGCAATCGGACCGCTGATTCCATTTCCCAGGGATGGAGCGAAGCTTCTGCGAACCCCGGCACGAGGTCGGGCCGGGTCTGAAGACCTAGAGATACGATTAGATAGTCGTAGTTGATTTTCTCTTTGGCCAACGCAACTTCTTGGCGCGTCGGATCGATGCCGAGGATTTCGGACTGAACGACCCTGACGTTGCGCTTTTGCAAATGGCTCAGGCTGCGACTTATGTCCTGGGGCTGTCGCTCGCCTAACATGATAAAGAGGAACGCCGGCATGAAGAGATGATCGGGCCGGCGGTCAACGAGAATAACGTCATGGTCGGCGCCCAGTTTGCGCCCGAGATTGGTCGCCGCGACCACCCCGCCACAACCACCGCCCAAAATCACGATCTGCTTTCGTCCGTTTAAGGCTGGCATCTGAATCTGCGATATTCCTAGGCTGAATATTTTTTGCCGCCGAAACGCTGACGCGAACGATGCGAAAGTCCCTGGAGGTTTCTCAGTCGCTGCTCGCGCCACTGCGCCTGTTCCGACTTGCCATCTTGTGTCAACTCGCTGCCGAACCTCGAAGTGACGCGGAGAAACCAAAGGAGCAGTCGATCAGATAAATCTTTGATCCATTCCATATCTGTTTGCCGTTGCTATTTCGATGGTTGCCTGGCGAAGCGCGGCATGCTCTCAAATCGACTCGCGCCGATTAGCGAAGGAACGTGTCTTCCTGTCTTAAAGTATTGGCTGCGTCCAACAACGCCTGCGGGGTGGGCCCGGATTCACCGATCAGCCCGACTTGACGAAGAAACTGTCCGATCTGGGCATGATCGCGGGGGCTCACCGGCGCATAGGGCCGTGCGGGATTCCCGATGTCGACGCCAAAGTGCTTCATCGCTGATTTCATCACTGGCGGCAATCCATAGGCCGCCCACTTCCCCGGGAAAAGAGCGTAGCAGCGCGCCCAAAACCTTGCTGTCTCCAAATCTCCCGCGCGAAACGCTTTGACAATCTGAGCGCCGATGCGCGTGCCGGGCGGCGGCATGGTAGCCCCCGATCCGCCGAGCATCAACGTCACCAGCAGCGGCTGCATGGTGGTAAAATAGTGACCTCGGCCAGCCAGCTCGATTTGCTCGATCAGTCGAGAAATTTTTGTGATGTCCCTGGAGCTCTCCTTAAAGTAACGGATGTTATCGATCTCGCTGATTTTGACGAAGGCGTCCTGCGGCGGGTCAGCGCCGGGACCGGGATTGTGGTAGCAAGTCACCGGCAGCGGACTCGCCGAAGCGACTTGGGTATAGAATTCCATCAGTTCTGCGATGGTCGGTTGTCCGCCCCAGGGCCTGAGCGGCATCAAGACCTGAATGAAGTCGCCCCCGACTTTGGCTGCGTATTCCGCCAGCTCGATGACTTCCCGCGGCGCCGGGCTTGAACAGCCGAGTATGACCGGAACCCGCTTGCCGATCATCTCCGTGGCGACGCGCAGCAACTCTTTTCGCTCCTCACGGGAGAGCATCGTATATTCCGCGGCTTCGACGGCGGCAATCGTAATCGCGTCGCAGTCCGGCACAAGGAATTCAATTTCCTTTTCTAACGCTTTGTAATCGATGCTCTCATCGGCGCCGAACGGCGTAAGGCAAGCGCCGATGATTCCCTGAATCGGTTTGGTAAGTGCCATGATAGTCAGTTCAAAATTTCCGCGACAATGCGCGCGTGCCCAGCGTCGCTACCCTTCACGCGCAGCGGCAGGGCCAGTATTCTAGTCTTTTTCCCGACGATGGCGCCGAGATTGGTGACGTTCTCGGCGATCAACACATCGTTGCCCAAGAGCGTGCGGTGCACGGGAAAGTCGAATCCCTTCGGTCGCAGCGGCGTGGGCAAGTCGACCGTGATGCAGTCGATGCCGAACATCTTGATCCCCTTTTTTACCATCCATTGCGCCGCATCGACGGACAGATAGGGATGCAAATTGTAGTCGGGACTCTCGAACTTTTCATCCCAACCGGTATGAAGCATCAAAATATCGCCACGATTCACCGCCACTCCAGAGTCCTCCAAGTCCTTCGCCGTGACTTCCTCGCCGCCTTTTTTCTTTACGTCAATGACCGCGCCCATACCTACGAAGGCGTCGAGAGGCAATTGCTCGATGGACTTTCCGTTGGGCATGATGTGGATAGGCGCGTCCACATGGGTCCCGGCGTGACAAGGCAACGAAAGCTCGGTCACGTTCAAAGGATGGCCCTTTTCGAGACTTAAGAATTTCTGGACGTGAACCTCCGGTAAGATCGGAATCTTCGGCATCCCATCGTAGATCACCCGCGAAAGATCAATCAGCTCCATGACACTCAGCCTCCCTATTTTCCATTTCTCCAATGGGCGTACAGCGGATCCTTATCGACAAATGCCCGCTTGATGCCATCAAACGCCAACCAGAATTGATCGAGAGTTTTCTGCACGGAGGCTCGGACCTGAACCTGTTGCGGGTCGGTCAACGCATAACGTTCCACGGCGAGCGGTCCCACTTTCATGTGCTCTTCATCAACTCCCATGTGCAATGTCCAGTAGCGAATATCCTCCGAATCGCGCTTGAAACCGTAGTGCTGCGTCAAACCGGTCACGATACGAGACATGCGTTCGCTGGCGGTGCCTTCCAGGCAGAATCCTTGGCAGGCGAACAGTTCCAGCCAAGTTCTCTGATACATGAGTAGCTCACGCCAATCCAGGAAAGCGTGTGTTTCGGGCGTCGGTTCGACACGATCGAGCTCCTCTTTGGAATAACCGCATGCCTTGGCGAAACGGATGTATAGCCCCTTATGACTGTCCGTGCCCGTGATTTCCCCCGTTCCCTCCTCGACCACGTTTTCGATCCACATTTTTTCCAGCTCGGGGTCGTCGGGGCAGCGACTCAGCATCGCCGCAATCGGCTTCGGAAACGGTTTTGGAAAAAACAAATAAAACTGGCCGATGAAACCTTTCAGCTCTTCGCGGCTCAATTGCCCCTGCTCGATCATGCCGATGATCGGATGATCTTTGGAGTGCTTGGCACGCACTATGGCATAGATTTCCTTGACGAATTCGGCTCCTGATAATGCCATCTTCAACGTCCTCCGGTCCGCTGATTAACGCTCAGAGTTGAATTACCCCCGACCAGATTCGAACTGGTGACCCCAGGATTAGGAATCCTGTGCTCTATCCACCTGAGCTACGGGGGCGCATTGCTTTTCAATAAGTTACACGGGCGACGGGGCTTGTCAACGGCCAAATGTCTCCAAAATGTCTCCATCGCCGAGAACCGACAATGATTTGAGTCAAAAAAAGGAGGGCAAATAAATGTCGAACCGGGCGAAAGCGCACGCTGGACGAAATGGAAAAGTCGAAAACTTGAAAGGAGAAAAACCGAATGCAGTTTTTAGACAAAGAGGCAAAAAATAGGCGCCTTCAGGCTCACGAGATCGAGATAAGAATCGACTGGTTGAAAGATCATATCAAAAGGTTTGACCCGGAAAAGCACCTTGAAAACCGCACCGCGTTTGCACAGGCAAGCGGGCTTGTCGCGGCATGGACGGTCGAGCTTGCCGAAAAACGGCAGTTAAAGCTGGACCTCGCCGAAGGCCGTAAAATAAGCCAACGCGAGGTGGATGCTCAAACTCCCATAGTCCCGATACTCAAGCGATTTGCCGCATCGAACGGTAGGTACGCGCGGGAAAACGCGATGACGATCGGACCTCGCAAACGGTAAACAGTTACGACGAACCAAAAAAAAGGAGAAACACGATGGAAATAAATCTGAAGCAATTTTTGACACTCCCCGAGGGCGTGGAGCTTGCGAAAGCCGTGGAAAAGTTAACCGGTTTCAAAGAGCAACGCCATGAGCTGGAAAAACAGATCGACGAAATTAATTGCAATTCGTCCAAACCTGGACGGAACAGGCTGGCCGCCGAAGTTGACGCGCTTCTCACCGGGGCAAAACCGCCGCCAGCCGAGGATGAGGAGAGGCGCAGAGACCTGGGAAAACTTTACCATCGTAGTGTCGTGCTTGACGAGGCGCTAAAGCGCCAGGAGCGAACGGTTGCCGAACTTAGATCGAAATATAGTAAACAGGTCTGCGAAAAACTCAGGCCGCAGGCCGTCAAGATCGTTTCCCGCGTTGCAAACGACGCGAAGGAATTTGCTCAAGCGTTGGATGCCGAGCGGGAATTTTTTGAGGTGTTGCAAGACAATGAAATCAGTTTCACGTCTTGGCTGCCTCGCGCCGTTTTTCGCGGCGTGGGTTCGCTCGTCGATTCGAATTCAAATGTCAGATCGTTCCTCAAGCGCGTGGGCGAGGACTATCCCGAAAATAAGTTGGCGATTCCCAACGCGCGACCAATTACGGGGTTCGTTAAATCGAACGGGGCAATTCCGAAGTTAGCGCGCGAGACGAAGCGGCCGTGGCACGAGGCCGCGAGGGGGAGCGAGTAGCATGACCGCCTTCCGCAAGTTCCTTGAGTGGTTCACCTTTAGCGATTGCGTTTTTTGCGTGGCTACGGGCGCGCTGGGTTACGGCATCTTTCAGGTTCATCCGCCTTCAGCCTTCATCGTCTTGGGTTCGCTTTTCTTGCTTTTGACAGTTTACGGAAAGTTTAAAGGCTAAAACAAATGCGAAAAAAAATTACAGCGTCGCAAGAGGACCGTGAATCGCGCCTTCGAGAAAGGCGGCAGCGCAAGCAAG
>ORMF010902007.1_pt1 | contig 12624 bp, 8 predicted proteins | sample 1779871 | NCBI WGS metagenome assembly ORMF01 (sample SAMEA104232316, study PRJEB22302) | groundwater metagenome | biome: forest; feature: aquifer; material: groundwater | place: USA | collected 2011-08-07 | depth 5.4 m | reverse complement strand
TTCGACGAGGACCGGCTCTATACGACAGAACGACGACAGCGCGAATGGCGCGAGCAGGTGATGGACGCGCTGCGAGAATGTCACGCGGCTCACCCGCTTGCGCGGGGCATGGACATGGAGGAGCTCCGCGTCAGGCTGCGCCATCGGGTTCCGTCGCGGCTGTTCCGATCGTTCGTGGACGAACTCGAGTCGGACGGGGCGGTGGTACGAGACGGAAGCGTTCTGCGGCTGCAGGACCACAAAACGCGATTGCGTGACGACGAGCAACGCATGGTCGAGATGATTCAAACGCTCCTCTCGAGTGATCCCCTGTCCCCGCCAGACCTGAAGCAGATCGAGCGTGAAGTGGGTGCCGGCCGGTCCAAGATCATCGACGTCCTGGGCGTGATGGAACGTGAGCGATCGGTGGTGCGGGTCGCTCCGGATCTGTATTTCCTGGCCGACGTCGTCGGCCGCATGACATCGGCCGTGCGCGACCATCTGGCGAAGCGCAATGAGCTGACGCCTGCCGTGTTCCGCGAGCTCTTTGGAACGAGCCGGAAGTTCACTATTCCATTGCTGGAGTATCTCGACCGGGAGGGCGTGACGATCCGCGTAGGAGATGTGCGGCGCCTGAAGAACCAGCCGCTCACGAACCGATGAATACGACGACGAGAAGAACCACGAGAAGAAAAGCGCTCAAGGCCATCGGGCTGACCCAGCGGGTGACTGCGGCTGGTTGAGCGGCCAAGCTCGGCCCAGCCGACCTTGTGCACGTGTTGCACAGCCTGCCCCGCCACAGACACCCCGATGTGATTGTCGGAACCGAAACCTCCGACGATGCGGGAGTGTTCCGCCTGCGGCCGGATCTGGCGATCGTGAACACGGTCGATTTCTTCACGCCCATCGTGGACGATCCGTACGTGTTCGGGCAAATCGCCGCGGCCAACGCGCTGAGCGATATCTATGCCATGGGCGCCGAGCCGCGCACGGCGTTGAACATCGTCGGTTTTCCGAGGGGCACGCTGGATCTCGACGTGCTGACGGAAATTCTCCGGGGAGGTGGAGAGCGGGCCAGGCTGGCGGGCGCAGTGGTGATCGGCGGCCACAGCATCATCGACGCGGAATTGAAGTACGGGATGGCGGTCACCGGTGTCGTTCACCCGGACCGCGTGATTCGAAACGTCGGTGTGCGGAGTGGCGATGCACTCGTTCTCACGAAACCGCTCGGAACGGGGATCATCACGACCGCGATCAAGAGACGATCGGCGCCGAAGAAGAGCGCTCGCATAGCGATCGCGTCAATGGTTGCGTTGAACGCCGCCGCGTCGAAGATCATGCGCACGTACCAGGTTCATGCGTGCTCGGACGTCACCGGGTACGGTCTGCTCGGCCACGCGTTGGAAATGGCGAGCGGTACTCGCGTCACGCTCGAACTGGAAGCGGCCAGGCTTCCGGTGCTCGATGGGGCGGTGCGACTGGCGGAAGAAGGCTGCCTGACCGGAGGGTGCAAGAGAAACCGAGCATATCTGGAGGACAAGGTCGCCATCGACCCGGCGGTTCCTCCGGGTCTTGTCGAAGTGGCGTTCGATCCGCAGACGTCCGGGGGGCTCCTGATCGCGTTGCCCGCGACGAAAGCGCCTGGGCTTGTCAGGAAGCTGCGCGCCGGCGGCGTCAAAGCCGCGACGATCATCGGCTACGCGAGGTCAGGCCGGGCGCCCAAGGTGAGGTTGATCTGAGAGGATAGCTGGCGGAGCCCCGTCAGGGTGCCGGCGGCACCTCACGTCCCAGAACAGGACGTCTGATGCCGGTGACAGGCGGAGGAGTCGCCGCGTACGAAGTGTACTCGGAGCGGAGTTCACGCGCCGCCTCGACGATAGCGGTCACTTTCCGAAGCGCCAGATCGGCGCTGTTCACGGGCCGATTTGAGAACGTGCCGAAGCCGCAGTCGGGGTTCAAGAACAACCTGTCAGGTGCGTACCGCTCGAGCGCGCGGTGTGCCGCACGGCGAATGTCAGCGGTCGTCTCGATCGCGTTGCTGCGCGGGTTGACGACTCCCAGCCCCAGTTCCTTCCCTGGAAACTCGAGTCGATGAGGACTTTGCGGAAAGCGAAAAGCGGGAGAAAATGCGTGGAGTGAGTGCCAGAGCGCAGAGGAAGGCGCCAGCCTCGGCGCCTCTTGCGGATCCGGTGGGAGTCCGGTGGCGCGCGGCGATCCTGATCCTGATCCTGTCCGGTCTGCTCGCGTACGCCAACGCGCTGTCTGGCCCGTTCATCCTCGACGATGACCTGTCGATCGTGGACAACGCGCGGATTCGCGACTGGTCGCAGCTCGGCAGGGTACTGACGCCAAGCCGCGAGCAGCCGACCGCGGGCCGACCGCTCGTCAATTTCTCGTTTGCGATCAACTACGCGCTGGGTGGCCTCGACGTGTGGGGCTACCACATATTCAACCTCGCCTGTCACGTGCTGTGCGGCCTGCTCCTGTTCGGAGTCGTTCGTCGGACGTTGGAGCTGCCCAGCCTGAAGGGAGGCGTTCGGGCGAGCCCCATAAGTCTCGCGTTTGCGGCGGCGATTCTCTGGATGCTTCATCCGCTCAATACCGAGGCGGTGAACTACCTCACGCAGCGGACCGAGCTGATGATGGCGCTGTTCTATCTGCTCACGTTATATGCGGCCATCCGCGCTTGGGCGGCACGGGCCCGCGTCTGGCAGGTGGTCGCGGTGCTCTCGTGTGTGGCCGGCATGGCGTGCAAGGAATCGATGGCGACGGTGCCGATCCTTGTCGTGCTCTACGACGCGACTTTCGTGTTCGGTTCCGCACGGCGTGCGTTCACCGAGCGCGGGCGATTCTACGTAGCGCTCGGCGCTGGCTGGGTCTTGCTCGCGGCGCTGCTGTTGTCCAGCCCCCACTCACACTCCGCCGGATTCTCGAGCGGGGTGAGTCCCTGGACCTACCTCCTCAATCAGACAGTGGTGATCACCCGATATCTTGGCCTGGCCATCTGGCCGCGCTCCCTCGTGACGGTGTATGGGTGGCCTGTCGCGCTCACGCTCCGTGACGTGCTCCCGTATGCGGTCTTTGTGACGGCTGTGTTCGTCGTCACCGCGTTCGCGCTCATCCGCCAGCCTACCTGGGGCTTTCCCGGCGCCTGGTTCTTCCTGACACTCGCGCCAGCTTCCAGCATCGTACCGATTGCCACTGAGGTCGGCGCGGAGCGCCGGATGTACCTTCCGCTGATGGCTCTTGTCGTTGTCGCAGTCGTCGGCGGATCGACCGTCCTGCGGGCCGCCGCTCCGCGCGTGGTGGCGTTGGTCGCTGTGGCCTCGTTCGCCTTCGTCGGCACCACGATCCGAAACCGGGACTACGCGTCGCCACTGGTCCTGGCGCGCACCTCTGTCGAACGCTACCCGACGAGCGTTGGCCATCACGTGTTCGGCCATGAGCTCGTCAGGGCCGGCGATCGGGAGTCTGCCATGATCGAGCTCCGTCGAGCGGTGCCGGGCGCTCCCAGAGCGCACTACACGCTCGGTACGGAGCTCTTGAAGGAGGAGCGCACCATCAGCGAAGGGATCGACGAGCTGCGCCTGTTCCTGCGCGAGCAGCCGATGCTCCTCGAAGCGGTCTCCGCACGGCTGATGCTCGGGCAAGCGTTGGCCAAGCAGCAGCGATGGTCCGAGGCCATCGAGGAGGGCGCGATGGTCCTGCGCATGAACCCCTCGCTCGCTCAACGGTTGGACGCTCATGAGCTGCTGGCCGACGCGTTCCGTGGTGCCGACAGGTTCGAGGACGTGATCGTTCAGTGCCGGGAATCCCTCCGTTTGCGGCCCGACGCAGGGCCGATGCTCACCCGACTTGGCGTCGCGTTGATTGCGACCGGCGCGATCGATGAGGCCATTGGGGCGTTCCGTCGAGTGGTGGACCTCGACCCGCGGAGCGCCGACGCTCGCCGGAATCTCGCGACCGCGCTCTACGACCAGGCGAACTACGCCGAAGCTGTCACGCAGGCCGAACACGCCGTTGTCTTGCGGCCAACCGATGCGGACGCGCGGGATCTGCTCGGACGTGCGCTCGCTCAGCTGGGAAGGTTCGAGGAAGCGCGGTCGCATTTTGAACGCGCCCTGCAGGTCAATCCGGATCACGGGCAGACCAAGGAAGATCTGGACAGGCTGCGGGTGCTGACACGACGCGTTCCTGACTAATCCTTCAGGAAATCTTCACGTGGTCGGGAAGCGTTTTTCCAGTTACGTTCAAGTTCTGGACCGGTATGGGCCGTCGCAGGAGCGCGAATCGGGCCGACATGGGAGACAATAGAGACACGCGTTCACGTCGGCAGGTCTTGTTCTGGAGCGTGGTTATGAAGCGTACTCTCCTTCTTCTTCTGCTCATTGCCGGCGCGCGTGTGGCCGCCCACCATCCGTCGGGGGATCTGTATCTGGAGAGCCAGGAAATCACGATTGCCGGCAGTGTTGATCAGTGCGTCTACCGCGAACCTCACACATTCCTCCACGTCGTGACGCGCGACAAGGCCAACCGCGTCGAGCGGTGGATTGTGGAAGGGCCCGGTGCGGCGGCCTGGCGTCGAGCGGGCATTGGCGTTGACACCGTGAAGCCGGGCGATCGCGTCACTGTCACGGGGAACCCGGGGCGTGTCCCGGCGGATCGCCGACTGCTCCTGAAGGCCATCGCGCGCCCCCAGGACGGCTGGAAGTGGTCGGTGCCGGCGCGGTAGGCCTTAGATGCGCGTGCTGGTGGTGGAAGACGAACAGAAGGTCGCCGGCGCGCTTCGAGACGGTCTCGAAAGCGAAGGCTACGAGGTCATCGTCGAGGGCACAGGTGAAGGCGCCTTCTTTCGCGGCGCCACCGAACCGTTCGATGTGATTCTGCTCGACCTGGGCCTGCCAGGCCGCGACGGGCTTCACATTCTGCAGTCGCTCCGACAGCGGGATGTGAGGACGCCCGTGCTGATCCTCACGGCCCGCGACACGGCGCAGGACCGCGTGATTGGGCTCGACAGCGGCGGCGACGACTATCTGGTCAAGCCGGTCGCCTTTGCCGAGCTGCTGGCGCGAATCCGCGCGCTCCTCAGGCGCGGCCGCGGGGCGGAAGCGGTGCGGCTGAAGGTCGGTGACCTTGAGATGGACCTCGTCACGCGCAAAGTGACGCGTGGCGGACGGGCCGTCGAGCTCACGGCGCTCGAATTCCAGCTCCTTCACTGCCTGATGCGGCGTCAGGGCGAGTCGGTCTCGAGGGATACGCTGGCCAACGACGTGTGGAAAGAGAGCGCGCAGAGTTCGACCTTGAACAATGTCATCGACGTGCATATTGCCCGCCTGCGGAGGAAGATCGACACCGACCGGCCGACCCGGTTGATTCACACCATCCGAGGCGTAGGTTTCATGCTGCGAGAGGGTGAACCATGACTGGACCGCGACGCATTCTCACGGTGAGGGCGCGGCTAACGCTGTGGAACGTGAGCATCATGCTGCTGGTGCTCGCGGTGTACGCGGCGGGCGTCTATCTCTTCGTCCAGCGAAGCCAGTCGCTCGCGCTCGACGAACGTGTGCGGAGCGATTTCAGCTGGGCGAGCGAAATGTGGGAACAGCGGCCGGACGGGTCGTTTGCCTGGTTCGAGGGGGAGATGGGGCGTCAGGACAGCCCGTGGCTGACGGTCTGGCATCCCGACGGCCACCTGCTGTATCGCACAACCTTCGCGGCGTGGTACCCCATCGAGGCCAGCTCCCGCCTGGCGGCGGAGGCCTCGGCGCGCATCGAGACCGCGCCGGCGGGCCCGGCGTCGTACCGGGTCCTCAGCCGGCGATTGCGGCTCGCGGGTCAACCGGTCGTCGTTCAGGTCGCGAGGTCTGAAGCGCCGATGCGGCTCGAACTCCGGCAACTGGTGCTCTTTCTCGCTCTCGGTTTGCCACTGGCCTTACTCGTGGCTGGCGCCGGCGGATATTGGATGGCCCGTCATGCGCTGGAGCCAGCGGAGCGCATGGCAGAGCGCGCACGCTTGATCACGGCCGACCGGTTGAGCGAACGGCTTCCCGTTGACAATCCGCGCGATGAGTTCGGTCGTCTGGCCTCGGTCTTCAACGATACTCTCGGCCGTCTCGAGGGCGCGTTCGGGCAAATGCAGCGGTTCACGTCAGATGTGTCGCATGAACTGCGGACGCCGTTGACCGCGATCCGCACGGTTGGAGAGGTCGGCCTGCGCGAGCGGCGCGACGAGCGCGCGTACCGGGAAATCATCGGCAGCATGCTGGAGGAAGTGGATCGGCTGGTCTGCCTCGTGACGAGGCTCCTCACCTGGTCCCGCATCGACAGCGGTCAGGCCAGGCCCTCGTTGGAGACGATTGACCTCCGTGATCTCGCGGACGATGTGGCGACGCAGCTCGGCGTCTTGGCTGAAGAGAAAGGGCAGTCGATTGAGGTGGTGGGCCTCGGCCGTCCGCACTGTCTCGGGGATCGGCTGCTCCTTCGACAGGCGCTCACCAACGTCGTCGACAACGCCATCAAGTACAGCCCGGATGGCGGGCGTATCGACATCCGTGTCTCGGCCACGCCTTCGAGCGCGACCATCGATGTCAGCGACACGGGCTCCGGCATCGCGCCCTCGCGCGAACCGCATCTCTTCGATCGCTTCTACCGTGCGGTGCCGGCCGACTCGGCAGAGGGTGTAGGTCTTGGCCTTTCGATCGCGAAACGTGCGGTTGAGGCCATGGGCGGCCAGCTGCAGCTGCAGAAGACAAACCGTGTCGGTTGCACGTTCCGGATGACGGTGCCCTCGGCCGTGGCTTCCAACGACGATCGGGTGAGGATCGCCGGCTGAAGCACATCCTCCTTACCTTCGCTGCATTCGCCGCTGTGACGACGTTGACGCTCTGCGCGCAGCGCGCCGCACCCGCTCGGCCCGCCGCGCGCCCATTCACCGTCGTCGAAGCGTCCATTGCCGACATGAGGACCGCGATGGAGACGGGCCGCGCCACCTCGCGCCAGATCGTGGCGGAGTACCTCGTCCGGATCGGCATGTATGAAGACATGCTGCACGCGGCGATCAGCGTCAATCGCCGCGCCCTCGAGGAGGCCGACGAACGCGATCGCGATCGCGCGCTGGGTCGCGTCCGCGGTCCGCTGCACGGCATCCCCATTGCGCTGAAAGACAACATTCTCACCACGCACCTTCCCACCACCGGCGGCGCGCTGGTGTTCGATGGATTCATCCCGCCGTATGAGGCGACAATCACCGCCAACCTTCGCGGCGCTGGGGCGATCATCCTCGCGAAAACCGGCATGACCGAGCTCGCCAACTCGGTCGCCGTCGGCATGCCTGGCAACTACAACGCGATTGGCGGATTCGGGATGAATCCCTACGATCCGCGGCGCGATCCGCGCGGTGGGTCCGGAGATGGCGGCCCCGTGATGTCACCTGGTGGCTCGAGCTCCGGGATCGGCACGACGGCGAATCTGTGGGCGGCCAATGTGGGGTCGGAGACCTCGGGCTCGATCCTCACGCCGGCCAATGCGACGATGCTCGCGGCGGTGAAGCCAACCGTCGGCCGCATCAGCCGGTACGGCATGATTCCGATTACGGCGGACCAGGATACCGCCGGACCGATGGCGAAAAGCGTCATGGACGCCGCGACCATGCTCGGCGTCCTCGAGGGTGCGGCACCCGATCCGCACGACGCCGCCACGCGCCGTTGTACACCGCCGCCAGGCCGCGACTACACGCGGCTTCTGCGCGCTGACTCGCTGAAGGGCGCGCGTATTGGGCTTCCGCGCGCCAGCTACGAGAGCCGCACGGGTGCTGGCGCCGCACGCCTTCTGACCGACGTCATCGCCACACTGATCGCGCTCGGCGCCGTGATCATCGATCCGGCGGAGATTCCGAGCGTGATCGATCCGGATCGGAACAAGAACTTTTTGTCTTGGGGGACCTGTTCTGACGCCGCCGAACGTCGCGGTCGGGACGAGGACTGCTCGGTGGTTCTCAAGTACGGCATGAAACGGGATTTCAACAAGTGGCTGGCGTCTCTGGGACCCTCGGCGCCGGTGAGAACACTGTCGGAGCTCATTGCATGGAACTTGGCGCACAGGGACGCGGGCGCCATTCGGTACGGGCAGGCGCTGCTCGAGATTTCCGACGAAATGGATGTCGAGCGGGACCGCGGCCGCTATGACCGCGATCGCGCGAAGGACATTGCGCTCTCGGGCACGCACGGTATCGACGAGGTCATGAACTCGATGCAGCTCGATGCGCTGCTGTTCCCCGGGTCGAGCGGCGCGCCCATTGCCGCCAAGGCCGGCTATCCGAGCGTGATCGTGCCCGTTGGATTTGTCGCACCTGCCCCGATGTCGTTGCCACCGGGCTTCGAGCTCAAGCCTCAGCCCTTCGGCGTCACCTTCACCGGGATGGCCTGCAGCGAGCCGCGGCTTCTCGCGTTTGCGTACGCGTTCGAGCAGGCGACCAAGAAGCGCGTGACGCCTGCGAGCGCGCCCTGAACGCAGCATCACGCCTGGCTTCGTAGGCCCGATCTGCAGCATCACGTCTGGCTTCGTAGGCCCGATCTTCAGATCGGGCGATCGGCTGAGAGCTGAGACCTGAAAGCTGAAAGCGCTCTGGCAAGACTGCGCTATCATGCGGCTATCGAGACCATTTTGTTGGGATTTTCCGCGCCGCTCGGACGCGGCAGATAGCCATCGCGAGGCTGGATGAAGCATCTGAAGTTGGTCGCGCTTGTCGTGTTCACGTGCGTGCTCTGTGGCGCGCGCGGCTCGCGCCTCCAGCCAGTCCACGCCGCGTCGGCGGCGGCGATTGTCAATATCCTGCACGCCGAGTTGCAGCGCAATTTCAGGATCCTCAGCAAGGAACCGACGCCCGCCTATTTCATTGGCTACACGGTGCACGACGAGCGGTCGTCGCACATCAGTGCGTCGTTGGGGGCGATCGAGCAGAGCGACGAGCGCCGCGGACGCTTCGCCACCGTCGAAGTCCGCGTCGGCGACTACACCCTCGACAACACACATCCCATTCGCGGCGACGCCGGGGCCACTTCTCCACGGACGCCCCGCATTTCGCTGCCGCTCACCGATGACGAAAAGCCGATCCAGCTCGCGCTCTGGCGCGCGACCGACCGCGCCTTCAAGCAGGGCACCGAGGCGCTCACGCGCGTCACGACGAACGTTGCGGCGAAAGTGAAGGAAGCGTCTCCGGCGCCGGATTTGTCTCGCGAGAAGGCGCAGACGTACCTGGGTGAGCCCGTGGCGTTCTCACTCGACACAAAGGCGTGGGAAGGTCGCCTTCGCCGGATCTCGGCGCCGTTCAAGCAGGATCCGCTCATTTTCAGCAGCGAGGCGTCACTCTCCGTCACCGCCGACAACCGCTATTACACCAACAGCGAGGGGACCCGCCTCGCCGACGGCGACGTGCAGTGCCGCATTTTCATTCAGGCGATGACGAAGGCCGACGACGGGATGGAGCTGCCGCTCTATGCCAGCTACTTCTCTCGGACGATAGACGGACTGCCGGACGAAAGGAAATTGGTGGCCGACGCGCGCGACATGATGGCGCTGCTCGCCGGGCTCCGTAAGGCGCCCATCGTGGATCCCTATTCAGGCCCTGCCATTCTGTCGGGCCGCGCGGCTGGCGTCTTCTTTCACGAGATCTTCGGTCATCGTGTCGAAGGTCATCGCCAGCGAAATGCCGAAGACGGACAGACCTTCGGGCGGAAGGTGAACGAGTCCGTGCTGCCGGCATTCCTCAGCGTCGTGTTCGATCCCACGGTGAAGGCGCGCGGCGCCACGGAGCTCATCGGCCATTATCTGTACGACGATGAGGGCGTGCCTGCGCGGCGTGTCACGGTGGTGGACAAGGGCATCTTCAGGACGTTTCTGCTGGGGCGCGCGCCGCTTGCAGAATTCCCGCAGTCGAACGGCCACGGGCGCGCGGAGGGCGGCTTCGTTCCCGTGTCGCGGCAGTCCAACCTCATCGTCGAAGCGAGCCGGACCGTGTCGTCGGCCGCGCTCATCACGATGCTGAAGGACGAGGCGCAGAAGCAGGGCAAGCCGTTCGGTCTGCAGTTCGATAATATCGAGGGAGGGTTCACGATGACCGGCCGCAGCAACCCCAATGCGTTCAATGTGATGCCGAACGTCGTGTACCGCGTCTACACGGACAACCGACCGCCGGAGCTCGTGCGCGGCGTCGATCTGATCGGGACGCCGCTGGCCGCGTTCGGCAAGTTGATTGCCGCGAGCGACCGAATCGATGTGTTCAATGGCCTGTGTGGTGCGGAAAGCGGCAGTGTGCCCGTCTCGGCCTCGTCGCCGGCATTGCTCGTGAGCGAGGTGGAAGTGCAGAAGAAGGCGCAATCGCAGGAAGCGCTACCCATTCTCGCGGCGCCCCCGTCTCAGTCAGGGCCGGGGAAGACCTTCTGATGCGTCCGCATCGTCCGGCGGGTACGTCGAGTCCCTTCTTCCGCAAGCGCGGCGGGTCCCGAGGCAGTGGATGGGCCGCGTGAGCCGTATCGTGATGTCGATGGCGCTCGCGCTCGGCGCGATCGCCGTTCTCGCCGAACGGCCGCGCGCCCAGGACAGTCCCACGCTGTCCGCCATGAAAGACGAACTGGATCGGTCCATGATGCTCCTCCGGCTCGCCGATCAGCCTTCACCGTACTACATCGAGTACGAGGTTGAGGATCGCGCCGCGACGCGCGTCACGGCAAGGCTTGGCGCGCTCGCCGAGGATCTCGCCGGACGCAGCCGCACGCTGCGTGTCGTGGTGCGCGTTGGCGATTACAGCTTCGACAGTTCGTTGTTCAACGCACCCAACTTCGGGTCGGGCGTGCTGCAGCTCGGGGCTGACGGCAGCACGACCGCGCCGATCGACGATGACTACGATGCCATGCGCCGGCAGATCTGGCTTGCGAGCGACGCGGCGTACAAGCACGCTGTCAGCGTGTTCGCGCGCAAGAAGGCGGCGTTCCAGAACCGCACGCACACAGATCCTCTGCCGGACTTCTCGAAGGAGGAGGCCACGACGACCATTCTGCAAGGGCTGCCGCCGACCACTGTCAACCGGGCATGGCCCGATCGCGCGCGGTCGCTGTCGGCCGTGTTTCTCGCGCGAAGCTCTCGTGCGTTCGACAGCTCCGAGGTGTCGGTGGCCGATACGCGCGGGACGCGCTATTACCTGAACAGCGAAGGGTTCAAAGTGGTCGAGCCGATCCAGATCGCGTCCATCCGCGTGTTCGCGGAGGCGCGCGCAGACGATGGGATGATGGTGCGCAACCTGTTCACGCTCGTTGAGAAGAACCTGCAGGATCTGCCGCCGATACCGGAGATCCAGTCGCGTACCGAGGAATTGGCGAGGCACGTGGAGACGGCGCGATCGGCGCCGGTCGGCGAGGAGTATACGGGGCCGGTGCTCCTGCAAGGGCAGGCGAGCGCCGAGATCGTGGCGCAGATACTCATTCCGGCCGTGCTCGCGCGCCGACCGGCGGAGTCGGCCGGTGGTCGGGGCGGCGGGCCCGGGGGGGGACGAGGGGGCGGTCAGGTCACGCCGTTTCTCTCACGCATTGGTTTGCGCGTGCTCACCGATTCGTTCTCACTCGCCGACACGCCATCGCTCAAGGAATTCGGCGGCCGGCCGGTTCCCGGCGCCTACGTCGTGGACGATTTCGGCATTCATCCGAAGGATGTCACCTTGGTCGAGAAGGGGAGACTCGTGACGCTGCTCACGGGACGCGCGCCGATGCGCGGCCTGCTCCAGTCGAATGGACACACGCGCGGGGGCAACGTGCAGGCCGGCGTGATTCAGATGCGGAGCACGGACGCGGTGCCCGCCTCGGAGCTGAGGCGGAAGTATCTGGATCTCCTGAAGGCCCAGGGTAAGGAATTCGGCTACATTGTGCGCGAGGTGTCGAGTCCTGATCAACCAGCCAGCAGCCCCGGTGGACCGGTGATTCTTACCGCGGTCCGAGTGTCGCTCGACGGCGATGAGCAGCCGGTCCGCGGCTTGCGCTTCGGCGCCATCGCGCCGCCCGTGTTTCGCGATCTGCTCGACGCCTCGCGCGAACGCATGCTCTATAGCTACCGCGGCACGTCTCGGGATGCCGTGTCTGTGATAGTGCCCGACCTGATCTTCGAGGAACTCGAGATCCAACGCGCGCGCGAGATCACGCAGAAGCCGCCTTCGGTGCCCTCGCCGCTGACTGATTGAGGTACCCAGGCCCCGACGAGGAGTACCCATGGCCGATATTGTTGCTGGCGCCCGCGTGCTCGTGGTCGACGATGACGAAGGGGCGACGGCGCTCCTGAAGAGGCTTCTCGTCAGGGAGGGATACGTCGTGGACACGGCCTCCGGCGGCGCCTCGGCGCTCGCGGCCATCGCCACGAATCTTCCAGATGTGATTCTTCTCGATGTCATCATGCCGGATGTCAACGGCTTCGCGCTCTGTCGCCGGCTGAAGAACCAGGCGGCGACGCGGTTGACACCGGTGATCATGGTCACCAGCCTCTCCGATCGCGAACCGCGGATCGAGGGCGCCGATGTCGGCGCAGACGACTATCTCACCAAGCCCGTGGACGCGGGTGAGCTCCTGGCGCGCGTGCGCTCGCTGGTCCGACTCAAGCGCTATACCG
>ORMF010905308.1_pt1 | contig 12628 bp, 11 predicted proteins | sample 1779871 | NCBI WGS metagenome assembly ORMF01 (sample SAMEA104232316, study PRJEB22302) | groundwater metagenome | biome: forest; feature: aquifer; material: groundwater | place: USA | collected 2011-08-07 | depth 5.4 m | reverse complement strand
GACGCCGCGGCGGCGATCGATGGCGCACTCGAGGCGTGGGGCGCGTCGCTGACGATCCACGAACGGCTCCGGGTCGCGGCCAGGCTCGGTTCGGACGGGCCGTTCTTCCTGGCCGGCGGGGGGGCGGTCGTCGGGGGCCGGGGCGAGCGGGTCAGCCCACTCCGGGGCGTGACCGGTGAGCCGCCCGGCGTGCTCCTGATCACCCCGCCGCTGGCCCTCTCGACCGCCGCGGTCTTCGCCGCCTTCGACGCCGGGGCGCCGGGGCTCGGTGGGGCCACCCGGACCAGCTCGAGCCACCTGGCCGAGGAGCTCCGGACGGGGCTGACGGCGGCTGCGCTGATGGATCGGGCGGGCGTCCTCGCGGTGGCCAACGACCTCGCTCCGGCCGCCGCCGCGGTCGAGCCGGGTCTGGTCGCCCTGCGCCGGGCGTTGATCCGTCGGCTCGGTCGACCGATCGGGCAGTCCGGCTCGGGACCGACCCTGTGGGTCCTCTATCCTTCTCGGGCGGCGGCCGAGGATGCCGCCGACCAGCTCCGCGCGGCCGTGGCCGAGGGTGCTGTGCCCATTCCCGGGACCGGCCAGCCATCCATCGTCGCGACGGCGATCGCCGTCCGGACCAAACCAGACAGGAGCGATCGATGACCCGCCAGGCGATCTCGACCGGTGGGGCCCCGGCGGCCCTTGGCCCGTACAGCCAGGCGATCGCCACCGACCGCCTGCTGTTCTGCTCGGGCCAGATCGGGCTGGATCCCGCGACCGGCGAACTGGCCAGCGGCATCGAAGCGCAGGCCGAGCGGGTCCTGGCCAACCTGACCGCCGTCCTGGCCGCCGCTGGTCTCGACTGGGGCGACGTCCTCAAGACGACCATCTTCCTGGCCGACATCGGCGACTTCGCGACCGTCAACGCGATCTACGCGGCGCGCCAGGCCGACCCGCCGCCGGCCCGCTCCACGTTCGCCGTCGGGTCGCTGCCAAAGGGAGCTTTGATCGAGATCGAGGCGATCGCCCAGCGTCGCTGAACCCGGTCGCGGGCACTCGGCGCCTGCCGGCGCACGTTTGACACCCCGCTCGGGACGCCCCTACGATGCCCCAGCCCTGATGAAGCCCGAACCCGACCAGACCCGGCCTCGGACCGTCGCGATCGTCCTCGCCGCCGGGCTCGGGACGCGGATGCTGTCGAGTCGGCCGAAGGTCCTCCACGAGCTGTGCGGCAAGCCGATGCTCGGCTACGTCCTCGAGGTCGCGACCGCGGTGACCGGAACGCGGCCACTGGTCGTCTATTCACCGCCGACCGCGGCCATCCGCGAGGTCTTTGCCGAGACCGCCGAGTTCGCGCTCCAGGCTGAGCCGCGGGGGACCGCCGACGCGCTCACGGCCGCGCTCCGGGCACTGCCGTCCGACGTCGCCGAGGTCCTCGTCCTGTACGGCGACGTGCCGCTCATGGAGGCCGACCTGCTGACGACCCTCCTCGAAGAGCATCGGGCGACCGGCGCCGCGCTGTCGCTGGTCAGCGTCGTCACCCTCGATCCGACCGGGCTGGGCCGACTGGTCCGCGACGCAACCGGCGATCTCGAGCGGATCGTCGAGGCCCGCGATGCCGACGATGATGAGCTCGAGATCGACGAGATCAACGCCGGGATCTACGCCCTGGATGTGGCCTGGCTGCGCCGCCGGATCGCCGATCTCGGGCCGTCGGCCACGACCGGCGAGCTGTACCTCACCGAGCTGGTCGCGCTGGCCCGGGCCGATCGGCGACCGGTCGCCACGGTCGAGGTCGGTGACGACGGGACGCTCCTCGGGATCAACGACCGGGCCCAGCTGGCCGAGGCCACCTATCGCCTCCGCGAGCGGATCAACGAGCGGCACCTGCTGGCCGGCGTGACGATGCTCGACCCATCGACCGCCTACGTCGACGCCGAGGTCAGCCTGGCCGTCGATGTCACCCTCGAGCCAAACGTCGTTCTCCGCGGCCGGACGTCGATCGGCCAGGGGACCACGATCGGCAGCGGCTCCCAGCTGATCGACACGACCGTCGGTCGGGACTGCCGGATCTGGGCCAGCGTGCTCGAATCGTCGGAGGTCGAGGACGAGGTCTCGATCGGGCCGTTCGCCCACCTCCGGCCGGGCTCGTCGATCGGCCGCGGGGCGAAGCTCGGCAACTACGCCGAGGTCAAGAACAGCCGCCTCGAGGCCGGCGTCCAGCAGCACCACATGAGCTATCTCGGCGACGCCCACGTCGGCGCCCGAACGAACATCGGCGCGGGCACGATCACGGCCAACTACGACGGCCACCGGAAGTCCCGGACGACGATCGGGGAGGGCGCGTTCATCGGCGTCGACACGATGCTGATCGCCCCGGTCGAGGTCGGTGATGGCGCTCGGACGGGAGCCGGCGCGGTGGTCAACCGCGACGTCCCGGCGGGCAAGTTGGCGGTCGGCGTCCCGGCCCGGATCCGCGAGCCGCGCCCACCGGCGGCCGAGCCCGACCCAGCCGCGCCACCGCCACCGCCCGCCGACCCCGGGCGATGAACCTCCCGCTCCAGGAGCTCCTGGTCATCGTGATCCTGACCGTCCTCGAGGGCTTCTTCGTCGCCTCGGAGATCGCCCTGGTGTCGATCCGGCGGAGCCGGGTCGAGCAGCTCATCGAGGACGGCAGTCGAAACGCCCGTCGGGTCCGCCGGCTGCTCGACGATCCGGGCCGCTTCCTGGCCGTGGCCCAGATCGGTCTGACCTTCCTTGGCTTCTTCGCCTCGGCCTATGCGGCGGTCAGCCTGACCGACCGGCTCAAGGGCCTCCTCGAGCAGTTCTCCGCGTTCCACGACTCGGCCGCCGGGATCGCCCTGGTGATCGTGACGATTCTCCTGGCCGCATTCACGATCGTCTTTGGCGAGCTCGTTCCAAAGACCCTCGCCCTGGCCTTTCCGGAGCGCTTCGCCCTGGCCGTGGCGACCCCGATCGATGTCATCGGGCGGGTCCTCGGCCCGCTGGTCAGGTTCCTGACCGCGATCACCCGGGCGATCACCCGGCCGTTCGGGGCGGACGTGTCGAACGAGAGCCAGATCACCGCCGAAGAGCTTCGCCTGATCGTCGAGCGCGGCGGCCAGCAGGGCATCCTCGAGGCGGAGGAGGAGCAGATGATCAACGCGGTCATCGAGCTCGGCGACCGCCGCCTCCATGAGGTGATGATCCCCCGGATCGACATCGTCGGCCTGCCCGCCACGGCCACCTTCGAGGAGGCAATCGACACGATCGTAGGCGAGGGTCACAGCCGGGTGCCGGTGTACCAGGAATCGATCGACGAGATCCTGGGCATCCTGTACGCCAAGGACCTGCTGCCCTATCTCAAGTCGTCGGCCGCGCCGCGGCCGGCGATCACGTCGATCCTCCGGACACCGGTCTTCGCACCGGAGTCGATGACCATCGACGACCTGCTCCACGACTTCCAGCGCAAGAAGGTCCACATCGCGATCGTCCTCGACGAGTACGGCGGAACGGCCGGGCTGGTCTCGATCGAGGACCTCCTCGAGGAGATCGTCGGCGAGATCCAGGACGAGTACGACGAGGAAGAGGAGATGATCGTCCGACTCTCGGGCAACGAGATCCGGATCGACGGTCGGGTCGCCGTCGACGAGCTGGCCGAGCTGTTCGACATGACCATCGAGCTCGAGGACGAGGACGAATACGACACCATCGGCGGGCTCGTCTTCCACCGGATCGGACGGGTCCCGGTCCCCGGCGACCAGGTCGAGATCGACGGCCTGCGGCTGACCGTCGAGACGACCGACGGCCGCCGGGTGGCCAAGGTCCTGGCCGTCCGCGAGGAACGCTCCGGTGACGACCGCGACGACGACGAGGCCGACCGCTAGCGGTTCTGGCCGAACCGGCTAGGCGCTGATCACCGAGCGGATGATCCGTTCGAGGCCGGCCCGGGCCTCGGGCTCGACCGTGCCGGCCGCATCGAGCTCGGCCAGGGCTTCGTCCCGGTAGCGATGCGCCTGGTCGCGGGTGTAGTCGCGGGCGCCGCTGCGCTCGAGGATCGCGACCGCTTCGGCCAGATCGGTCGCGGCCGGAGTCTCGGCGTGCTGGATGGTCAGCAGCCGCTGCCGATCCGCGCTCGTGGCGTTCTCCATGGCGTACAGCACCGGGAGGGTCTTCTTGTGCCGGGCCAGATCGGTTGGCTCCTTGCCCGTCGTCTGCTCCTGGCCCCAGATCCCGAGCAGATCGTCGTTGAGCTGGAAGGCCAGCCCGAGCGCCCAGCCAAAGGCCCGATAGCGGGCGATGACCGCCTCGTCGTCGGTGGCCAGGAGCGCCCCGGCCTCGATTGAGGCACTGATCAGGGCCGCCGTCTTCCGACCGATCATGTCGAAGTACAGCTCGACCGACATCGTCTCGTCGTGTTCCGAGGTCCAGATGTCGATGTACTGGCCCTCGCACAGGGCCACGCAGGTCGTGTCGTACAGGCGCATCAGCCGGAGGACCTTGGCGTCGCTGAAGCCAAGATCGGTCAGCCGGTGGAGAGCCACCCGACTGAGGCTGAACAGCATGTCGCCGGTGTTGATCGCCTGCGGGATGCCGTGCTTGGCCCACAGGGTCGCTCGGTGGCGGCGCTCGATGTCACCGTCCTCGATGTCGTCGTGGACGAGGCTGAAGTTGTGGCCAAGCTCGACGGCGGCCGCCCCGGGCAGGGCCGGCTCGTAGTTGCCGGTGATCGAGGCGTAGGCCAGCAACCCGAGGAGCGGTCGCATCCGCTTGCCGCTGGCTCCGGCGACGCCATCGAGACCGAGGTGATAGCGGACCATCTCGTACACGCCGTGGGTCGACGGATCGCGATCGCGGACCAGCGACAGGATCTCGTTCTCGGTCGCGGCGATCAACTCGGTCAGGTCGTAGCCGGAGGTCGTGGCGGTCATCCTCGGGCGAGTGTACCGTGAAGCCGTGCCCCGCCCGCGAACGTTCACCACCGACGCCATCGTCCTGAGCCGGTTCGATCTTGGCGAGGCGGATCGCGTTCTGACCCTCATCACCCCGGGCGACGGCAAGCTCAAGGCGATCGCCAAGGGAGTCCGGCGGCCGACCTCGCGGCTCGGTGGCAGCGTCGAGCCGTTCGCCGAGCTCAGGATCCAGCTGGCCCACGGCCGGACGTTCGACGTCGTCACCCAGGTCAGCGTGGGCCACGCCTGGCTCCGCCTGCGCGACTCGCTCGAGCCCGCGGCCACGGCCTGGTACCTGGCCGAGCTGGCCGATCGCTCGCTCGAGGAGCGTCACCCGGCCGAGCCGCTCTACCTCCTGCTCAAGCGCGCCTACGAACTGCTCGATGCGGGGATGGACCCCGGTCGCGTCGCGCGCTGGTACGAGATGCACCTGACCGATGAGCTGGGCGTCCGACCCGAGGTCGACCGATGCGTCGAATGCGATCGGATGCTCGAATCGACCGACACCTTCCGCTGGGTCCCGCCGCTCGGCGGCGTGCTCTGCCAGCGCGAGCCGGGGCCACCGCTCGAGCGGACCGGACTGTCGCTCGACGCGCTCAAGCTCTTGAAGGCGTACCAGCGAATGGACGTCGAAGGGCTGGCCATGCTCCGCGTCCCGGAGCCGATCGAACGCGAGGTCGAGACGGCGATGCGAGACTTCGTCCGGATCGCCCTCGAGCGCGACGCTCGCTCGCTCGACTTCCTCGACGAGGTCCGCGAGGGGCACCGGGGGGCGCTCGTCCGCCACTGACCGATCAGAGGAGAGCCGGATGATCGACGCGACGACCGAGGCCGGGGCGACGGCCGTCGAACGCCTGGGACGGGAGCTCATCGCCTGGCTGACCACGGTCACCCCCGATGGCCAGCCTCAGACCTCGGCGGTCTGGTTCCTGTGGCGGGACGGCGAGTTCCTCGTCTACAGCCTGGCCAAGACGTCGCGGGTCCGGAACATCGAAGCCAACCCCAGGATCTCGATCCATCTGAGCGGCGACGCCGAGGCCAGCGACGTCCTGACGATGGAGGGCGAGGCCCGTATCGACCGCGAGGCCGCAGGCCCGGCCAGCGTGCCCGAGATGATCGCCAAGTACCGCCATCTCATCGACCAGTACGGCTGGACGGTGGAGCGCTACTCGGCCGATTACCCCCTGGCCATCCGCATCCGACCGACCCGCATCCGCTTCGGCTGACCGCTCGAACGTCCCGGACCAGCGCGGACCGCACCGAACCCACCCGCACCCAGCCGCCATCCGGCTAGAATGGCCGCGGCGAGCCGGGACGCGCCGACGTTCGAGCACGGACGACATCCGGAGGTGGCGTGCGAACGCTGGCGGTCATCAATCACAAGGGCGGAGCGGGCAAAACTACGACCTCGGTCAACCTCGCCGCAGCGATCGGTGAGACCGGGGCTCGGGTCCTCCTGATCGACCTCGATCCGCAGGCATCGGCATCCGACTGGGTCGGCGCCCACGATGAATCGCGCGGGATGTTCGACGTGTTCGTCGGCTCGGTCGACTTCGCGGCGCTTGCCCAGCGGACGATCGTCCCGGGCGTCGACATCGTGCCCTCCTCGCCCTGGTTGGTGACCGCCGAGCGGACTCTGATGGGCGACCTTGCCGCCTCATTCGTGCGGGCCATCAACCGGCTGCCGACGAACTGGGACATCGTGATCGCCGATTGCCCGCCCTCGATCGCCTTCCTGAGCGTTGCCGCGCTGACCGCGTTCCACGAGGTCCTCATCCCGGTCGAGACGCACGCGATCGCGTTGCCCGGGGTGGCCAGCCTGATCCGCGAGATGGACCAGATCCGGAACACCCTCAACCCCGGGCTCGGGCTGCCCCGGATCCTGGCCGGACGGGTCAACCGGACCGTCCACAGCCGAGAGGTCCTCGACGAGCTCCGCCGGACGTATGGCGATCTGGTCCTCCAGACGACCATCCGCGACAGCGTCCGGCTGGCCGAGGCGGCCGGGATGCGCCTCCCCGTGACCCTGAGCGCTCACGACAGCAAAGTGGCCAACGACTTCCGCTCGGTCGCCGCCGAGGTCCTCGGGCTGCGTCTGCCATCCTCCCCGGCGCTCGACGAAGAGGCATCGGGGGGCTGGCGACGCTGGCTGTCGCGGACCCCCGCTGCGCGCTGAGCCGCGGATGGACGCGACCGGGCTGCTCGCGCTCCTGGTGGTGATCGTCGCGCTCGACACGATCGCGATCGGGGCGCTCGTCCTCCTGACCCTGCGCCGCCCGCGGATCCGCCTGGACGGCTGGTCGGGTCGAGGTGCCGGCGCCTGGTCGGGTGCCGCGCTGACCCCGCCGCTCGCCGCGGACGCTCCTGCGGCCGCGACCGGAAACCGGGCCGACGGGGCGGCGCTCGGGACGGCCGAGCCAGACCCGCTGGCGGATGCGATCACGGCGTTCCTTGGCCGGTCCGACGGGCTGTTCCGGTCCGGCGGTCCGGCGGTCGCACCAACGGCTCCGCTGGCCGCGGAACCGACGTCGGCAGCCGCGTCTCAGGCAGCCGCGTCTCAGGCAGCCGCGTCTCCCGTGACCGCGTCTCCGGTGGCCGATGAACCGGCCTTCCGACCGGTGCCCGTCGTGGCCCTCCTTCGCCCGAGCCGCTACGTGGCCTCCGGGAATCGCCCGCCCGCTCCGACGTCCCCGGCGCCCGATTCGACCCCGGCGCCCGCGACGGAGACGGCGCCGGGGGCCCTCGACCGCGGGCCCGTGCCGGTTGCGATCGACGCTGGGCCGGCCAGGACGCCCAGCGAAGGGGTCGCGGTGGCCAACCTGCCGCCCGGTCCGGCTCCGCAGCCGGAACCCGGTTTCCCGTCTCGACCGGCGACCCGCCTGACGACGGCCCTTACGGCCATCGATCCTGAACTTTCGGTCGTCGCCGAGGCTGCCCTGGTCGCCGCCGCGGCCCGCTTGAGTCCGGTGATCGCGGGTGTCCTCCGTGAGCGCAGCCGGGCCGGCGATGTCGTCCGGGTCGTCGCCCCAGGCCGGTTTTCGATCGATCTGCCGGACACGACCACGATTGGAGCCGGGGTGCTGGGGGCGCGGCTCAGAGATAGCTGCGAGGCCTGGCTCGCAGCTGAGCTGCCACCCCTCCGACTCGACCTTGCCGCGGCCGCCCTGGCCGGCGGCGAGATGGGCTCCGGTACCACCATCGCCCGCTCATCCGGGCCCGAACGCCGTCGCCTGAGCACGCCAGGCACCTGACCGCCGACCTTGCCTTGGTGCCGGTCAGCACCGACACCACAAGCGTCGCCAGGGAGTTCGGGGCGGTGGAGTAGGGTCCGGTCCGGAAGGCGATAGAACGTTCGTACTGGACGGGAGCCGCCGATTCGGTCATGATTCGCCCCATCATCGATGGTCCGGCTCATCCGGACACCGGGACATCATCGGATCGCTATCGGTCCAAGGAGGAACAGGCCATGCGGACAGGGGTCCGTCATCGGTTGGTTCGAGCCCGCGGGGGACGCTTGCTCCGTCCGCTCGCCTGGGTCGCGGCCGTGGGGCTGATCGCTCTGTCGTTCGCCGGGCCGGCGGCCGTCGGAGCAGCCAGCCCACCCAGCCCGACCTACGGTTCGGCCATCGTCGACGGTGCAACGGGCGACTGGGCCCTCGGCGCCGACCTTTTCGCGCCCATGACGGACGCGGGCAATCCCGCCAAGCCCGTCGTGGCGAATCTCTACCTGCGCTATGACTGCTCCAGTGGCACGCTCTTCGCGCTCGTCCTCAGTGCCGACGGAACGCAGTTTCAGCAGACCCGTCCGGAGAACGCCTACATCCGGCTGGATGGCGCCGGCAAGTCCGTCAGCGGCCTGAGCGGCAACGACGGCAGCCCACCCGACTTCTCGTGGATCAACGGCGACGGCGCCCTGGCCGATGGCTTCGAGGCCTCGGTCGCGATCCCCACCGGCAGTCACACGGTTCGGGCCCACATCCTGCGGCCGGACGACAGCCAGGATGGCTATCAGTCGGTGGACGATGTCGGCCGGGACATCCCGCTCGATCTCGCCTGCGAGACGGGGACCACAGAACCGACCGCCACCGCCCGCCACGATCCGACCCCGACCCCGGGCGGCACGGTCGAAGGCGTGACCGCCACCCCCAAGATCACCCTGCCACCGACCTCGACGATCGACTCCGACGGTCAGCCGCCGGTCGCCTCGCTGTCGATGGTCTTCCTGGGACTCGGCCTCGTGATGGCCGGAGCCCTGTTCCTGCTCGACAAGCCCAAGCGAGCCGCCGGACGACGCCGGCGCTAGCCTCAGCTGACCAGGTTCGATCGGCCGGAGCGACCCTCCGGCCGATCGTCGTTCTCGCCGCCCGCGCGGCGGTGAGGCCCTGATCCGGCGCGCGATGGCGCTCGGTCTCGGTGGAGTGGCGGCCGCGCTTGCCGCCGGGGTCGGGATGGCGTTCCAGATCGTCCCGGATCGGGTCGCCCGCGCCAAGAACCCGGTCCTGCGTCGGCCGCCCTACCCCGCCTCGGATGACGCCCAGGCGCTCCATGGCCGGTTGACCGTGGTCGACCTCCACGCCGACTCACTGCTGTGGGGCAGAGATCTGCTCCGCCGAGCCTCGCACAGCCACGTCGACGTCCCGCGCCTGATCGAGGGTGGGATCGCCGTCCAGGGGCTCGCGGTGTGCACCCAGGTGCCACGCCGGGTGAACCTCGAGCGCAACGACGACCGGACCGACGATGTGACCCTCCTGGCGCTCGCCCAGCGCTGGCCATGGGCGACCTGGCGAAGCCGCCTGGCTCGAGCCAGCTATCAGGCGGACCGGGCCCACGCTATGGCCACCCGATCAGGCGGCCGGTTGGCGATCCTGACCTCCGTCAACGCCCTGGATGGCTACCTGGCCCGACGGGCGCGTGACCACGCGATCGCCGCCGGTTTCCTGGCCATCGAGGGTGCCCATGCACTCGATGGCGACCCGGCCAACGTCGAGGTCCTTGCCGAGGCCGGCTACCGGATGATGTCGCCGACCCATTTCTTCGACAATGCCTTTGGCGGCTCCGCCCATGGGATCGAGCAGGGCGGGCTGACGGCCCGTGGCCGGGAGATGGTCGCTCGAATGCAGGCGCGCGGGATGATCGTCGACGTGGCCCACGCCTCGGTGCGGACGATCGACGATGTCCTCGACGCGGCCACCCGACCGGTGATCGCCTCGCATACCGGCGTGCGCGGCGTGGCCGACAACGTCCGCAACCTGTCCGACACACACCTGCGGGCGATCGCCGGGACCGGCGGGCTGATCGGGATCGGGTTCTGGCCGACCGCCTCGGGCGGCGAGGATGCCAGGGCGATCGCGCGCTCGATCCGCTATGCGGTGGCGATCGCCGGGATCGACCACGTCGGGCTGGGCTCCGATTTCGACGGCGCCGTGCCCGTCCCGTTCGACGCCACCGGGATTGTCCAGGTCACCGAGGCCCTGCTCGCCGAGGGCTTCGATGAGCCAGCCATCGCCGCCGTCATGGGCGGCAACGCCGTACGCCTGCTCCGAACCGTGCTCCCGGCCGGCTGATCCAGGGGCCCCGTCTGCTAGCATCGCCCGACCAACGTCCCTGCGACCGTCCCTGCCACGGCCGGTCGCCCCAGCGGAGTCGCCCGTCGTGACCCAACCCCCCAGCTCCGATCCGAATTCCGTCGCGCCCGCCGTCGCCAACCTCGAAACGATCGTCTCGCTGAGCAAACGTCGCGGGTTCATCTTCCCGTCGAGCGAGATCTACGGCGGGATCAACGCCGTGTGGGACTACGGGCCCCTGGGGGTCGAGCTCAAGAACAACGTCAAGCGGGCCTGGTGGCGGGCGATGGTCCAGGAGCGCGACGACATCGTCGGGCTGGACGCGGGGATCCTGATGCATCCCGAGGTCTGGGTGACATCCGGTCACGTCGGCTCGTTCAGCGACCCGCTGGTCGAGTGCGCGACCTGCCGTCGGCGCTACCGGCTCGACGAGCTGCCGGGCGCCGAGGACCTGTCGGCGACCGACCTGCGCGACGAGGGGATCGTGGAGCGCCTCGGCCTGAAGTGCCCCAACGACGGTGGTCCGCTGTCGGCGCCGCGTAGGTTCAACCTGATGTTCAAGACGTTCATGGGCCCGGTCGAGGAGGACGCCGCGGTCGTCTATCTGCGGCCCGAGACGGCCCAGGGCTCGTACGTCAACTTCAAGAACGTCCAGCAGTCCACCCGCAAGAAGGTCCCGTTTGGGATCGCCCAGATCGGGAAGAGCTTCCGCAACGAGATCAGCCCGGGCAACTTCGTCTTCCGAATGCGCGAGTTCGAGCAGATGGAGATGCAGTATTTCGTCCGGCCGGAAGCCGCCGCCGCAGCGGCCTTCGAGGACTGGCTGCCCCGCCGGCTGGCCTGGTACGAGGCGTACGGCGTCACGCCCGAGCGGCTGCGGCTGCGCGAGCATGCCCCCGACGAGCTGGCCCACTACGCCAAGAAGGCGGTCGACGTCGAGTACCGCTTCCCGTTCGGCTGGAAAGAGCTCGAGGGCGTCCACAACCGGGGCGATTTCGACCTCTCTCGCCACGCCGCGGCATCGGGCGAGAACCTCGAGTACTTCGACCCGACGACCGAGGAGCATTTCGTGCCCTGGATCGTCGAGACGGCGGCCGGCGCCGACCGGGCGGCGTTCACCTTCCTGATCGACAGCTACCGCGAGGAGGAGGTCCGCGGCGAGACCCGGGTCTCGCTGGCGCTCCATCCCGACCTCGCCCCGTACAAGGTGGCCGTCCTGCCGCTGCTCAAGAAGCGGCCCGAGATCGTCGAGCTGTGCCACCGGATCAAGGCCGACCTCAAGCGTGACGTGATGGCCGTCTACGACGACACGGCGGCGATCGGCAAGCTCTATCGCCGTCAGGACGAGATCGGGACGCCGTGGTGCGTGACGGTCGACGTCGACTCGCTCGAGGACGGCAAGGTCACGATCCGCGATCGTGACACGATGACCCAGGAACGGGTCGCCGCGGACCAGGTCAAGGCGATCGTGCTGGCCCGCCTTGCCGCCACCCGACCCTAGGACGGTGGGGTCACTCGGATGACGATCGCGAAGACCGGAGCCGACCCGGCCATTGCGCTCCGGGTTCGCGCCCGTTACCGTCCGGCCAGCAGCCTCGACGAGGCCGCGGCAGACGGGGGTCACGTGCCGGTCCGGATCCGAACGCTGGGCAGCGTTCTCGTTGCGCTCGCCTGTTCGATCCTCCTCGCGCTGCCCGCCATTGGCGCAACGCCGGCAACCGCGATCCGGGCCACCGACGCCGCCGCGCCCGGCGGCCGCCTGGTGGTCCTGTGGCGTGACGCCGCACCGGCCCAGCTCAAGCTGTCGGGAGTCCGGACGTTCGTGCGTTCGGCCGTTGCGCAGCGAAGCGTGGTCACTGCGCTCAGCGGTCGGGCCGGCCGGGTTGCCGCCACCCTGCGGACCGACCCGCGGGTGATCGCGGTGGGCGCCGCTGCGGTCGCCCACGCGCCGGCCTTCCCGACCGATCCGCCATCCGACCCGCTCTACGGCGAACAGGAGGATCTGGCCCAGATCGACGTGCCGCAGGCCTGGCAGACCACGACCGGGGATCCGAGCGTGGTCGTGGCGGTCATCGACAGTGGGGTCGATCTGAGCCACCCGGACCTGGTCGGGACGACCGTCGTCTCGCCCCG
>ORMF010331557.1_pt1 | contig 12628 bp, 8 predicted proteins | sample 1779871 | NCBI WGS metagenome assembly ORMF01 (sample SAMEA104232316, study PRJEB22302) | groundwater metagenome | biome: forest; feature: aquifer; material: groundwater | place: USA | collected 2011-08-07 | depth 5.4 m | reverse complement strand
TAGAGCGCCTCAATGGCATTGAGGAGGCCAGCGGTTCGACCCCGCTCAGGTCCACCAAATTTTACGCGGCAAGTGCCTAGGCACTTGCCGCCTTATTTTTGGCCAGCACAAAATTTAAACCAGCCTCATTACCTTCGCACTCTTCGGATGCCCCGCCAGACCTTCCCCGTAAAGAGGCGGCCGGTAAAGCTCGGCCAGACCCTTGACAGCAAACCGGTTCCTTAATTCATCGTCCCTCACAAAAAAAGCATTCACTCCCCTTTGATCGCAGCCAACCAGCGTATAGCCTTTTTGCCTTCCAAGATTGGCCATTGCCAATAAACTGCCGCCGAAATAATCGGTGCCTCCCCATCGGTAGTGCGGGTCGTAATCGATGACACGGCTTTCACTTGGGGGGACGCTGGCGTTGTATTCGATTACGATCACGCGCGGCCGGTAACGGGCGTCCAACGCCTTCCATATCCAGTAATCATTGCCGTCCACGTCTATGGACAAGAGGTCAAAATCCGCGGGCACCCGGTATTTTTCAAACAGCCCGTTGATGTTTTCGGCCGTGATGAACTCTTTTTTGATCGAGAGCAGGAATTCGCTACTGTCCCCGTCCATCATCAGACCTTGCCATCCCCGCCGCTCGCGCAGATAGCGCGTGTTGCATTGGAAACCGGTGCCTGTCCCGAACTCCACGAAGTAGCGGTTCGTCGTCCCTATCCGCCCGAACAAGGCCAGCAGTATCCCGTCTTCGCCGTTTTGCGAATAAACCTTGTATTCAAACCGGTTGACGCCCCGGATGGGCCCGCGTCTGGCGCTCCATTTGATGCGCTCCATATAAAAAAAGACTTTGCAGCGGACGTAAACGGGGCGAATAAAATTTTTAATCGCTGCCAGGGGCCCTGCCATATTAATTCAACCTATCCGCGCGCTGCAAAACCAGGCACGAATTCTTGGACCCGAAGGCCAGACAGTTGCACAGAGCGTAGTCCACTTTGCCCGGCACTGCCTCGTTGGGCGTATAGTCGAGGTCGCAGGCCGGGTCCGGGTTTTCATAATTGATGGTGGGCGGTATCTCCTGCCGCGTCAGCGCGTAAATCGCGGCGGCCACGCCGGCGGCCCCGCAAGCGCCCTGGGGATGGCCTATCATGGACTTCGTGGCCGAGGTCTTGAGCCGCGCGCTGGATGCGCCGAAAAACCGCTTGATGGCCAGTGTTTCTATGACGTCGTTCATAGGCGTCGAAGTGCCGTGCAGGTTCACATAATCCACGCGCCCTTTATCCACACCCGCGTCCGCCAGCGCCAGCTCCAGCGCCCGAGCCGGCTCTTCCCCCGAAGGATCAATCATGACGCGGTGATACGCGTCACAGGTCGAGCCGTAGCCCAGCACGGCCGCGTAAATCTTGGCCTTTCTTTTTTTGGCCGAGCCATAGCTCTCAAGCACGAACATCCAGGCGCCCTCTCCCAGCACAAAACCGTCGCGGTCGGCGTTAAATGGCCTTGAGGCGCGTCTCGGAGACGCGTTGAAATTGCTTGAGGTAACTTTCATACGGTCGAAACCCGCCATGATACCCGCCGTGATGCAGGCCTCGGCGCCGCCGGTGAGCACCATCGGGATCTCGCCGTGCCTGATCATTTTCATCGCGTAGCCTATGGCGTCGGTGGATGACGTGCAGCCGGTGGAAAGGATGTGGCTGAAACCGCGCAGGCCCAGGTAAATAGATATCTCGCTGGACAGCATGCCGACGAAAGACGACGACACCGCGTAGGGCGTGGCCTTCTTAGTTTCGTGATTAAAAAAATGGGCGTACTGTGACTCAGCGAAATCCACACCACCGGCCCCGGTCCCCAGCATCACACCAATACCGCGGCGCTGGTCCAGAGAAAGCGCGGGCAGGTCCACGCCGGCGTCGGCGAAGGCCTCGAGCGCGGCGGCCAGACCCAAAGGCATCACGCGCGGGACGCGACTCTGGTCCTCAGGCTTGATGTATTTTCGCGCGTCGAAACCCTTCACCTCACCCACGACGCGGCTTCGGAGCCCGTTGGGCTCGAACAAAGTGATGGGCCCCAGGCCCGACATCCCGGCCCCAAGCCCTTTAAAAAAAGCCTCTCGGCCCAGACCCAGAGGGCTCATGACGCCGACGCCGGTGATGACGGGAGTGTTTGCATTCATGGAGATGCCGTTTCTTTAGGAAAGGACTAAAGCGTGCCTGTAATAAAACCTATGAAACCTATGGATATAGCGCCGGCCAGCGCGGCCATTAGGGTGGTCTGGGGGTGGTGCTTGATAACTTCGCTCAAGAGCGCGTGCAACACGATGAACAAAAACCCCCCTCCCACGTGGCCCAGCACATAACCGACCCAGCGTGACGACTCGGGGACCAGTACGAGAAACCCGACGAGACCACCGGCCAGCGTCGTAACCGATTCGAGAGAAAAAGTGATCAGGAAAGATTTTTTGCGGCTCATTCCCGAGCCGCGCGCCACCAGCGTCAGCGCCATGCCCTCGGGCAGTTTGTGATAGACCACGGCCAGGAGGATCAGGGCGCCAACGCCCGATTGCGTCAGATAGCCGCTGTAAATCGCCAGACCGTCCATGAAGCTGTGTATGGCCAGCGCCGACACCATGGTCAGCGTCAGCGCCTTGAAGTTGACTTCGGTGTGCGTGGCCGCGCAGGCCGGACACACGTGGAAGAAAAATTTTTGTACCAGCAAAAAAAGAAAATAACCTGATATCACACTGACGCTGCCGGCTTTCCAGCCGATGAGCGAGAACGTCTCGGGGACGATCTCCAAAAGCGTGACGGCAAGCAGCGCGCCGGCCGCGAAAGAGATCAGCACGCAGAGGCCCACGTGGTTGATCTTTTTAAAGCTGACGGCCATCAGCGCGCCCAGCGTCGCCATCAAAACGGCGAGCACCAGCCTCAGGAGCATCCAGTCGGCAAAACCGTAATTTTCAAATAAATTCATGAAATAAGCAAACACAGCGGGTTCATGGGCGCAGCACGGACGTGTTGGGCAGGTATTTTAAAAATTAAGCGGGGTAGAGCTTATGAAGAGTACCGGCTTCTGATTACGACCTCGGCGCGATTCCAATCTTCCCTGTCGTGGCCGTGCTCATAACCGCGCTCCACAAAAAACTGGTAAGCGAGCTTTTCTATCTCAGCCTGATAGCCGGAACCCCGGCCGTTGGTATTTGCGGAACCCTTTCTTATGGTAGTGCTAGCAATCTTTGCCATACCTGTATCCTCCTTAGCGGTAATTGATTATTTTTGCAAAACTTAAGCCAAAAATCAAGTGTTTTAAAACAGCGGCGTCTGTGGCTGTCCTGAAGGCCGGGGAACGGCCAGCGCCTTGAAATGGGCCAGCATTTGGGCCTCGACGGCCTCAAAATCGCTTTGGCGGTAGCTGAACGAGTGGCTGTCGTCCAGCGCGCTGAAGTAAAGCACCCCCCGGGCGGGGGCCTCACCGTAAAGCTTTTTAAAAACAAGCGCGTAAAGCCCCAGCTGCAGCGCATAGCCCTCGGCCGTGGCCTGCTTTTGGGCCGCGGTGATGACATTGGTCTTATAGTCCAGCACCACCCACTCTTTTCCCGCGCTGAAAACCAGGTCCATTTGGCCTTTCAGCATGCCGTACCGTGTCTTATAAATAAAGGGTAGTTCGCAATAACAGCGCTCGGCGCGGCGCACGACCTGCCCCCAAGGACCCCCCCAAAACCGCGCAACACTCTCCTCCATCTCCTTTTTCTCGGCCCCACCCAGCGTCCGGGTAAACGCGCCAAGCAGTGATTTTTTAAATTTTTGGCCACGCCGCTGGACCAGGTGCTCCATGATGTGGTGAAACAGCGCGCCGAACTCGTTACGCCCCCTACGCGGCGCATCGGTCTCCGCGTCTTCGGCATGAACCAACTCTACCTCGGCGTCAAACGCCTTCAGCGGCGCGCCGCCGTCTTTCAACGACTGCGAGAGTATCTCAGTCACCGTCGCATCGTAAACGGCATCATACTGCTTCGGCGGAAATTCTAGCTTCTCTTTCAATGAGCGCAAAAACCGCTCGTCCCAACCGTCGACGCGACGCCCGTCCAGCGGCGTGAGCGTATCCAGCGCGGCGCGCACCGGGGGGTGCTCGGCCAAGCGCGAAATCCGCGCCGTGTCCTGGCGGGGCGCGGGCGTCGCGTGGGGGCTGAGCCTGCGCACAGAGAACCCTTCAAAGTCTAAGAATTCCGAGGCCTGGGTTTCCGCGTTCAGACCCAGCGCACGGGCCAGGCGCCCCATCCACGAGGGCGCCCGTCCCTCGCCTTCTTCGCCGCCTTCGCTTAAACCGGACAGGATTAAATGCTCCTTGGCGCGCGTCATGGCCACGTACAGCACACGCAGGTCTTCGGCGTTTTCCTTTTCGGTTAGAGACGCGGCGATGCAACTGTAGCTCAAGTCCGGCAGAAATTTCCCGGACCACGGGTCGCGCACGCGCAACCCGAAGCCGGCCCCCCTGGCCGCCAGAAAATGGCCGCGGCCACTTTTTTTGCCGGCTCCCATGTCGGCGATGATGACGCAGGGAAATTCCAGCCCCTTGGCCGCGTGCACCGACGAAAGCATGACAACATCGCCGGCCTGCGCATCCACGCGCGCCTCCGGGCTTTCGGCGTCACGCTCGGAGAGACCCTGCAAAAACCGTACGAAATCCGCGATACCAAACACCCCTTTTTGCTCGAGCTGTCCGGCCATTTCCAAAAGCTTGCGTAAGTTGGCCGCCTTTTGGCGCCCCTGGGGGCCGGCCAGCACCTTGGCCTCGTACTGCGTCGCGCGCAGCAAAAAGCCCAGCACTTCCGAAAGACGCAGTCTGCTCTTGTCGCGCCTGATCGACGCCAGCACCTCTTTGAAGCGCTTTAGCTTTGCGGTATCTTCCGGCGAGAGCCCATCGACGGCGGCCAAGTCCGGCAGCGCGCCGGCCAGCGGCCGGTCGTCGTCGCCTTGCTTGGCGCGGCGTGCCAGCCAAAAAAGGCCGTTATCGCTGACACCGAAAAGCGGCGAGCGCAGCACCCCGGCCAGAGGGATGTCGGCATCGATATCTTCGATTAATTTCAAAAAATTGAGTACGTCCTTTATCTCCTGCTTCTCATAAAACCCACGGCCTTTCAGCGTGAAATAAGGCACCGAGGCCTCCTGCAGCTCCTTCTCATACAAACGAGAGGATGTGGTCGCCTTAAAAAGCACGGCGATATCCCCGTAGCGTATCGGGCGTCCATGGCCGCCCTCTTCCACCGTCATGCCGGAATCGACCATCTGGCGTATGCGCGACGCCAGCGTGCGGGCCTCGAGAATGCGTACCGCGTTCTTGCCGCGCTCATCGTCTTCGGATTTAAAAAAACACAGCAGCTCGACACAGCAGGACTTGGCCGCCTTGAAAGACGCCATGGGCTTCAGCGGCCTGAAGGCATCGCCTGTGAACGCCGCAAACACGCGGTTCACAAACGCCAGGACCTCCGGCCTTGATCTATAGTTATCGCTCAAGTAAACGCTACGCGGCCCGCCCGCGGCCCGCCGAGGGCCGCCGCACCCGAACACATCAGGATCCGCGTGCCGGAAACCGTAAATCGACTGCTGAGCATCGCCGACCAGGAAAAGATTGTCCCCCCTGGCGATGAGCCGGATAATCGCCGCCTGCAGAGGGCTGGTGTCCTGATGCTCATCGAGTAGAATATGGGAAAACTGCTCTTGCAGGCGGCGGCGCACTTCCTTATGCTGCACCGCATCGCCGGACAAAAGCCGGTAAGTCAAAAAAAGCAGGTCATCGAAGTCATAGCATCCGCGCTTTCTCTTTTCACCGTCATAGGCGTCCTGGAAGCGTCGGAAAAGACGCAAAAATTCTTTCTTCATGGGCTCGGCGGCCCTTTGCACCTGCAGCGCGGCCCAGGCGTCCAAAAGATCACGTACCGCGGCGATGCTTTCTTTATGCCTGCCTCTGCGGTGCAGGGTATCGCCCCACTCGCGCACGCGGTGAAGCAGCGGCCAGACCTCTTCGCCGGTCTCGGTCTCGAGCAGAGCGCGCAGTTGGGCGGCCGTTTTTCTCATTGCCTCGGCCTCGGGCCCGGCCTGTGACAAAAATGCGTCCAGCCCGGCAAGCAGGCGGCGGCGCGCTGCTTTTTCTTCGGAGGCACCGCTGTCGTGTTTAAACAAAGAGGGGTCACCTCCCAAGGCACGGTCCAGATCGTAAAACTGTCCTATCGCCTCACTTAGCGGTCTTTCGTCATAATCGGTCAGAAGGCGCACGCAGTCAGGGTTGGCCGCCTGCTCTTCGAACAGCCTCTCCATCACGGCAGCCATGAGTATCTCGGACTCTCCGTCGGCGAGGATTTTGAAATGCGGGTCCACACCGGCTTCGATGGGATTTTCTTTGAGAATTTTGGCGCAGAGACTGTGTATGGTGCTGATTTGGGAATTTTCCAGCATGCGTCGGTGCGCCTCGAGCCCACGGAGGCCGCATTCGGCGACCAAAAGCCCTTTCATTTTATTAGCCGCCTTGTCCGTGAAAGTGATAGCGAGCATGCGCTCGGGCGCGGTCCCCTGATGCGTGAGCGCCCGGAAATAGCGCTCCACCAGCACCGTGGTCTTTCCGGAGCCCGCGCCGGCGAAGACGCGCAGTTCCGAACCGAAGGACTCGATGGCCTGGCGCTGTTCCTTAGAGTATATTTTCATGGCCCTGTCTCGGTAGCGGATTCGGAATAAATCAGCTTCCATTTTTCGAAGCGGCACACCGAGTCGAAGCGGCAATAGTCGCAGGACTTGGAGTCCACCGCGATGTCGGCCTTTCTCAAACGGCCGACATAAGTGGCGATCAGAGATTCGGAGCGCGCCAAAAGCGCGTCGATTTCGACCCTGGAATACAGCCTGCGCTTGCCTGCCTTAAGCGCCTCGGGCGAGTGCTCGCCGTAGATACCCTGCTCGTTTGAATTTTCAAGAAAACGCAGCTCCGCACCCACCGGGTCCAGGCCCAGCAACCGTTTCACGGCCAGCATGTATATCGGCAGCTGTAGCTCAAGACCCTTCTCTATTTTGACACTCAGGGAGTCTTTGCGTGAAGCGGATGATTTTTTATAGTCCACCACCAGCGCCTGATCGGCGTCGCGTACGCGGTCGACGCGGTCGATCTGTCCCTCGATGCGTATGTCGCCCAACGGTGATGGAATCACCAGAGGCGGCAGCGCGCCCGTCGCTCCGCGGCCGAAAGTCAGCTCGAAATGCGTCGGCACCAGATTTCTTTTTTCAGCCAGCGCTTTCTCGCGCTGCACGAAAAGCGAAAGCGTGCGCCTCATACGCTCACCGAGCATTTTCTGCCGGTACAGCGGCTGACGCGCCAGCGTCCCCTGCTTCAAAATTGATTCGAACTTTTCCATCAACACCTTCTTGATCCTCTCGGTGTCGCGCCACAAAAGCGGGCTTTCGCGCGTTTCCGTCGGCAACTCTTTGTAGAACTCTTCCAGCGTCCGATGTAAAAGGTCTCCGATCTCTCTGGGCCCGCTGCCCTCCGGAGGCTCGACCAGGCTCAGAACCCTTCCTGCGAAATACTTAAACGCGCAGTTGGCGTAGATCTCAAGACGCGTCGCGCTGAAGCTGCGGAACTCCGCGAACAGCTTTTTCGCCCCCGCGTCGCTCAGTCCGGCCGAGGAACCGGCGGCCGCGTTGGCCAGCACTTCGCGGAAGTCGGGACGCGTTAGCCACGCGTTCAAAACCGGCAGCATCTGCCCCGCCTGCGACGGAGCGCGCTCCGGTTGAAACAACGTATCGGCCAGCCCTTGAGTGACCTCGCTTTCGCTGCACCACTCCCGGGGTCCCGGCAGAAAATCTTCCAGGTCTTTTTTGATCTCCGGTATTTCCTTGAAGCATTTTCTCACCTCTTCCACGAAGAAAGAGGTCAGGCAGGGCCGTCCCTCCATGTCATAAAGCGGCGCGGTGAGATACAACCTCTCTCGGGCGCGAGAGACACCCATATAAAAGAAATATCTCTCGCCCGAAAAGCGCCAGCGTCGCTCGTCCAGCACCACGCCACGCTTGTTCATTTCGCGACGCTCGACATCTTTAAATAACGCGTCCTCTGTCACCTCCTGCGGAAAACCCTTTTCCAGGAGGCCCGCCATGAACACAACCTTGTATTCCTTGGGCAGCGCCATCACGACATCGTATACCTGCACCCGGTTTCTTCCCTGGGGCTTAAGAGAAAAAAGAGCCTGCTCCAGCGACTCCTGCAGCCCTTTCATGAACGCCTGCCCGTCGAACCGGCGCGTCTTGGCGTCCGTGTGATAATCGCCGGCGCTTCGAAGCAGCGCCTGCAAACAACGGAGCGCCTCCTCATCGGCCTTGTCCCCGGGGATGACCTGAATTCGGCCCAGCGCAGCCATCAGCGCCGCTGTGAGCGCCGGCGCCGAACGCGCGCCTTGCAGCACGTCGTCCAGGGACAGCATCCGGCTCAGCGCCGCGGCGGCAGGCAGCGCGGCCGCTTCGGCCGACACCGCGAATTTCTGCCAGGCCTCCTTGCCTTCCAAAATATTAGCCGCGGCGGCAAGCGATTCAAGCGTGTGCGCGGCATCCCGTTCCTCCGGTGAGCAAAAATAGCTCGATCTGAGCAGGAAGAACACATCCTCACGCATCCAGTTCTCCTGCGTGAGATTGAGCAACTTGTGCAGAGCCAACGCCAGACCGTTCTCTATGAGTTTTTTGCGCTCGTGCACGTGCACCGGGACGCCCAGGTCCGCGAACACCGACTCGATGATTGTCTCGTAGGGACCGATACTTCTTAAGATCACGCAGATATCGCTGAAATGCAGAGCGCTTTCCCTATAAAGCGCCTTGATCTGGCGCGCGATCATCTCGACCTCAACACGCGCGTTGCTGGCGGCAAAGATATTGACCGACTGTTGGGGGCGCTCGTAGCGCAGCGGATGTTCGAGAAAAAGGTTTTTCTCAAGATGCGCAAGCGCCGTGTCGACAGTCCTCCGGCTCTGCGAGGGGAGTCCCTTGGCCTGCCTGAACCCGGCCTTGGACAGGAAACGTAGCGTCCTTTGCGGGTATTCGAACAGCGCGCGCCTGCCTGCGTCTTCGGGCAAGGTGAGTGTGACAACCACACGACCGGCATGACGCGCCAGATACTGTATCAACCGCTCTTGCGCACGCGTAAAGTGATAAAAACCGTCCAATAGGATCAGCTCGGACCCCACGGGCTCCAACGCAAGCAGTGCCTCGATATCTTCTTCGGCCTCACTGAAGCCTATGTCTTTGAGCCGCTTTTCGTAGTTTTTGAAGACAATGGAAAAATCTTTGAACTTCAACCGGAACGCCGGCCGCTTCAGGAGTCGCTGGCTCAACCTCTCGAATTCCTGCATGCTGAAAAGGCCTGACTTGAATTCTTTGATGGCATCCAGAAACAGGTGCCTGAAACCGGTAAAACCCAGGGCCGGCCCGAAGTACTTGAGCTCCGGGGCCTTTTCCTCTAGCACGGCTTTCAGCACCTGATGGCGTAGCGCCTCGCCGGGACGGCGCGTGAGCGCCGCGCCTAAAAGCCTTGAGGTGAAATCGTTGATGGTGAGTATATGCGCGTTGAACAGGCCGCCCTCGCCCACCGCTTCCTTCTTAAGCACCAGGTTCTGTATTCTCTCGGCATGCTCACGGCTGGGTAAAATAAAATAGGAGCGGCTGTCTATACCGCCCTTGGTTTTTAGTATTTCGTTTCTAAAAAGGTCAATGCAGTAGGTGGTTTTACCTGTACCTGGAGGGGATGCCAGAAGTTCTAGCTTAGGGGTCGGGGGTCGGGTGGCCATTTATTAATAAACCAAAAATTATGATAGCACATCCCCGCTACCTATAAAAAAATAAAAAAGAGCCCTTGAGAAAGGGCCCCTTGAGATGAAGTTTAGCGAAGTACGGCGTCTTAGTCGCGAGGATGAGAACGCACGATGTCCATGGCCGCTTTCAGCTCACGGATGACATCGCGCTCGACCTTGTCTTCGACGACGATACGCTTTAAAAAATCCTTGCCTGAAGGGGTGGTGGTGTACATAGGCCACAAGCGGTTCAGCGCCAGCGCCTTGATGTCCTGTATCGCGTTCTGAGAAAACGCCTTCCTGTCCTTAGCTAACAAATCGTCCAAAATATTACCCGTCAGCTCTTCCATGAAGTTGGACAAACGGTTGGTTTTTTCGGATTTAGTTGTCGGCATGTATGCATTTCCCCTTCTTTTCGAAACAGTATACACTACGGTTTGTCAAAATACAATATGGTGAATTAAATGGCTACCACCGGGAAGGGCTTGCCCGGTCGGGCGAAGTAATACCCCTGCCCCAGGTTGATTCCGCAGGCCAAAACCGCCTCGTACTCCTGCTTGGTCTCTATACCTTCGGCCGTGGTCATGGCCTGGATGCCGTTGGCGAACACCTTCATAGACACTACGATCTGCTGTTTGGTGGCGCTGGCGTCAATTTGCCGTATCAGCGAGCGGTCGAACTTCATGTAGTCCGGCTTCAACATCGCCACATCCCTGAGACTCACGGCGCCGCCACCCACGTCGTCGATGGCCACCGACACGCCCTGCTCTTTCAGCTCTAGCAGCGCCTCGCGCACCCTGTCAAAGGAACGCAAAAGGCTTTGCTCAGTCACCTCGATCACGATATTCTTGAAACCGATCACACCCTTTTCGCTGAACAGCGTCTGCATGACCTTGGAATCGATCAACGTCTCGTGGTTTAAGTTCAGAAAAAGCTTCATGTCCGGGCCCATGGCCTGGCCCGAACGCAGAGCGAAGTCCACGCAGAGCTTGTCCAACTCCTTGACGCGGCCCGATTCGCGCGCCACGCTGAAGAGCATGGCCGCGTCGTCGAACGGGTTGCCGGGGGCGCCGCGCGTGAGCGCCTCGTAACCGACCACTTTTTTGGTCTGCATATCAACAATGGGCTGGTAAAACGTCTGTATCTTTTTTTCGCTGATGCAGGTGTTGAAAAAGTGGCTGTACTTCTCGGAGTCGGGGCTGGCCGTCGAGACACGGATGCTGGTCATTTTGCTCGGAAAATGCACCTCCACGGCGGCGCTATTTTTGCCTTCCAACTGTTTGTAGGCACGGCGGTATTTGATGTAGCAGCTACCGGGCAGACCTTTCATGTAGCGTTTGAGCTGCCCGGCGATCTGGCTGATCTGAGACATCTCGCTCAGCGGCATGTGGTCGTTTTGCACGATCGCGATGGACACACCCATGATCGGGTAATGCGTGAGCTGGCCTTCTTTGTTCCTCTGCACGATATAGCCCAGGTGGCGGTCGTGGGGGTCATAATAATCCTGTATCGCGCCGTCGAAATCATGGATAACAGCCTCGGAGATCTGCACAGCCTGTTCCGAACGCGTGAGGATGATCAAGTCGTCGCCGCCCAGATGGCCCAGAAAATCGTCCTCACCTCCGGACTTGCGCAGCACTTCCTTGATGATCGAGGCCAGGCGCCGGATGATCTCGTCACCTCGCGCCACGCCGTAGGCGCTGTTGAACGCGGTCATGTTGGACAGGTCCACACAGCTGACCGCAAAAAGTTGCTTGGACTGTATCGCGTTCTCGATGCGCAGCACGCTCGAGCGCGTACCGGGCAGGTGTGTGAGAGGGTTCAAGTCCAACTCGTTATAGTTCTTGGTCAGTGTCTGGCGGATGAATGGGATGAGTTTTTCCACCGACCGGTTTTTTTTGACGCAAAAATCCACGACGTCGTTTTTTTTACGGGACTGGTCGCTGTTTACCAGAAGCAGGATGGGGATGTACTGAAGCACCGCGTCTTCCTTGATGCTCGAGGCGATACTGCGGCCCTCACCGTCGTCAAAGTCCTCGTCGATGATGATCAGGTGCGGCACCTCGTCGAAGACGGACTGCATCACGTTTTCCTGAGGCCGCGAAAACAGGTAGTCTTCTTTCAGGAGCTCCCTGCAGAGCCCGTCGCATAGCGCCGCATCATCGGCGATGAGTAATATCTTACTTTTGCTTTTGTTCATGTCACCCTATCTTGACGATGATCAGCGTGATGTCGTCGTGCTGTTCGGCCTTTCCCATGAAGTGCCGTAACGCGTCCACCGTTTTCTCCAGAATCTGATCGGGAGGCTCGTGGCGGTGCCGGGAAAGGCTGTCTTGAAGCGCTTGGACGCCGAACTCGTCGGCCCGCCGGTTGCGCGCCTCGCTGACACCGTCCGAATACAGCGCATACAACTCGCCGGGGAAGAGCCCCCTTTCGAAGTTGGCAAACACGGCATCGGCGAGGACGCCAATGGGCATGCCCTCCGGCGCCTGTACAAGCTCAGTGCTACCATCAGGCCGCACACAGACCACGGGTAAATGCCCGCCGTTCGAAAGGCAAAACCGGGAGTTCGTAACATCAAATATAGCATAGCTCAACGTAACAAACAAACCGCCGGTGGATTCGGAGCTGATCGAGGCGTTGAGCGCCGACAGCACGACTGCCGGGTCCGACCTGTCCCTGGCCGAAAATTTGAATTCAGACACTGCCTTGGCCATGAAAAGCGCTGCCGGCGTCCCCTTTCCCGATACGTCGCCTACCATGACGCCGATGCTCCCCTCCCCGAGGTTCAGGAACGCGTAGAGGTCACCGCCCACAGCCTTGGCC
>ORMF012120283.1_pt1 | contig 12629 bp, 12 predicted proteins | sample 1779871 | NCBI WGS metagenome assembly ORMF01 (sample SAMEA104232316, study PRJEB22302) | groundwater metagenome | biome: forest; feature: aquifer; material: groundwater | place: USA | collected 2011-08-07 | depth 5.4 m | reverse complement strand
TGCAGGTGACGCGCGACCTGGCGGGGTTCTGGGCGGGCACCTACTTCGACGTGCGGAAGGACCTGCGCGGCCGCTACCCTCGCCACTACTGGCCCGATGACCCGCTCGTGGCCGAGCCCACGCGGCGGGTCAAGCCGAGGTAAGGGGAATCGCACACACAACCGTTGTGGGCGTTCGGCGACGCGGCGCAGCATCCTCCGAATAAGAAGCGCCGTCCCCACCTCCGCCGATCAGTCCTTCGCAACCGTTTCCTCGCGAAGGTTCTTCGTCGAGACCAGAAGACGATGAAGGCGACGACCACGAAGTCGATGCCCGCCCCGATCACCGGGCCGAGCAGGAACTTGACCGGCCCGACGTCGCATGTGCGTCGGGCTCCCCTGACGGTTATGGGGCGACTGGCAGCGAGGATCAACGCGGCGGATCCGCCGCCAGGTTGAGTGCGGGCTTCACATCGCCGCGGTGGCAGGTCGTGCAGTTCACGATCGGGCGTTCGCTCTTCAGGTTCTTGATCGCCGGCAGCAACTGCGCGTTGATCTGCGCGACCATCGCCGACATGTCGCGGGCGATCTGTTTCTGCACCTTGTCCTCCTTGTCCCACTCCCCTACGACGTGGCAGTGCGCGCAGCCAACGCCGAGACTGCGCCCCCAACCGCCGTTCATGATGCGCAACAGCTGGCCCGCCGGCCGGCCCTTGAACAGCTTGATGTTCTTGAAGACGCTGTCGGCGGGCAGGTTCTCCTTGCCCTCGATCTTCTGAAGCACGTCGTTCATCAGGCTGTCGCGAACGCGGGCGTTGGTGTCGGCGCGAACGAGCGGCGCCAGGTGATGGACCGTCCGCGCGGCGGGGCGCGACGCGCCGAGCGCGGCAACGGACGCGATGACCAGCAGGAGCGTGGGGCGAAGGCGCATGTGCATCCCTCCAGGCCGAATGTTGCCGGAGAACTTCCCTCATTGCGCCGGAGTTCGCCAGCGGCCGAACGGCTGGGTGCGGGATGCGTTGGACGACGGCGATCAGCGAGGTGTACTTTAGGGAGCGTTGCGGCATCGCCCCGTCCCCTACCCGGAGCATCCCATGAAATCGTACGTCACCGAGGCGATCGGCACGTTCTTTCTCGTCCTCACCATCGGGTTGTGCGTGAACCTCGGCGTCATCCCGGCCCCGCTCGCGATCGGCGCGGCATTGATGGTGATGGTGTACGGCGGAGGCCACATCTCCGGCGGGCACTACAACCCCGCCGTCTCCTTCGCCGCGTGGATCCGCGGCGCGTTGCCGACGAAGGATCTGGTGCCGTACTGGGCGGCGCAGCTCGCCGGTGCGGTACTGGCCGCGTTCTTCGTGTACAAGTTCTCGGGGCATCCCGTGCACGTCGCTCCCGACGAGCATACGACGTGGCTGAAGGGCGTCGTGGGCGAGGCCATGTTCACGTTCGCCCTCGCCTACGTGGTCCTGAACTCGGCGACGGCGAAAGCCACGTCGGGAAACTCATTCTACGGACTCGCCATCGGATCGACGGTGATGACCGGCGCGTTCGCGATGGGCGGCATCACCGGCGGGGCGTTCAACCCCGCCGTCGGGCTTGGCACGGCGATCATCGAACGGATCATCGCCGGCGCGGGCACGCCGCTCGTTTGGATCTACGCCGTGGGCCCGCTCGCCGGCGGCGCAGCCGCCGCGTACGCGTTCAAGTTCCAGCACCCCGGCGAATGAGATGACGGCGCTGGCGACGCTCGCGCAATCGCTGGGACTGGCGTACGCGAGCGGGATCAGCCTCTACTCGACCGTCGCCCTGCTCGGCATCGCCGAGCGGTGGGGGCTTGTCGGCAATGTGCCGGCGCCGCTCGATGCGTTGCAGAACCCGGCGATCATCGGCCTCGCGTTCACGCTCGCCGTGATCGAATTCGCGGCAACGCTCATGCCGGGGATCGCGTCCGCGTGGGACGCGGTCCACAGCCTGATCCGTCCGCCGGCCGCGGCGGCCATGGCGGTGCTGGCCGCGTGGCACGGCGACGCAGCGATCGTCATCGCCGCGGGCCTCCTCGGCGGCACCGTCGGGCTCGCCACGCACGCAACGAAGCTCGGCGTGCGCGTGGCGGTGGACACCTCGCCGGAGCCCTTGTCGAACGGCCTCGCCAATGTCGCCGAACTCGGCACGGTGGCGCTCGTGGTGACGTTCGTGTGGGCCCACCCCTTCGTCACCGTTGGGGCCGCGGCAGTGCTGCTCGTGACGGTGATGATGTTCGTCCGGTTGCTGTGGCTGGTGGTACGGGGAAAAGCGCAGGGATGAGGGCCCTCATCCCTGCCGTTACTACGACCCCAATCCGAAGACCTCCACGAACGTCAGGCAATTTCCATCAGGGTCGAGCACCACGAACTCCGTCGTCCCCCACGGCTTCGGCCCGATGTCGCCCTCGGGGTGGATCACATCCTTCTCCCGGTAGGCGCTGTAGAGCGTGTGAATCTCGGTCACCTCGATGCGGCAGCTCGAGTTCTGCGGCAGCGACGGGTCATCGCAGTGCCAGAAATGGATCTCGATCGCGTCGCGCCGAACGCCGCCGTACTCGCCCGCATTGAAGCCGTGCTTGAAGTCCAGCACGTCGCAATAGAAGTCCATCGAAGCGCGGACGTTGGTGACGGGGAGCATCGGGATACCACGGGCGAAATACGGAGTGGGCACGGCGTTGATGGCTGAGGTGGGTTACGGCGTCTGCAACGACTTGGTAAGGAAGAACTGGCGGTCGCCCGGCGGGAAGCCTTCGAGCGTGCCGAACAGTCGGTACCCGCGTTTCTCGTAGAACGGCCTCGCCTGGCTCCCGAAGGTATCGACCGACGCATTGGTGGCGCCCTCTTCGCGGGCGAATTGCTCGGCGGCGTCCATCAGACGCGTTCCGCACCCCTTCCCCCGCTGGGATTCATCCACCCACAGTTTGGCCACGTACAGCCATTTCCACTTGATGTGGCCGACGAGGCCGCCGACCACGCGGCGGTCGGCATCGCGGAGAAAAACGTTCACGGCCCTCTCGCCGGAATCGCCGTGGCGTTCGACATTGTAGGCGCGCAGCCCTTGATGCACCACCAGTACATCGGCCGGGCTCGCATCGGGTTCAACGGAAATCGTGACGGCATCGTTGGTCATAAGACGAAAGCTTTGCCTTTCGCGCGGCGCGGGCAAGCCGCATCTTGTCCAGCGGCACTCCCGACCCCCTACGGAGCCCGAATGCGCGCTCGCCTGACCCTCGCGATGGTCCTCGCCGCCGCCCTCTCCTCCCCGGCGTTCGCCCAGGCGAGCGGCTGGCGCCCCCTGTTCGACGGCCAGAGCACCGTCGGCTGGCGCGGCTACAAGAGCCCGGACGTTCCCGCCGGTTGGCGGGTCGAGAACGGCACGCTCGCCAAGAGCGTCCCGGTCGAGGACATCGTCTCGAAGGACGAATTCGGAGACTTCGAGCTCGAAGTCGAGTGGAAGATCGGCGCGGGAGGCAACAGCGGGATTTTCTACCGGGGAACCGGGGAATATGAACACATTTACTGGTCGGCGCCCGAGTACCAGCTGCTCGATGACGAAAAGGCGGCGGACAACAGGACGCGCCTGACCTGTGCCGGCGCGGCCTACGGTCTCTATCAGTCACCGGCGGGGCACCTCAATCCCGTCGGCGAATGGAACGTGACGCGCATCGTGGCGAAGGGCGCCCACATCGAGCACTGGCTCAACGGATTCAAGCTGCTCCAATACGACCTGTGGAGCCCCGACTGGGAGTCCAAGGTCAAGGCGAGCAAGTTCGGCGAGTGGCCGAACTACGGACGGGCGAAGAAAGGGCACCTCGCCCTCCAGGGCGACCACCTCGGCACGCTCGCCTTCCGCAACATCCGCATCCGCGAGCTCCAATGACCGGCACGCAGGCGAAGCTCTCGGCGATGATGTTCCTCCAGTATTTCGTCTGGGGGGTCTGGTTCGTAACGATGGGAACCTATCTCGGGACGACGCTCCACTTCACCGACCAGCAGGTGGGACTCGCCTACGGCGCCACCGCCATCGCGGCCCTCGTCTCGCCGTTCTTCGTCGGGATGGTCGCCGACCGGTTCTTCGCCAGCGAAAAGCTGCTCGCCGTCCTGCACCTGCTCGGCGGTGTGGTGATGTGGTTCGTCTCGACGCAGACGACGTTCGGCACCTTCTACCCGCTGCTGATCGGCTACGCGCTCTGTTACATGCCGACGCTGTCGCTGACGAACTCGATCTCCTTCCATCACGTGAAGGATCCGGCGAAGGAGTTCCCGCTCATCCGCGTGCTCGGAACGATCGGATGGATCGTGGCGGGGATCATCGTCGGCAAGGTGCTGCACGCCGATGCCCTCGCCCTCCCGATGCAGATGGCCGCCGGCGCGTCCGTGCTGCTCGGGCTCTTCTCGCTCGCGCTGCCGCACACGCCGCCGAAGGCGGTCGGCCAGCCGTTCAACGTGCGCGACGCGCTCGGCCTCGACGCACTGCAGCTGCTCAGGAACGGCGACTTCCTGATGTTCACCATCGGGTCGTTCCTGCTCTGCATTCCGCTGCAGTTCTACTACACGTTCGCCAACCCCTTCCTGAACGAGATCAAGGCGCCCGAGCCGGCCTTCATCCAGACGTTCGGGCAGATGAGCGAGATCTTCTTCATGCTCCTGCTGCCGTTCTTCCTCCGGCGGTTCGGCATCAAGGCGATCATGCTCGGCGGGATGCTCGCGTGGGCCCTGCGCTATCTCGCGTTCGGGAGCGGCAATGCAGGCGCGGGGATGTGGCTCATCTACGCCGGCATCCTGCTCCACGGCGTGTGCTACGACTTCTTCTTCGTCGCCGGCCAGATCTACACCGACGAGCGCGCCGGAGAGAAGATCCGCGCCGCGGCACAGGGATTCATCAATTTCGTCACGAACGGGGTCGGATATTTCGTCGGGTCGTACGTTTCCGGCGCGGTGGTCGGCCGCCACGCGACGACGGACGCACATGGCGTGGCGTCGCACGACTGGGGCCACATCTGGCCGATTCCGGCGTACGGCGCGCTGGCGGTCTTCGTTCTCTTCCTCTTCCTCTTCCGGCCGAGTTCCGTCAGGAGGGCCGCATGACCGTCCTCGTCGAAGCCGCCGTCGACACGTTCTCCCTCGCGCAGGCCGCGGAGGCGGAGGGAGTACAGCGCATCGAGCTGTGCGGCCCGCTCCACGCGGGCGGCACGACGCCGAGCGCGGGGCTCATCGCCCGCTGCTCGGAGAAACTGATCGTTTCCGTCCACGTGCTGGTGCGGCCGCGCGCCGGCGACTTCGTGTACGACGACGACGAAATCGAGATCATGAAGAAGGACATCGTCGTCGCCAAGGAGTTCGGCATCGACGGCGTCGTGATCGGCGCGCTCACGAGGGAGGGCGACCTCGACGTGGCCTCGATCGCCGACCTGATGGCCGTCGCGCACCCGATGCGCGTGGGCTTCCACCGGGCCTTCGACCAGACAAGGGACCAGGACGAGGCGCTGGAGCTGCTCGTCTCGCTCCAGGTCGACACGATCCTCACCAGTGGCGCCGCGCCGACGGCGCTCGATGGTGTCGATCGCATCAGGTCGCTCGTCGAGCGCGCCGGCGACCGCATCGGCATCATCGCCGGCGGCAGGGTGACGCCGTCCAATGTGGCCGAACTCGTGGCGAAGACGGGCGTGCGGCAGGTGCACGGTCGCGAGTTCCGCGGGCTCCCGGCGGCCGTCCTGGCGACTTAGCCGCTCACCCCGGCAGCATCGATCGGACCACGAACCACACGTTCGCCGGCCGTTCGGCGAGCCGGCGCATGTACCACGGGAACCACGACGCGCCATAACTGATCAGCGTGCGCACCGTGCGGCCATCGGAGCGCAGACGCCGTTGGTCGCCGTCGCGGATGCCGAAGAGCATGTGGATTTCATAGGCGCTGTCGGCCACGCCGAGGTCGCGCGCCTTGTTGATGATCCGTGCGAGCAACGGAATGTCGTGCGTGCCGAACACCGGGAAACAGCTCCCGTTGGCCGCCCCTTCCAGCATCTTGATCGACAGCTCGAAGTACGCCATGTCGGTGTCGCGCTTCGCGGGAAAAGCCACGCTCGCCGGCTCGGCGTACGCGCCCTTCACTAGGCGGATCGCCGGGCGAACGGGCATCAGCGACTCGATGTCGGCCGGCGTGCGGCGCAGATAGGCCTGGATGCAGACGCCCGTCCGATCGTGCCTGGCCTTGAGGTTGCGATACAGCTCGAGCGTCCGGTCGACGTAACTCGAGTCCTCCATGTCGATCCAGAGGAACGAACCGGTTTCGGCGGCCTTCACGGCGAGTGCCTCCAGGTGCGCGGCGCATGCCGCCTTCGACAGGTCGAGGCCGAGCTGCGTCGGCTTCACCGACACGTGCCCGGGGACGCTCCGTTCGGCAAGTTGGTCGAAGAAGTCGAGGTAATGATCGCAGACCGCCTGCGCCTCGGAGAGTTCGGTGATGTTCTCGCCGAGCTTGGTGAGCACCGAGCCGCGGCCCTCGCGCGACAGCAACTGGGCGGCGTCGAGCGCGTCCGACGGCTGCTCGCCGGGCATGAACTTCTTCACCGCGCGCTTGACGAACGCACGGTGCGCCGTCTGATGGTTCAGGAACTTGCTCTTCGAGGCGCGCAGCAGGATGGATCGGGCGATGGACATGGGGGCGACGGGAAAGGTGGGGCGGAAATGGCGCATGCATCGGCGGACGACGACGGGCACCAACTGTTTCTCCTACGCGGGGAATATGCCGATCGCTGGTTGCTTCCGCATCCCGACGGCGTAGCTTTGCGCGCCAGACTCGTGTGACACCTGCTCCCGGAGACCGACGTGATGCGCCCTGTGATCCGATGGACCTGCCGCTGGCTGGCCTGCGCCGTGACGGCGGCCTCGCTCAGCCCTGCCCGTTCACCGGCTCAGAACACGCAGCGCGAACCCGCGGCGTTCACGCCGGACGTGAGGACACTCGTCGATCAGCGCGGCAGTGAACTGCGCGCGGTGGTCGAGCGCTACGCCGCCGATCGCGACGTGCTGTCGCGCCGCTATCGCGTGGGCTATTCGCCGGCGCAACGGAGTGCGTTCTCGAAATTCCGCGCCGCCTGGACGGCGTCGCTGCGCTCGATCGATTTCGACGCGCTCTCGCTCGACGGCAAGGCCGACTACGTGCTGCTCCGCAACCGCATCGACCGCGACCAGGCGCAGGCCGAACACGATACCAGGATCGCCGGCGAACTCGCGGCGCTGATGCCGTTTGCCGACACCATCGCCGCGCTCGAGGAGGAGCGGCGCGAGATGGGTCCGATCGACGCGACTGCCGCCGGCCGGCGGCTCACCTATCTCGTCGATGCGCTCACCGCCGCGCGGACGAAGATCGAGACCGCCCCGCGCCCCGACTCATCGCCCGCGGGCCGCCAGCTGCGCATCGCCGCATATCGCACCGCGGAGGTGCTCGGCGCGCTCCGCACGACGCTGCAAGGCTGGTTCCGGTACTACGACGGCTACGACCCGATGTTCAGCTGGTGGGCGCGCACGCCGTACCGCGCCGCCGACACGCTCCTCGTCGCCTACACCCGCGTGCTGCGCGAGCGCGTGGTGGGTGTGAAGCGCGGCGAGGACGAACCGATCGTCGGACTGCCGATCGGCCGCGAGGCGCTGCTCGCCGACCTTCGCGCCGAAATGATCCCGTACACACCGGAAGAACTGATCGCCATCGCACAGAAAGAACTCGACTGGGGCACCGCTGAACTCAAGACCGCCGCCCGCGCGATGGGGTTCGGGGACGACTGGAAGGCGGCGATGGAAAAGGTGAAACAGTCCTACGTCCCGCCGGGGAAGCAGACTGACCTCGTGCGCGACCTCGAGTTCGACGGCGTCGCCTTCCTCCTCAAGCACAACCTCATCACGCTGCCGCCGCTCGCGCAGGACGTCTGGCGGATCGAGATGATGTCGCCCGAGGCGCAGAAGACCAATCCATTCTTCCTCGGCGGCGAGATACTCCAGGTGTCGTACCCGACCGATTCGATGGCCGAGGACGACAAGATGATGAGCATGCGCGGGAACAACCCGCACTTCTCGCACGCGACCGTCTTTCACGAAATGATCCCGGGGCATCACCTCCAGGGCTTCATGAACGCGCGCTACTTCCCGTACCGCCGGGAGTTCTCGACGCCATTCTGGAGTGAGGGGGGCGCCTACTACTGGGAAACGCTGTTCTGGGACCTCGGCTACCACGACAAGCCGGAGGACCGCATCGGCGCGCTCTTCTGGCGGCAGCACCGCGCGGCACGGATCATCTTCTCGCTCAATTTTCATCTTGGCAACTGGACGCCGCAGCAGTGCATCGAGTTCCTGATCGACCGGGTGGGGCACGAACGGGCGAACGCGTCGGCCGAGGTGCGCCGGTCGTTCAACGGCAATTACTCCCCGCTGTATCAGGTGGCGTACATGATGGGCGGGCTCCAGTTCCGCGCGCTGCACAGTGAAATGGTGGACGGCGGCAAGATGACCAACCGCCAATTCCACGACTTCATCTACACGCACGGCTCGATACCCGTGGAGATGGTCCGGACGCTCATCGAGAAACAGCCATTGACGCGCGACTACCGGGCCCACTGGAAGTTCGGGTCCGGGATACCGCCGTCGAAGTCGTACTGAGCACGACGCTTCGCGAGGACGCGATCACGCCCTCCTAGGTCGTCACGGCCGCCACGTGCCCTTTGCCACCGCGGGAACGAACGCCTCAAGTCCCTTTGGCGGGAACGCGAGGGTCCTTCCCTGCTCCGCGCTCTGGTACGCGGCCATCAGCATCTTCACCACGTCCAGGCCATCATCCCAGGTCAGTATCGGCTCCTCGAGGCCCAGGAACACCCGGACGAAGTGCCGGTCCTCGTTCGTGTAGCCGTAGGCCGTGTACTCCTCCGGAACCACGGGCATCACTCCCTGCTCCGCGTTCTGTTTCTCGACCAGATCCTCTCCTGCCCGTCCGGTCACTTCGCGGCTGAAGAAGAGCTGCAGGCCGCTGTCGAGCGAGTTCCACTTCATCGAATACTCCGGCCCGAGCAGTTCGGCGGACAACCGAAGCCCGGCGCCGACGAAGCTCCAACTCGTCGTGGCCTCGCCGATCACGGTCTGTCCATCGGCCGTCTCGAACTCGATGTTCACCGCGGCGAAGTCCTCGGTCGGCTTATTCGCGTAGTCCACCGCCGGCCCCATCGCCTGCCTCAGTTTTTTCGCGTACGCGGGCTGCGACCACTTGAGCGATGCGATGTGCCCGGTGATGCGCCTCGGCTTAACCGTCGAGAGCGGGTCGCCAGGCTTGGTGAGCAGGTGCCTCACCACGAGCGCCGAATGGCACATCATGTCGTTGAGCACCCCCCCGCCCTGCAGGTTGCCCTGCCAGAACCAGGGCATGTGGGGGCCGCTGTGTTCCTCGGCGGCGCGGGCGAGGTACGGCCGACCGGTCGTCGCCGCGCCGCGCGACCAGAGCAGCGCGCGCCCCGCTTCGACGTGCGGAGCGAAGACCTGATTCTCGAGGTACCCGTTGGCGAGGCCGACGCTCTTCACGAGCCTCGCGACCTGCCTCGCCTCCTTCACGTTTCGGGCGAGCGGCTTCTCGCAGGCGATCCCGCGCAGAGTGCCGCGTCCACGAGCGATCGTGTCGACGATCTCCTCGACGTTCTCGAGGCGTGCGTGATTGGGACCGCAGAGCCAGATCGCGTCGATCGCCGGATCGGCGACCATCTCGGCAATGCTCTTGTACGGCGTGCACGCGCCCACGCTGAGGTCACGGGCAAGCCGCGCAGCGCCCGCCGCGTTCTTCGCGTTTGGACTCCAGACGCCGAGGACGTCGGCGTCGCGGACGCCGCGCCAGCCTTGCATATGAAAGCGGGTATTGAAGCCGGACCCGATGAAGCCGACACCGAGGGGTTTGGTCATGTGCACAGGATGATGAGGTGGAAGCGCCCTTGAGCCAGGACGCTGGCTCACGCCGTCGCGACAGGCTGGCCGGCGACCGCGTGCATGTCACGTGCGACCGTGCGCGAGGCAGCGAACAACACCCCCGCCAGCAGCAACGACAGGGTCGGCACGACGAAAAACGCTTCGTGCAGTCCCGTCGCGCGCAGCGCTTCGGTCATCTCGCTGCCGCCGGCGGCCGCCATCGCGCGCCTGGCGAACCGATCGCTCAGCATCCCGAGGATCGCCGTCCCGAACGCGCCGCCGAGCACGTACATCCAGAAGAAGTAGAGCGACATCGCCGACCCGCGGAGCTCGGGACGCACCACGTCGTGCACCGAGGCATAGACCGTGGCGTAGTACAGGTAGAACAGCATCCACCCGATGCCGATGAATACCAGGAACGGTGCCACGCTGCCCGGCGGCTGCCGGAGCGCGATGTAAAGGCAGGGGGTCGAGAGCAGGAGAGCGGCCGATCCCAGCAGCAGGCGCCCATCAGGGCGCCAGCGTCGCGACCAGTCCGCCGCCATCCCTCCGACGACCAGACTGACGATGCCCACTGAACCGAGCGTAAGGCCCGTGGCGACGTTCGCCTGGCGCAGGTCGAGTCCGTGGTAGCGCCCGAGGTAGGCCGGCATGAAGGCGTTCACGGCGTAGGCATTGAAGTTGTGCAGCGCACCCGAAAGCACTATCCACCGCAACGTCGGGATGCGCAGTAGTTGTCCGAACGGCCCCCAGAATGACTCGCGCTCCGTTGGCGCCGGGCGCGCCGCCTGGTCGGCGGCGCCGCGCGGCGGATCGACGAGGCGCCACACGAGCAGTGCAAGCAGCAGGCCCGGAATGGTCGCGACGAAAAACGTCATCCGCCATCCATAGGCCTTGGCGATGACGCCGCTCAGCACGTTGGAAAGCATGATCCCCACCGGCAGGCCGAGCATGAACAGTGAAATGGCCCGCGCCCGGCGATCCGGCGGATAGAGGTCGCCGATGAGCGAGTTCGCAGCCGGCGAGCAACTCGCTTCGCCGAATCCCACGCCCATGCGCGCGAGAAAGAGCGAGGTGTAGTTCCACGCCAATCCCGAAGCCGCGGTGCACGCGCTCCACACGGCGACGCCGATGCCGAGGATCCTGGGCCGCGACCCGCGATCAGCCCACCGGCCGAGGGGGAGTCCGACGGCGGCGTAGAAGAGAGTGAACGCCGTGCCGAGCCATCCCATGGCCGCATCGCCGAGCATCCACTCGCGACGAATGGGCTCGGTGACCGCTGCGAGAATCTGACGGTCGTAGAAGTTCAGCAGGTTGAGCAGGAAGAGCAGGATCAGCGCATATCTCGCCCGGTCACGCTGCGGCATTCGACGGTCTCCGGCGAGGTTCTCGTTCATCTCCATCAGCGCGGCACGGCGAATTTCCGGAAGTATGATTCGGCGTTCCACGCCGGGCGCGTGGCACGATTCGCGATCGCGTTCACGAGCGCGATGTAGAATCGCTCGAAATCCGCGGCCGACTGATGGTCCACGGGCTGGTCCACGTCGTCGGATGGGAAGTGATAGCGCCTGGTCCGGAATGCCTTCACGATTTCGTGCTCGGGTGTGTCGCGCTTGAAGCCCACTTTCACACTGAGCGCGGGAATGCCGCGCAGCACGAAGCTGTACTGGTCGCTCCGCACGAACCGGTTCTCCTCCGGCTCCGGATCGGTGATGACCTCGATGTGCAGCGCCTCGCCCGTGCGGCGTGCGTCGGCGGCGAGGTTCGACTCCTCGAGGCCGTTGAACATCACGTATTTCACCGGCATGAACGGCAGGAACATGTCGGTGTTGAGGTTGGCGACGACCGCAGCCGCCGGCACCGTCGGGTGGTTGGCGAACCAGCGGGAGCCGAGCAGTCCCTTTTCTTCCGCAGTGACCGCGACGAACAGCACCGAGCGGCCGTGCGCCAACGTGGTGCGGCCCATTTGGCGCGCAACATCCATCAGCAGCGCCGTGCCGGAGGCGTTGTCCATCGCGCCATTGTAGATGCTGTCGCCGTTGACCGGCACGCCGATGCCCACGTGATCGAGGTGGGCGGTGAGCACCACGTACTCGTTCTTCAGCTTGGGGTCGGTTCCGGGGAGGACCCCGGCAACGTTGTCGGAAGCAACGGAGCGCTCGATCAGCTTCGCGGTGGAACGGATGTGCGTCGGCAGGACGAAGCGCGGCAACGGCAGTCCGCTGTCGGCCCGGGCGGCGAGCGCGGCGAACCGTTCCGGCGCACCGGCGAACAGTTTCTCGGCGCTCGCCGGATTGAACGTCAGCGAGAGCTGGTTGCCTCCCTGCAAATCGAGCGACGGCTCTCCGAGCGTCATCTGCGGCGCAAACCTGCTCCTGGCGCCGCGCTGGAAGGCTGCAACACCTCCGGCCGCCGGTGAGATCACGATCATCCCCACTGCGCCCGCCGCCTTGAACGCCGGCCACGCCTGGCTGCGTGCGTGCGACACGACCGGGCCGGGCAGCCCCTTCGGTGCACCCGACAGGTATATGACCACCTTTCCCCCCACGTCGAGTCCGGCAAGATCGTCGTGCCCGAGTTCGGGAATCCGCAGACCGTAGCCGGCAAAGACGAGGGGCGCATCGACCGTCGGAGCGAGTGGGGCGCGCAGCACGAAGTTCGCGTCCGTACCCAGTACGAGTCGCTCCTC
>ORMF010535694.1_pt1 | contig 12629 bp, 14 predicted proteins | sample 1779871 | NCBI WGS metagenome assembly ORMF01 (sample SAMEA104232316, study PRJEB22302) | groundwater metagenome | biome: forest; feature: aquifer; material: groundwater | place: USA | collected 2011-08-07 | depth 5.4 m | reverse complement strand
GAAAAAACCAACTATCTCCAACCTCTCCACAGAAGGCTGGTACGATGTCGACACGATTGTCGACGAAGCGGTTGTGCGTGAAATTATTCCCGCCTTAAAGACCGCCGGCGCGTCAGGCATCATTGAGTATCCATTAAATAAAGTCATCCCCTAACATAAGGAGCTGCTCCATGCCTTGGGCCAGGAAACAGCGCAAGAAGAAGATGAACAAGCACAAGCGCAAAAAGAAATTGCGCAAGCACCGCCACAAGAAAAAACCCTGGTCGTAAGAATCAAAGAATGCGGTCGCTCACGGTCCAAAGCTACGCCAAGTTAAACTTGGGTCTTTGGATCGTGAACCGGCGCGCAGACGGCCACCATAATCTCGTCACCCTTTTTCACCGCATCTCCCTCGCCGACACCCTTCGTTTAAAAAAATCCAGCACCTTTTCTCTGCGCTGTTCCGACCCGCGCCTGCCCACGGGTGAAAAAAATCTCATTACCCAAGCCTACCGCCTCCTGCAAAAAAAATTTAAAAAATTAGGCGGAGTGTCGGTTCATTTATTGAAAAAAATCCCGGCGGGCGGAGGGCTCGGGGGCGGGTCCAGCAACGCGGCGGCGTTTCTTCTGGCCATGAAAAAACTTTACGGGTTAAGGGTTGGAAAACAGCAGCTTATGAGGTGGGGAGCAGAGCTTGGCGCCGACGTCCCCTTTTTTCTTTTACAGGTCAATCAGGCCGTCGGAACGGGAAAAGGGGAGAGGCTTGTGCCAAAACCGGGGAAAAGGCGTCTTTTTTTTACCTTACTCATTTCACACCAACCACTTAGCACAAAAAAAGTCTACCAAAACCTGCCGCGGCGCCTCCCGGGGGCTTCCTTGACAAAACTAAAGCGTGCGGTTACAATACTTTCCGAATTTTTGAACCGGAACGATTTTTCTCAAGCCCAACGGCTTCTCTGGAACGACCTTGAAAAGCCGGCCTTTCGCTTGAGACCTTCAATTCAAAGAACCATCGCAAAATTCAAGACAAGGGGCGCCAGAGTTGTCCGCATGTCTGGCAGCGGCCCGACTGTCTTTGCGATTTTCGGAAATGAATCCGAAGCGAAGCGCCTCGCCAGAGAACTGAGGCGTGATCAATCCGAGGGCGTCGCGATCTGCCATTCTGTCTAACCGCTCGATTTTTATTGCCCGGTGGTGAAATGGTATCACACTGCCCTTTGGAGGCAAGATTCCTGGTTCGAGTCCAGGCCGGGCAGTGCCTGGATCATTGTAAAAAATAAACGAAAGAAGAGGACCCACCCTTTGATGCTTTCTGAACGTTGTTCTTTTTGCGGAAGAGACAAACGCAAAGACGTGCGCAAGATTTTTTCCGGACCCGGTGTTTATATTTGCGATATCTGCATTCGCATCTGCACCGAAATTCTCGATAAAGATACCTCCAGCCTGATTAAACATCACGATGTGACCGAAGGCCTTTCCATTCCCAAACCCCGTGAGATCAAGGCCAAGCTGGACCAGTACGTCATTGGTCAGGACCGCGCCAAGAAACAGCTTTCGGTCAGCGTGCATAATCATTACAAACGCGTCAAGACGCGAAGCAAAAACGAAGAGGTCGAGTTAGAAAAGAGCAATGTCCTTTTGATTGGGCCCACCGGCTCCGGCAAAACGCTTTTCGCCCGGACACTTGCCAAGCTGCTCGATGTCCCTCTGGCCATTGCCGATGCCACCTCTCTCACCGAGGCGGGCTACGTCGGCGAAGACGTTGAAAATGTGCTCCTGCGTTTGCTGCAGGCCGCCAATTTTGACGTGAAGCGCGCGGAGCTTGGCATCATCTACATCGACGAAATCGACAAGATCGCAAAAACTTCTGAGAACGTTTCCATTACGCGGGACGTTTCCGGCGAAGGCGTGCAGCAAGCCCTTCTCAAGATTTTGGAAGGAACGATTGCCAATGTGCCTCCGCAGGGCGGGCGCAAACACCCGCAGCAGGAGTACATTCAGATCAACACCAAAAATATTCTTTTCATTTGCGGCGGGACGTTTGCTCATCTGGACAACTTGATTGAACGCCGTGTCTCGCACAAATCGATGGGATTCGGGGCGCAGGCCGGCACTTCCCATCCGCGTTCCCTCGGCGACACGCTGGCTTTGGTCGAGACCGAAGACCTTTTGAAGTACGGGTTCATTCCGGAATTCATCGGCCGTTTTGCCGTGACCTCCACGCTTCACGGATTAAGCGCAGATGATCTTGTGCGCGTTCTGACCGAACCCAAAAACGCGCTCATCAAACAATATGAGAAGTTTTTCAAGATGGAAGGGGTCGACCTTAAGTTTACTCCCGACGCCTTGGAAGAAATCGCAGTTCGGGCCATGCGCAAAGGCACCGGCGCGCGCGGCCTTCGGTCCATTCTTGAGACCGTCATGCTCGATGTGATGTACGATGTGCCTTCCGAAACGAACGTCTCGGAATGCCTGATTACTCGCAACGTCGTGGAAGGCAAAGAGGTGCCGACGCTCGTGCGGGGCGGCGGGGAATGGGTCCAATCGGCATGAGGCCCATGAAAAACTCCACGAAAGAAAGCCTCGCGGCGTACGCCTTTTTACTGCCCAATCTCTCCGGCTTTCTTCTTTTCACGTCCATTCCTGTCATCAGCTCGCTGGTCTTGAGTTTTGTCAAATGGGACCTTTTTTCGCCCGCCGTTTTCGTCGGGCTGGACAACTTCACGACCCTCTTCCAGGATCCCTTCTTCTGGAAATATTGCTGGAACACGATCTATATGATGATTTCGATCCCGGTCGGCATGGCGGGTTCGCTGATTTTGGCCCTGGCGCTCAATCAAAAACTAAAAGGGATTGTTTTTTTCCGGACGGTTTATTTTTTGCCCACGCTTTGTTCGGGCGTTGCGATCTACATGCTCTGGCGGCTGATTTATAACCCTGAGTTCGGGGTCCTCAACAGCATGATCTCTGCGTTTGGGCAATTGATCGGGGTTCAGCTGAAAGGCCCGTACTGGCTGACCGATGAGGCCTGGGCGAAGCCGGCCCTCATCCTCATGAGCGTGTGGCAGACGGTTGGGGGATACAATATGATCCTTTACCTCGCCGCGCTTCAGGGCGTGCCGCGCGACCTCTATGACGCAGCGGAAGTGGACGGTGCCAACAGTTGGCAAAGATTTTGGGCCGTCACCTGGCCGCAAATTTCGCCGACGACTTTTTTCATCGCCATCATGAGTATTATCGGAGGCTTTCAGGCCGGTTTTGATCCGGCTTACATCATGACAGGCGGCGGGCCGAACGGGTCCACCACGACCATCATTTATTATCTCTTCAACAATGCCTTCCAATGGCACTACATGGGCTACGCTGCGGCGATTGCCTGGGTGCTTTTCATCATCGTTTTTCTTTTTACGCTCGTCCAGTGGCGCGTTTTCGGCCGGACCGTCCACTACTACTAATCCAGGAAATCCATGCGCGACGAACCCTTACCGGAATTAACGGAAGTACAAATTTACGCCCAAGCGAAAGTCTTGGCCAGGGCGCTTTCCATGGAACAGGTCAAGAAACGCCGGGGCCAAAAGGAATTCCTGAAAAAATGCGGTGCTTACCTGCTCTTAAGCGTCGGCGCGATTTCGATGGTGGGCCCGTTCCTTTGGATGGTGACGACGTCCCTGAAAGAGCCCGGCCAGATTTTCTCGTTTCAAAAAAATTGGTGGGAAGATTGGCTTCCCATGTCGTTTGTCTGGCAAAATTACGTTAAGGCCTGGCACGTCGTTCCTTTTGCGCGTTTTTACGTCAATTCCATTTTTGTTTCGGCCTGTCTGACGCTGGGACAGGTGGTGACCAGCGCGATGGCAGCGTATGCTTTTGCCCGGCTTAAATTTCCCGGCCGCGACCGGATTTTTTTCGGCTACCTCGCCACGATGATGGTGCCGGGCGCCGTCACGATGATTCCGGTTTTTATCCTTTTGAAAAATTTTGGCTGGATTGATACGTACAAGGCCATGATCCTTCCCGGCATTTTTACGGCTTACGGAACTTTTATGCTGCGCCAGTTTTTCCTGACGTTGCCCAAAGACCTGGAGGACGCGGCGAAAATTGACGGGTGCTCGTACCTCGGCATTTTCTGGAAGATCATCCTTCCGCTTTCGAAGCCGGCGCTGGCGACACTGACGACCTTTACGTTCATGGGTTCCTGGATGAATTTCATGTGGCCCTTGATCGTGATCAACACGCAGGATAAATTCACGCTGCCGGTGGGCCTGGCTTATTTTCAAAGCCTGCACCACACCGACTGGACGCTTTTGATGGCGGCCTCCGTCATGATGATTCTTCCGATCCTTTTGGTTTTTATTTTCAATCAACGGTTTTTTGTGGAAGGAATCAAGCTGACCGGAATCAAAGGGTAGCTCCGGATGCAAGCCCTGGTTTTGGCCGCGGGCAAGGGAACGCGAATGCGTTCCGGCCGCCCCAAAGTTTTGCACGGCATCTTTGACATTCCGATTTTGGCTTATGTGCTTCGCACGCTGGTGGGGTTGGGTATCCGTGACCCCAAGGTGGTGGTGGGAAGCGGCGCCGGCGAGGTAAGAAAATTCCTCGCCGAAGAGACCAGGTGCTCGGCCGTCCGCCCTCACGTGATTCTTCAGCGCGAGCAAAAAGGCACCGGTCACGCCGTGATGATGGCGGAGAAGCTGCTTTGCCGCGCCAAGGGGGATGTCCTCATTTGGCCGGGCGACGCGCCGCTCCTTCGCAAGTCCACGCTGGATCAATTTTTCAAAGCGCACCGCGAGGCCAAGTCGGAGGCAAGCTGCCTTTCCTCGCTTCAGGTGGACCCGGCCGGTTACGGCAGAATTCTTCGCGCCGGCGGCCGGTTTTACGGTATCCGCGAGGAACTTGACGCCACGGCAAGCGAGCGAAGGATTCAAGAAGTAAACGCCGGCGTTTATCTTTTTAAGACCGACCGTCTTTTTTGGGCGTTACAAAAAATCCGGCCGGGCAATCGTAAAAAAGAATTCTATTTAACCGACACAATCCAGATTTTATCGGAGGCAGGCGGGCGCGTTACTGCGTTTCCGCTGGCTTCCCCCGAAGAAGGGCTCGGGATTAATTCTCAGGCCGATTTGGCCGAGGCGACTCAACACATGAACAAACGCGAGATTGAACGACACCAGGCCGGGGGAGTCACGTTCGTGGCCCCGGAACAAACCTTTGTCGCGCCCGGTGTTTCGATCGGACGAGACACCGTGATCTACCCTTGGACTTACATTGAAACGGACGTGAAAATCGGCCGCGGCTGCCGCATCGGACCTTTTACCAAGATCCGCAAGGCCACCGAGATCGGCGACCGCACTGTCATCGGAAGTTTCGTCGAAGTGAACCGCTCTAAGATCGGGCGTTCGGTGCAGATCAAACACCTCGCTTATTTTGGCGACAGCCGCGTGGGCGATGGGACAAACGTCGGCGCCGGGGCCATCACGGCTAATTTTGACGGGAAAACGAAACACAATACACATATCGGAAAAAGAGTTTTGGTCGGATCCAACACCGTTTTTGTCGCGCCCGTCACCATCGGCGACGGCGCAAAAACGGGTGCGGGGTCGGTGGTGACCGGTGGGACCCGCGTGAAAAAAGGTGAAGTGGTCGTGGGAATCCCCGCCCGACCGCTTAAAAAACGGGGCAAATGACCGAGGCACTTATGTTTGGACTGGAAAAAATAAAAAATCAGGGAAAAGAAAATAACAACTCCCTCGTGATCCTGGCAGGCAACTCCAACCCGGAACTCGCCACAGAAATTGCCGAGATTCTGGGCGTCTCGACGGCCGATGTGATTGCTGACCGCTTTCCCGAAGGCGAAATCCATGTCCAGATCCGTGAAAATATTCGCGGCAAAGACATCTTCCTGATCCAATCGACCTGCACACCGCCGAACGAAAATTTGATGGAGCTGCTCATCTTGATCGATGCCGCCAAGCGCGCCTCGGCCAAGCGCGTGACGGCCGTGCTTCCTTTTTTTGGTTACGCGCGCCAAGATCGCAAAGACCGGCCGCGTGTCCCGATCACGGCAAAATTGGTGGCCAATCTCATTACGGTTGCCGGTGCCGACCGCGTGCTTACGATGGATCTCCACGCCGGTCAAATCCAGGGATTTTTCGATATCCCTGTGGATCATCTTTATTCGATCAATGTCGTTGGTGACTACCTCCGCAAAAAAGCATTGAAAAACCTTGTCGTTGTCTCTCCCGACGTCGGCGGCATTCGCATGGCCCGTGCTTATTCCAAATTGCTCGAGGCCCCGCTTGCCATCGTGGACAAACGCCGTGAAGACGCCACCCAAACACACGTGATGCACATCATTGGTTCGGTGGAGAATAAAAACGTCGTCGTGACCGACGACATGGTTTCGACCGCAGGCTCGCTCGCCGAGGCCGTCAAGGCCCTGAAGGAAGCCGGCGCGCTTGAGATTTACGCTGCGATCGTGCACCCAATTTTGGCGGGACCGGCCATTGAAAGGATCGAACAGTCCCCACTCAACGAACTGATCGTGACCAATTCCATTCCGGTCGGACCGGAAAAACGCTCGAAAAAAATCAAGCAACTTTCCGTCGCGCCGCTTTTGGCCGAGGCGATCCGAAGGATTCATCGCAACGAATCGGTGAGCTCTCTTTTTTCGCAAGCGGGAGTCGAAGCATAAATAAAAAACGATTTTAGGAGGAGTTTGAAATGGAAACTGTTGATTTAGCTGTCAAAACCAGAACTCAAACTGGAAAAGCCCACGCAAAATCTATTCGCCGCAAGGGCCTTATTCCGGGCATTGTCTACGGGCACGGCATGAAACCGGTTGCGCTCGAGGTCGAGCGGCGCCAGCTCTCGCAGGCGCTTCACACCAAGGCCGGTGAAAACGTGCTGATCAGCCTGAAGTTGGAAGGTGCGAAGTTAAAAGAGAGCACGTGTCTTATCAAGGAAATTCAGCATAATCCCGTCACCGACGAGATCTCGCATGTCGATTTTACGGTGATTTCACTCACCGAAAAAATCGAAGTCAAAGTGCCGATTGTTTTGAAGAATTCGGCCGAGGCACTCGGGGTGAAAGAGGGCGGCGTCGTGGACCTGGTGCACCACGAAATCGAGATCGAATGCCTTCCGACACAGATCCCGGAAAAATTCGAAGTGGACGTCAAAGGCATGAAGATCGGTGATGCCATTCAGGTGAAAGATCTCAACATTCCCACAGACCTCATATGCAAACTTTCTGCCGAAGAGGTGGTGGTTGCGCTTCACCCGCCGCAGAAGGAAGAGGTCGCGCCGGCCGAAGGCGAAGCCGCGACGCAGCCCGAAGTGATCGAGAAGGGCAAGAAGGAAGAAGTTGAGGAAGGCGCAGAAGACGCACCGGCACCGGCGAAGCAGTCGTCGCAGACGGCCGCGAAGCCAGCCGCTGCACCGAAAGCCGCAGCGCCCAAACCTGCCGCCGCGAAACCTGAGAAGAAAGAATGATGCATGAGGCTCGTTGTCGGGCTCGGCAATTCAGGAACCCAATATGCTGATACCCGGCATAACGCCGGCCGCCGGCTGATTGATTTCATCGCGGCAAAGCATGCCCTGGAATTTTCCAAAAAAAAATCCCTGAAAGCCTCCGTTTCTTCTTTTGTCTGGGAGGGCCAGGACGTAACGCTGGCACGCCCTGAGACGTTTATGAATCTTTCGGGCGAAGCCGTTTCTTGTCTCGTCAGGCACTTCGAGATCGAAATTCCAAAAGATCTTTTAATCCTCGTTGACGACATGGCCCTGCCGTTTGGGCGCATCCGTCTAAGGTCCAAAGGAACGGACGGCGGGCACAACGGTTTAAAATCCGTAGAACAGACCCTGCAGACACAAGCCTATGCGCGCTTGCGCCTGGGGATCGGCGGACGGGATGCAGAAAAATCCGCGCCTCTTGAAGACGGTTACCAGGATTATGTTTTATCGCCGTTTGCCGCAGCGGAACGCCGGGGTCTGGAGGCCTTTCTCAAAAAAGGCGAGACAGCCTGCCGGTTGTGGATAACGCAGCCGGTGGAAGCTGCTATGAACATCGTAAATGCAGGTGAAATAACGAGTTAAATCTAGAAACACAGGCTTGCCTATCCACCGCTTTTATGTTACATTGATGCCCATTTCAAAATTGCCCGCCGCCGGTTTTACACGGGAGACTTAGGAGAAACAAGTGAAGCAATACGAAGGTGTTCTGATTTATCCGCCGGAATCCACGCCTGAGGTGAGAAAAACCCAGGATAAAGGTTTCGAGGATCTTGTCCAAAAATTGCAAGGGAAGATGCTTCAAAAAAACGAGTGGGGAAAGAAATCGCTCGGCTATCCCTTAAAAAAATTTCGTGAAGGTTTTTTCGTTATTGCGGACTTTGAAATGGACCCTTCCAAAATGACCGAATTTCGCAACTCCCTGGAACTCCAGGAAGATTTGCTCAAGTTCATGGTGACCGTCAAAAACCTAAAAGCGGACCTTAAACCTCCCGTGAAAACGCCCTCGGCTGTGCCAGGCAGCACCACGCATGCCCATCCTCATCCGCACCCGGCGGCAGCACCCCGTCCTTAAAAGGATTTCCTATGGCAGCCAGCTTAAATAAAGTCATGTTGATCGGAAACCTGACGCGCGACCCGGAACTTCGCTACGTTCCTTCCGGTCAAGCCGTGGCCACTTTTACCGTGGCCGCCAACCGCACGTACAATTCCCAGACCGGTGAAAAAAAAGAAGAAGTCAGCTTCATTCGTGTCGTGGTGTGGGCCCGCCGCGCCGAGGTCTGCAATGAGTATCTAAAAAAAGGCAGCCCGGTCTTCGTGGAAGGCCGTCTGCAAAGCCGTAACTGGGAAGCACCCGACGGCAGCAAGCGCTCCACCATCGAAGTCGTCGCCCAAAACGTGCAGTTTCTCTCTCGTGCGCCGCAGCAACAGCACGAGCCCGATGACGCCCAGCCCGCTGCTGATGATGCCATCTTTGAAGAATCACCCGAAACCCCCGTCAAAAATACCTCAGGACCGGGCGGTAAAAAATCCGCTCCTTCCTCGGGTGATGACGAAATCCCGTTTTAATCCCTAAGATAGGAGTTTTGAATGTTCAAACCTCGAAGTGACAGACCCAAAGGCCGGTTCGGAGACAAAAAACCTTCCCGCGGCGGTCCGGCGGGTGAAGGCCGGGGGCCTCGCGACGAGCGGGGAGGCGGCGGCCGTTTCTTCCGCAAAAAGACTTGCCGTTTCTGTGCGGATCATCAGGAATTCCTCGATTTTAAAGACGGCGAACGTCTCGCCCGTTTTCTTACAGAAAAAGGCAAGATTGTTCCGCGCCGAATCACAGGTAATTGCGCCAAACATCAAAGAATTCTGGCCCGCGCCTTGAAGCGCGCGCGGCACGCAGCCATTCTTGCATTTCAAATCGAATAAAGGGTCCTCTCGAATCAAGGCATTCGGGAACGACCACGGAGAGAATCCATGGAATTAATTTTATTGCAGGATGTTGAAAAAATCGGAAGAAAAGGCGATGTGGTCCGCGTGCGTGACGGGTTTGCCCGCAACTTTCTTCTGCCGCAGCGGCTGGCCATGGGCTCCACGCGTGCCAACCAAAAATTCGTAGAAGAGCAAAAAGCCCGCACCGCCAAAAAGCGGATGGCAGAAAAAGATCAGGCCGACACACGGGCCCATGAGCTGGGCAAGTTAAAAATCACTATTGAGACTGCGGCCGGAGAGCACGACAAGCTGTTTGGTTCCGTCACCGCTGAGGACATCCGGCAAGCCTTGGCCAAAAAAGGTTTTTCGTTCGACAAAAAGCAGATTCACTTAAACGAACCCATTCGATCCCTGGGCCTGCACACCGTTACCGTCGAACTCTATCCGCAAGTGAAAGCATCCGTCACGGTGGAAACGGTTCGCAAGCCCTGACCTACCGACCTCATTCTTAAGGAACGTTGTGGCTAGTTCTGAGACGGCTTTAAATCTCCTCGAAAAAGTACCACCCCAAAACCGGGAGGCCGAAACGAGCGTCCTCGGTGCCATGCTTTTTGAAGAGCAGGCGCTTGTGAAGGCCATCGAGATCCTCCGCCCCGCTTATTTTTACGACGAAAATCACCGCAAAATTTTTGCCGGCATGCAGGCGCTTTTTGAACGCAACGAACCGGTGGACCTTGTCACGGTTTCCGAAGAGCTGAGGAAGCGCAACCAGCTGGAAGAAATCGGCGGCGCGACCTACCTCACGCAGCTGACAACACTCGTTCCGACAGCGGCCCACATTCATCACTATGCCCGCATCGTCAAGGAAAAGGCCCTGCTGCGCGGATTGATCAACACCGCCACCCAAATCGTTCAGCAAAGTTTTGAGCCGGACGGCGAGGTCAACCATTTGATTGACCGCGCTGAACAGATGATCTTTGATATCGGCCAGTATCAGATCGAAGGCAAATTTTTTGCGCTGAAAGAAATTATCCATGACAGCATGGAGACGATCGATAAACTCTATCAGCGCAAAGAACACGTCACCGGCCTGGCCTCGGGCTTCCACGAGTTCGACAGTAAAACGGCGGGGCTTCAACCCTCTGACTTGGTGATTATTGCGGGCCGCCCGTCGATGGGGAAGTCGGCCTTTGTCTCGTCTTTGTGCGAACATATCGGGATTGTTTTAAAAAAGCCCATCGCGTTTTTTTCCCTCGAAATGAGCAAAGAGCAACTGGTGCAGAGGATGCTTTGTTCCCATGCGCGCGTCGACGCGCAAAAGGTGAGAACGGGGTACCTCTCACATCAGGATTGGCCGCGGCTGACAAGCGCCGCCGGTAAGTTGTCAGAGGCCCCGATCTTTATCGACGACACGCCGGGCCAGACCGTCCTTGAAGTTCGTGCGAAAGCCCGGCGCCTCAAAATGCAGCACGACGTTCAGTTGGTCGTGGTTGACTACCTTCAATTAATGCAGGGCGTTGGCCGGGCCGAGAGCCGGCAGCAGGAAATTTCTGAAATCTCACGTTCTTTGAAAGCCCTTGCCCGTGAATTGAGGGTGCCCGTCATTGCCGTAAGCCAACTCTCACGTGCCGTAGAATCCCGTACCGGCAACCGGCCGCAGCTTTCCGACCTTCGCGAGTCTGGTGCCATCGAACAAGATGCGGACGTCGTCCTCTTCCTCTTCCGCGAAGAATATTATCACCCGACGGAGGAGAACCGGAATAAGGCTGAAGCGATCATTGCCAAACAACGAAATGGACCGACCGGGTCCATCGACCTTGTCTTCTTAAAAGAATGGACGCGTTTTGACAACCCGGAGTTCCAGCGCAGTGAGGAACCGGCGCTGTGAAATCTTTCCGGAGTTTCCTGTTTTTGACGGCCCTCTTTTTTGTTGCGGCCTCGGCGTTTGCCCAGGAAAACCCTCCGCCCCAGGATGCCCCCAAGAGTGAAGCGGCCAAGCCAGCGGCTCTTCAGCATCCGAATGAAATCGTGGAAGTGGAAATCCGCGGCAACCAGATTGTGAGCACCTACACGATTTTGAGCAAATTAAAATCCCAAAAAGGGGAACCCCTTGTCCAGGAAACGATCAACGAAGACCTCAAGCGTCTTTATGCGACGGGTTTCTTTCAAGACATCAAAATGGAAGTCGAGGAAAAACCCGAGGGCTACAAATTGCTGGTGACGGTGGAAGAAAAACCAGTGGTCAAACAAATCATCATCGAAGGAGCGGTCTCCTTCAAGCCAGAAAAATTGCGCAAGCAACTCAAAGTCATCGAAGGCCAGATCCTGGACCGCAAAGTTATCAAAGAAGGTGAGGAGGCCATCCGTAAACTTTATGGCGACAAGGGATTCCGGTTCGTGGATGTGCAATCTGAGGTCGACGTGAATGAGGACACAAGAGAGGCCGTTATTTACATCCGTGTCCTAGAGGGTGAAAAATTTAAAATCAAAGATATTCGTTTCGAGGGGCCGCAGGCTTTTAAACCCAAGAAGCTCGGGCGCCTCATGAAGACGAAAAAAGACAAATGGTATACGTCCGGTGTTTTTAAGGAGATGGTTTTCCAAAAGGACCTGGAACGGCTCCGTCTTTATTATCAGCAGGAAGGATATCTCGACGTGAAGGTGGCCCCGCGCTTTGAATACGACAAGGATAAAAAGAAAATTTTTATTACGATCGTCATTGATGAGGGGAAACATTATGTGACCGGAGACATCAAGATCAAGGGAAACCAGCTTTTTCCGGAATCCGAGATCTGGCAGCAGCTGGAGATGCTCCCGGGTTTTACCTATTCGCAGTACTACCTCGCGAAGGACATGGAAAAGATCCGTGATTATTATTACGAACGCGGTTACATGGACGCCCGTGTGGTGCCGGACGTGCGCTTAAACCGCGATTCCGGCAAAGTGGACCTGCTTTACGAGATCTACGAAGGCGACCTTTATTTTGTGGAAAAGGTCGTGATTCGCGGCAACACAAAAACAAAAGACATCGTGATCCGCCGTGAGCTTCGCCTGCGTCCGGGGGAACGCTTCGACGGCGAAAAGATCCGAAAATCCAAGGAACGGCTCGAGAACCTCGGATTTTTTGAAGACATCACTTATGATACCGAACCCTCCGCGGCTGGCGCCAACCGCAAAGACCTGATTTTCCGCGTCAAGGAAAAACGCACCGGCGAACTTTCGTT
>ORMF010213990.1_pt1 | contig 12629 bp, 11 predicted proteins | sample 1779871 | NCBI WGS metagenome assembly ORMF01 (sample SAMEA104232316, study PRJEB22302) | groundwater metagenome | biome: forest; feature: aquifer; material: groundwater | place: USA | collected 2011-08-07 | depth 5.4 m | reverse complement strand
GTGCACGGAGGACCGCTGCGACCCCGCGACCGGCGCCGCCACGCATGCGCCCGTGGTCGCCGACGACGGCGACGCCTGCACCGAGGACGCCTGCACGCCCGAAGGCGTCACGCACGTGCCGCGCTGCACCGAGCGCGAGTGCCAGGTCCTCGGTGGCTGCGACCGCGCGAGCGGCGAGTGCGCCTACGCCCCCGCCGCGGACGGCGCGGCGTGCGGTGGCGGCACGTGCCAGGCCGGCACCTGCGTCCCCGCGCCGGTGCAACCCGGCCAGAAGCCCGGCGGCGGATGCGCCACGGCGCCGGCCGAGCGCGGCGCGACTCCGGTCGGCCTGCTCGCGCTGTGGGGTTCGGCTCAACTCTTCAAGTTTTGGATCCGGCGCCGCCGTGTGCTCCTCGGAGGTCCCGGGCGGCGCAGCAAAAGTTGAAAAGTTGAGCCGGACCCCTATTCGATCTTGATCGCCTTTTCGGGGCACCTATTCGATCTTGATCGCCTTTTCGGGGCAGACCTTGGCGGCGGTCTCGAGTTTCTTGCGCAGGTCCTCGGGCGGGGTCTCGTCGAGAATGTAGAGGAAGCCGTCCGCGCGGACCTCGAAGAGCTCCGGTGCCGCCTTCATGCACTTGCCGTGGCTCTTGCACTTGTCGAAATCGACGACGATCTTCATGCGGCGCAGTCTAGCCGGTCCCGATGCCCCGAGGGCACCAGCCGTATCAGCAGCAGTACGGATCGCGGGGACTGTCGGGTCCGAAGAGCTGGTCGGCCTCTCCCAGGCCGAAGAGGTGCGCCACGACGATGGCGCTCCCGCGTACGATCTCTCTCCAGCGGCTTCCGAGGCGGCGGATCTTGCTCATGGCTCCCTGCCCTTCTGGAGAGAGCGTAGACCTCGGTCGTGAACCGGCCGCCGCGACGGGGTTAATTGTCGGTAACGGCGAGGCTACTTCCAGATGCGCTTGAACAGGGCCAGCGTGGCGGCGAAGGACTTCTTGTCGGCGTCGGCGTCGTAGCCGATGGCGTCCATCCCCATCTTGTCGGCGTCGGGGTTCGTGAAGCTGTGCTTGGCGCCCGGGTAGACGATGACCTCCGCCTTGGCGCCCGCCGCCGCCATCTCCTTCTTGAACGCCGCGATCTGCGCCTCGGGCACCATCTTGTCGGCGCCGCCCGTGTTGACCAGGATCTCCGCCTTGACCTTGCCCTTCGTCGCGACTGCGCCGTTCGGGGCGAGCGGGGCGTGGAAGGCCACGACCGCGGCGAGGTCGGCGCCCATGCGCGCCTGGGCGAGCACGACCGCGCCGCCGAAGCAGTACCCGACCGCGGCGACGTGCTTTCCGTCCACCTCGGGTCGCGCCTTGAGCGCCGCCATCGCCGCCGAGAAGCGTGCGCCGATCGCCTTCTGGTCCTTCATCGCCTCGGCGAGGAACGCCTGCGCGTCCTTCGGGTGCGTGGCGACCTTGCCCTTGCCGTACATGTCGAGCGCGAAGGCGACGTAGCCGGCCTGCGCGAGGCGCCGCGCCTGCTCGCGCGCGTGCTTGTTGTGGCCCCACCACTCGTGCACGACGAGCACGCCCGGGCGCTTGCCCTTGTGCGCGCCGTCCCAGGCGACGAACCCCTGCAGCACCGTGTCGCCCTGCTTGTAGTCGAGCTCTTGCGTCTTGACCTCGGCGCGCGCAACCCCCGGAGCAGCGAGAGCCGCGAGCACCACCGCCGTGATGGTTTTCGTCATGCCGGGAGCCTACTCGAACACGTACGCGTCGGGATCGAGGCGCAGCGTGCGCAGCCAGAACTCGATCGTGAAGCCGGGCCAGAGCGTGGTGTTCTTGCCGCTCGTCGCGAGGTACCAGCTCTTGCAGCCCGATTGCCACACGCTGCGCTCGAGGCGCGGCTGCAGCGCGGCGTTGTAGCTCGCCTGCGCGGAGGGGCGCACGTCGACAGCGCGGGCGTGCCGCCGCTCGACCTCGCCCATGCACAGGCCGGCAAAGCCGCTGCCGACGATCGCGACGTCGAGCTCGGGAGTCCTCGTCATGCGACGCTCCTTGTTTGGCGGGGGAGGACAAGCCCCCCCCCGCGTCGGCTCGCCCCCAGGCTCACCCCCCCCTCCCCGCGGCTGATGGCCGCGTCGGAAGCTCACCGAGCAGTCCGACGCCGCCATCAGCGGCGGTGAGGGGGAGGCCGAGCTGGGGCGAGGCCGAGGAGCGGGCGCCGCTCGGCACCGCGCAGGACGCGGTCATCCTCTCGCTCATCGTGGGCATCTGGCAGATCGGCAGCGCGCTGACGGGCCGCACGCTCGACGGCAGCGCCGACGTGACGTTCCCGGAGCCGGCGTACTTCTCGCGCTTTTCGGCCATCGGCCGCGTGCGCTTCGGACAGCCGCTGCACCAGCTGGTGTTCGATCGCGCCGTGCTCGACCTGCCGCTCGCGATGGCGGACCCCGCGGCACAGCGGCTCGCGCAGGCGCAATGCGAGCTTGCGCTCGAGGCGCTCGGTGCGGGGGCGCGCCTCTCCGTGCGCGTCCGCCAGCGCTTGCCGCGCGAAGGCGGCGGCTTCCATGCGCTCGACCAGGTGGCCGCGCAGCTCGGGACGTCGCCGCGGACGCTCAGCGCAAGCTCGCGCTCGAGGGGCACGCGTTCTCGTCACTCGTCGACGAGGAGCGGCGCGAGCGCGCGCTCCTGCTCCTTCGCGCGCCCGAGCTGTCCCTCGACGACGTGGCCGAGCGCCTCGGCTACTCCGACCTGGCGAACTTCAGCCGCGCCTTTCGCCGCTGGACCGGCCGCACACCGGGCGCTTTTCGCAAGCGCCACGGCTGAGCGCCGGGCGCCAGGATCGGCGCGGACGCGGGCCCGGGGAAGCCGGCGCCATGGCGTCGCCGCCGTCGGGGAGCCCCGGCCTACTCAGGCGCCCGGCCAGCGCGTGCGCGCAGCGCGCTCGCTTCCGCTGCGTTGCCGAGCGCAGCCTCCGCATCCGCCAGGCGTCGCAGCATGAAGGCCAGGTCCTTGGCAAGGACCTGATTGACGGGCTGGTCCCGGCACTGCGCCTCGCGCAGGGCCACGGCGCGTGCAAAGGCGACCTTTGCCAGCGCCGCCTCCCCCAGCCGCAGGCGCTGATCGCCCACCTTGCCGAGCGTCATCGAGACGTCCTTGCGATGCTGCGTGCCCGACGGCTCGCGCGCAAGCAACGCCTCGACGCCCGGCAGCTCGCTCTCGAACACCTCGAGCGCCTTGCGGTGCTCACCGGCGCGAACCAGCAGATCTCCCAGCTTGATCGCGCTCACCCAGAGACCGCGCTCCACCTCGGGCGAGGGGCTGGCCGAGGCCGCGAGCCGGCGTCGCAGCGCGAGCGCGGCCTCATAGCCCTCGCGTGCGCGCGCGTCGTCTCCCGCGCGACGCCAGAGATCTGCGCGCCGATCGATGATCGTGCCCAGGAGCAGCTCCAGCTCGCGGCGGTCGGGACCGCCCCGTCCAATGGCCTCGTCGCAGAGCAGTCGCGCGCGATCGTACACGCCTGCGGCGGCGCGCTGGTCCGTCTCGCGCAGCAGATCGCCGAGCTTCACGCAGGTGCCGGCGACCAGTCCGCGCGCGTCGGGCGCACTCCCCAGCCGGCGCTCCCGCAGGGCCAGGGCGCTCTCCAGGCTCTTCCTCGCGCCGGCAGAATCGCCCCGCGCGATGAGCCGCTCAGCCTCCGACTCCAGTGCACCTGGCTCCTCGTCTTCGGCGGCTGCCGCGACGGCCCCGGCCCTGCCTTCGCATCCTGGGCAGCGCTCCGGCAGGCGATCCCCCTGCATCGGGCAGAACTCCTCGACGTGGCCGCAGCGGGTGCAGATCGCCTCGTAGTTCTTGTGGTCGTCAGGGCCCGAAATCGACCAACTCCTCTTCGTCGGGGGAGGCGACGCATCCTTCGCCGACGATCCCTCGCCGGATTCCCTCCTCTCCACGACGGCGTGCGACAGATCGCGGATCCGCAGGTCGAGGCGGGCCGCGTCGGCGGACGCGCCGCACAGCGTCCGCGGCAATGCGCTCCGGAGCTTGCGGTCGTACTGTGCCGCCGGCATGCGCCAGCGCATGATCGCCTGGATGTCGCCCATACGCAGCTCGAGCCCCCGGGGGAGCGAGGTCTCTTCGAGGTGGATCGCCAGGAAGGGCTTCGCGCGGTTGATCGCGAAGTTGATCTCGTTGCGCACGTTCTTCGAGTCGACCGCTCGCGGCGAGACGTACACGACGAACTGCCCGCACCCGTCGAGCGCCTTGGCGATCTCCTCCGGCCATTCGTTGCCGGGATCGATGCCCTCGTCGTACCAGATCCGGTAGCCAGCCTCGTGCAACGCGAGGATGTCCGCGAAGACCGTGGCGCCGTCCCTGTGGGAGTAGCTGATGAAGATGTACGGCTCGCCGCCCTTGTAGGCGTCGAAGGGGGGCGACCCGTGCGCGGGGGATGCCGGGGCCGGCGGTCGCGGGGGCGACGCGACGGCATGGGGTGCAGCAAATGCCCGCGGCGAGAGCCACTCTGCCGGAACCGCCGCGAGGGCCGCGGAGATCGTGCGACCGGCGGCCCCCTCGGCCTCCTCCACGGCAATGCGCACAGCACCCTTGGGATCGCCGTGGCAACCGTAGATCGCGTGAACCTTCCGAGCGCCATGGAAGTGCTGCGCGCAAGGCCACGCTCGCAGGGCGAGGGCGTCCCGCACTGTGCTCAAGTAGGCCACAGCATACGTGTAGATCTCGGAATGGGTATCCGCCTCCCCGCTGAAGCCGTAGTTGTCGCCTCGGACGTACTCGGCCCGCTTGACTTCCTCCGCCGTGCGCTGGGCCATCGCGATGACGGGTTCGAGGCTGGTCGCGAGCTCGATCAGCCTCGCTTCGTCGCCGGCTGCGGCAACACGCAGCGCCTGGACGGCCGCATCGATCAAGCCCATGTTGCCGAGGCCGAGCCGGCCCCGGAGGTCAGCCTCGAGGGGCGGCAACGCGTCGAGCAGCATCAGGCAGAAGGCCCGTGCCCCTCGAGGATCCAGACGGCCAAGAGTGGCCTCGTCTGCAATGGCCATGCTGGTCTCCGCATTCTACATCCGTAGGTAGGCCCCGGACCGTCGGCGTGACCGCGGGTGTATCGTCCGCCGATGCGAAGGTGGATGACGCTCGGGGTGATGGTGGCGTTGCTCGGGGGCTGCGGCGACACCGGAGGCGGCAAGCCGGCGGGCGCAGGCGGCGCGGGCGCAGGCGGCGCGGGCGCGAGCGGCGCGTGGGGCGCGGGGACCGGTGGCGCAGGAAGAGGGGGCGGTGGCGGCTCCGGTGGAGGCGGGCCCGGCGGCGCGGGGGGTGCGGGGGCCGGTGGCGCGGGCGCCGGCGGCGCGCAGGGCGGATGGCGCACGATGTTCCGCGAGGACTTCGAGAGCCTCGCCCTCGCGCCCGCGCCCTTTTCCGCGGATCCGGTCCCTGACGACGGTCCGTTCTCCGACGGCGGCGCGTTCTTCCGCGGCCGCGGCGCCATGCCCCCCGCGGCCTTCCGCAGCAGTTACCCCATCGGCCAGGGCGGCTGGCTCACGGTCGAGTCCTACACGCGTGGCGCGAGCACCGCCCCCGCCGACCTCGCGAGCGTCGTCGCCGATCCCGCGGGCGGCGGCAAGGTGCTGCGCATCGCCTCCCCCGCGCACACGGACGCCACGGTGATCCGCCCGACGATGCCGCTGCCCGAGCGGTACCGCGTCTCGCTCCGCGTCGGCCACGCGGACTTCGGCGATGGACAGGGGATGAACGGCTACACGGGCGGCGAGACGGCCGAGCCCTGGCTCTCCGACGACGCGACGGGCGAGAACGGCTTCTACTGGCTCGCGATCCTGGACGCGATGCCGCGGCCGCACGTCAACGCGTGGACGCTGCACCACCGCAAGGTGTGCATCGACTCGGACAGCAACCGCGACGCGTGGTCCGAGGTCTGGAACGGCACCGCCTTTGTCGCCTCCGGCGAGCGCCCCATCTTCATGATCGCGCTCGACGGCGCCAGCCTCGGTGACGAGCTGACGGGAAACCCGTTCCTGCCCTACGCGAACGGCATGGTGCAGCCGTCCGGCTCGGTGCGCGCCGTCGACGCCTACAAGCCCGGCACCTGGTACGACGTGTCGATCGAGAAGAACGCAGGTCATTACACCCTGACGATCTCCGGCGATTTCCGCCACGGTGGCCAGAAGGCGTACACCGCCCGCTTCGATTACGCCGCCGACTGCGTCTTCCATTACAACCAGACCGCGGCCGACGTGGGCCGTTGCGCCAGCACGGCCACCTACCCGAGCGTGCCCGGCGCTCCCCTCTGGCCCGCCGGCGTCGCCTACCCCGACTACTTCATGCTCGGCGACCCGCACGTGAACTTCTACGAGGGCCGCGTGCACTACGACGACCTCACCCTCGAGGTCTGGCAGGACTGAGCCCGGTTCGAGGCCGGCCATGACGACCCATCAGATCCTTGCCCTTCTGGGTGACGAGGTGCTCGAGACCCGGAAGGACCTCGTCAAGGAGTTCTTTCTCCAGAGCCTGGAGCTCGTCCAGGGGCAACTTCCGCCCGATCTTCGCCAAGCCGTGGACGTCGCCCGACGGTACTCCGTGCGGCAGGCTTCGGATGAAGAGCTTGTCGCGGCCCGGGTGTCCTGCTGGCAACACATCAAGGCCCTGGCCCCGGGATCGGCCAACCAGCGCGAGGAATGCGCCGCCCGGGCCATTGTCTTTTCCCTCTTCCCCCAAGTGGACGAACCCGTCGACGCGGCCGAGTTCTTCGTGAGCTTCCTGGGGCGATTCGCGAGCGTCGAACGTGAGCAGGCCAAGATCCTGACGCGGCTGTTCGCAGCGGAGCTTCCGAGCAGCCACTGACCCGTCGGACGCCTCGAGCACTGGCGGCCTGGCGGCCTTGGCGTTCTCTCAACCGCGCCGCGTGCGGCGACGTCCGAGCCAGCAGGCCAGGACGATCCACGCCACCGCCGACGCCCGGCCACCGGGGCCACTGCTGCAGCCTCCGTCTCCCCCGCCTCCATCGCCGGCCGTGCCCGGGTTCGTCGTCCCGCGCCTGCCGGCCGTCCCTCCTGCTGGATCGCAGCCGGACCGCGGCGCCGTGTGCGCGCAGCCGGTCATGGGGTTGCACGAGTCCGTCGTGCAGCGATTGCCGTCGTCGCAGTTGACGGGCGTGCCGCCCGTGCACGCGCCAGCGACACACTGCGCATTCATCGTGCACGCGTCGGCGTTGCACGCGCCCGTGCGGTTCGTGTGCTTGCAGCCAGACGCGGGATCGCACGCGTCGTCCGTGCACGGGTTCTTGTCGTCGCAATCGACCGGCGGCCCCGCGACGCATGCGCCAGCCTCGCAGCGATCCGCGCTCGAGCACGCGTCCCTGGCGCAGCTCGCGGTGTTCGGCGTGTGGGTGCAGCCGGTCGCGGGATCGCACGCGTCGTCGGTGCACGGGTTGGCGTCGTCGCAGTTGATCGGCGGTCCTCCGCCCATGCACACGCCGTCGGCGCTGCAGGTCTTCGCGCCGCCCGTGCACATGTTGCCGTCGTCACACGCCGCGCCGCTCATGCACGTCTCCTGCACGAACACGCCGCGGCCGTGCGTCCCCGCCACGATCTTCGCCTTCATGAAGAAGAGCTGGTCCACCTCGACGTTCGCCGGACCGTCCTGCGGCACCTTCCAGTGCGCGCCCGAGTCGGGGCTGACGAACACGCCCACGTCCGTGCCCACGTAGAGCACGCGCGAGTTGTTCGGATCGATCGCCAGGGTGCGCACGGGCACCGACGGCAGTGACTCCGCGCCCGTCCCGCCGATCATCGTCCACGTCGTCCCGCCGTCGGTCGTGCGCCACACGTTGTCCGGCGTGAACCCGCCGTAGGTCACGTACACGGTGTCCTTCGCGCGCGGGTCGATGGCGATGCTCATGACGTAGCGCCCCGGTGTCTGCGCGCCGCCCGGAATGACCGGCGTCCAGGTCGGCATCGCGGTCGTCGCATTGGCCGACTTGAAGACGCCCCCGATGTACGTGCCCACCCAGACGAGGTCCGAGTCGCCGGGCGCGATCGCGATCGCGCTGATGTACCCGCTCTGCGGGGCCTTGATGGCCGTCCAGGTCGGCCGCGCCGCGGTCTTGATGTCGTCGCTGCGCCAGAGCGACGCGCCACCCGCCAGCATCCGCGTCGGCGTGTTGGGATCCAGCAGGATCGGCGCGATGAAGAGCGAGTTCTCGTTCTGCGCGTCGGGCAGGTTGTCCGCCACCGAGCTCCCACTGCGGCCCCCGTTGGCCGAGCGCTCGATGTCGAGGTAGTAGAGCTCGCCGTAGAAGTAGTTGGGGTCCGTCTGGTCGGCCGAGCAGAAGCCGCCGTCGCCGCCGATCATCTCGGTCCACGCCTCGGGGTTCCCACCGTAGCGCAGCGTGCCGTTGTCCTGCGTGCCGCCGATGATGACGCCCGAGGTCGCGTTGCCGCAGACCGCGTAGAACTGCGTGACGCCGAGCCCGTGGTTGAGCGACTCCCAGCCCACGTCCTCGCTCACGGTGCCGACGGTGTAGACGTCGGCGGCCTTGTACACGCCGCCGTCGTTGCCGAAGAACACCGTCTTGACCGTCGTCCCGTCGAAGGCGGGGTGGGCGACGATGACGTGGTGGTCCGCGTGCGCCGACCGCGGCGAGAGCTGCCACGCGCTGATCCGCGAGAGCGTGCGGCCGCCGTCGACGCTCCGCCACAGGTTGATGCCGCCGACGATCACGATCTCGGGGTTGGTCGGATCGACCCAGAGGGCGTTGTCGTAGTCGCCCTGTCCGCCCGCGCCCGCATTGAAGTAGCTCGTGCCGTCGTTGACGAGGGCGAACGTCTTGCCGCCGTCGGTGCTGCGGTAGAGCTGCCCGTCGAAGCGATCCACGGACGCGTAGACGTTGCTCGGCGCGCTCTTCGCGTAGGAGATCTCGACGCGCGCGCTGCCGGTCGTCATGCCCGAGCCGCCCTGGGCGAGCCCGGTGCTGCGCCGCCACGTCGCCCCCGCGTCGACCGAGAAGAACGACTCGCCGAGCGAGCCCGCGACCGCCTCGGCGCCGTTCTGCGGGTTGAAGCGGACGTCGCGCATCTCCTGCGGATACGCGTTCGTCCACGTCGCGCCCGCGTCGAGTGACCGGAAGATGCCGTTCTTGGTCGCGGCGAGCAGCGTCTGCGGCGTCGTCGGGTGCACGGCGATCCGGTTGACGTAGTAGAACTCGACGCCGATCGTCGACGGCAGCTGCGTCCACGTGCCGCCCCCGTCGGTGCTCTTGAAGATGCCCGCGCCCTTCTGGAAGTCTCCGACCGGCTCCGAGCCCGAGAAGAAGCCCTCGCCGGTGCCCGCGTAGAGGACATCGGGGTTCGTGGGGTCGAGCGCCAGCGAGGCCACGGCGATGTTGGCCATGAAGTCGTCGAGCGGGTGCCACATGGCGCCGCCGTCCGTGGTCTTCCAGACGCCGCCGCCGACGCTCCCGGCCCACATGATCGCGGGCGTCGTCGGGTGCACGAGGATCGAGCGGATGCGCCCGCCGATGTTGCCCGGTCCGACCCAGGTCCACGCGCCGCGCGTGATGTCGGTGGCGGTCGGCTGGCCGAGCCGCGGCATGCGCTTTCGTTGCTCGCGCCCGCGCAGGACGCCGTCGGCCGGGATGCGGCCCAGGGCGTCGCGCTTCTGCGCCGCGCGCTGCATCGCCGCGGCCAGCGGCTTGTCGCCCCGGCGCTCGCCCACCTTCTCCCCCGCGCGCCTGCGTTCGGCGCGTTCGCTGCGCTCGGCACGGGACCGCTCGCGCGGGGTCTGGGCCTGCAGGCGCCACCACCCGAACCCGCCGGCGGCGAGCACCACGACCACTGCAAGAGGAGCTGCACGACGCATCTCCCCCATATACACCGGCGGGATTGATCGGCGGCCGGGGATCGGTGAGCCTTGTGAGGTGAGCGACGATTTCGGCCTCAAGGACAGCGAGGCGCGCCTGTGGCACCTCATCGCGGAGCGTGCCCAGCCGGACGCGGACGTCACGGCGATCGACCGCCGCATCTGGGACCTGTTCGGGGAGGACTGGGCGGTGATGTTCACCGACCTGTCCGGCTTCTCCCGGCAGGTCGAGGCCTTCGGGATCCTCCACTTCCTGCAGGTGATCTACGAGCAGAAGCGGCTCCTCCTGCCGATCGTGTCGACGCACGACGGCATCCTCGTCAAGACCGAGGCCGATAGCTTCCTGCTGCTCTTCCGGCGGCCCGACACCGCCATGCGCTGCGCCATCGCGATGCAGGCGGCGTGCGCGCGCCACAATCAGCGGCGCGTGCCGGAGGAGCATGTCCTGCTGTGCCTGGGCATCGGCTACGGGCGCGTGCTCCGCATCGGCGACGCGGACGTGTACGGCGCCGAGGTCAACGCCGCCAGCAAGCTCGGCGAGGACACGGCCAAGGCGGGGCAGATCCTCGTGACGCGCGCGGTCAAGGACGCGCTCGAGGATCCAAGCGGCCTCGGCTTTTCGCCCATCTCCGACAAGATCCCCGGCTCGATCGAGAACTTCGACGTGTCGTACCCGAAGGTCTGACGCCAGACCCAATGCTCGCCGGTCCCAAGGCCCACTGGGCGCGGCTCCCTCGCGCGTGGCGGCTCGCACTCGCCGCGGGCCTGCTGAGCCGGGTGTTGCTCCTGACCGTGGCGTGGCTCGACCACGCCCCGTACAAGGAGATGGCGCCCGACAACGCCATCTACCGCGGCGGCGCGCCCCACTCGGTCTGGGTCATCGACGCCTTCCAGAAGTGGGACGCGTACTGGTACCTCAGCGTCGCGCGGGACGGCTACCGGCCGCCGGTGTTCGAGGCCGAGCCGCACTCCTCGAACATCGCCTTCTTCCCGCTGTATCCGCTGCTGATGCGCGCCCTCGGGCCGGTCTTCGGGGGGGATCTCGCGCTCGCCGGGCTCCTGGTGTCGTGGCTGGCGTTCTTCGCGGGCCTGGCGGCGCTGCACCGGCTGCTCCCCCTCGACCCCGACGAGCCGGCCGCCGACCTCGGCGTCTGGCTGCTGGCGCTGCAGCCGTGGTCCTTCGCGTTCACCGCCGTCTACACGGAGGCGGTCTTCTTCCTGCTGAGTGTGCTCGCGATGCACCGCGCGCGCTCGGGGCGCTTCCTGTGGGCGTCCGCGTTCGGGTTCCTGGCGGGCCTGTGCCGCTTGCCGGGCTGCCTGCTGGTCCTGCCGATCGGCCTCGAGTGGCTGGCCCGACGGCCCCGCCGCGTGCGCGATCTCGCGGCGATCGCGGCCGTTCCCCTCGGGGCCATCGGCTACCTCGGCTATCTCTGGTACCTGACGGGCGTGCCCGACGCGTTCTTCCGCGTGCAAAAGGCGTGGGACAACAACCTCGTCCTCGGGACCAAGCTCCTGCGCTGGATGATCACGGGCCGGCCCGAGCGCGATCAGCTGCTCACGCTCGTCGTCTGCGCGGGTCTGGTGGCGCTGGCGTGGAAGCGCGTGCGCACGTCGTACCTCGTCTACCTCGTGGCGAGCATCGCGATGACGGTCTCGGCGGGCATGCTGACGCCGGCGCGGCACGTGGCGGCCGCGTTCCCGCTGTACGCGGTGCTCGCGTCGTTCTGCGCCGGGCACCCCGCGCGCGAGCGCGCGATCCTCGGCACCTGCGCGTTCGGCTCGGCCATCGTGTACTGGCTGTGGCTGACCTGGCGCCACGTGTTTTGAGGGTCAATGCCGATCCCTTGACGTTGACCTAGACGTGGACGTGAACGTGAACGTGAACGTGAACGTGAACGTGAACTCCACCCTGGACGTGAGCTTTGACGGCCTCGGTCGAGGTCAACGCCCACGGTGGCGTTCAGGTTCACGTTCAGGTCCACGTCGACGTCAAGGTCAACGAATCCTCCGGCAGCGCCCAGCGGAGGCACGCGCGCAGGACCTCGTCGCTCGACGGGTGATCGCGCAGGATCCGCGAGAGCGTCAGGCCCCCGATGCAGAGCGCCGTGGCCGCCAGCGCGCGCTCGCGCGGGGTCATGCTGCCCGTCGGGGGCGCGTGCGCGGCGAGGTCACGCACCACGGCCTCGAAGGCCTCGGCCATCGCGGCGCGCGTCGCCTTGTCCGCGCGCGTGAGCTCGGACAGCGTCGCCGGGAACGCGCAGCCGGTGTCGATCGCGTCCCGGTGCGCGGGCGAGAGGTAGCGGCGCAGCGCGCGGCGCAGCCAGTCGAGGCCCTCGCGGTGCTCGAGGCCATCGAACCAGCCCTGGCGGACGTCCGCGAGCGTGCGGCGCAGGACCTCGGCGTCCATCGCACGCTTCGAGCGGAAGTGCGCGTAGAAGCCGCCGATGGTCAGCCCCGCGCCGCGCATGACCGCCGGCCCGCTCGCGGCCGCGAAGCCGGAGCGCCGGATGAGCCGGCTCGCCGACTCGAGGATGCGCTCGTGGGTGCTGGCCTTGTCGACCGCGCGTGTGGTGGCCGGGGAGATCGTTCGGCGTGCCATTCGTATGATGGCCATGATATGATGACCATCATGCGAGAGCAAGAAGGCGGTCAGGGAGGCGATCCGTCGAGCTGGAAGCGCACGGCGTGCATCCTGTGCTCGATCAACTGCGGCATCCAGGTGCAGACCGAGGGCGGCCACCTCGTGAAGATCCGCGGCGACCGCGAGCACCC
>ORMF010668728.1_pt1 | contig 12635 bp, 10 predicted proteins | sample 1779871 | NCBI WGS metagenome assembly ORMF01 (sample SAMEA104232316, study PRJEB22302) | groundwater metagenome | biome: forest; feature: aquifer; material: groundwater | place: USA | collected 2011-08-07 | depth 5.4 m | reverse complement strand
CTGAGCTACCTCGGCACCAGCCTCTCCCTGCCGCTGCTCGACGCCCAGTTCGCGCGCGCCGATGCGGCGCTCGGCTTCGATTGGCTGGCCACCCTCGAGCTCGCCAACGCCTGGCCGCTCCTCGGCAAGCTCCTGCGCGCGGCCTACGCCACCAGCATGCCTCAGGTGCTGTTTGTGTTCCTCATGCTGGCGACGACGCGCCAGCTGTCGCGCCTCGCCGACTTCCTGGCGCTGTTCACGGCGACGAGCCTCGCGACCATCGTGGCGGCGAGCCTGCTGCCCGCGGCCGGCGCCTTCGTCCACTTCGATCCGCCGGCGGCGCTGCGCGGCGTCGTCGGCGCCGACGCCGGCATCTGGCACCTGAAACACTTCGAGGCGCTGCGCTCCGGCGCCATGCGCGCGATCGACCCGGGCACCATCGAGGGCCTGGTGACGTTCCCCTCGTTCCATGCGGCGCTCGCCGTCATCACCGTGTGGGCGCTCTGGCGCACGCGCTGGCTGGCGCTTCCCGCGCTCTGCCTCAACGCGCTCGTCATCGTCTCGACCGTCCCGGTCGGCGGCCACTATTTCGTCGACGTGCTCGCCGGCATCGGCATCGGCGCAGCCGCCATCGGCGCGCTTGCCTGGTGGCGCCGGACCGCGATGCGCGCCCGCGATCATGCGCAAGGCGCGTACGCGCCGACCGGCTGATCGGCCACTGCGCGCGTTCGCGCGGATGGTGAATGCCCCGCCCCCTACCGCCCGAGGAACCGGCGCGTGAGTGCGACGAACTCCTCCAGCCGGTCGTGATGCACCCAGTGGCCGGCGCCCTCGACGCTGACGACTTGCGCGTTCTTGAAATTGCGCACGCGACCGTCCTCGCCCGGGTTGGAGGCCCAGCTCTCGCGGCCGTAGACCAGCAGCGTGGGGCAGGCGATGCGCCCCCACAGCTCCTCCAGGTTCTTCGTCGTCATGTCGTAGGGCGGCCAGGACCGCACGTAGTTGTCGAACTTCCAGCTGTAGGTGCCGTCCTCGTTCTGGTTGACGCCGTGCTGGGTGAGGTGGCGCGCCTGCTCTGGCGTCAGGTGCTGGTTCTCCTCCTGCATGCGCCGGAAGGCATCCTCGATGGAGGCATAGCGGCGCGGCAGGCGGCCCGAGAGGCCGCGTTGCTCGTCGATCCATGCGCGCATGCGCTCAGGGAAGCCACGGGCGTTGCGCTCGGCCAGCATCTTGGGGCTGGGGCCCAGGCCCTCGATGGCGACCAGCCTGGCGACGTTCTCCGGATAGAGGCCGGCGTAGCGCAGCGCGATGTTGCCGCCGAGCGAGTGGCCGATGATGGTGACGGGCGCCACGCGCAGCTGATGGATGAGCTGGGCCAGGTCGTAGATGTAGCCCGCCATCATGTAGGTGCCGGTTCTCGACCACTCGCTGTCGCCGTGGCCGCGCAGGTCGGGGGCGATGATGTGCCAGTCGCGGCCGAGCGCCTCCGCCACCCAGTCCCAGTTGCGGCAGTGGTCGCGCCCACCGTGCACCAGCAGCAGCGGCGGGGCGCTCGTGTTGCCCCAATCGACGTAGTGCAACCGCAGGCGCTGCGAGAAGTAGATGCGGGAGGTGGGGCCTGGGGAGGGGAGGGACATGGGGCGGGCGTCTCGGCTGGCCGGATTGTGCATGTGCGAAGCCTAACGCCGCGGCGCCAAATGCGAAAGCGCTGGCCAATCGCGACGGACGTCGAGGTTGCCTGCGGTGGGCGGAACGAAGGATGATGGGCTGGGTTGTCACTCGAAACGGAGGCACGCGATGGCGGAGAAGGCGTACTCGGGGGGATGCCACTGCGGGCGGGTCCGCTACGAAGCGACCACCGACCCCGGCAAGGCGATCGCCTGCAACTGCTCGATCTGCGCCAAGCACGGGCTGTGGCTGACGTTCGTGCCGCCGCAGAAATTCAAGCTCGTGTCAGGGCTCGAGGAGCTCGCCGACTACCGGTTCAACAAGCACATCATCCATCACATGTTCTGCCGGACCTGCGGGGTGGAGTCGTTTGCGCGTGGCAAAGCCAAGGACGGCAAGGAAATGTTCGCCATCAATGTCCGCTGCCTGGACGGCGCCGATATCGCCACCCTCACCCCCAAGCCGTTCGACGGCCGGAGCTTGTGACGCGGCGGCGGCACGGCTTCAGTTCCTGGCGCTGAGCGCCAGACGCACGCCGAAGCCGACGAACATCGCGCCGAGCAGCCGCTCGAGCCACACGCGCGCACCCGCGATGGGGCCCGCGTGCGCCAGCCGCCCGGCGCCCCAGGCGACGCCGAGGTTCCAAAGCGTGCCCGTAACGTTGAACACGAGGCCCAGCACGATGAAGGCCGCCACCTTCGAGGGCGCATGGCCGTCGATGAACTGCGGCAGGAAGGCCAGGAAGAACAGCGCCACCTTGGGGTTCAGGACGTTGGTGAGGAAGCCCTGCCAGAACACGGTGCGCAGGGCGCTGCCCGCCGGCGGCTGGTTAGGTCCCGCCGCCGCTCGGTTGGCCGAGCGCGACGCCAGCAGCATCTGCAGGCCGACGTACACGAGATAGGCCGCGCCGACCCACTTGAGCAGCGTGAAGGCCACGGCCGAGGCGGCCAGCAGCGCCGACACCCCGACCGCCGCCGCCGTGATATGCACGAAGCATCCTGCGCTCACACCGAGCGCCGCGGCGACCCCGCCGCGCACGCCCTGTTGCGCGCTGCGCGCCGCGATCAGCGCCATGTCCGGCCCGGGCGTGATGTTGAGCAGCAGCCCGGCCGCGACGAACAGCCAGAAATCCTGAATGCCGACCATGTTGTGCCTCCGCGGAGACGAACGCGCCCCGCAACCCGAGCGCCCGCGCCACACATCCGCGCGCATCGCGGGGATTCCGGTCCACACCCCGACACGATGATTGCCGCGCTGTCGCTGCTCATGCAAGAGTCGCAGCGCCTGCCCGTGTCGCCCGCATCCAGAGCATCCGAGGTGCCGACATGCCAAGCTCGCGATCCAATCGCCGCACCGCCACCATCGCAATCCAAAGCCTGCTGGGTGGCTTTTGCTTCGCGCTTTGGGCGGTGGGCAGCGTCGTGGTGTTCGACGACGAGCTGATGCGCGTCGTTGCCACCGGCCTTCCCTATTTCATATTCTACGAGCTCGGCATCCTGTCGCGGTATGTTCCCGGCGTGCGATCGGCGGCAAAGCGGCTCGAGTAGCGTCTCTTGCACCCACTTTGCGGGCCGGCGTCATGCCGCCGCCGCAGGGGACATCGGTCAATTCGAGTGACGACACGGGTTTCGACGGCTCCGAGAATCGCGCCATGTAAGCGGCGCTTCGAGGCAGAGTTCGCAGATGTAAGAGGGCCAGCATGGACAAGATCAACCAGCGCATCGCGGCCGAGCTTGGCGTTGCCGTCGGCCAGGTCGCCGCCACCGTGGAGCTGCTCGGCGAAGGTGCCACGGTTCCGTTCATCGCCCGCTACCGCAAGGAGAAAACGGGCGGCCTCGACGACACACAGCTGAGGAAGCTGGAAGAGCGGCTCGGCTACCTCCGCGAGCTGGAGGACCGCCGCGCCACGGTGCTGAAAAGCATCGAGGAGCAGGGCAAGCTCACGCCCGAGCTGGCCAGGTCGATCAACGCCGCCGGCACCAAGGTCGAGCTGGAGGACCTCTACGCCCCCTACAAGCCCAAGCGCCGCACCAAGGCGCAGATCGCGCGCGAAGCCGGTCTCGAGCCGCTGGGCGATACGCTCCTCGCCAACCCCGCGCTCGATCCCGAGGCGGAGGGCGCCAAATTCGTGGACGCGGACAAAGGCGTGGCCGACGCCAAGGCCGCGCTGGACGGCGCCCGCCACATCCTGATCGAGCGCATCGGCGAACAGCCCGCCCTCGTCGGCCAATTGCGCGAATGGGAGTGGGGCGAGGGCGTGCTCGCCTCCAAGATGCTCAAAGGCAAGGCCGAGGAGGGCGCCAAGTTCTCCGACTATTTCGACTTCGGCCAGCGCATCAAGGACATGCCCTCGCACCGCGCGCTCGCCATGCTGCGCGGCCGCAACGAGGGCGTGCTCGACCTCGATCTCGACGTGGCGCACGAGGCGGAGAAGCCGCACCCCGCCGAGCTCAAGATCCGGGCGGCCTTTGGCATCGCCGAGCGCGGCCGCCCCGCCGACAAATGGCTGGCCGAGACGGTGCGGTTGGCATGGAAGGCCAGGCTCGCCGTCTCGCTCGAGGGCGATCTGCTCGCCCGCCTCAAGGAGCGCGCCGACGCCGAGGCGATCTCGGTGTTCTCCAAGAACCTGAAGGACCTGCTGCTCGCCGCCCCGGCGGGCCCGCGCCTCACCATGGGTCTCGATCCGGGCCTGCGCACCGGCGTCAAGGTGGCGGTGGTGGATGCCACCGGCAAGCTCGTGGAGACGGCGACCATCTACCCGCACGAGCCCAGGCGCGACTGGGCCGGCGCGCTTGCGGCCCTCGCCGCCCTGTGCATGAAGCACAAGGTCGATCTGATCAGCGTCGGCAACGGCACCGGCAGCCGTGAGACCGACAAGCTCGTCGCCGAGCTGATGGCCAAGATGCCCCAGCTCGAGCTCACCAAGGTGATGGTGTCGGAGGCCGGCGCCTCGGTCTATTCGGCCTCGGAGCTGGCGGCCAAGGAGTTCCCCGATCTCGATGTCACCCTGCGCGGGGCCGTCTCCATCGCCCGGCGCCTGCAGGACCCGCTGGCGGAGCTGGTCAAGATCGAGCCGAAGGCCATCGGCGTCGGCCAGTACCAGCACGACGTCGACCAGGCCGGCCTCGCCCGCTCGCTCGACGCGGTGGTGGAGGATTGCGTCAACTCGGTCGGCGTCGACGTCAACACCGCCTCCGTGCCGCTGCTGGCGCGCGTGTCGGGCCTCAACCAGACGCTCGCCGCCAACATCGTCGCCTTCCGCGACGAGAACGGCGCCTTCAAGACCCGCACCGCGCTCAAAAAGGTGCCGCGCCTGGGCCCCAAGACCTTCGAGCAGGCGGCGGGGTTCCTGCGCATCATGAACGGCAAGAACCCGCTCGATGCGTCTGCCGTCCACCCCGAGGCCTATCCCGTGGTCGAGAAGATCTCCGAGGCGACCCAGCGTCCGCTCAAATCCATCATCGGCGACGGCGCGTTCCTGAGATCGCTGCAACCCGCGGCCTTCGCCGACGCCACCTTCGGCATCCCCACCGTCACCGACATCATCGCCGAGCTGGAAAAGCCCGGCCGCGACCCGCGCCCCGAGTTCAAGACGGCCACCTTCCAGGAGGGCATAGAGCAGATCTCCGACCTGAAGCCCGGCATGCGCCTCGAGGGCGTCGTCACCAACGTCACCGCCTTCGGCGCCTTCGTCGACGTGGGCGTGCACCAGGACGGCCTCGTGCACATCTCCGAGCTGTCCGACCGCTTCGTCAGGGACCCGCGCGAAGTCGTGAAGGCCGGCGATGTGGTCAAGGTGCGCGTCAAGGACATCGACGTGGCGCGCAAACGCATCGCCCTCACCATGAAGTCGGGCGCCATCGATCGCGCCACCGCCAGCAGCGCCCCGCGCCCGTCGAGCCCACCGTCGCCCGGCCCGCGTGCGGCAACTCCGCCGCCCCGCCCCGCCTCCCAGCCGCCGGGCGAAAGCGCGCTCGCCGCCGCCCTGCGCCGCGCCCAGCAGCGCAAGTAGGGCGCGCTCGGAACAGCGCAACGGCTGACGCCTGTTGCGCCCGACGGCTCCGTCCGGCCGGTGCATCATCGCGGCGAAGAGACGGTGGAAATCCGTTGGGACAAGCGTTTGGGCCCGACGGACTTTCCCATCCCTTACTTTGCGAGGGCGAGCGCCACGCCCAACACCACGCCCACGACCGACAGGCTGCACACGATCAGAGCCAGCCAAGCAAACTCGCGTAATTCATCACGTAGAGAGTTCCACATTGGCCTACTCCCACGAGCACTCACGCAACCGATGCGGGTTTCCCTGGACTATTCGCCGAGCCCTGGCCTCGCGAGCACCTCGATGAGAGACTCGACAGCCGAGTCGGTGCCCCCCTCTTCCGTGCCCGCCTCGAGCGCCCTGGGACCGCGCCGTTCCGCCCTAGGGGCGGGCTGCGGCTCATGGGCGGATGGCGCGAAACTGTTGGCGGCGGCCCCGACAACTCTGTGTAGCAGCTCGGTGTTCTCGATTGACCAGGTCATGCTGAAGCCTTTGACACCCATCGGCCCACCGACAGCGTAGATGTAGGTCCTCAGCGGAGCATGGATCCGGACCAGAATCATGCGGTGGTTCTCGAGCTTGTCGAAGCGGGTGGTTGCACCAGGACCACCGACGCTCTTGCGAAGGTAGACATGGAGGTCTTCGAGCGCACCTTCCCCGCCCGGCAGCGCGAAGGTCGTGAGCCGAAACGGGCCACGCCGCGATCCACTCAGGACCGTACCGAACCTCGTCGGAACAACGTGCGTGATGAAGTTGCGCGGCACGACGAGCGTGACCCCGGCGCGAGGTTCGGTCACGCGCTCCGCGCCGACGTCTGAACTGATTTGCTGGGCCATCGCGAACAGCAGCTGCTTCTGAGAAGGCTTCAGCGCCCCGGTCGCGAAGAAGCCCTCCCGACGTTGGAAAGAGCGGATTGCCTGGACCGTGTAGGCGGGCGGGGCGGTCTCGATCAGGCGATCGAAATCGGCCGTCCAAATCAAAGCCCAGATGACTTTGTTCTGGTCGTCGAGTTCACCGCTGCTCGAGTGTGCGTTCGCCTGTGAAGAGAGGCCGACGAGGAGAAAGTAGAGGATTGCGACGATGTAATACGGGTAGAAAGGACGGGAATAGTGCATAGCCATGTAAACCCTCTTGGGCAAAGGGGAGCCGCGCCAAGCTGCCAGGCCACCAGGTGCGCGTTCGAGCACGCCTGCAGCGCGACTCAGGTTGAACAAGAGCGCTGCTGGAAGCTGGCTTTCACCGTCTCCCAGCAGCACGCATCAGGCTGCTGTCTTTGGGTTCTGCGACACGCATGGGGCTGTCCAGGCCGTGGTGTTGCGAACCATGTGACCCCTTAGGGTCACGACGTTGATAACGGGCCAATGCGGCGCGCCCACGGTCGCTCTATGGCGAAGTCATGGAATCTGCTGCAGCCTGACAATCGGGGGAAAACTTTCTTCGCCTTACTTTGGGCGAGCTCGCCATAATGTTTCCGATTTCGGCCGCATTAATGCCATTAAATGCAGCCGTTTCCGGATTTACGCCACATTAATGCCATTGGTCGTGAAACACATTGCGCTTTATCCATTATTTCATTGTCTGTTCATCGGCAGGATGTTTTACTGCGTCCGTCCAGGCCATCGGGTGTGCCCGAAGACGGCACGCATGATGGGCGGGGGTCGTCCGACGAGGACGGCCCCTCTTTTTTTGCCGGGAAGCGGCCCCGCTGCCTCCGGATCACAGCAGGCTGCAGGGCTTGGCGCTGACGGCGCAATGCTTGGCAGAGGCGCCGCCGCCGCACTCGACCTTCTGCTCCTCCGCCCGCCGCCAGAATTGGTAGGAGATGCCGTAGGTATCGCGCGCCCGCCGGCTCCAATTGGCGATGGCGCTGTCGCGCGCCCGGCGCTCGCGCGAGGCATCGCTGAGCTGGGCGGCCGAGCGCGCTTTGGCCGTGATGACGTCCTTGCAGGTCTTGGCCTCGGCCGGCGCAGTGGCAAGGAGGGCGCCGGCAGCGAAACCGATGACCGCAAGCTGCTTGTCGATGCGCATTGTCGCGTGTCCTTGGCTGGCATTAGGGGGGCCGGCCCCTGCGGGCCCGCGGAATTGCGCGCGACCTATCAGCACGGCGCCCGGTCGGCAATCCCCCTGGCCGGTTTCGGCAACGGTTTTCCCTTGGCCATGAGGACTTGCCGCAACCGATCGGGACAGTCGGTAATGATGCCGTCGACGCCCAAATCGATATAGCGGGCCATCTCGGCGGGCTCGTTGAGCGTCCACACGATCACGCTGATGCCCAGCTCGTGCGCGGTCTTCAACTGGTCTGCGTCAACGTCCTTGGCATAGGGCGACCAGATTTTCCCTCCTGCCGCCTTGATGGCGCGAGGAGCCGACCCGCCGTAGTCGTCGATGTCCAGGCCTCCCATCCACTTCGAGCCTCCCGGCTTTCCGATCTCGAGGGTGTCGTAGTAGCTGGGATCGGCGGCTGTCAGGTAGACCGTCGGGATCTCGGGCGCGATGCGCTGCACGATCCGCAACACTCGCCAATCGAACGATTGGATGTAGGCTCTGTCGGCGAACTTCTCGGCCCGCAGCGCCTGCACCAACGCCTGCGCCAGTCGCTCCGGGTCCAGCGAGAGCTCCGGGTGATCGGGCTCGATCTTCGCCTCGACGCTCAGCACCCCCTCGCTCTGTCCCGACTGCCGCACGAGGTCGATGACGGCCGACAACGTGGGAATGCGCGTCCCGTCCACGGCCTTTTGATTGGGAAAGGCGTCGGCGTATTTGCTGCCGGGCCGGATCTTGCCGACGTCGTAGGTCTGCAGCTCCGCCAGGGTGAGCGATTTCAGGGGGGCACCAGGCGCGCTGATCCAATTTCCATCCGGGCCGCGCGTGGTATTGGGATCGAGGGTCAGGTCGTGATGCAGGACGATGACGCCGTCGGCCGTCACGACGGCGTCGGTCTCGAGCGTCGCGACGCCGATCGACAGCGCCCTGGCGAAGGCGGGCAGCGTGTTCTCCGGGCACAGGCCCCGAGCGCCGCGATGGCCGGTGAGATCGAAGTGCGCGCCTTGGGCTTGGCTCGGCGCAATCACACCGGCACCCCGCGAGCTCCCGAACGGCCTGAAGGAGAGCAGCAGGAGCGCGCTGCCCACCAGCACGAGGCCGACCATCACGGTGTGTGTGAGCATCGGCACCAACCTCGTGGCAATCCCGGTCCGCATCCGCCCCATCCCGTTACCCATCGCGCTGCCCGCTGCTAGCCTGCCGGAAGCACCTTCTTGCTCTGCAGAAACCCGCGCACCATCCCCTCCATGAGCTCTCGCCTTTTTTCCTCATCCAGGAGACTCGATTCGGCTTCGAGCTTTTTTTGCGCTTCCAGCAGGACTGACATCTCTTCTGTCGTCATGATGTTGGCGAGCTTTTTCAGAGCCGGGGCGACGTCGGGAAACTTTTTCAGCAGAAGCCGGTCGACGAGCGGTGCCGGGTGGTAGTAGGGGAAGAATTTTCTGTCGTCCTCGAGCTTGACCCAATCTGGGCTGAAGTTGAGCTCATAATCGGTGCCGAACCCGACACCTACTATCGTGAACCCCTCCGACTGGTTGGCGCGAAGCCGACCGTAGATCTTCGCGTGCTCCAGATATTCGTATTTGACCGCCTTGAGGAACTGGTATTTCTGCTTCAGCCCCGCCCATCCGTCCTTGCGGAAGGAAAACTCCTGGTCGGCCTGGACAATCAACTTGCCGCTGCCCAGATACTCGAGGTCGCTGATGGTGACTTTGCCGTCCTTGCCCACCAGGCCCAGCTCTTGCGCTTTCGATCGCAGCATCACCATGACATAGGGGTTGTGAAAGCCGAAATTCGGAAAATAGACCATCGAGGTCGTCTGGGAATTCTTCTGCAGCTCCCTGGTGACCGTGTCACTGTCGAAGACGGCCGCGCTTTCAGCGGCACCGTCCTCGCCCGGCAGGTTCTTGCGCAGGTATTCATAGAGCAGAGAGCCGTCATACTCGGGATAGATGTCGATCAGCCGGTCTCTCAGCGACGAATGCAGGCGGCCGGCATGGCCCATACTGTATCGCCTGATCACCTTTAAATTCGGCAGCGCCGATTCCAGCGTCAGCGCGATCATGGCCGCATGGATGTTCGACTCCGCGAAGTCCTTTCCTCCCACGATGATCTCGTTCCTGGTCCAGCGGTCGAGCTCCCAGCCGCGTTGCGCCTTGGGGCGCTGTATCGTCTCCTCGAACAACCAACTGTGGATCGCGTGGTCACGACCGCCGGGCTTCACGATGGAGATGTGATCCTCGTCGATGCCGCGAGGGTCCGGGCGGGTGCAGACGGCGGTCGCGGAGTCCTTCTCCACCACCCGCTTGCTGAGGGAGGCGTTGGCGCGCAGCTCATAGGCGCAGGCTATTTCCGTGTCGAACGCGGAGAGCCTCCATTGGCTGTTCAGGAGCTGCAGGAAGCTGTTGGTCTCACCTTTGACCATCTCCTTGAATGCAGGATTGTCGCTGAAGCGGTCGGCAAAATCCGCCAGGGAGGACCCCTCGGATGGCGAGGCGATGGAGAGGATCAGCGATATTTGCTGCGTGGAGTTTTTGGGCAGCGGCCTGGTGATCATGGAGGTGCGGACGAGCAGGTTGGCCATCGAGTGACAAATGAATATGACCTCCTCGTACTGGCTTTGCCCATTCTGATCGGGATAGATGTTATTGTCCTCGAGGTCCTTATAAAGCGCGTCGGCCAGCTGATAGATGCTCGGCCCGGTTTTGAGCTGAGGACTGTAATAGGACATCACGAAGATGTCGTACTCCTTGAACCGCTCGTCGGCTTTCACGAGGTCGGGCCAATAGACGCTGTGCCCGTTGTTGGTGTTGGTCCAGGTCGACCTCGGAGTGCCCGTGACACCATGCACGAATACCAGGACCTTTTTGTTGGTCTTGGATTGCCTCACAAATCTGCTCATGTCCTCGAGCATGCTTTCGGGGACGACAAATCGAGCGATGGCGTTGAACGTCGCTTTGCCGTGAGTATGGCCGGAATAGAAACCGCCTGCGCCGATGCTTGCCAACAGCGCGACATAAATGAATTTGACAATTGACATGGCAGGCCCCAACTCCAGCAACCGCGCCGCGGCCGGGTTGGCGCGACCCCAAGGGTGACGGAAATCTTGGTCTTGACCCCCGATCCCTCCCAGCCGCCCCGCACGGCCGGCATGCTGCCGTAGGGGGAAGCAAAGAGCAAGATGCAATGCGGCAGGGCCGGGCGGCTACGGCGTCAGCCGCCACGTGCCGGCGGCGACCTTGGCGATGTCGGCGCGCTTGGTGGGGATCTCGATGTACTCGACCTTGGACCAGCGCTCGGCAAACGAGCGGTAGTGGGGCGAGAATGGATTGCCGGACTGGCCGGTGGTGTGGATGTAGAGCGAGCGGTCGAGGTCGGCGAGGTCGTAGATGGCGCGCATGCTCGTGCCCATGCGGTTGGCGTATGGCGGCTCCTCTGTGAACTCGGTCTTGCCGCGGTCGAGCGTGTAGGTGCCGCCGGGGCTCGGCACCTCGACGTTGAAGAGCCAGGCGAGGCCGGGGATCGACCCGAACGGCCGGTGCTCGCCATAAGCGTAATGTGCGGTCCCCCAGTGCCAGCGCGTGCGGTCGGAGCCGTACCGCCGCTCCAGGTCTTTCAGCGCGGCGGTGAGCGCAGCCGCGATGACGCCCTCGCAGGTTTCGCGTGCCGGCGTGGCGCGGTCATCGCACCAGTCACGGCTGGTGGCACGGCCCTCCAGCAGCCGTGTGAGCGCCAGGGCGCGCGTGTCAAAGTAGCGCTCGAACACGGCGCCCAGGTCGTCCTGGTAGACCGCCCTGACCGTCTCGCGCACCCAGGCAGTGAAGACGAGCGGCTCGGCGCGATCGGCACGCATGGTGGCATCCCAGGCCGCGAGCCGGTCCAGCAGACCCGTGTCGGCCCCGCCGGCGCGGCGAGCGGCAGCGATCATCAACGGCTTCAATTGCGCGAACGCCCCATCGAGGAGGTCGGCTTGCGCCGCCCGCATGCTCGCCACGTCGTGGCCACTGCGGTCGAGGACGAGCTCCTTGATGCGCTGTTGGCGATAGGGGGCATCCCAGTCGTAGGTGAGGAAGTGGGGATAGTCGGGCCCGACGATGCGAGCGTTGGCCGTGCCGATGCCACCCGCGGGCGGGTTCTCCACGCGCGGCAGGTCCTCGAACTTCAGGAATCCTTTCCAGTCATAGGTAGCGTCCCAGCCGGGGACGGGCGCCCGGCCCGCCACCTTGTTGGCGGGATCGCGCACGGGTACGCGGCCCGGCGCGATCAGCCCGATGTCGCCCGTGGTATCGGCCAACACCATGCTCTGCATCGGCGCGACGCATTGGCGCATGCGCTCGATGTAGTCGCCGATGCGGCGCACGCGGGCGTCGAACATGCCGGCGGCGATGGTGGTGTCGTCGTCGCTGAGCGCCGTCCACTGCAACGCGGGCACGTATCCCGGTGCCAGCAGCCCTTCGAGGTTCTGATAAAAGCCCGGCAGCACGGGCCCGTGCCGGGTGCGCCGGCGCTCGACCTTGCGAACGCCCGCGCCCTTGACCGCAATCGACATCTCGTCGGTCACGAACGGCCGCCAGCCGTCGGGGGTCAGGTATTCGCCCGGGTTGTCGGGATTGACCTTCTCGATGAAGAGATCCTGCACGTCGGGGCCGGTATTGGTGAAGCCCCACGCCAGCGTGTCGCCGCGGCCGAGCACGATCAGCGGCACGCCAGCCAAGGTGGCGCCAGCGACGTTGATGGTGCTCCCGTCCGGCTGCACGAGCGCCAGATGCGCGAGATACCAGGTGGAAGGCGCAGTGAGCCGCAGGTGCGGATCGTTGGCGAGCAGCGGCTTGCCCGACCGCGGGCGCGCACCCGACACCACCCAGTTGGTGGGGGCGCCGCCGCCGATCAGAACGTCCCCGGGGGG
>ORMF010354784.1_pt1 | contig 12643 bp, 4 predicted proteins | sample 1779871 | NCBI WGS metagenome assembly ORMF01 (sample SAMEA104232316, study PRJEB22302) | groundwater metagenome | biome: forest; feature: aquifer; material: groundwater | place: USA | collected 2011-08-07 | depth 5.4 m | reverse complement strand
CAGTTCCTCGGTTCTCGCTGGTGGGTGTGGCTTTTGATCGCCTACGCCGCGCTGGCCACGGCAGCCCATTACGCCAATCTCTATCTCCAGCGGGTGGCGGAGAACCGCTTTCTCGCCGAGCAGCGCCGCTATCAGGCAACCCTGCGCCAGGCCTCTGAGGGGATGACCCGGATCCGCCAGCTTCCGCGGCTTCTGAAGCTGACCGCGGGCATTCTCTCTAAAGCCGTTGGGCTTACCCATGTCTCCATCCATCTGCAGGATGGGGAGACCAAGCGATATGTCCAGCAGGTAGCTAAAGGGAAGGATGGTCCAACCGGCGGACCCGGTCTCGAACTGGACGACCCGCTCATCAAGTATCTTCTGGTTCACAAGAATGCGATCGTTCTGGAAGAATTCCATATCCAGAGGCAGCAGGCCGAAGACCCCGGCCTCCGCGAGGTGGAGATGTCGCTCCGTCGCCTGGAAGCGGCACTGGTTATCCCGAGCTTTGTTCACGACCAGCTCCTGGGATTCGTCGTCATGGGCGCCAAGCGGTCGGGCAAGATTTACACCGACGATGACATTAAGGTTTTAATGACCCTGGCCAACCAGGCCGGTTTGGCCATCGAAAATGCCCGATTCTACGAGTCCGAAAAGGAGCGCCAGGCCGAGATGTTCCACACTGCGCAGCTCGCCTCGCTGGGCACGATGGCCGGGAGCATGGGCCACCAGATCAACAACCGCTTCAATACCGAGAGCATCCTGGCCGGCACCCTGAGAGAGGCGCTGAGAAACGCTGATCTGACCGGGGTGCCCGATCCGATCAAGGGGTTGATCGGGAAGGCCGAGGTCACCTTCGACAAGATCGAGAAGGACGCCATCCGGGGTGGAGACATCGTCAAGATGCTTTTGAATTTTTCCAAGCCAGACAAGATGGAACGGGCCGCCTTCCCGGAGATCCTGGAGATGTCAAATGACTTGGCTCAGTACCGGGTCAAGTTTGAAGAGATCGACTACGAGGCAGTGTTAGCCAACCCACTCCCCATCCTGAACGCCAACAGGAATCAGCTCACCGAGGTATTCTTCAACTTGCTGTCCAACGCCTACGATGCGATCAAGAGCAAGGAACAGGCGATCCAAGAGGGCAGGTTAAGGGTAGCCGGCGGGGTTTACAGGGGGAGGCTCGCCATCACCGTGACAACCGCTGATCGGAACGGCGTCGAATGGCTGCAGGCCGTTGTCCATGACAGCGGTATCGGCATCAAACAGGAGGATTTATCCAGGTTGTTCGTTCCCTTCTTCACGACGAAGGCGACTTCTCAGAAGGGGACCGGCCTGGGTCTCTACGTCATCAAGCGGATTGTGGAGAACCACGGTGGTAAAGTTGAGGTAAACTCTATCTACGGGGAGGGGACGACGTTCACCATCCTGCTTCCCGCCTTTGCGGAGAAAGGTTGAAGGTTTATTCGCTGCTGATCGTTGACGACGAGCGCGACGCGGTTGACGCTATGAAGATGTACCTCGATCTTCAGGGTTTCGACGTCCGCTTGGCTTACTCCGGTTCGGAAGGGGTAAATGCCGCCAAAGAGGCCAAGCCCGACCTCGTCCTGCTCGATTTGGCCATGCCCGGCATGGACGGGTGGCAGGCGCTCAAGCTGATGAAGGAATCGGCACCCGACCTGCGCGTTGTGATCGTGACCGGCAGCGTGCCCGACCGCAACCTGGAGGAACAGGTCAAGCAGGAGGGGGCCATCGGCATCCTCATCAAGCCGATCAAGATTGGCGAGCTTGCGTCGAAGATTCGATCCTTCATCGAAGGAGGCCAACCGTGACTGACCCGGCCATTTCTTCCGAAGAGCTTCTCACCAAAGTCCGTCCCATCATCGCCAAGGAGCTCGATGTTCCCGTTGAGAAAGTCATACCCCAAGCTCGCTTTGTTGAGGATCTCGGGGCGGATTCTTTGGACACGGTTGAACTCCTTTTGTGTCTGGAGGAAGAACTCGGCATCCAAATCCCAACCGAGGAGGCCGATAAGTTTAAGACCGTCGCCGACCTCTTCAACTATCTGCAGCAAAAGGATACGGCCAGAAGCTGAAGACAATCCGCCCCCGTCAGGGTGCGTTCCGACTGTAAACGATTCTATTCTCGTTCTAACTCAAGCGTTTTCAACTCGTTGCGCCATTCTAGCGGCTCCTTCATAACCCAATAACTTAAAAGAAGTTAGAGCATAATACAAAGTTAGCAAATTCTTTTATATACACTTGACATTTTGCAAAACCCTAAGTAAACTTCAGCTTAGTTAAGCAAGTACGGGGCTCCCTTAGTATGGCAGACTCATCTGAAAATTCGCCTACTCCCACGTACCGTGGTGAACCTCTCTATAACGCCAGAGGGGACAGCACGGTTCGTTCGCCCTCTGCCTTCCTGACCCTCCAGACAAACCGCCGGTTCCGACCCCTCTTTCGGCTCACCGCTCTGCTCGTTATCCAAGCTTTCCTTGTCTTTGATTTGGCCTGGGCAGGCGGCTCGGTACCTATGGCAAGCACTCTTCGAGGCCAGTCAGCGGAACAGAGCCAGGCCCAAGCCGGCCTTGAGGAAGAGTTGAAGGATTCCACAAATCAGCCTCAAACAATCCAGCCTCGCCGCTTCACAGGTCCCATGGCCTGGTTAGCCACCGCTATACTCATGCTCGGGTTCAGTTCTCAGTCAATGGCCCAGGATCCTTCCGTGCCGGTGGCCCCAATTTCTCTTCCGCCGGTGACGCAGGGTGTGCAACAGCTTCAGGGTACTCATCAGGTTGCTCCGTCCAACCTTGAGCTCACAAAGGCTCTCCGAGGGGATGGGCTGACCACCTTTTACTTCAGTTGGGCTACCCGCAGTCCATCCGGAGAACTGGCGGATCTCCAGGCCCGCTATCCGGACAAGAAGAAGGTTCAAGTGGTTTATGTCCAGTTGGTGGATGGTCTTGAGGTCCGACCGGCCTGGAAAGTCCAAAGCGGGGATGTCGAGTGGGGCCGGATGACCTTTTCCACTTTCTGGCGCGTCTTCCCATGGGGACAGGGGAGATCTTCCTATATCAGCTCCTTCCCTTACGCTCTTGTCGTCGATAAGGATGGGAGCGTGGCAGTGATGGACGACTCGAAGGGACTGGTCACCTACCTGGATCAGAGAGTTCAAGCGGAGGAGCAGCGGGAGGCCGAGCTAAGACGCATAGAGGCCGAGCGGGCAAAGCAGGAAGCGCAGCGCAAGGCTGAGGTGGAGCAACGGGCTGAGCAGGTGCGCCGCAAAGCCCAGGCCGATGTGGAGCGCCTCCAGAAAGAGCGGAAGGAACTTACCACCCAGCTTCAGAAGCTCAGAGAAGAGATTGAACCTCTTCGGAAGATGGTGGAGCGCCTGAAGGAACTGCCGAAAGTCCTGCAGCAGGAAATCAGGAAGTTGGAGGAGCAGAAACGCCAGGCGGATCAGGCCGTAAAGGAACTGGAAGCCAAGCGCTCGGCTGTTCAGGCAGAAACCAAGAAACTTGAAGAAAAACAAGCTCGTCTCGCTAAAGAGGTGGGGCAAGCTAAAGAGGGAGCTGCTCGAGCGAGAGAAGAGGCTGTCCGTGTTGCAAGCCAGCAGCCGCCCGCCGGGCCTGTAGTCGAGGCACCCGGGTCCTCCACTAGCTGGCCATGGCTCCTCTTGGCGGGTGGAGTTGGAGCAGTGGTAGGTGCTGGGGTTGTTATAGGCGGCAAGAGGGTCTACGAATGGGTTACAAAGCCAAAGGAACCACCTGAGCCGCCCGAGCCTCCGCTAGGGGAACCTCTGACTCCTGCTGGACAGCGAGCTCAGCCTAAACCCCCAGCCGACGTAGTTACGCCACCGGGAGAGGAACTCCCACCTGTAGCCGCTCCCACTCCGACCACAGGGGCAGCAGGTACCCTCCAAGAGCAGCCGCGGGAACCCGAGAAGGTCGATGCGATGGCTGAGCCGCCAACAGAAGCGGCCCCACAGCTAGGGGAGATTCCATTACCGGCAGTAGGGGAACCCTCGCGTGAAGCCAAAGAGTTGCGGGCCTACTATAAGTCTGAAGAACGGGCCCGCCGTGGGGAACCACCGAATCCTGATGAGGACTGGCTTCAAGCCGAGAGTGAGTTTCGGGCCGAAGCCTCTACGGCAAAGGCCACCCATATCGAGAAGATCAAAGAGGCCATTAGGACGTACGATCCTGCCGTTGTCTCCAACGCTTTTTTGCTTGCCAAGGGAGAAGGCGTCAATGTTTCAAACCTAGATAAGCCGGCGGCGCAAGAATTCTTGGACCGACTCCGGAAACAGTCAAATTTGACGGAGGTGGACGCCGAAGATCTTCTCCACAAGGCGAACGATGAGCTGGAGCAGAAACGACGCGAGGCAGAGGACAGGCAAAGGGCCGAGCAGAAGGAGCAGGACAGGCGCGTCGCAGAAGAACGGGCGCAGAAGATACGCGATGCTCAGCCAAAGGTAGGACAACTCGTTGAGCGTTTCTTCGACGACAACCGTGCCCAGCCCGTTCTTCGTACCGCTCAAGTCCTATCCGGAAAGCGCCTATTCAACGAAGGTCCCCATGTATCTGAGGTATTGAAAGTAGCCGAAGAGCTTGAACTTGATTCCAGCTTCATTACGCCAAGAGCAGTAGAGCAAGCCATATCCACTGTTAGACAGCGTCGCAAAGAAGCTGTTGCAAAGAGGAGAAAAGACCAAAGGGAATCCAAACTAAACAGGGCCACCGAAGAACTACTGCGTGACGGCAATCTCAAGAATGTTTCGCCAAGGTCAATCTACCTCGTTGTAAAGGCGCTCCGGGAGGGGAAAGAAATTGAACAGGGTGAGCCCAGGAAGGTCTACGAAGTTGCCCGAAATGCCGTAAGACAATTCGGGATCTCCGGCGATGAAATCCCTGTTCTTCTGGATAAAGTTTATCAAAGCCGGCGAGATGCTATACGGGGTGCCACAAAGCAGGTTGAGAGTCCTGTTGCAGACGGAGTTCAGGCGCTTGGCGGAGCTACCCAAGTTCCTTCGGAACAGTTGCCCATTGAGTGGATCCAAGAGGTTCAGGATGCAGTCCGGGTGCGTGCTGAACAAGCTGGCCAGACCTCCCCGGCTGAATACTACGCGCTCGTGGTAGCTGAGGTGTCAGGAGAACCAGACGCTTCTCCGGCACTCCTTGCAGCTCTTAAAGATCCAGTAATTGCCCGAGTTGCGGAGAGTCAAAATCAACCGCTTGTGGATGATTTGAAGGACTTGGTAAGGCGCATCGCCGAGCAGCATCAGGTACCTCCAGCAGAGCGCACTCTATTGGGCCAAGCTTTGGGGGTGGAGTTCCCTCAAGGCATTGGATTCTTTCGTTGGGTTTTTGATCCGGTGGCCCGGGCACTGAGGAAGTTTAGTGACCAGGAACAGCAGACTTTGCTTGCGGAGATAGACACACTCAGGGCGGATGCTCGCCGGATTGTGAAGGAGGCCGGAGTCAATAAGCCGCGATTAAACCAAGTCCTCACCGGCATTGTTCAGAAAGCGGCCACCGCAGCAGACGCCCGTCAAGGATTAACAGCTCTTCGGACTCTTCTTGAAAAGCTCATTCCTAAAGCCCAGGAAGCTGCCCGTTCACAATCAGGCTACACGTCACCCCTTGTGAAGTGGGACCAGATTCCTTTTCCCACGTTGCTGGATCAAGCCGCCCAACTTAGTCAGCAAGGGGCCGAGTTCGACGTGGAGTTCATTTCGGAACGAGGTCACACCGAATATGAAGAGAGCGGCTATCCTCCGTCTACTACAACGACATTCGTCATAGATCAACCCCAATCAGTGCGGCTCATTGTTCAACAACCGCCGGAAGTGCCCCCAATCCCCGAGCCACCCACGCCGCCTGTACTGGATCATCAGTTCCTGAAAGGTGCGGGAGTGTTGGATGCCCTGCGGAATGAGTGGCCTCACTTAGCCCAGCCATTCTTGTCTAACCAGGCACGGCTGGCAGTGCGTAATCGGATTGGTCAGCATAAGTTGAAGGAAGCTGCCGTATGGTTCGATGCTTCAGGGACCGGACTGCTCCCTGGGTATGTTGCTCTGTCGGCATTAGGGCAGGAAGTGGTCATTCGTGTTTTTCGCCCGGAGAATCGTCGTCTGCTGACTTCCGTACAGACCTTACTCGTGCACGGGGAAATAACCCCAGAGCTCCACTACGAAGTTTTCCCGAGATCCGAGTTCGACGCCATGCTGAGTCCGGATGGGTTCTCCGATTGGGCCATCGTAGTCCCACCGGTTTTCTCCTTGGACTTGTTGGACTCATTACCGAAAATCGATCCTGCTCTTGTCAGAGCAGTGCCGGAAGAAACCGCAGCTCGCTTGGCGAGAGAGTTTCCACCCGAGCGCCTGCTTAAGGCGGCCTACGCTTATTCCCCGCGGGGCCAGGCCGAGGTGGCGGAGGTAATAGACCGAAGGAAACGGGTTAGGCAACTGGTCAAAAAACTTAGGGAAGCAGGGATAGCTGCCACTCCGGAGCGACTTCAGAGTGCGGCTATGAGTTTGACGACTCAGTCTGACCTCCTGATCGGATCTGAACAGGAGACCCTGATCCTTTGGGCCATGCACAGGATAGCAGCTGAGCTTATAGGCAGCGACGACCCCTCCAGAAGGCTCGCCCTGTTCAATGAAGCAGTCGGCGCTTCCGCTTCGTCCGAGGTGGAGGTTGCCGCTGTGTTCGACCTTGGTCTTGCGCAGATGGAAGAAGTAAAAACTCGGGCCCAGACTCTTGGAGTCCAAGCCGACGAGGTGTATTCGGCGTTGCAAAGAGCAGTGTGGATAGCCACAGTAGCCTCAAAAGAGGCCATCGTTGGGCAAGTCGACGGACGAAATTGGCTCTGGCGCACTGCCATGGACGAAGAAAGAAACCTTGTCCTCGCGCGCATCCAAGCGATTCAGGATCGTTTGCTGATGATCTTAGAGACACTCGGTCAAGCTGGGGAAGGAGCACGAGCACCGGTCAGCGTCTACGCCATGGGTGGCGCCGTCTGGTCAGATGAGCCGAACGACTTGGACCTATTCGTCATCGTCTATGGCGCTCGCCCCTACGAGATCAGGAATCTGTCTGCGGGCCCGGGGGAACTTCCTCTGCACATGCGGGTCATCGGCGTGGATACTCTCCGGGCAGCCGTCTCAGGTCAGCCCGTCGAGAACCGCGCCAACATCCGCCTCGAGGCGACGAATCTGTATGGCAGCGGGGTCTTGATAGCAGGCACGGACCTCTTTGCCCAGACCCGACCGCCGGAGGAAAACTTGGCGCCGGTAGCGCAGCATTACCGCAAAGCCATCCAGTGGCTTCAGACAACTCCCGATGTGACCGAGGAGCAGAGGCTCAGCAAGGTAGAGCGATGGATCCGGGAGCTTCAAGTCATCGAGCAGGAGCTGGCCGAACACCGCGAAAGGGCCCAGGAAGCGTTTGTTCGTCAGAAAATGGATGAACTCACCCAGTCCATCACCCGGTTGGACGAGGGGTTGCGGCGCTACTTCGTTCCCCCCGTAAGGGTGGCGGATGAGCAGCCGGCCGTGCTGATCATTCCAAGGGAGGCCCTGGTGGAAGGGGTCGGCGTGGTAAGCCTCCGAAGATTGCATGAGACGCATCGGGCGACGGTCATTGTCGTTGCCGGAAACTTCACAGGGGAGGAGAAGGCTCTGCTTCGCGGGTTGGATCCGAAGGTGCAATTCATAGAAGGGGTAACTGTGTCCGATCCGGCTTCCGCAGCGCGGGTTTTGGAGACGGCGCGCTCAGCGGCGTGGTGGATACCGGATGTGCCGGCCCGGGTGTTGGTGCCCACCTCGGATCTGAACGCCAGGCCGATGGAGCTTCCCGCCGGCAGGCTCTTATACTACCTGGCACCGGATGAAGCGCATCTCATTTCTCTCGGCATCCTTTTGCAGGCGACTCACCAAGATTTGTTCCAACCCAATTTTCCCGTGGTTCAGGTTATTCTCGCCCGAATCCCCATCGAAGCGGCCGGCCTAAAAGATCAGGTTTACGATTTCCGGGAGCGCTGGGCCTTGGCGGCAGGAGCCTAAACTCCATGCGCGCTTTGCTTCGGAGCATTGCTTTATTTCTTTCGGTAAGCCTGGTTTTCGGATTTTCACCCGCCCAAGCCGCTTCACCCGAAACTCTTCGGACACAATCCACTGATTCCAAAACGGTCACTTCCGGCCTTGAGGAACAGTTGGCCGACGATCCTGCTCCTTCCGAGTGGATCCCGAGAGTCATCGAGGCGGTCCAGGCAAAAGCCGAAGAGCTCGGCGAGACGACACCGGCCCAGTACCATGCGCTTTTGCTTGCCGCGGTCTCAAAGGAAGCGGCAGGGCATCCTTCAGTGGCGCGGGCGCTTCAGGATCCGGCCATCCTGCGGGCCGTGGCCGATCCTGGCCAGCCGACGATTACCGAATTAAGGGCATTAGAGGACCAAGTTGCGAAACTCTACCGGGTTCCACCGGAGGAGCAGGTGCTTTTAGGGCAGGCCCTGGGGCTGGATTTTCCGCAGGGATTATTCGACTTCTTCCGGCGCGACAAAGTGGCGCGCGCGGTGAAGCAGAAATTCTCCGAGCCGGAACAGCAGCCGACGCTGGATACCGTTAATAGGTTTCGCAGCGCAATCCAACAGGTCATCGGCTTCATCAATTATGAAAGACATTCTGGAGGACAGCCGCGATCTACACTTGATGAGGCCCTGATAAAGAAGGTCGAGGATGCAGGTACAGCTTCTGAGGTGAGGGCATGGCTTGACGCAGCCACCGATCTGGTTGGACGGTTCATGCGGTTGCGCGACCAAAAACAAGTCCCACCCGTATACCCGGCGCAATTTGAAGCGTTGGTTGACCGTGCCGTCCGTTTCCGGCGAGGAGGTTTGACCTTTGAAGCAGCTCTGACACCGGAGTGGGGTTCCAACGAAAATGTGCGGCTCATTCCAACCGACCCCTCGAATCTTGCAGAGGCCTTGCCGGATGAGGTGGCTAAAGCCGTCCAGAAGTTTCCGGCCCAAGATCAGGCCTCTCTGGCCGGCCGGATCGAAGCCCTTCGCCGACAGGTGGGGACAAGGCCGGTCACGTGGGGTTCCAACACCACCTATCAGGTTGTTGTTTCGTATAACCCCCCTGACTTGATTAAGACAGTAACGAGTCTTCTTGCTGACAGTGCGACTGCTGCCGAAGCCCAGGCCAGACTTGTTGCATTCGGAGAACTTTTGCGGCGTATTGATGCGGTGCCCGAACAAGTTAAGAATTTGAAGTGGTCCCAGATTTCAGTGCTGCCCTTGACCGGACGGATCGCACGCCTGACCACCGCCGGGGTACCTTTTGAGTTGGTTGTGGCCCCTGAATGGGGGTCTGGCGAGACGCTCCAAGTCCTGCCGAAGGATCCCGCTTATCTGGCAGAGGCAGTCCCTCAAGGTGTAGCGCAGGCGCTCGGTAAATTCACGGTTTCTGAACAGCAGGCTTTGTTGTTGGAAGTGTTCGATCTCCAGCGTCAGGCAGGCCCCGCTTATGCGTATCAGGTGCCCAAGCGCGCGCGGGGTTCCCTCTACTCGGTTTTAAAGCCGCCTTCGCGGGCAACAATCCCGCGGTTGGTTGATCTGCTTAAACCAAAGTTTGAGATTTCCGCCACCGGGAAAGAAGCCACCGCTTGGATAGAGGCCGTGAAGGCATTGTTTAGCAGCCTGGCGCTGATTGATCCTACTCATGAAGGATCGTTGATCGACACGCATTGGGAGAAGCCCCTCGTTTCTTCCCTCGCAGATTCAAGTACCCCTGAACAGGCCCGAGCCCGGATTCTTGTGCTGACGACGTTCTTGGAGCGCATACCCTCTGAGGTTACTGTAACTGAAACCCAACCAGTCAGCAGCTGGCCGAGAAGATCGGCTACGACGACTCAGAAGCTTCAGGTTGGCCAGACAGTTTGGACACCTCAGGTCTATGAAACCGTGGCAAACCCAAGCGCAGTGACCGGAATGGGTACGGCACGCCAAGCCTTGGAGCGGATCGAGATTGCCCGTACCCTGGTTTTGCGATTGGCCGAGCGTCACCCGACGCTTGATTGGGGCAAGGTGTCCCAGCAGCAGATCTCGGAGTTAGCCCGGGTGGCGGTCCGGTTGCACCAGGAGGGGGTGGATTATACCGTCCAGGTGATGCCTGAGAAAGGGCATCACGCGAAAGAGCAACGTACAGGATACTCGGAACCCGATATATATGGCGGCGGCTCCTCCTACACTTACACTTATTACGAAGATGTCTATGTCATGGACTCACCCCAGACAATACAGTTAACCCCCGCCGGCTCCGCAACCCCGATCGCGATCAAATCTTTGGCGCTGGATGAAGAATTCCTCCGTTTAAGCGGCGTCCTCGATGTTGCAGCCGGTGCGTATTCGCAGGAAGGTGAGCGCCCATATGATACTGAGCATCTGCGTACATGGTTTGCCGCTCAGGTCGTAGGCGAAGGAGCCCAATTCGATCTGCAACGGGTCGGCCTGGTGCGCCGTTATTATCCTCTGCAAGCCCTCGGCCAGGATGTGGTTGTCCGAGTTTACGAGGTCGGGCAAGAGAGAACACTGGTGCCGGTAAGAACGTCCCTTCTCCGAGGGGAGATCAACGAGCGCCTTCGTTATCAGGTCATCCCCGGAGCTGAATTTGAGGCCTTGCTTGTGCCTGACGAACTCCAGAATTGGGCAATCACGATGCCTGCCTTGGCGCAGCCGCTCCAGATTGCCGGAGTGAGTTTGGCGCCCGTAGCCGGTGTTTCTGACGACGGGTTAAGGAAATTAGCCAACGAGTTTTCCTTTGAGAGACTGATTGATGCTGCTCGGGTCTATGCGCCCGAGGGGCAGGCGGAGATCAAAGAGAGAGCTCAACGCAAGGAGCGGGTGGAGCGCTTTATAGCGGCGGTCACACAAGCGGGCCTGCCGGCGACGCCGGAGCAATTCCAGAGGGGTGCTGAGAGCCTGAGCAATCGGCCGGATCTCCTCATCGGAGTTGGAGAAGAAACCAGGGCCCTTTGGGCCCTCCACCGGATAGCGGCCGTATTGATGGGCAGCGACGAGCCCGCCGCAAGGAGGGCTCTCTTCAACGATGCGCTCCGCTCATTCGATCCTGATGAGATACAAGCCGGGGAACACCTTGCCGGCCGTATTGCCCAGGCAAAGCAAGTTGCCGATCGGGGGGTGAAGCTTGGGGTTTCTTCCGGCAAGCTGTATCCGGCCTTACAACGGACAGTCTGGCTGGCTCAAGTGCCTTCTGAAGAGGTGACTCTGAAACAGCTTGAGGAACGCAACTGGATCTGGCGTTCCCTAAAAACAGGGTTTAAGGAACCGACCCGGGCTGAGGTGCTGGCAAGGATCACAGGCATAAAAGACCGTATGCCCGTCCTTCAGGAAACCCTGGAGCGTCAGCTCGGGATCCAGCGCCCCCTCAGCGTCTATGCGCTGGGTAGCTATGTATGGGGGAAGGAACCCAATGACATTGATCTCATTGTCGTTACGGAAGGGGATAGGTTCTATGAGGTTTTGGAACCCACACAGCCGAAAGGATTTGAGCTTCCCGTGCATGTGCGTGTAGTGGGGTTGAACACATTGAATCGCGCTGTAGCGGGACAAAGGGTTGAAAACTACCAGCGGCTCCGGATCGAAGTGATGTTTTTTTATGGCAGCGCTGCCCTCGTTGCCGGGCGGGACCTCTTTGCCGAGAACCCAATGCCTCCGGACAATCTCCCCAAGCTGATCGATTATTACCAGGAAAAGATAAAGGGATTGCCTGCGATTCCAGGCTTAACGGAAGAAGAGCAAAGGGCCAAGGCCTCGGGCTGGTCGCGAGAAATGACTGCGATGAGACAGCTCCTTGCGGAGCGCCGCATCGCCGCCCTTGCCGAAACGGTGACCCGCGTGGATGAAGCGCTCCAACCCTTCGCCGGCTCACTCGCCAATCCTCCCCTGACTCAGCAATCCGCGATCATCATTCCTAAAGAGGTTTTGATCGATGGGGCGGCGCTTGCAGGCATTCGGCGGATTGTTCAGGAGCGCCCCTCGACCACCCTGGTCATTGCCGGCGTTTTCACTGCTGAGGAAAAGGCGGTTCTTGGCGGATTAAACTTACGGATTCAGATTCTCGAAATCCAAGCCCCCATCACAAGCAAAGGATCTGCACTCCAGGCCTTGGAGGCTGCCAAAGTGAAGCCGGAGTGGAATCCGGAGACGCCGGTGCGAATTCTTGTGCCAACTGATAGCCCAGATGCAAGGCCGGAAGCCATTGAGGGGGCCAAGGTCCTTTACTACTTGGCTCCTATGGCCGATGAAGTTCTCCTGCTGGACAATCTAATCCAGGCTGTTTACCAGGACCTCTTTGCACCGAACTTCCCGGTAGTCCAGGTCATTGTGGCCAGGGTGCCGATCACTGCCGGTTTGTTGCAGACATCGGTCGCCGAGTTCCGCCGGAATTGGACCCTAGCGGTTGGGGCATAACAACTCGTGACGAAATCCTCTGTGTCTATGGGTATCTCTTCCGCCCCGCTGGGGCGGGGCTGCGTGAGGGGTGTTTCCACGCTCCCCCTCGCTGTCGCTCGGGTTCGCTCCACCGCTCGCTGGGCCGCTCACTCATTTGCCCGGCTAGGCGCCGGGCGGCGCGGCTG